>Ga0070741_10000813_pt1 | contig 104018 bp, 100 predicted proteins | sample Coa_R1_4_FD_66440 | JGI IMG/M metagenome (GOLD analysis project Ga0070741, IMG submission 66440) | Surface soil microbial communities from Centralia Pennsylvania, which are recovering from an underground coalmine fire - Coalmine... | ecosystem: Environmental > Terrestrial > Soil >...
TGGTCAGGTTGTCGGGATTGCTGCCCAAGCCAAGGGCGGGGCTGAGGGACGAAAGGAGCATCGTCGCGGTGGTGCCGCCCGCGTGCAGTCCGAGCGGCCCTAACAGCGGATCGACGGGGTTGGCTGCCGTGCCGTTGACGTCTGTGGCGCCGCTGTCTGTCAGGGTGAGGCCGTCGGCAATGCCGATAAAGTCGTGGTGGTCGTTGATGATGCCGGCTGCATCGGGGTCACTCGGGGCGGTGTTGCCGGCGATGATGGTGCTTTGGACTTCGACCGGGTTAGTTCCCCCCGGCGGGGAGACCAATCCGCCGCCATCGACACTGGCTGTGTTTGTCGAAATCGTGCAGTTGTGGACGGTCGCATCGGCATGATTGAGATAGACGCCGCCGCCGTTGGTGGCGCTGTTGCCGGCAATCGTCACCTGCGAGAGAGTGACGGTTTCAGTGTAGGTTGAAGAGTAGACGCCCGCCCATATTCCACCGCCAAAGGCAGTATCCGCGTGACCGGAAGTGCCTTTCACGCCCGCAGTGCCATGATGGGTGACATTGCCAACCTTGTAGCTGCCGGCTCCCGGCGCCCCACCCGCGCCGCCTGCAGCCGTCTTGCCGAGGGAGGCGCTGTTGCCGGAGATGGTGGATGAATAAATCGCCAGCGTCGTGTCCGAGCCACCGACATACGACTCGACGCCCGCGCCATAAGCGTAGCCGCTGTTTCCGCCATGGCCGCCCGCGCCGCCGTTGCCGCCCGCACCGGCATGAGGCTGGCCCGAGCCGCTGCCGCCAGCGCCGCCTTTTCCTCCCGCGCCGCCTGCCGCGCCGTTGCCGGAGAGAATGGTATTTCCCGAAATGGTCGAGTCATAGATGGTGAGGCTCCCGCCGTCGTGGCTGCGGATTCCGCCACCAATGGCCGAGCCCCCCGAGCCGCCGGTGCCGCCATCAACTCCATCTCCACCGTTCGCTCCCGGCGCTCCGGCTGCTCCGTCAGCGCCTTTGGCGCCGGTGCCGCCGTTGCCGCCGATCGCCTTGTTTTCGGAGATCAACGAGGACTGGAATGTCATGACGGCGTTATAACCATCCACGCCACCGCCATCAGCCGCGCCTCCCGATTGTCCGCTCCCTTGCACGCCGTTGGCGCCGGTTACTGTGTTGCCGCTGATGATCGAGTAGCTGACGGTGAGAGTGCTTTTGAAACAGTAAATGCCTCCGCCCTTCACGAAATCGCTTACAGTTGGTCCCACGACGGTGTTGCCCGTGATTACGGAGTGGTTGATGACCACGGTGCCAGCCTCGATGCCGATGCCTCCGCCGCTACCCGACGCATGATTTTTGGTGATCGTGCAATCGGTGATTGTGACAGTGTGGGGAGCGTCATTGATGTAAACGCCGCCGCCGCCAATTGCCAGGCCGTTGGTAATCGTCAGGTCCTTGAGTCCCGCATCGCCGACGGTCGTTTCAAAATCAAGATGACCCTGCTTGTTCAAGTTGATCGTGATTCCCTTCGGGGAACCCGGAACCGACCCGATGATCGTGACGCCGTCGGTGATCTGCGGCAGAGGAGTGAGCAGCTTGATGGTGCCGGTGAGCGGCACGTTTTTTCCGCCTACGACATGATCGAACACAATCGTGTCGCCGGAGGAAGCGTGGCCGTTGGCTTGATTGATCGCATCACGCAAACTGCCGGTGCCCGAATCGGCAAGCGTGCTGACGAAGAACACCGCCGGAGCGATGCGGGATTCGAGCGGTTCGATGCTGGAGTGCAGAATTTTCATGCGAGTGAGCCGGTGAGTTATCTAAATGATTGGTCGTTGCTTTAGACGAGCCCGTCCCGCAAGCGACCACTGCTTCTGACACCGTGCGATCGCCGGAAAGAAGAACCTGTTAGCGCGCGACGAGTCTGCCCATTTCCAGCGCGCGGACAAGGCGGAATTACAAAAACCTTTCACTGAAATTGCAAACCCGCTTAGGCGCGAAGCTCCATCGCGGAGCTTCGCTCGCCGACTTCGAGGCCAGCCTCGGCCCTGAGAGCCCGCTCTTCATCCGCGGCCCCCTCTGCGCCCGCGGCCAGTTGATCATCGTGATGATGGTGAAGTAGGGCTGCTACTGGCGAAGCGGGATGGTGATTTCCTTTTGATTGCGGGAAATGCCGATCTTCGTGACTTGCCGCGCGGGCAGTGCGGCGGTGTCCTTCGTTCCCATGCCGTCCACGGAAAGGATGACGTCATTCTTTTGGATGCCGGCTTTGCCGAGCGGCGAGTCCGCCGAAACATCCAACACCAAAACGCCCGTCACACCCGGCAGGCCGAACGCCGACATTTCCCCTTCGTCGGCGATGTTGCGCAGGTGCGCGCCGAGCCATGTCACCGGCGCGGCGTCGCGGCGTGCGGATGAAGGCGCGGCCATTTTCCCCTGCGGCAACGGCGGCGTGCGCGCGATGGCTTTCAGCTCCGGTTTCTGCACGCCGAATTGATCCATCGGGAAATTGACGAAACCGAGCGCCAGCGCGGGCGAGCCGGGCTTCACGCGATAGTCGCCGCGCGCCGGGTCCACAAAGTGTGCGTCGGCCACGATGGAATGTTCGTCGCGCCCGCTCTGCTGCTGCAATTGCGTCGCACGCTCGCCCGCCGTCGCGCCCGGTTTCTGCACGAGGTTGTAATCCATTTCCGCGCCCCACGGCGGACGGTGCATGTTCGCCGGATGATATTCCGTCCACACGATGTTGCGGCGGAAGATATCGCCGCACGCATCAAACCAAACGTGCGGATGATAGCCGTTGTCCACCATGATGTTGTTTTCCACCACGCGCCGGAAACCTTCGCGGTTCTTGATGCCGCCATGCAGGCAGAGATTATTTTTGATGATGTAATTGGATGAGCCGTCGTCGAGGTCGATGTCCCAGCCGTGATCGCAGCGCCAGCGATTGTTCGCGAGCACGATCGGCTTCACCACGTCGAGCAGCGGCAACTCCGGCGCCTGCTTTACCCACGCGTTGACCTCGCGAATGTCCGGTCGCCAGAAACGGTCGCGCCCCCACGAGTTGAACGAGCCGTGATCGCCGGTCTCCTTCACCGTGTCGAAGATGTCGCAAAACTCCACGACGTGTCCGCCCCAGCAGCCGTCGCCGATGTTGATGCCCGAGCGCGGCATATCGAAAATCGAGCAGTGCCGGACGGTGATGTTTTGTGCGAGATCGATCTCCACACCGGCTGATTGCTTCTCGACGCGGCCGGTCAGATGAATCAGGCAATCATCGACGAGGCAATCGGCGGGATAGTTGTTCGTTTTCGGCCCGGGCGTGCGGTCGATCTTCTCCAGCGGCTGAGTCTGGTCGTAGTTAAAAAGCGGGCTGCGCGCCGCCTGCGGGTCGCCGACAAAACAGATCCCGCTCGCGCCTGCTTTCGCGATGTGCGTGCCGCGAATGGCGACGCGGCGATTGTAGTTGTTGACGAAGATCGCGTTGCCGCCGACCTGGTCCAGAAAGCTCTCTTCCAGCGCGCAATCTTCCGCGCCGTTGAAGAAAATCGCGCCGCCGCGATAGATCGCCCAATCCGAGCGCACCAGCGGTTCCCGCGTCTCCATTACCGTTCGCGCCGCCTGCCGAAACGTCAGCCCCCGCAGCGAGATCCATTTCACCGGATGCGTTTCGTCGCCGCGAAACTCGACGAGGTTTCGCAGTCGCGTCGCCTCGATCACCGCGCGTTTCAAGTCGAGCCCGGCCGGCGGCTGGAAATAAAGAGTGTGCGTCTGCCGGTTGAGAAACCACTCCCCGGGCGCGTCCAGTTCTTCAAAAATGTTTTCGACGAAACGGATGTCGCGATGCGCGGCCGCGCCGCGATTGTTCTGCCAGCCGCCTTCGCGCTTCACCTCGTTGCCCTCCCTGCCGGTGATGCGCCACGTGAAATCGCCCCAGAGCGCCGGGTGCATCGCATGAAAGTAACCGCCCGCCGGGTTCGCCCAGCGCGCCGCCCGCGCCGGCGAGATCGCATCCGCGGCGAACCCGTCGAAGTATTGCGCCTTCGGATCGAAGTTCGGGTAACGCGCCAGGATTTGCCGCTCGCCGTTGACGAAGATTTCCTCCGTCTGCAAATCCGCCGGCACCTGCGCCTGGAAAATCCCATCCCGGAATGGCTGCCAGTTGAGCCCATCCAGCCGGATGCCGCCGCTGATCACCGGCTCTTCATTTTTGTAGTTCTGGAAAACGATCGGCTTCTCCTTCGTGCCGGAATCCCCGGCCGTGAACACCAGTGGCGCGGGCAGATAGTAAGTCCCGCCGCGCAGAAAAACGTCACCCCGTTTTTCCCGCACCGCCGATTGCGCGCGTTGCAGCGTGGCGAATGGTTTCTCCAGCGTGCCCGGATTCGCGTCGTTGCCGCCCGGAGAAACGAAATACGGCTGCGCGCTGGCACCGCACGCGGAAAGCAGCACCGCCGACGCGCAAAAGGAAAAGAGGCGCGTCTTCATCATCGGGAGCCCTTTGCCAAAAGCGGGCGCAATTCCGCCGCGTGCGGATCGGGAATTTCGAGCGGGAGTGTCATGCCCGATTTAAACCCGCGATTCTTTCCCGCCACAATCTCTTACTCCCGCCATCGCTCTTTTACCGTCGCGTGGGGCAGGGTGGCTTATGCTCTATCGCAGTATGCTTTTGTTGCGGCAAAGGATGAGCGGCGAATTGAGTTGAATGGTCCGCAATTCAATCCCCTTGGGATTGGTTGACGGCAAAGGTTGATTCGATGCGGTTGGGATTTCTGCGTGGAGGCAGTGCGCGTCTTTATTAGGTTATGACTTGGTTCATAGCATCTCAGTTTGATTGCTGCTGTGTCTGTTCAGCCCCTCGGCCCACCCCCGGAAGTGCTTGAATGGATAGGCAACTCCATTCGTTAACCGGCGGATTCTCTTGGACTTTTGGCGGCTCCTTTTTCTACCCTGCGCGGCGGTATTGCATTTGCGCTGTGAAAACGGGCAGCTTGATGCTGGTTACATTGATGGAGTCGCGGGTTTACCGCGATTATGAGCGTGACTTCGCGAGAGCCACGGACATGCCGTTGTCACTTCATCCGCCGGAGAGCCCCGGTCTCGTCCGCTTCACCCATGCTGAGCCGGCTTTCTGCACCTTGATGGCGCGTTCGCCCGGCACCTGCGGCGGATGCCGCGCCTTCCAGCGGCAGCTCGAGCACGGCGCGCAACAGACCCACCAGACGCTCCCCTGTTACGCCGGCCTGTGCGAAACCGCCGTGCCGGTGCGCGCTGGCGGACGGCTCATCGCCTTTCTCCGCACCGGCCACGTCCGGCTGCATCCGGCGCGCAAAAGCGGTTTCCGGCAGATTGCCAGGGCGCTGCTTCAGCTCGATCCCGGCATTGATTTGGAAAAAGCCGAAGCCGCCTGGTTCCGCACACCGGTCATCTCGCCGGAGCGTTACGCCGCCATCGTGCGCCTGCTCACCATCTTTGCCGGGCACCTCGGCCTGCTCGCCGAGCGTCTCCCGCTGCAACCCGCCGCGCACGAACCGAAAGCCGTCACCCGCGCCCGCGACTTCGTCGCCGCCCATTTCCGCGACGAACTCACCATGCCCGACGTCGCCCGCGCCGTGCACATGAGCGCCAATCATTTCAGCGAAACCTTCAAGCAAGCCACCGGGCTCGACTTCACCGATTACCTCGCCCGCATCCGCACGGAAAACGCGCGCACGCTCCTGCTCGACCCGCACCGGCGCATCGGCGAGATCGCCTTCGAGTCCGGCTTCCAGTCCCTCTCCCAGTTCAACCGCACCTTCAAGAAACTCACCGGCCAGTCACCGAGCGAGTATCGGGAAAAAATCGCGCGCGGAATGTAGACTGGAAAAATTCACGTGTTTGGATATTGCTGCCGGGCCTGTAAAATTACAGCCATGCAAATCGACGTTGTTGTCGTGCAAACTGACGAAGGTTTTGGCTGTTTCCTGTCCGGCGCTTCCCCGGCTGTCATTCACAAGGCGCCACGCATGTGGGGCGTCGGAAAACCGCTCCACAGATGCAAATGGCTCCTCGGGAGAAAAGGAGCAACCTCGACAAATCAGGACCGTGCCGACAGATTAACCCGTAGTCTACGACGAATGAATACAACATTCCTTCTCGTTTCGGTCTTAGGCCTGCTCTTGTGCAGTGCTTGTTTTGCGGAAGATGAAGCACGCAAACTTAATGAGGATGGTAATCCGCCTCGCGAGTGGCTGCTGCGTTACCATCTGAATCCCGATGATCCATCCATTGGCGACAAGGATAGTGACGGGGATCGTTTAACCAATTCTGAGGAATATCTTGCCGGCACCGATCCTACAGTAATGGATACCGACCATGACGGAGTAGATGATTGGCAGGATCAATATCCGACTGACCCACGGCGGAGTGCTGATATTCCCGTTCAATTTTTAGCTGTCTTGGATATCAGTGGCACGGTAACCGGCGGTCATGATGTAACGCATGTGGCTTTAGATGATGAAGGCAACGCGGCGTTTGGATTTTATAGCGGTGATAATGGCTTGGGAGAGCCGAGCGAGTATAAGGTCTATACATGGAAAGCGGGCGTGGCACATCTTTCACAGACTATCCAACTTCAGGGCTCAAGCTTTAAGATCAAAGGATTCGGCGAAGACTTCGTGCGTCTCTATCAACCATGGCACCTTCGGGCTAATGGTATGGTTTACGGAGGCACCTACGCAATTTCACAGCCTGGCGGTTCCAACATTTACCTGACCGGGCCTGCGTTTGCAGCTATCGGGAACAACACCGCAGATTTAAACGTGCCTTATCCTTACGAGTTCTCCCAACACTGGGGCGAAGGAATGCAGATCGCGCATACCTCCGACAAGGGTATTTGCGGTTACTTCTTTTATGATCTTATCCACGGCAAGCCACCTTTTGTTCCGCCGGTTCCATTCTCGGAGGCGGAAACTTTTCAGACTGCGGGCTTTGTTAAATGTAACGGCATCTACACGGTGTTTGATCCCATCGCTCCACCTTATATCCATGATACCACTGAGGTAAGAATCGTGCGTCAGAGTTTTATTCCTTCGGCGACGAACTCACATGGATGGGCCGCAGGTGTTGATCCGGCTGTCGAAAACATCGTGAAGCTATGGGATGGCACTACCTTGCGCGATTTAGGTCCCGGACGAGTCCTCGATATGAACGAGGAAGGCGATGTGCTCGGCACCGGTGATAAGGGAGGATGGTTCTGGCAAAACGATGGCAGTAATGGAAAACGCCTCCAAATGAACGAAATGGTTCCCCGGCTATACCGTCAGCAGATTCAAAAAATCGAAAACAAAGTATTCAGCAATCGCGATCATAACACTGACGGTCATCCTTTATGGTTCATTTTTTCTGCCGAAGATCTGGAAGGCGACGGCACTGGTAAGTGGGTCGAACGTGAATTTCGATTACACTATTCTCCTTTGGCGAAGGCGGATGAAACGGCGCAAGCGGAATTATTCGTGATGGAGTATCCGCCCGGCGTGAAAATAATCTCTTATTGAGTTCTTGTCCGCCAGCGTCCGAACCTCAGGCGACCACTGGCGACAGTAGAACCAAAAATCAGGATGCGCCTTGTGCTTCAAAGATCAGTGCATTTCCCTTTGGCATCGTCCTGTAAAACCTTCGCCCGCAACGCATCGAATTTATCCGCCGCGATGTCGGTTTCGATTTGACCAAATCGGGCGAGCCAACCGAGTCAATTCAGCCGGGAAATGGAGTCCATAAAAGCTCAATGCAGATTGGATGCAGATTGTAGCCCGATCATTTCCGTTCAGTCTTCGCCAGCTTTGTTTTCAGCACTTCGTCGATCTTTTGCGGATTGACCCAGAGACCTTGCTTGATCACGTAGAACCAATCAGTGCCAATCCCCTTCGGGCGAGTTTCAAATGTTCCTGCTATGCAGGGTTTTTTCGATACAACAGAAGACGCTTCTTTGATCGCAATTGTGCGGAAGCTTGGATCTTTTCCATTAAGAAGATATTCAACGTCCTTCTCGGTGCCAGCCGGCTTTATTTTCCCGTCTGGATATTTTCCAACGGGCAACCATGTGGAATTTGCCCCTTCCCACGTCGGGATATTCTTTATGCCATAGAATTCCCCAACTGGAGTAACCACGTGGCTGTATTCTTCGGGTAAATTTCGTCCTTTGTATAAGAGTCTTCCGTAGATATCTTCACTTTTTGTGCCGGGGTTCGCTACGCCGTATTTATACTCCCATCCGCTTACAGGATCAGCCCCAGAACAAACTCTCATCGATAGTATCAAGGCGGTTAGCCAATAGCTTGGTTTCATATTCTCTTTTCTAATTGTCGTTCGTCCGCGACTCCGCCGTGTAGATGCCGATGTGGCGCGCCTTCATCTTCAAACACAGACTTCCGGGTTCCCGCCACCCGCGATCACATCGTCGCTTCCACATGTATCGAAAAGCGTGCACTTAGCTTCGCACAAATGCACGTAGCTTCTCTCGATCCTTCAAGAAGACGCGGTCGTTACCATCAGGAGATGGTTTTTTCCGATTTTCACCGTCCAAGCGAACTTCAATGGCTTCTCGCCACTGCGACAGCCAGCTGTGCAAGTCAGTAGGTGTGACGAGTGGAAACGCCATTGCATCGCAGAAGAGTTCTGCGAATGCGACACCTTGAGGCTCCGTTGTCAAAATACGCCCGATAACTTTCTTCTTCGCCTTAGCGCAGTATCGCTGCCAGAGAATGAACGCGTAATCGGATTTTGGGGCTTCGCCGCCAAATAGCGCACCCATCATGTTGTCCTGCCCTCCGCTTTTTTGAACTGCAGCCTCATGACGAATATGGTCCTGAAGGCGCGCGGCCTTTGTTTCGGCGGCCTTGAAAACTTCGACGCCTCTGTGGTGGTTTGTTCCATAGACAAGAAAGTAGCGGATATCATCGCGCTTAGGTTCGAGAATGATTGCAGAGGAAACGTATTTGAAACCGCAGATTTGGTGCAGGCTTTTGCAATACTCTCGAACAAGTGCGTCGTGTTTCTCCGATGTCGGTGTTTCATCCAATATCCGGAGAACCTCATCGCGACCAAAGAGGCCTTTGAAACTCTCAGCGCGGTCTTCCTCAGCCAAAAACCGAATCATAAATCGGGTCATTAGATTCACAACGACCTCACTACCGCGCTCGTTGAGCAAGGGAGAAATTTCGGACATAGGAATGTCCGCCCATCCTTTCGGGTCGAGGAATACAAAGCGGAAAGCACTCTTTCCTGCCTCTCTGATGATTTTGTGAATGGCTGGTAGTTGAGACACGAATTGGCCACCGAGCGCGTCAACATGAAAGCCTGGCCGGTTAACTGAATCTGCGTAGGTTTTTAGCTTCGTGAACGCTTCCTGATTTTCTTCTACGAGCACGCATCGAACATTTAGCTTCTTGCCGCGCTCGGTTAAAGCTGTCGCCACATGACTCAATGCCGATGCAGCTATTCCGAACGACGAATCAGTGAAGTTTGGACTTTGCACGTCCCACGGTCCCGCGAAGCCGTCGACATAGACCAATGAATCCCATTGAGAACCGACCTTGTAACCCCATTCAGGAAGATACTCCTCCAGCAATGTATGCTTGATGTAGGCCTGCTCGCGTCCTCCTTCGTAAGCAGAAAAATCGATTTTAGGCATGAACGAACGAACGCCTCGCTGGCACCTCGTCCCATGTCGTTCCTGACAGGATACGCCCTGCTTCCTTTTTAGGTAATCTAACCATCTTAACAGGTCGTTCAGCCGGCAAGCTGATAACGCTGGATTTCGGCGACGTTCCTGCGATTTCGGCCGGGACCCAATGTCCCCATTGTTTGAAATGAAATGCAACGTCGTGCTTCTGGCACTGCTTCAGTAGCTGGGTCGCCCAATCTGGATGCATCGGCCTAGCGCCAGGGCCGCTTTCCCCGCCCGCAATAACCCAATCGATTGGTTGCAGTCCTTTCGCTCTAATCCAGCGAGACAAATCAATGCTGCCAAGCAGCGGTTCGCATGAAAGGAATCGAACGGCGGCCTTGTGCTGCAAGAGATGCGGCAATCGTTGTTCCGCGACCTTTTGATTTTCTACCGTTGTGCCTATCCAAACATTATCCGGCCATGCGTCCGCCTCCCACGGCACCATCCTTCCGATATTCTGTGGCCGCTTCGTGAGAAGTAGCCAGTCAAGTCTTGGAGTATCGGCGATGAGTTGCCAAAGTCGCGTGCGCTGATCGCCCAAGTCGGCGCGCTTTTCGAATACGTCAGCCATGCTCGCGCAAAAGACGCGCGCTCTACTTTTTCCTAGCGTGGCTTCCTCATTCCAAACGAGCGGCTCGCGCCAGTGGGCATCGCTAAAAAAACGGCGCGGCGATTTGCCACCCCAAAGCTGATGGCCCATGCGCTTTGCCCAAAGCTCGGCGTAGCAGTTGTCGCATGCCGGCGAAACCTTTGAACAGCCCCACCACGGGTTGAATGTATGATGTGTCCATTCAATTTGCGAATTTTTTGCCATCGTTTGTAGGGCTAGTGTAGTCGAATGCCTCAAAGTTTCTATCTCAATCTCGCTTAATTGCACGAGGTCGCTCGGCTTCGATGTGTTCCCGCTCGCAATCGTCGCCAAGGAAGTCAAAACTCTACCTTCGGTTCAAAGCACGCGCAGTAAAAAGTAAAAGCGGCGAAAAAAAGTAGCTATGCATCCGCAAAAAGAAACTACCTTTCCGCGGGACTTGGTTAAGTCTTGGTAAAAAGAAGGGAAGTTCTCTCAAGACTTCCTGAAGTGTCCGAAAAACTTCCCTATTTTTTCCGGAGAGTTACCGGAGTTTTGCCAGGACTTCGGGAAGTTTTCTGGAGACTTCCCTGTTTCTTCGGGAAACTTACTTCCGGCTTCTGAAGAAGTATGTCGGTTTTGCAAAAACTTACCTACTTTTTACGAAGACTTATCTCCTTCTTCACGGGAGTTATCTACTTTCTCCGGAGACTTACCTGTTTTCTGCCGGTCCCTGGATAAGTTCTGCCGTGGCTTGGGTGTTTTTTGCCGGGGCTTGGGTAAGGAACCGTAGAAATGCGCAGTTTTTCCGTAGAGATGCGGAGACGTCGTCCGGCAGTCGCCTTAGTTTCGGCGCAAATCTTACCAAAAAACTATGGCAAAAATCTCTATTAACTTCCTCAACGACGACTCCGACGCGGACCTGCTCGTGAATACCGGGCGGGTTCTGGATTCGATGACCAGCAACCCGAATTTCCCGACGCCGGATCCGACGCTGGCGGTGGTGGGCACGGCGCATGACGAATTTGACGCGGCGGTGAGCGGTCTCGATGGGAGCAGCGATGCGTTTGCGCTGCGCGATGTGAAGCGGGCGGCGCTGACGGCGGTGATGCGCGACCTCGCCGTGTATGTGCAAAAGGCGAGCGGCGGCGACCTTGTGAAAATTCTCAGCTCCGGCTTCCCGGTGCAAAAGGAGCGCCAGCCGGTGGCCGAGCTCGACCGGCCGCAAAACATGCGCTTGAGCCGTCCGGGCATGAGCGGCCAGCTCAAGGCGCGCTGCACGCCGGTGGATAACGCGGTGAGTTATCAATGGCGCTGGGCCACGACGACCGCGCCGACGAATTTCACGATGGTCGAGCCCCCGACCACGGCGGCGAGTGTGCTGCTCGAAGGCCTGACCCCGGGGGTTTACTACACCGCGCAGGTGCGCGCCATCGGCACCAAAGGCCTGATGAGCGAGTGGAGCGATCCCTCCACATTGATGGCGACGTAAGGCAGGGCGGATTCACAAATCCGGGATCGAGCCGAACTCGGTGGTCACAGAGGACGCGTTCGCGCAGGGCGCCGAAGGGCTCCGCCAGACCATACGACCGCGCCGAGGCCGACGATGACGAGGCTGACGGTGCCGGGCTCGGGAACGGCTTCGACGTTTAACCGGCCGAAGAGGCCGTTTTGCTCCGCGTTCGGGCCGGCGGTGAAGTAGAGCGCGCCGGCGTCGCCGAGGCTCACGCCGTTGCCGAAGGCGAGCGCCCAGATGCCGTCGATGGAGATGATGTTGCCATCGGGGTCGCGCAGGTCGTCGAGGAACGCGCCGGTGGCGGGGTCGAAGGCGGAGATGGTGCCATCGCCGAAGTTCGCGACGAGAAGGTCGTTGGCGAATCTGCCAAAGGTCCCGGGCGCGATGGCGACGCCCCACGGGGAGTTGAGCGCATTGGTCGCGTCGAAGTCGCGCAGCATCGAGCCGTCCTCGCTGTATTCGACCACATGCCCCAGGCCGGGGCCGCTGTTTTGCTCCATGCCCTCGTCGCCGTCGGGATTCCAGTCGGCGTAGGTGACGAAAAGATGGCCGGCGATGTCCTGCACATTAAAGGCGTGGAGCGAGCCGATGCTGGCGGGGGTCTGGAAATGATACGAGCCGGTGACGTCGTGCCACTGGTTGTCGAAGACCTCGATGGCGTTGTGGCGAAAATCGGTGGTGAAAAGGTGATTGCCGCCGGCGTTGATGTAGGCGGCGGAGCTAGCAGCGTTCGTGGTCATGGCGACGCCGGAGAAGACGGAGTTTTCCGGGTAGGGGAAATAGTTTGCCGTCTTTGAGTAATCGATGACGACCTTCGCGCTCGTCATCGCGGTGGCGGTGTTCGAGCGCCAGGCGTTGATGACGCCATCCTCGGTGACGAAGATGAACTTTGCCGAGCCGCTTGTGCCGCCGGAGATCGTCGTCGGCGGATCGGTGGAGAGGTTTTGCGCCGGCCCGGAAACGGCAAACTCGACAGGCTGCCCCGCGAAGTCGCTGGCGGCGTTGTAAACCTGGCCGGTGACAAACGCATGGCCGAGATCGGCGAAACCGGCTTCGTCGATGTCCACCAGCTTGAGGCCGTCCTGGTGCAGCGGGATGCCGTTCACGTCGCCGATGAATTCCGACGACGTGCCGGTCATCGCGTTGGAAATCCAGATGTGCCCGCCCGCGCCCGGCGGACGCAGCGCGAGCCCCCATGCGTCGATCATGTTCGGGTCCACGATCTGTGGGTTAAAGTCGGGGTTGTCGGAGACGAGATTGGTCTGGACGTAGGAGTTTTCCTGCGCGAATGCGGGCAGGGCGATGCCGATGAGGGCGAAGAGCGAAAGACGAAGTGTGCGCATGTGTTTTACCAAAAAGCCGCAATCAAACGGAGGGCTCCCCTAGGCGGGAAGCCCTCCGTCCTATGACCGAACCGGGACTAAGCCTTGCGAAGCTTGCGGCTTTTCATGCGCCAGACTGCGAGCCCGCAGCAGCCGATGACGAACGATGCGTAGGTGGATGGCTCGGGCACGGCTTGCGGGACGGTGCCGGCGACGAACATGTCCGAGATGTCGCGCGTGCCGTCCTGCGAGGCATTGGCGGCGTCGCCGAGGTAGCCGGACGCGGTGCTGGCGGAGACGCCGTAGATTTTCTGCAACGTCGCGAGGTCGGAGGAATGCGTGTAGTCGAGCGTGCTATTGTAAACGCCGCCGCTGACCTGGATGCCTTCCGCCAGCGACGAGATGACGATTTCCGTGAGTGTGTGCGTGAACGTATCGCGACCGGTGCCCTCGGTTTCGTCCGACCAGATCACGATCGCGCCGTTATTCTGGAATGCCTGCGACGCCATGATCTGCGGCACGACGATCGAGAGGAAATTGTCGCCCATCGCGATGCGGTTGCCGTCGGAGCCGGCTTTCCACGTGATGCCATTGTAGGTGAACGCAGTGCCCAGCGCCGTGTGCATGTCGTTGAATTGATCGGGCGTGATGAGGTTGTATTTGCCGACATTGTTATTGGTCAGGTCGGTCTGGAGCTGCTGGAGCGGCGCCCAATGGCCGACCTGCGGATTGGTCGGGCTGAAGTTCGCGCTGCCGCTGCTGCCGTTGGTGTCCTCGAAGAAGAGCGTGCCGTCGTGCTTCGCGGCGAAGTCATATTGATGGCTGCCGTTGTAGGGATTCGTGTAGCTCGCGGATGTGCCGCTGAAGCTTTTGAGCGGAACGGTCCATTGGCTGGAATTCGCGACCGTGCTGGTAAGGCTGGCGCTGCCCGGCTGGTTGACGGTGCCGCTGTTCGGTGTCAGGTCGATGTCCTCCTGATATGATTTCCACGAGATGCCGGCGTTTTGCAGCAAGCCGGTAAGGTGCTGCGGCGCGGTGCCGCCGTTGTTGGTCTTGATCGCGGCGACGCTGCCGTTGCTCGCGGCGTAGGGATCGTTGTCGTTCAGCACGCCGTAGTTGCTGCCCGCTTCCTGCCAGACGTAGTTCGGCTCCGAGGGATGGACGCTCGGCGGAGTGCCGGTTGGCGTTGAAAGCACGCTGTGATAAGCGCTCGCATACGAAACGCCCGCGGTGATGCCGCTGTTCGCCGTGATCACCGGGCTGTAGCCGGATTGATACGAGTAGGTCTGCGTGCCTGCATCATATTTGTAGTTGATCAGGCTGTTGAGATAGGGCGCGGCCGCGTTCTGAAACAGAGCCGCGAAGCCGCTGCCGTTTGTCACACCGGCGTTCGCGCCGGAGGTGGTCATGGTTCCTTCACCCGCCGGCTGGGTGAAGTTGTGATTTTCCAGCTCGATGTAAAAAACGTCACCGAGTTGTTGCGCCTTCGCCGGGGACGCCGCGAGCGCGCCGGCCAGGCAGACGCCGAGGGCAAGCGCCGCACGAAAAGCGCGGGAGGTTTTTGACTTATTATCAAATGAGTATTGCTGCTGAGTGATTGTTTTCATTGCGTAACTTCAATGGATGATTGGTTGCTGATGTGTTGTTTTCCTTTTGCCGATAAAATGTTCGGCGCATCCGTTGAAGCCGCGGAAGCCCGCTCCGGTAAACGAGAAAATAGAAACGATTTGGCGACAATTGTTACGTCGCCGTTACAATTGCGCCGAATGTGGCGAACGCGTGTCGATTGTCACAAAACTGTGTCGGTTATGACGATTCCGTCACAATCCAATCCTCACATTCCGCGTGAAAACATCACGCCTGCCGCGCAGTGCTTAAAGATCCGAAATCGAGCCGAACTCGGGATCGAACAGCCGGCGGTAGGTGCGGATCAGCTCGGAGTCGGTCATCGCGGAAATGTGGTCGCAGAGGATGCGCTCGGGCGTGGCGCTGTCGAGGAGCCGGGCTTCGATTTCCGGTGCGAGAAGGCGGGCGGGTTTGCCTCCGGCGTAGGCGTCGCGCAATGCGCCGAACAGCTCGCCGAGGATGCGGCGGCCTTTGAATTCGAGCTGCTTGATCTGAGGCGTCTGGAAGATGAGGTCGATGGCGATGCGCTTGTAAAAGCGGATGCGCTCTTTTGTTTCATCATCGACGGCGAGGGTGAACGCATGGCGATTTGTCGGCGCATCAGCCTCGCGGGGCTCGAGGCGTGTGGCGTGGATGCACCTGCCGATCTGGCCGGCGAAGGTGCGCTCGACGGGGCCGGCGAGGAGCGCTTTTTTTAGCTCGTCGAGCCAGCGGCTTTGGGAAGGGTCGAGCGTCCGGCCGCGCTGCCAGCGTTCGAGATGGTCGAGCGTGATGAACTTTGCGTTCACGCCATCGACGATATCCATCAGGCCGTAGGCGACGTCGTCGGCCCAATCCATGATCTGGCACTCGATGCTCTTTTCGCCGCCGCCGACCCATGCGACGACTTCGGCCTGCTCGGGATAAACGAAGTGCGATTTTTCCGCGCCGGTGAAGACCTGCTTGTATTTCAGCACGCCGTCGAGGAGGGCGCGCGTCGGTTTCATCCCGCCGTCGCCGAAAAGCAGCTCGGCCAAAATGCGGAGTGTCTGCGCGTTGCCCTCAAAGCCGCCGTGGCTTCGCATCACGTCGTTGAGCGCGGCTTCGCCCGCGTGGCCGAACGGGGGATGGCCGATGTCGTGCGCGAGGCAGCAGGCCTCGACAAGATCGGCATCGATGTAAAAATCGTCGCGCAGCAGTTCGCTTTTGCGCCGGAGATGCTGGCAGATGCCGCGCCCGATTTGCGCGACCTCAAGCGAGTGTGTGAGGCGGGTGCGGTAGAAATCGTATTCGCCGGAGTGGAAGACCTGCGTTTTCGACTGCAACCGGCGGAACGCGGCGGAGAAAAGCACGCGATCGCGGTCGATCTGGAACGGCGTCCGCTCGTCGTCGCTGCGGTGCGTGCGCGGGCGGGGGAAAGTCGCGAAATCGAAATCGCGGTAAAACGTATTCTCGGTTCTCAACGCGGAGGCAAAATGGCGCGTTCCGGCGCGGGAAGCGACGAAAATTTGGCTCCGGGGCAATCCTTTAAACAAGCGAGGCGCAAAAGCTGCTGAAATGATGGCTCATGACCATTCTCCTCGGATGCAAAATCATCGGCGGCCTGCTCGTCAGCGTCGCCCACCGCTACATCGTGCGCGTGGCGAAAAAAGAGGGACTGTGGTGGGGAATCGCCGCGATGTTCGTGCCGGGCTTCTCGATCTTCTTCGCGGTGCTGCATCGCGTCGATTTGAAGAAGCCGCTCGTCGTGCAGGTGTGCGGTTTCACGCTCCTGCTCGCATCGTTCACGATCATGGCGACGAAGACCGCAACGGAGACGTCCGCGCTCGTCGCCGCTGCGAAAAAAACCGCCGCCGCCGAAGACGCGTCCACCGCAACCGAAGCGGCTACGCCGGCGCCGCAGGTCGAGACATTGGAACAAAAGACTGCGCGCTTGAACGCATGGTTCAAGCAGCTCGAGGCAAAGCGGGCGACGTTGAAAACCACGTCGCAGGTCAACGCCTTTAACGCCGAGACGAAGCAATACGAAGCGCTCATGCGCGAAGTGGAGGAGCAGTCGCGCAATGCTTCGCCCGCCGATCAGGTGGCTTACTTGACCACGTGGTATCAAGCGCTGAACGCCAAGCGCGCAAAGCTCGACCCGAATGACGCTGCAGCCGTGCACGCTTTTAACGAAGAAGCCGCGCGTTACCAGGCCGCGCTGCACGCGAAGAACAATCCGCCGCCGGCACAAGTCGTCGCGAGCGCGAAATAATCAGACGCGCCCGAGAACGATGCAGGAGTTGATGCCGCCGAAGCCAAAGGCGTTGCTCATCACGTAGTTTAACTTCTGCTTTCGCCCGGCGTTTGGCACCACGTCGAGGTCGCACGCCGGGTCGGGAGTCTGCCAGTGCAGCGTCGGCGGAACGTATTCATGCTCGATCGCCAGCGCACAGAGCGCCGCCTCGATCGCGCCGGTCGCGCCAAGCGGGTGCGCGGTGTAAGCCTTCGTTCCGCTGACGGCGAGCTTCGAGGCGTGACCGTCGAAGACGGCCTTGATGCACTCGCACTCGTTCGAGTCGTTCATCTGCGTCGAGCTGGCGTGGGCATTGATGTAATCGATTTGCTCCGGCGCGACCTGCGCATCGGCGAGCGTCGCGCGCATGCAATCGGCGACCGCTTCACCGCCAGGCAGCGGCGATGTCATGTGATACGCCTCGTTGTTCAACGCGTAGCCGAGCACCTCGGCGTAAATGTGCGCTCCGCGCCGCAGCGCGTGTTCGTATTCCTCGACCACCACACTCGCCGCGCCTTCGCCCATGACGAAACCATCGCGCGCGAGATCGAACGGCCGGCAAGCGGTGTGCGGATCGTCGCCGTTGTAGCGACTCATCGTTTTAATGAAATCGAATGCGCCAAACGTGAGCGGACTCAGCGGCGCCTCGGCCGCGCCGGCGACGATCACATCCGCCATGTCGTCGCGGATGTAACGCAATGCTTCGCCGACGGAAATCGTGCCGCTCGCGCAGGAGTTCGAGTTCGTCGTGCCGACGCCGCGGAAGCCGCATTCGATCGCGATGTTCGAGTGCGCGGAACCGCCGAAGACTTGCAGCGCGAGTGTCTGGTTTACGCCGCGCGCGCCTTTCTTTAAAAAACGTTGATGCTCGCTCTCCGCGTTGGAAATGCCGCCGAGCGCAGTGCCGAAGCTGACGCCGGTGCGCGACTGCGGGCGTTCGCGCGACCACGCGAGATTCGCGTCGTCGAGCGCGAGCAGCGCGGATGCGACGGAAAATTGCGCGTAGCGGTCGAGGCGCTTCAACCGGTGCGGCGGGAAAAATCGCGCCGGATCCCAGTCGCGAATCTCGCCGCCGTTGTGCGCGTGCAGCTCGCTCGTGTCGAAACCGGTGATGCGCGTGATCCCGCTTTTGTGCGCGAGAATGCCGCGCCAGAATGCGTCCTTCCCGATGCCGATGCAGGTGATCGGCCCGATGCCGGTGATGACTGCGCGCCGTTTAGTTTTCATTTTCCAGATACCGTTTCATGCAGTGCAGCGTCTTGTTCGCGATGTTCTCGATGAAAAATCCGCCGATGATTTTGTCAGCAAGCGGAGCGAGAGCCGGCACGCGGAATTGCAGGTCGTGCCTGATCTCCACGTGAACGCCCTCGGGCGTCTCGGTGAAAGTCCAGACGACGTCCATGCCTTTGGTGAAGGCTTTTAAGTGACGAAAGCGCACCTCGCATTGATCGCGATCGATGATTTGTTCCGAGATCCACGCGATTGGAATGCCGGAGCGGGATGCGGCCATTTTCACGACGTTGCGCGTCGGCGTTTTTTCAAAAAAATGGATGTAGCGATAGTGCGGCAAAATACGCGGCCAGAGCTCGAGGTTCGCCGCCGTCTCGAAAATCCGCTCGCGCGGAGCATGCATGAGAATCGAGTTGCCGGTGTGCATTTTTGAAACTTGGGTCCGCAAAAAACAGCTGTCGAGCGCGAAGGCCGCACTTTCGCGCAGGCATCGCGGCAGCGCAACGAGAGCGCGCTATTTTCTTTTTACGGATTTTGTTAAATCATCGCCGCCGATGGATGCCTTTTCGCAAAACCCGTTCGCGCTGCTCACGCTGATCGCCGCGCCGGCGATTCTGACCAACGCGACCTCGGTGCTCGCCCTGAGCACGAGCAACCGCTTTCTCCGCGCGAACGAACGAATGCGCGATCTGACGACGCAACTCGAATCGGCCAACCTCACGCGCGAACATCGCTCGCTGCTGATTTCGCACGTGAATCGCGTGGAGAAGCAGGCGCTCGCGCTGTTGAGCGCGTTGCACGGCGCGTATGTCTCGCTCGGATCGTTCGCTAGCGCGAGTTTGATTTCGGTCGTCGGCGCCGGGCTGGCGACGATGTCGTTTTCGTGGCTGGTGCATGCGATCGAGGCGCTGGCGCTGCTCATCGGCTTCGTCGGCGCGGGCGGGCTGGTCTGGGGATGCGTGCATTTGTTTCGCGCGACGCAATCGTCGATGATCACGATGTCGGAGCAGGCGCAGTTCATTCGCTCGCGCGAACGGCATTTCGAAATCGAAAACGCGTGATGGCTTTCCCATTGACGCGACTCTTCGCGCTTTTACACTCCGGCAAATGATCGCGTTGATTCGAAAGCTGTTCTGGCTCGCGCTGTTTGTGGTCTTCACGTTTTGCTTCGTCGTCATTTTTGAGCACGGCACGTCGAATTTCTCGCAAAACGCGCAAGTCGAAATTCAGGCGTTGCAAAAAGCATTCGGCAAAATCAATCGGCCGAAAGATACCAGCGACAAGATCGGACAGTAAACACGGTGAAAATAGTCCGCTACGCGGATCCAAAAGACGAAATCCACTACGGCGCGCTGGATGAAAACGGCGTCGCGCGCCGCATTCTCGGCGATGTGTTCGGCGAGTTCGTCGTGACGTCCGAAGCCGCGCGCATCCACAAATTGCTCGCGCCGCTGAAGCCGGTGAACATTTTCTGCATCGGCCTGAATTATCGGCGGCACGCGGACGAAACCGGCGCGCGTATCCCCAGCTTTCCGGTGCTTTTCATGAAAGGCATCAACGCGGTGCAGAATCCCGACGATCCGATTTTGCTGCCGTCGCACCTCGCGAGTTCGCAGGTCGATTACGAGTGCGAGCTCGTCGTCGTGATCGGCAGACGCTGCAAAAACGTGCGCGCCGCCGATGCGCTGCACTACGTGCTTGGTTACACATGCGGCAACGACGTCAGTGCGCGCGATTGGCAAAAGGACTGGGGCGGCTCGCAATGGTGCCGCGGCAAAACATTCGATACCTTCGCGCCGATCGGCCCATGCATTGTGATGCCGGATGAAATTCCCGATCCCGACAATCTCGCGATCAAAACAACGCTCAATGGCGAAGTCGTGCAGGACTGCAACACAAGCGACATGATTTTCAACGTGCCGGCGCTGATCGAGTTTCTCAGCGGAAGCACGACGCTGCTGCCGGGCACAATCATTTTCACCGGCACGCCGCACGGCGTCGGCATGGCGCGCACGCCGCCGCTTTGGCTGAAGCCCGGCGATAGCGTGACGGTCGAGATTGAAAAAATCGGGAAGCTGACAAATCGCGTCGAGCGCGAGCACGTCTAGCCGAGCGCACCGAGAATGGCATCGCCCATCTCGCGCGTATTCACGCGCTTCGTGCCCTCGGTGAAAATGTCGCCGGTGCGATAACCGGCGGCGATCACGTTGCGGACGGCTGCGTCGATGGCGCTGGCGGCGTCGTTTTCGCCGAACGAATGGCGCAGCATCATTGCAGCGGAGAGAATTTGCGCGATCGGATTCGCGATGCCTTTGCCGGCAATGTCAGGTGCGGTGCCGCCGCTCGGTTCATACATGCCAAAGCGGCCGAGCGGCGTTTCTTTCACGCCAAGGCTGGCGCTGGGCAGCATGCCGAGCGAGCCGGCGATCATCGCCATTTCGTCCGAGAGAATGTCGCCGAACAAATTTTCCGCGAGCACGACGTCGAATGCCTTCGGGTTTTTGATGAGCTGCATCGCGGCGTTATCGACGTAAAGGTGGCTGAGTTCGACGCCCGGATATTGCTTCGCGATTGCAGTCACGGTCTTGCGCCAGAGCACGCCGTTTTCGAGCACATTGGCTTTGTCGATCGATGTGAGTTTTTTCCGGCGTCCCTGCGCGGCGCGGAAAGCGACGTGCGCGATGCGCTCGATCTCACTTTTTTTGTAAACCATCGTGTCGACCACGACGGTGTCGCCGTTTTCCTCGCGAGTAAATTTCGGCTGGCCGAAATAAAGGCCACCGGTCAATTCCCGCACGCAGAGCACGTCGAAGCCGCCAGCTACGATGTCGGTGCGCACCGGTGAAGCGTGTGTCAGCTCGGCGAAGCAAACGGCCGGGCGAAGATTCGCGAAGAGGCCGAAATGTTTGCGCAGCGGGAGCAGGGCGGCGCGCTCGGGTTGCTCGTTTGGCGGGAGCGATTCCCATTTCGGTCCGCCCACCGAGCCAAATAAAATCGCATCGGCTTCACGACAGGCCTGCAGCGTGTCGTCGGGAAGCGCTTTCCCGTCGGCATCAATCGCCGCGCCGCCGACGCGTTTTTCGGTAAAGGCAAAATTGAGCGCGAATTTTTTGCCGACAGTTTCGAGCACGCGAAGCGCCTCGGTCATCACTTCCGGCCCGATGCCGTCGCCTGCGAGAACTGCAACTTTGAAAGACTTCATAGGGAACGCAGAGAATGCAGAATGGGCAACAAAAGTGCAAAGCCCGACTTTTCGATTTCCTCCTTGCGTGCCAAAACAATACGCGCCACGCGGGTTACACGTGGCGCGCAAAGTTGCCCGGCTTCCCCGGCCGGGCGCCCAGAGAGTTCCCGCTATTTCTCGCGGTCGTAGGTGCTGACTTTATAGCTGATTTTTTCCGGCGCAATCGGTGTGCCCGGTTTCGGGTAATCGGCGGCGGCCGAGCGATTTGCGGTCGGCACGAGGCGAATCGCGCCTTTCGCATTGTTACGCCAGCCGTTCGGGTCGGCATATTCCTCGCCGCTATGGTGCAGGCCGTTGACTTGATCTTCGAGGCCAGTGCCGTAGCCCGACTTGATGATCGTTGGCGTAACGAAGACGAGAAGATTGCGTTTGGTGCGCTGATTTAAGCGTTCTTGAAATGCGTAGCCGAGGATCGGAATATCGCCAAGCACCGGCACTTTTGTGCGGCCCTTTGTTATTTCATCCTGTAACAAACCGCCGATCGCGAGCGTGTCGCCGCTCTTGATGAGCACGTTCGATTCGAGGTTGCGCTTGTCGATGATCGGGCTGGTGACGGTCGCTCCGGCAAAGGTGAACACCGAGTCGCCGACCTTGTTCGAAATTTCCGGCTTCACCAGCATTGTGACGAAGTCGTCTTTGTTAATAGATGGCTGCACTACGAGTGTATTACCGAATTCCTTGTCCTGGAATCCGCCGAATACAGCGGTCGCGGTCTGCTCGTTGAAGTTCAACTGCGGCACCGGCTGGTTACGCGTGATTTTGATCGTCGCTTGCTGGTTGTTCGCGGTGACGACACGCGGATTCGCGAGAAATTCCGCATCGCTGTCTTCATTGAGCAAACGCAGCGTCAATTGCATTTGTGGAGCGGAAAGAATCGCAAACTGTCCTCCTAGCGCTGAGACCATGCCTGCGAATGGATTCCCATTTTTAGGATGGCCCAAAAAATCCAATCCTTGAAGGACCCCGTTGCTGGTTTTTACTTCAGGAAGGGCGGACGGCACGACAACCGGGCTCACTGCTCCAGTGGTTGGGTTTGTTTGTAAATTGATAGTCGAAGAACCAAGGCCGCTGCCTGCATAGCGAAATACTTGCGGGCTCTGCGAACCGCCGACAATACCCGCCCAATTCAAACCGTAACTTTGTTTTGGATTCGCGGTGACTTCAACCAGACGCGCTTCGATCATGACCTGCTGTGTCGGCTTGTCGATTGTCTCGAGGAAAAGCGCGATGTTTTTCAGATTCGAGCCGACTTCGCGGTAGAAAATCGTGTTGGTGCGCGGATCGAACTGCGGTGCGATTTTGCTCTGGAGCTGCGCGGTCAGGAGCGGCGCGACTTTTTCTGCGCTGCCGTAGGAAAACGTGTAGAACGCGCTCTGCGTCGGCTCGGATTCCTTTTCCTCTTTGGTCTTGATGTAATAAACGCCCTCCTGCTCGTCCATGATCAGGCCTTTCGAAGTGACGATGATCTTGATCGCTTCGATCGGCGTTTTGTCCTCGAGCCGCATTGTGACTTTCAGCGGCGGCTGCGCGGAATCGACTTTGTCGCTCACAACGAGGTTGATCTTTGCCTGGCGTGCGAGCAGGCGCAGCACCTGGCTCACGTCGTCGCCTTGAAATTCATTGAGCGCATGCGCTGATGTGCCGTTCGAGCTGCCGAGCGCGGTTACGTTCGTCGCGGCCGGCGCGATCGGAGTGGCATCGGGTGCAACAGGCGCAGCTGGAACCATCGGCGCTGCAGCCGGGCCGACAGCGCTGATCGGCGGTTCGATCGGAGCGGGTGTTTCCGGCGTGGCTGGTGCGGGATTGGCCGGCGCATTCGATGCGACCGGCGCGGGGGAAGGCGCCTGCTGCGCTGTCGCTGAGAGCGAGAGCGCGCAAAACGCGGCGAGTGTAAAATTGAGTTTACGCATTTGTCTGGGCTTCCTTTTGAAGGTGTGCCCCCTAAAAAGCAGGAAGCAGACCAGCCCGTGCGCAGTCTCACTTTTTCTCGCAAAAACGCATTTCCACAGAAGCAAATAGCGCTCTCAACTTTGCGCAAACTGCAATAAAACGCGGGTTTTTACAGCGCCGATTGCGCTGCGGAAATGAATGCGCGCATCTTTTCGCGATCCTTGCGTCCCGGCGCGCTCTCGACTCCGCTGGCTACATCGACAGCAAACGGACGCACGCGCCGAACGGCTTCAGCGACATTTTCCGCAGTTAAACCTCCGGACAACACGAGTTTTACCTGCGGATTTTCGCTCGCGAATTTTTCCGCGAGCGCAAGATCCACCAATTTTCCCGTTCCGCCAAACTGACCGGCGGAAAACGCGTCGAGCAAAATCCACGGCGTTTGAAAGCGCGCGACATTTTCCAGCGTCGCAGCATCACGCGCGGCTACCGCTTTGAAAAACTGCAAACCGCGCCTGGCAAAATGCGCGCAAAAATCTGCGTCTTCGTCACCGTGCAACTGCACAGCGTCGATGAACGGCAGCGCGAAAACCTCATCTGTTTCCGAGCGCGTCGGATTTACCATTACTGCGACGCGCGTAACGAACGGCGAAAGTTCGCGAATCCAATTCGATTCCTCGCGCAAATCGATGAAACGTTTCGAGCCGGTGAAAAGATTAAAGCCGAGCGCGTCGGCTCCGAGTTCGATCGCTGCTTCCGCATCGGCGCGATTCGTCACGCCGCAAATCTTGACGCGAACACGGCTCATTGCACGCCGGGCTGGCGGTCGACGTTCGCAAATTCGAGGTGCGGGATTTTGCTGACGAGTTCCACAAGTCCGTCCTGCCATTCCTTGCGAACCCGCTCCAGGTAAGGATCTCCGTCTTCGAGACGCATGCGATATTTCACCGTAAGCGAGTCGCGCTCGTAGCAGAAAATGTCAAACGGCGTTCCAACGGAGAGATTGCTCTTCATCGTCGATTCGAGCGAGAGCACGCCAAATTTCAGCGCTTCAACGAGCGATGTCTCGTAGTGAAAACCGCGATCGAGAATTGGTTTGCCGTATTTGAATTCGCCGATCTGCAAAAACGGCGACTCGATATCGGCGTGAATGGCGTTGCCTTGCGGATAAACGTGAAAAATCTGGTGCGGCAAGCCGGCGATTTGTCCGCCGACAATGACGTGGATGTTGAAACTAAAACCGTCGGCCTGCAGCGCAAGGCGATCGAGCCGCTCGACCTGTCGAATCTTCGAGCCGACGTAGCGCGCGGTTTCATACATCGTCGGCTGATTCAGCAAATGCGGCAGTTCCGGATCGGTTTCTCCGCGCGCGATGTCTTCGTCAATGAGCGACATCACCGTTTGCGTTAGCGACAAATTTCCAGACGTCATCAAAGAAATCACGCGCTGCCCGTCGCGTGCATGAACGCGCATTTTCGGATGAATCGTGATGTTGTCGACGCCCGCGGTCGTGCGCGAATCGGACAAAAAGACGATGCCTTGCCGGCACAAAAGACTGAGGCAATAAGTCATGGCTAAATGTCGATCACGCGACCACGCACTTGTTTCACTTGCGAATGATGCGTGATGATCTGCACGCGTCCGCTGCTGTCTTTGAAAAACGCGCTTAGCAGCCAGCTCACGATCGAAATCAGCAGCGCGCCCCAAAACGCGCTGCCGAACGTGTCGACTTGAAAACAGGGCACGATGCTGCCGACGAGTTTCAGCATCAGCGCGTTCACGATCAAAATGCCGAAACCGAGCGTGAACAAAATAAACGGCAAACTCAGCAGCAGCACGACGGGCCGGATAAACGCATTCACGATTCCGAGCAGCAGCGATGCGCCGAGCAAGCAGCCGGCGCCTTCGTAGCGGATGCCGGCGATCGGGGCGGCTATAAAAACGGCTACCGTGGTGATCAGCCAGCGAATGACAAAAGCTTTCATGTTTTTCCAAAGATACCTAACCACCTGCCCGAAGCCAACTTTCCTCGGCGACAAAAAAATGGATGGACTGCCATTGGCAAACCCCTAAAATTTCGCGCTTCAAATGCGGGGCGCATAACGCGTCCGGCAGGGAAAAATCTATCATTTAGATCATTATGGGAAAAAAAACAGCAACGGTTAAACCAGTAACGGATAACGGCGACGCGCCTGCGAAGCCTGCCGCCGCACGCGCGACCGCGCCGAAAAAAGCAGCGGCTCCAAAGGTGGCAGCAGCGAAAAAAGCGGCGTCTCAAACCGCGATTTCGCCTGACGACATTGCACTGCGCGCTTATTTCATCGCCGAAAAACGGCAGGCGCAGGGTCTGCCCGGCGATGCGCATCAGGACTGGCTCGAAGCCGAGCGTCAACTGCTCGCGGAAGCCAAAAAGAAGTCCGCGAAAAAAGCGGCTCCGAAAAAACCAGCGGTCGCCTAAACCGGCTGTCGGCTACGCGCCGAGTAATTCGGATACCTTATCGCAGAGCCGTTCGATACTGAACGGCTTCGCGAGCAATCCGCGCACGCCCGGTTCGCGCAAAAGCTCCTGCGCTTTTTTCTGCGCAGCGTTGCCGGACATCAAGATCAGCGGCGGCAGCTTGCGGCCATGCGGCGGCGCGATTCCGTAAAGTTTCGTGATCAATCCATAAAGCACCGCGCCGTCGATCCCCGGCATGGAAAAATCGAAGATCAGCAGATCGAACGGTTTTTTCAAAATCAGCTCGAAGGCATACTCCGGGTTCGGAGTCGTCTCGACTTCGCAGTTCATCAGCGCAATGAGCGATTCGCGGACGAGTCGCAGGATCACGACGTCGTCATCGACCACCAAAACGTGCTTCGATTTATCGGCCACGCGTTTTGCGTAGCAAACCGTGCGCGGCGTGCAAGGCGAATCGTCAAGGCGGAAGATAATCGCGCGCCAGTTCGGTAAGCGCGCGCACCTGCTGGCACTCCCAGTTCTCGTCGCGCGCAAGCTCAGACGCGAGCAGGCGCGCGACACGCGGCGCCATTTCGATGCTCGCTTTTGCGTCGAGAAAAAGCGCGCGCGTTCTTCGCGCCAGCACGTCTTCGACAGTTCGCGCCATTTCACAGCGTGCGGCGAAAAGCACGTCGCCGGAGCGATACGGCAGACCCGCGTGGAGTAATTCGCTTTGTTCGGTGTTGCAGCGATTGTTTAACCGAACGTTTTTTGTTCCCGAGGCACGTTTTTCCAACTCTCCGACCTTCGCCGCGGCATCGATTGCATCTTCGCCCATTTTGCGAAACGTCGTCCATTTTCCGCCGGTGATCGTCACGAGTCCGCTGCGCGAAATTTCAATTACGTGATCGCGCGCAAGCTTCGATGTTTGCTGCGTTTCCACGTTCTTAACGAGCGGACGCAATCCGGCAAACACGCTCAGCACGTCGGCACGTGTTGGATTTTTCGTGAAATAACGCGTGATGTGCTCGAGCAAAAAATCGATTTCCGAATCGAGCGGGCGCGGCTCCGGCGCAATCTCGCGCACGGGTGTATCCGTCGTGCCGACCAGCAAGCGGCCAAGCCAGGGAATCGCAAACAACACGCGGCCATCATCCGTGCGCGGAATCATCAGCGCCGCATCGCCCGGTAAAAAAGATGCCGGCAACACAATGTGCGCGCCCTGGCTCGGCGCGAGCATTTGCGGCGCATTCGAATCGTCGAGCCGCCGCACCGAATCGGAAAAAACGCCGGTGGCATTGATCACCACGCGGGCTTCGATTTCGTTTTCCGTGCCGCTTTCAAGATCAACCGCGCGGACGCCGCAAATGCGCTCGTTTTGTTTTAGCAACGACGACACGCGCACGTAATTCAGCGGCACGCCGCCGCGTTCGGCGATGGCTTGCATCACGGCAATCGCAAGCCGCGCATCATCAAATTGCGCGTCGTAATAAAGTTCGCCGCCGCGCAGATTTTGCGGATTGAGCGAAGGTAAATGCGCGAGTGTTTTTTCGCGGGAAAGCATTTGCGGGCGCGGCAGCGTGCCGCCTGAGAGCAAGCCATAAAGTCCGAGCCCGATTGCGTAATACGGCTTTTCCCACCAGCGATAACCCGGCACCACAAACGCAAGCGGCTTCACCAACTCAGGAGCATTGCGCAAAAGCAGCTCGCGTTCGCGCAGCGATTCGCAGACGAGCGCGAGATTGCCCTGGCGCAAATAACGCACGCCGCCATGAATCAGCTTTGTGCTGCGGCTTGATGTCGCGCATGCAAAATCGCCGCGTTCCAGCAGCAGCGTGCGATATCCGCGCGTCACCGCGTCGAGTGCCGCGCCGAGACCGGTCGCTCCGCCGCCAATCACGAGCACATCCCAGCGCTCGCCGCGATCCGCGACACGCGCAAGCAGTTCCGCGCGGTTCACGATTTCGTCCGCGCGAGCGCTTCATTCCAGCCCGCGCGCAACTCAGCTCGTCCCGCATCGCTCATGCGCGGCTCGAATCGCTTCGCGACGCGCCATGTTTGCGCGAGTTCCTCTTCGCTTTTCCAAACTCCCGTCGCGAGTCCCGCGAGAAACGCCGCGCCGAGCGCAGTCGTCTCGCTCGTTTGCGGGCGCACCACCGGCACACCAAGCAGATCGGCTTGAAATTGCATGAGGTAATCATTCATCGATGCGCCGCCATCCACGCGCAGCTCGCTTAAATTCGCGCCGCTGTCACGCTGCATCGCGTCCAGCACATCGGCAGTTTGATAAGCAATCGAGTCGAGCGCCGCGCGCGCGATATGAGCCGAGGTCGTTCCGCGCGTCAGCCCGCAAATCACGCCGCGCGCAGCCGAATCCCAATGCGGCGCACCGAGTCCGGCGAATGCCGGAACAAAATAAACACCGTGTGTGTCATCGACGCTTGTCGCGAGCTGCTCGACCTCCGCGGACGATTTGATCACGCCGAGTCCATCGCGCAGCCATTGCACGACTGCGCCGGCGATGAACACGCTCCCCTCGAGCGCAAAATCACTGCGTGCGCCGATTTTCCATGCACTCGTTGTGAGCAGGCGATTCGACGACACAATTGGCTCCGGGCCAGTATTCATCAGCATGAAGCAGCCGGTGCCGTATGTGTTTTTCGCCATGCCGATGCGCGTGCAGCATTGGCCGAAAAGCGCCGCCTGCTGATCGCCCGCGATTCCCGCGATCGGAATGCCGAGCTCGCTTTCGCCGAGAATTTCGCTCGATGCACGGACTTCCGGCAGCATTTCGGGCGGCACGTCGAAAAGCGCGAGCAGTTGCTCATCCCACGCGTTGTTTCGAATGTCGAACAACATGGTGCGGCTCGCATTCGTGACGTCGGTGACGTGCAACGCGCCGCGCGTGAGTTTCCACACGAGCCACGAATCAATGGTGCCAAATGCGAGTTCGCCGGCGAGAGCGCGCGCCCGCGCATCCGGAATGTTGTCCAAAATCCAGCGCAATTTCGTTGCGGAAAAATAAGCATCGATGACGAGGCCCGTTTTTTCCGCGATCATTTTTTCAAAACCATCGCGCTTGAGTTCTTCGCAAAATTCCGTCGTGCGCCGGTCCTGCCAGACGATCGCGTTGCAAACCGGCTCGCCTGTTTCACGATCCCACACAAGCGTCGTTTCGCGCTGATTCGTGATGCCGATCGCCGCGACATTGGATGCTTTGACTTCCGTTAACACCTCGCGTGCGACTGCAAGCTGCGTTTCCCAAATTTCGCGGGGGTCATGCTCGACCCATCCGGGCTGCGGAAAAATCTGGCGAAACTCGCGTTGCGCGCACGCGCGGATCGCGCCAGTTTCGTCGAATAAAATGGCGCGGGAACTGGTGGTGCCTTGGTCGAGCGCAAGAACGAATTTCATACGCGCTCAGGAAAATCGGTGAAAACGCCATCGACGCCGAGCGATTTCATGCGGGCAATGTCGCGCGGACGGTTGACGGTATAAACAAAAACTTTCAGTCCGAGCGCGTGCGCCCGCGCGACGAGCCGGCGATTTGTGAAGCGCAAGTTTGTGTGAATCGCGCACGCGCCAAGTTCCGTTGCGAGCTTTGCGAATCTCCGCGCCGAGCGGCTGAATAAAACGCCGAGTGGAATTTCGCTTTTTGCGAGAGTGCGCAATTCGCGCCGCTGAAAAGAAGAGACGATAAAGTCGGAATATTGCCAGCCATGTTCGTTCACAAATTTGTGGATCAACCCGGCTATAGGTTTCGCGGTGTTTCGGCCCTTTAACTCGATGTTTACCAATGCGCGGCGGTTCACTTCGCGCAATACTTCGCTAAGCAGCGGAATGCGTTCTCCCTTTCCCGCATCGAGTCCGCGCAACTCGGCCAGACTTTTTCGCATCAGCCGCCCGCGCCCGTTCGTCGTCCGCTCAAGAGTCGCATCGTGAAAAACGATCAATTCGCCATCGACAAAATAAACATCCAACTCGACTGCATCCGCGCCGAGCTCCAGCGCGCGCCGCACCGCGCGGAGCGTGTTTTCCGGCTCGTGCCCACTCGCACCTCGATGCGCAATGCAAAGCATGAAAAGAACATGCCGCGCTCGCGACGCAAACGGAAGTCCGCGTTGAACGGTTCCTGTTTTTGCGCTCGTTTTCGCCGCGGCGCGCTGTAAGTGAAAAGTGTGTTTCCCCGTCTTTTTTTCCTGCTCAGCCTGGCGGTTGCGGTGCACGCTGCGGCTGCTTCCGATGCTCCGAAAATGAAAACGTTCGCCTGCGCTGACGGCGCCAGCATTGCGCTCGGCGTTACAAACGGAAAGCTGCACATCGATTACGCCGCGCCGGAAATCGACAAGGCGCAGCGCCGCGTTTTTGTCGCGCTCGAAACCGATACGGCGACTGGATCGGCGGTCGTTCCGTTTGCACAGCGCGCGGAAGGTTCGACCGTTTTTTTGCCGTTTAACGCGGATCGAATTTACTCGGCGACGAATTCGGAATCGGGCGCGGCAAAGTCGATGCGCATTTGGAAACAGACGGTTTGGAGCGCTGGTTTGGACGTGAAATCCGAGTTTAACGTCACGTTCGAGAGCGGAAAAAGTAGCTGGGATATCGATCTGGGTGAAATCGGAAATCCGAAAAAGATCGGCGTCGTTGTTTACGCGAAAGATCTCAGCGTGAACAACGGCTGGGGAAAATTCCTCGGCTGCAGCGACGCGACCGTATCGAGCGGATTCGGCGACAAAACCATTCCGCGTTTTTTGGAAATCGCCACGACCGAAAATGCGGAGCCTGTGGTGTGCGCGCGGCTGCGCTCGGAAACGCGCGTTCGCATTTACCAGCTCTTCGTGCGCCTTTTCGGTAACACGAACGAGACGCGCAAAATGAACGGCACCCTCGCGGAAAACGGCGTCGGAAAATTCGGCGACATCAATGACACGGCGCTGAGCGCGATCAGCGACATGGGTTTTACGCATGTGTGGTTGACCGGCGTGTTGCGCCAGGCGACGGCGAGCGATTACACCGATGCGGGCGCGCCGCCGGATGATCCCGATTTGCTGAAAGGGCTCGCGGGCAGTCCTTATGCGATTCGCAGCTATTTCGATGTCTGCCCGGACTACGCGACCGATCCGAAAAAGCGGCTCGACGAATTCAAGGCATTGCTCGCCCGGCTGCATGAACACAAGCTGCGCACGATTATCGATCTCGTGCCGAACCACGTCGCGCGCAGTTATCACTCCGAGATTTCGCCCGAAACCAATTTCGGCGTGAAGGACGACAAGACGAAGTTTTTCGATCCGCAAAACAATTTCTTTTACCTGCGTGCGAGCGATCCGGGCGGCGGTCCGCCACTGAAATTGCCGACGTGCAAAGACGGCCAGCCGATCAGCCCGACTTGCAAAGTGCTCGGCGGAAAATGCGACGGGCTGTTTGATGGCGAGAAAGATTTTGGCCGCGTCACCGGAAACAACGTCGTGAACTGGGCTCCGAATCTCGGCGACTGGTATGAGACGGTGAAGCTGAACTACGGCTACGATTTTACGACCGGCGCGCGCGAGTATCCGCATGGTGATCAAGCGGACAAGCCGATTCCCGACACGTGGAAGAAAGTCGATCGCATCATCGAGTATTGGCAAACAATGGGCGTGGACGGCTTCCGCTGCGACATGTCGCACATGGAGCCGCCGGAGTTTTGGGCATGGGCGATCGGCCGCGCGCGCGCACGTCAGCCCGACGTTTTTTTCATGGGCGAAGCTTACGACAACGATCCGGCGAAGGTGCTCGGCGGAAATCCGGTGATCGCCGGACTGAACGGCGGACGCGGCAATGTGATGTTCGATTTGCTGAATGCCGGCTTCAATGCGACCTACGACGATCCGAGCTACAAAGCGCTAAAAGCCGTTTACGACGGCACCGGCTGGGCAAACGATCTCGACCGCGTGTTTGGCGACGAATTCATTTTTCAAAACTCGCTGCGCTACGCGGAAAATCACGACGAGGTGCGGCTCGCGAGCAAAGGCAACTGGGGCAACATCGGCATGGATGTCGGACGGCCCGTCACCGCGATTTTGTTCGGTCTCGGGCGCGGGCCGGTGATGCTTTACAACGGACAGGAAGTCGGCGAACCGGCGAGCGGTGCGGAAGGTTTCGGCGGCGACGATGCGCGCACGAGTATCTTCGATTACTGGTCGATGCCGGAGTTGGTGAAATGGGTGAACGACCGCAAGTTCGATAGCGGGCGCTTAAGCGAGCAGCAGAAAAGTTTACGCGAGTTTTACAGCCAACTGGTGACTGTCACGGGCGAGCCTGCCTTTCACGGCGGGAATTTTTTCCCGCTGAATCCCGCGAACGCAAAGACGGCGAACTTCGGCACGGTCGAAGGCGATCCGTCGAGCGGGCACTGGATGTATGCGTTCTTGCGTTACGATGCGTCCAGTGGGCAGCGGTTTTTAGTCGTCGCGAATTTGCATCGCAGCGCTGAATTTAAAAATGTGCACGTCCACTTTTCGCGCGAAGCGCTCGATTTTCTGCAGCTCGCGCCGGGACAGAAATTGCATTTCGCAGATCGGCTCGCGGGCAAACTTACACTCGATGCACAGGCGGGAGAACTTGTGACGAACGGTCTGCCGATGAGAATTCCGCCGTTGAGCGCTTATTATTTTGAGATCGAAGCTCGATGAAGTGAGCGCGCGCCTCGCGGAATTTCTCGGGCTCAAGCGCAACATCGTCATCCTGCTCGCCGCGATCGTCGTCATTGGCGCGGGCGAGGAAATGTGGATGAGATTCGTGCCGAAATATCTCGAGGCGCTCGGCGCGGGTGCGTTCGTTATCGGGCTTTATGACGCGCTGAAAACATTGCTTGGCGCGGTCTACGCGTATCCCGGTGGCATCCTCGCGGATCGGCTCGGACACAGGCGCGCTCTCGTGTTGTTTAATGTCGTTTCCATCTGCGGTTACGCGCTCGTGCTTGCAGTGCCACGATGGAACGCAGTCATCGCCGGCATGTTTTTATTTTTGTCGTGGAGTTGCTTTTCGTTGCCCGCGACATTTTCGCTCGTCGGCAAAACGCTCGCGTCGCACCAGCACGCGATGGGCATCGGCGTTCAGTCGCTTGTAAAACGACTGCCGATTTTGTTCGGGCCGGTCATCGGCGGTTTGCTCATCGATCATTTCGGCGTGATTGCAGGCGTGCGGATCGCGCTTGCCGTGACGATAGTGCTTGCGACGGCGACGATTTTTTTTCAGCGGCAAATTCGCGAAGAGATCGAAATCGCACACGCCGATGCACACGGATTTTTCGCCACGTTGCGCAGTTTCCCGCCGGGATTGCGACGGTTGCTGCTCAGCGACATTCTCATTCGGTTTTGCGAGCGCATTCCGTTTGCGTGGGCTGTGATTTACGCGATGAACTATGCGGGCATCGGCGGCGCGCAAGTCGGCTTGCTCACGACTGTGGAAATGATCGCCGCGATGCTTTGCTACATTCCCGTGGCGCGCCTTGCCGATAAATTCGGTCGCGAGCCGTTCGTCTTCGTCACGTTCGTCTTTTTCACTCTGTTTCCGCTGTCGCTGCTCGGCGCGAAGACATTTCCGCTGCTGCTCGTCGCGTTTGCGATTCGCGGCTTAAAGGAATTCGGCGAACCCGCGCGCAAGGCGCTGATCATCGGACACTGCAACGGCCCGCATCAAGGGCGCATGTTTGGCGCTTATTACCTCGTGCGCGACGTCGTCGTCACGCCGGGCGCATTTCTAGGCGCGTGGCTTTGGAAATTCGGGCCGGCTTGGAATTTTGCAGGCGCTGCGGCATTCGGTGTAGTTGGCACAATGATTTATGTGATCACGACAAAGTGGCGCAGTAAATCCACCGCGTTGTAATGCGTTTTACAAACGCGACATCAGCAACTCGCGCTGAAAAACGAGTTCCTTCGGTAAAAACTCGTAGAGTTTAAAGAATAACTCATCCTGCAAAAGCAGTTCACGCATCCACTCGCTGCGATCGATTTTTTGCAGTTCGTCGAACTGCTCGCGCGTGAAGCCATCGAGACCGCGCGTGTCGAATTGCTCGAACAGCGGCGACCAGCCGACCGACGTCTCCTCCGCGGCGACGTGCCCGCTGCATCGATCGACGATCCATTTCAGCACGCGCATATTTTCCCCATAGCCGGGCCAGAGGAATTTTCCGTCGGCGCCTTTGCGAAACCAGTTCACCTTGAAAATGAGCGGTGGATGCTTGATGCGTTTTCGCATCGAGAGCCAGTGGCGGAAATACATGCTCATGTTGTAGCCGCAAAACGGAAGCATCGCCATAGGGTCGCGGCGCACCTGTCCAGCGCCGCCGACGGCTGCTGCGGTCATTTCGCTGCCCATCGTCGCGCCCAAAAAAACGCCGTGGCTCCAATTGAACGCTTGTGCGACAAGCGGCATCGTGGTCGCGCGGCGTCCGCCGAAAATGATCGCGCTGATCGGCACACCGCGCGGATCGTCGGCTTCCTCTGCGAGCGCAGGATTGTTGCGCATCGGCGCGGTGAAGCGGCTGTTCGGATGGGCAGCCGGTTCTTTCGAGTCGGGCGTCCATTTGTTTCCGCGCCAGTCGAGACACTCGGCGGGCGGTGCGTCGTCGTGACCTTCCCACCAGACGGTGCCGTCGTGCTTTAGCGCAACATTCGTATAAATCGTATTGCGCGAGATGGTGTCCATCGCGTTCGGATTTGTTTTGCGATTTGTGCCGGGCGCGACGCCGAAGTAGCCGGTTTCCGGGTTGATTGCGTAGAGCCGCCCGTCAGGTCCGGGCTTCATCCATGCGATATCGTCGCCGATCGTCGTCACTTTCCAGCCCTCGAAAGCCGGCGGCGGAATAAGCATCGCGAAATTCGTCTTTCCGCATGCGCTCGGAAATGCAGCGGCAACGTATGTTTTCTCCCCCTTGGGCGACTCGACGCAGAGCAGCAGCATGTGCTCCGCGAGCCAGTGCTGCGTGCGGCCGAGATAACTGCCGATGCGCAACGCGAGGCATTTTTTACCGAGCAAAACATTGCCGCCGTAGCCGGAGCCGACGCTGATGATCGTGTTATCCTGCGGAAAGTGGCAGATGAAACGGCGCTCGGGATTGAGATCGAGCATCGAATGCGTGCCTCGGTTGAAATCATCGCTGTCGGCGAGGTGCTCGTAAGCAATGCGGCCCATGCGCGTCATGATCCGCATGTTTAAAACGACGTAAATCGAGTCTGTGATCTCGATGCCGACTTTTGATAAAGGCGAGCCTTTCGGGCCCATCAAATACGGCACGACGAACATGGTCCGTCCTCGCATCGAGCCCTCGAGCATCCCGTGCAATTTTGCATACATCTCCGCGGGAGGCGCCCAGTTGTTTGTCGGCCCGGCTTCATCCTCGGTCGGGGTGCAGATGAATGTGCACTGTTCGACTCGCGCGACGTCGTTCGGATTGGAGCGATGGTAATAACATCCCGGCAGTTTTTCCTGGTTGAGCTTCAGCAAGACGCCGTCGGCAACCGCCTGCTCGACCAAAAATGCATTTTCCTCGTCTGATCCGTCGCACCAAAAAATCTGGTCCGGCTCGCACAGCTCCGCCGTTTGTTCGATCCACGAGAGCACTTTTTCGTTCGACGGCCGCCGACGGCCGAGATTGCCGGGAGGATTACGCAGAGCCGATGCCGCATTTTTCATGATAGGATTTTGCGTTTGCGCATTGCCGAGCACAAGTGGCATGTTGCGATAATCTCTGCGCGTATGTTTGGTCTAGCGAAATCGGACGACTATCAGCCCATCACCTGGGTCGGACGCTACCCCGTGCATGTGGCGACGCTGCTCGTGATTTTGCACGTGCTGACGATGATCGGCACGGCGGTCGCAATCGCATTTGAGCAGCAGTTGCTGCTCTTGACCCTGGCGTTTTCGAGCAGTGAGGTGCTCGGCCATGCGGCGCTCTGGCAATTCGTTACGTATGCTTTTGTGAATGGCCCGAGCATTTGGTTTGCGGTCGAAATGTTCCTGCTGTTTTCGTTTGGCCGGGAGGTGGAAAGATTCATTGGCCGGCGCGCTTTCATCGCGCTTTATGCGATGCTGTTGTTGCTTCCACCGTGTTTACTCACTGCCATCGGGCCGTTTGTTAGCACAAGATTTGTCGGATCGGGCAGTTTGCATTTTGCCATCTTTGTTGCATTCGCGACGATTTACCCGAACGTCGATTTGCTTTTTACCGTAAAGGCAAAATGGGTCGCGGGGGTGCTGCTCGCGATTTATTCGCTCCAAGCATTCGCAGGACATGAATGGACGCTGCTGCTGGTGCTTTGGGCAAGCGCCGCGGCCGCTTTTGTCTTTATTACCTGGTTGCGTCGGGGAGGGGAGTTCGAGCTGCCGAATTTCTTGAAAGTTTTTAGCCGCAAGCCGAAATTTTCTGTCGTGAAGCCGCAGCGAGCACAAAAAAAAGCAGAGGAAGACGTAATGGAATCGATTGATCCGCTGCTCGAAAAAATCTCGAAGCACGGTCTCGGAAGTCTCACGCCGAAGGAACGACTCAAGCTCGAGCGCGCAAGCAGCGCGTTGATCAAAAAACCGCGTTGATTACCGCTGCTCATTTGCGTTTAGCAGACTCCGTTTTGCGCTTTGATCGCACTGCGACAAACACTATGTTGCACACGTAAATGGACGCAAAACCCGATCCGCCAAAGCATCCGGAAGCTTCATCGAGTCTTCCGAAACCGATGGCGCTTTTCGAGCAGGGCTACGTCAATGCCATGTCGCATTTCTATCGCGGCGAGCTCGGGCGCATCATGGCGTGGCGCCAGCGACTCGATGCAACAACGACATGGGCGATCACCTCCACTACGACCATTTTTACCGTTGCGTTTACGGTGCGCGATGTGCCGCACATCATCTTTTTTTTCAACATCGCGATTGTGTGGATCATGCTTTGGATCGAGGCACGGCGGTATCGCTTTTACGATGCGTTTCGTGCTCGTGTTCGCATGCTCGAGGCGCATTTCCTCGTGCCAATGGTGATGGAAAACAAACAAATGCTGCAGGGCGAATGGAAGAAACTCGTGTGCGAAGATCTGATTTTGCCCTCATTTAAAATCAGCGCGCTCGAGGCAGTCGGCAGAAGATTGAAGCGCAACTACGCTTTTATTTTCAGCGTCATTCTCGTCGCATGGACGACGAAAATTTTCCTCCACTCGCCGCAGCCGATCGATGGATGGCGCAGTTTTTATCGCGCGCTCGCAGTGCAGCACATCCCGAGCTGGTTCGTTGCCGCAATTTACCTCGGGACGTTTTTCATCGTGGTCGGCGGCAGTATTTACGTGTCTAAAAAAACCGTCGGCGAAATTTCCGAATTTGGTGCGCATCGCTCGCTCTGGCGAATATGAGCGAAATCGATCGTTTACGCGAAATAGTCGCCAAACTTCGCGCGCCCGATGGCTGTCCGTGGGATCGTGAGCAGACTCACGCGAGCCTCCGCAGCAGCTTGATCGAGGAGGCTTATGAAGTCTGCGAGGCTATCGACAACAAGGACGATGCGCATCTGCGTGAAGAACTCGGCGATCTGCTGCTGCAAGTGGTCATGCACGCGCAAATGGCGTCGGAAACCGTGCGTTTTGATTTCGACGAAATTGCGCGCGAAATCGCAGATAAGCTCGTTCGCAGGCATCCGCACGTTTTTGGTGAGAACAAGCTCGCCGACAGCGCCGCCGTGCTGAAGCAGTGGGACGAAATCAAGCGCGCTGAAAAAGGAAAACAGAGCGAGTCGATCCTCGCAAATATTTCGCATGCAATGCCGGCATTGATGCGCGCCGAAAAAGTGCAGAAGCGCGTCGCGCGTGTCGGTTTCGACTGGACCGATTTGCATAGCGTTGTCGAAAAAATCCGGGAGGAAGTTTTGGAAGTGGAAGCCGAAATCCGGCGCAACGAACACGCGAAGCTCGAGGAGGAGCTTGGTGACTTGCTTTTCGCGGTCGTCAATCTCACGCGCAAAGCAAAATTCGACGCTGAACTGCTGTTAAACGCAGCGACGAACAAATTCGTCGAACGTTTTCAAAAGCTCGAAGCGGTAGTAAATAAACGCGCAAAAAAGGTCGGCGAACTTTCTTTGACGGAGCTCGATGGAATCTGGGATGAAATCAAGAATGCGGAGCGACAATGTCAGACGTAACTTTTGTATTCCGGCTTCCACATCAGTGATTCGACTTGCGCGCGCACGTTTGCGGGTCGCGCATGCATCGCCAGTCCGCGCGCGTAGGCAATTTCCGCGACGGCTGCGGCGATTGCCGCAGAAACTTCCCGGATGCGCTCGAATGACGGATAGACGCGGCCTTGCGTGAGGTCGTTCACACCAACTTCAAGCGCGAGAGTGCGCGCGGCGGCGAGGAACATTTCGTCGGTGACACGTCGGCTTTCGCTCGCCATCACGCCGAGCCCGACGCCCGGAAAAATGTAAGCGTTGTTGCCCTGCCCCGGGACAAAGGTTGTTCCATTTAGTTTAACTGGCGAAAACGGGCTGCCGCTTGCAAAAACAGCGCAACCATTGCTGTAACGATACGCTTCATCCGCCGTGCACTCTGCTTGCGAAGTCGGATTTGAGAGCGCGAAAATAATCGGACGCTCATTGATGCGCGACATTTCCTCGATGACTTCGCGTGAAAAAGTGTTCGGTTTTCCGGAAACGCCGATGATCGCACTCGGCTTCAGATCGCGAATCGCGGAAATCAGATCCGGAAGCGGCGCGTGTTCTTGCGCGAATGGGAGTTTGTGTTCGGCAAGATCGGTGCGGGTGCGCACTACCAGTCCGTGTGAATCGACAAACCAGCAACGTTGTCGCGCCTCGGCTTCCGGCATTCCATCATCGACGAGCGCAGCGACGGCGAGTTCCGCAATGCCCGTTCCTGCTTCGCCCGCGCCTAGAAAGAGCATTTTTTGCCCGGCAAATTTTTGCCCGGTGATTCGTGTGGCCGAAAGCATGCCCGCTAGCGCGACAGCCGCGGTGCCCTGGATATCGTCGTTAAAACAGCACGTGCGATCGCGGTTTTTTTTCAAAAGACGAAACGCGTTGTTGTTTGCGAAATCCTCGAACTGCACGAGCGCGCGCGGGAAAAGCTCGCGCACGGCGGTGAGGAATTCATCGATCAGCGCGTCGTAAGCTTCACCTCGCAGACGTGGCTCATTCAAACCAATATATAACGGACTGTTTCGTAGCGTTTCGTTGTTCGTGCCGACATCGAGCGTCACCGGCAAACAGCATTGCGGAGGAATGCCGGCGCACGTGGTGTAGAGCGAGAGCTTGCCGACAGGAATGCCCATGCCGTTTGCGCCGAGGTCGCCAAGTCCCAGAATGCGCTCGCCATCGGTAACGACGATCACGCGCACGTCGTGGAATGGCCAGTTGCGCAGCACTTCACGAACGTGCCCCGCGTCGTTTTTTGAAATGAAGATGCCGCGTGGTCGGCGGAAAATTTCCGCATACATCTGGCATGCCTGGCCGACAACCGGCGTGTAAACGAGCGGCATCATTTCCTCGAGATGATCGCTTAATGTTTTGTAAAATAGCGTTTCGTTTCGATCAAGCAGGCCGATCAGAAAAATGTAGCGCTCCAGATCGGAGTCTTTCCGGCGCAGGTTGCCGAGCACGCGCGCGACCTGTTCCTCCTGTGTCTGCACGTGCGGCGGCAGAAGACCGCGCAGACCGAGCGCATTTCGCTCCGCTTCGGTAAAAGCGGTGCCTTTATTGAAAACGGGATTTTGCAGCAGTTGAAAGCCGAGCGGGTGGTGTTCGTTGAGGTCAGACATCGCTTGAGGGATTTCCTCAAAGCTACGTTTGAGCCCCGCGCCCGCACCACGGCATTTGGCTATAACTTAGCCGCGATTGCTTTTACGTGGGCAATTTCGGGCTGCTCAGCTTGCGCTTGCAGGCTGCGCGTGCTCGAGCACGTGGAAGGTCAGCTTCGTTTTTTCCGCGCTGACTTCGACGTGGTCGCCTTCTTTGATCTGGCTGCGCAGGATTTCCTCGGCGAGCGGATCTTCGAGGTAACGCTCGACCGCGCGGCGCATCGGACGTGCGCCGTAGGTCGGGTCGTAGCCTTTCTCGATGAGGAATTCGTGCGCCTTTTGGTCGAGCGTGAGGTGAATGTTTTTCGCCTTCACGCGTGCGGTGACTTTCGCCACTTCGAGGTCGACGATCTTTAGCAGGTCCGGCTTCGTGAGCGTGTGGAAGACGATGAGGTCGTCCAAACGATTAATGAACTCGGGTTTAAACACCTTTTTCGTCTCATCGAGAATCTTCTCGCGCATGACTTCGTAGTCGGCTTCATCGCGGGTAGCTGCGCCGAAGCCGAGTTGCGTCTGGCGCTTAATCAAATCGGCGCCCACGTTCGAGGTCATGATGATGATCGTGTTGCGGAAATCGATCTTACGGCCGAGTGAATCGGTCACTTTGCCCTCTTCCAAAATCTGGAGCAGCAAGTGCATCACGTCCGGATGCGCTTTTTCGATTTCGTCGAAAAGCACCACGCTGTAAGGCCGGCGCCGCACGGCTTCACTAAGTTGTCCGCCTTCCTCGTAGCCGACATACCCGGGCGGCGAGCCGAGCAAGCGCGATGCGGTGAATTTCTCCATGTATTCCGACATGTCGATCTGGATCAACGCGTCGCGGTCGCCGAACATGAATTCGGCGAGTGTCTGCGCGAGGAACGTTTTTCCGACGCCCGTCGGACCGAGGAAAATGAACGAGCCGATCGGACGGCGCGGATCCTTGAGATCGGCGCGCGAACGGCGCAGCGCCTTGCTGATCGCGACGACCGCTTCGTCCTGGCCAATGACTTTTCCTTTGAGCTCGTTTTCCATCGCGAGCAGTTTTTGTGTTTCTTTTTGCTCCATGCGCTGGAGCGGAACGCCGGTCCATTTCGACACGATGTGCATCATGTCGTCTTCGGTTACGACGACTTCCTTCTCCTCACGCTGCTCGCGCCATTCGGTCAAAATGTTCTCGAGCTTTTCCTTCGCGTGCTTCTCGGTATCTCGCAGCGAAGCGGCTTTTTCGAAATCCTGCGCCTTGATTGCGGCTTCTTTTTCAGCGCGGATCGACTCGATCTCTTCTTCAATGTGTTTAACATCCGGCGGACGCGTCATCGCGCCGATGCGCGAGCGCGCGCCGGCTTCATCCATCACGTCGATCGCCTTGTCAGGCAGGAAACGTCCGGTTAAATAGCGATCGGAGAGTTTCACGGCGGCCTCGAGCGCTTCGTCGGTGTATCTCGCCTTGTGATGCGCTTCGTATTTCGTCTTCAGCCCTTTTAAAATCTGGATCGCTTCATCGACGTTCGGCGCCTCGACTTTGACGCTCTGGAACCGGCGTTCGAGTGCGGCGTCCTTCTCGATGTATTTACGATATTCGTTGAGCGTGGTTGCGCCAACGCACTGCAATTCCCCGCGGCTAAGCGCGGGCTTGATGATATTGCTAGCGTCCATCGCGCCTTCCGCGCTGCCTGCGCCCACAATCGTGTGCAGCTCGTCGATGAAAAGAATTACGTTTTTGCTGCGGCGGATTTCGTCCATCACAGCCTTGATGCGTTCTTCAAATTGGCCGCGGTATTTCGTGCCCGCGACCATCAACGCCAGGTCGAGCGTGATCACTTTTTTGTCGCGCAAAATCTCCGGAACATTGCCCCCGGCAATTTCCTGCGCGAGGCCTTCGACGATCGCGGTCTTGCCGACGCCGGCTTCGCCGAGAAGAACCGGGTTGTTTTTCGTGCGCCGGCAGAGCACCTGAATCACGCGCTCGATTTCATTTTTGCGGCCGATCACGGGATCGAGCTCGCCCTTGCGCGCAAGCTCCGTCAGATCGCGTCCAAACGCACGTAGCGCCGGCGTTTTCACGTCTTTTTGCTGCTTGCCTTCGGCCGCTCCCGGTTCCTGCTCGGATTCCGGCGGTGTGAAATTCGGGTCGAGCTCTTTCAGAATCTCGTTCCGCGTCCGTTCGATATCGATTTCCAAGTTCTTCAGCACGCGCGCCGCGACGCCTTCGCCTTCGCGCAGCAGGCCGAGCAAAATGTGCTCGGTGCCGACATACGAATGGTTCAGCGACTTTGCTTCCTTGCCGGCCAGCGCGAGAACTTTCTTCACACGCGGCGTATACGGAATGTTGCCGACCATTTTCGTCTCCGGACCGGAGCCGACTTGCTTCTCGACCTCCATGCGGACTGTCTCGAGGTCGAGTCCCATTTTTTGCAGCACATTCACGGCGACGCCCTGGCCGAGCTTGATGAGGCCGAGCAAAAGATGCTCGGTGCCGACGTAGTTGTGGTTAAACCGGTCGGCCTCTTTGCGCGCCAGTGCCAAAACCTGCTGTGCTCGTGGAGTGAAATTATTCATCATTTTTGGGCTTGTTGTGCCCGTTGCCGGAAGGTTTGACGATATCCGGCTTCGGGAACGATTTCAATTTCTCACGGATGATCTCCGCGCGCAATGAATCGCGTTCATCGGCGGCGAGTTTTTGCTGTGAACTTTTTTGTAAATGCGCGGGCTGCGTTTCCATAAACAGCTCGTCGATGGCCATGCGTTTTTCCTCCGGGAAAAAACCGAGGTCAATGCCGAGCTTGATAAACGAAAGCAAATTCAGCGCCTCTTTCGAGGTCATCGAATACGCGTGGCTCAAAACGCCGTAGCCACGTCCGATCTGGTCGAGCAGCGTGCTCAGCTTTTTCTGCAAAAGAAGCTGACGCGCGTTCTGCTCGTGCTCGATGATTTTTTCGATCACCTGGTTGAGTCGCGCGATGATCTCATCCTCCTTTTCACCGAGTGTCGTTTGGTTCGAGACTTGGAACAAATTGCCCATCGCCTCGGTGCCTTCACCGTAAAGTCCGCGCACGGCGAGTCCCACTTTGTTAACGGCTTGAATGACTTGATTGATTTGCTCACTCAGCACCAGCGCGGGCAGATGGAGCATCGCCGATGCGCGCATGCCGGTGCCGACGTTCGTAGGACACGCTGTTAAATAACCGAGTTTGCGATGAAAAGCGTAGTCGAGCTTCTGTTCGAGCGCGCTATCCACCTTGTCGATCATTTTAAACACGTTCTTGAGCTGCAGCCCGGCGCGCAACGCCTGCATCCGCAGATGATCCTCCTCGTTGATCATGATCGAGAGCGTCTGCTTGCGATTCATCACGACTGCGCTGCCAACGCCTTTTGCCGCCTGTTCGCGGCTGATCAAATGCCGCTCGACGAGCACCTGCTTGTCGAGTGCGGTGAGGTCCTGCAGATATTCCGAAAACGCGTCCTGCATTTCCGTCAGTTCTTCGACGCGCGGCTTGATCTGCTCGAGGATTTGCAGCCGCTCCGCTTTTTTTGCCCAGCCGGGAAATGCGTGGTTGCGCAAATTGCGCGCAAGTCGCACGCGGCTGCTGATCACGATCTGGTGATGTGGCCCGTCGCCGCGAACCCATTCACCAGGACTGGAAAAAAGATGAGAAATTTTCACTCGATCAGACCTCGTGCTTGGTTTCGATTTGCTTGATTTTGTCGCGAATCTCCGCGGCCGATTCGTAATTTTCCTCGGCCACGGCGCGTTCCAAATCTTTCTGCAAAGTCTTCATCTCCGCGTCGAGTTGCAGCGTTTTCGCGAGTCGCGACGGAATTTTGCCGATGTGCGACGTGCCTTTGTGCATCGCTTTCAAAAGCGAGGAGAGTCCCTCCTCAAACGTCTCGTAACAATGCGCGCAGCCGAGCCGGCCGGTCTTTTTAAAATCGGCCTGGCTGAATCCGCATATGGTGCATTTTTGCGAGCCGCTGCCTTTCTCGATCTCCTGCGCAGCGCCAAGCCCGAGCAGCAAATCGGCGAGCGCGAAACCGGTTGGATCGGTCACGCCCTTTTCCTTTGAGCATGCCTCGCACAGGTTCACCTTTTGCATTTTGCCGTCGACAATTTGCGTGAGGAAAACCGTAGCTTGGTTCGTTTTGCAAACGTCGCAGGTCATTTCACGTATTACTACTACGGATAAATTGGAGTGCCGGTTGCCTGTGTCAACTCGCGGAAACGCGCGATGAAGCGCGCCGTCACCGGTCCCGGCTTTCCGTCGCCGATCGGCCGCTGATCCAGCTTCACGACCGGAATGATTTCCGCAGCGGTGCCGGTGAGGAAACATTCGTCGGCGGTGTAGATGTCGTAGCGCGTCATTTCCGGCTCGGTGACTTTAATCCCGAACTCACCGGCGATTTGAAAAACGACTTCGCGCGTGATCCCGCGCAGGCCGCCGGCGCTGATCGGCGGCGTGATGAGATGGCCGCGTTTCAGCACGAAAATATTGTCGCCCGTGCATTCAGCCACATGGCCCTGCTCGTTCAGCATCAAGCCTTCGCCCGCGCCCGCCTGGTTCGCTTCGATCTTCGCCAAAATGTTGTTTAGATAATTGAGCGACTTGATCGCCGGACTGAGCGCCGCCGGCGAAACACGCCGCGTCGCGCACGTGACCACGTCGAGTCCGTTGCGATAAAGCTCCTCCGGATAAAGCGCGATATTCGCCGCGATGATGATGACGCTCGCGCGTTTGCAGCGATCCGGGCTGAGCCCGAGATTGCCGATCCCGCGCGTCACCAGCAGCCGCACGTAACCGTCGCGCAATTCATTTTGCCGGATCGTCTCCAGCAGCGCCTCGGTCATCTTTTCCTTCGACAGCGGCATCGTCAGCGCGATCGCGCGTCCCGAGTCCCAGAGCCGGTCGAGGTGCTCCTCGAGCTTAAAAACGCGGCCATTGTAAAAACGAATCCCCTCAAACACACCGTCACCATAAAGTAAACCGTGATCAAACACCGAAATCTTCGCGTCGGCTTCCGCGTAAAAGGCACCATCGATGTAAATTTTCATTAGCAAGCGGCCTCAGAAAATCAGGAAAGTAAACAACGTAAAAGAATTTTGTCCGCGCACAACGACGCGATCATATTTTCAGCGACGCCGGATAAGCGCCGCGCTCCACCAATCGCGAAAGTGTCGTTGCTGCCTGCTCGCGATCTTCTTTGTAAGTCACGCCAAACCATTGCTCGTCGGTCTTCAGGATTTTGCAGCGGCATTTTTGCTGTTTAATCAATACGTCGATGGCCGTCGGGATGAAAAATTCCGACTTCGTATTATCGATCGCCGTTTTTAAAAAATCGCGTAACTGCGTTTCGAGCTCCGGCAGCAGCGAAATGTCAAAGCCCCACATGTTCATCGACGTGATCGAATCGGGCGGAATCGGCTGCCATGCGCCGTCGACAAAAGTGTGCGCGCCGCTGTTTGCGATGGGCTCGATTTTCGTGTGCTCGGTCACATCGACGAGATCGCCATGGGCATCGGCGCGGCAGATTCCGCGCGACACGGTGCCGTGCGCGGAAAGCGTTTTCGCCAGCTCAAAACCGACCATCGCGTATTCGTCCGCGTTTTTTGAAACGAGAAAATCGTGCAGCACGCGGAAGGAATCCGGCCCGTAAAAATCATCCGCGTTGATCACGCCGAATGGCCGGTCGAGCTGCGCGCGCGCGGCCCAAATCGCATGCGCGGTGCCCCACGGCTTTTCGCGTCCGGGCGGAACGCTGAAGCCGGGCGGCAGGTCGTCGAGCTTTTGAAATGCGAAGACGATCTCGATTTGGTCGCCGAGTGTTTTGGCGAAATGCTCGCGCAGCGGCTGCTCGAGGGCGGGCACGGTGACGATCACGACACGTCCGAAGCCCGCGCGCGACGCGTCGAAAATCGAGTAGTCGATGATGACTTCGCTGTTCGGACCGATCGGTTCGATTTGCTTGAATCCGCCGTAACGACTGCCGATGCCGGCGGCGAGGATGAGAAGGGATGGTTTTGCGGACATAAATTTTAGCCACAGATCGACACGGATGAAACACGGACTCCGTTCGCGGCGGCTATCAGTGTTTCATCCGCGGGCATCCGCGGCTGCTTAAAATCCATTCGGATTTTGCGACTGCCAGCGCCAGGTATCCGCGCACATTTCGTCGATGCCGCGCTCGGTTTGCCAATGCAGTTCCGTCTTCGCTTTCGCGGGATCGGCGTAGCATTGCGCAACATCGCCGGGCCGGCGCGCGACGAGCTTGTGCGCTATTTTTTTGCCGCACGCTTTTTCAAATGCAGCGATCATTTCGAGCACGCTGTAGCCGCGTCCGGTGCCGAGATTGTAAGTCACGACGCCGGGATTTTCGCGCAGTTTGTCAAGCGCGCGCACGTGCCCGATCGCGAGATCGACGACGTGGATGTAATCGCGCACGCCGGTGCCGTCCGGCGTCGGATAATCGCTGCCGAAAACCGAGAGCTCGCGCAATTTTCCGACCGCGACCTGCGCGATAAAAGGCACGAGGTTGTTCGGAATGCCGTTCGGATCTTCGCCGAGCCGTCCGCTCGGATGCGCGCCGACGGGATTGAAGTAACGCAGCAGCGCGATGTTCCATTTCGGATCGGCGACGTTCACATCGCGCAGCACCTGTTCGAGCATCAGCTTCGTGCGCCCGTAGGGATTTGTCGCGGAAAGCGGAAACTCCTCCGTGATCGGCACCGTGTGCGGATCGCCGTAAACCGTCGCCGACGAACTGAAAACGATGTTTTTACAACCTGCGGCGGCCATCACTTCGCACAAAATGAACGTGCCGGTGAGATTGTTGTGATAATAGCGCAGTGGAATTTTCACCGATTCCCCCACGGCTTTGAGTCCAGCAAAATGGATCACCGCGTCAATTTGCGCGGACGAAAAAGCGCGCTCCACAGCCGCGCGATCGAGTAGGTCAGCGTGATGGAATTTGAGCGAGCGTCCGGTGATTTCCTCCACGCGATGCAGCGCTTCCTCTTTGCTGTTGCTGAGATTATCGAGCACGACGACGTCGTGTCCGGCTTCGAGTAGCGCAACGCATGTATGACTTCCGATATAACCGGCACCGCCGGTGACGAGGATTTTCATAGGGGCCGCATTATTACAAACCGGCGCCGCCGCTTTGACAATCGCGCATCCAGCCAATTACAAAGCCGCAATGCTTTCGCTGATCCCGCGCCCGGTTTCGCTCGTTGAAAAAGAAGGCGCATTTTTGCTGACGCGCGAAACGGCAATCGCCGCGGATTCAGCATTGGAGCCGGTTGCAGGGCAACTCGCGGAGACTTTGGGTCGCGCGACGGGCTTTGCTTTTGAAAGAAAAACGGCTTCCGCCGCGAATGTCATTTCGCTGCAAATCGACGACACGCTTCTTCGCGATGAGAGCTATCGATTTGAAGTCCGCGATGAGTGCGTCGATCTAAAATCCGCGTCCGCAGCCGGCGCATTTCGCGGAATCCAGACACTGCTGCAATTGCTGCCGCCAGCGGTTTTCAGCCACGGTCCTCGTGGGAATATCGAGTGGCGCATTCCGTGCGTCAGCATCGAAGACCATCCACGCTTCGCATGGCGCGGCGCGATGCTCGATTGCGCGCGGCATTTCATGCCGAAAGCATTCGTTAAAAAGCTCATCGATCTGCTCGCGCTGCACAAACTCAACCGGTTTCACTGGCATCTCACCGACGACCAGGGCTGGCGCATCGAAATCAAAAAATACCCGAAGCTCACCGGGATCGGTGCATGGCGGCGCGAGACGATGCGCGGCCACTTTGCCGCGAATGCCGGCGGAGACGGAATTCCGCATGGCGGCTTTTATTCGCAAGACGATATTCGCGAAATCGTCGCTTTTGCGGCAGCGCGCCACATCGAAATCGTGCCGGAAATTGACATGCCCGGTCACATGCAAGCCGCGATCGCTGCCTATCCGGAGCTTGGTTGCACCGGCGAAAAAATCGAGGTCAACACCGGCTGGGGCATTCACGAAAACATACTCAACGCTAACGAAACGACGATCGCCTTCATGCAAAATGTGCTCGCGGAAGTGATGGAACTTTTCCCCGGCAAGTTCATTCACATCGGCGGCGATGAAGCGGTGAAGACACAATGGAACGCGCACATGCAATCGCGCATGCGCGAGCTCGGCGTGCGCGATGCGGACGAATTGCAGAGCTGGTTCATCCGACGCATGGGCGAGTTTTTGGCCTCGCACAATCGTCGCCTCGTCGGCTGGGACGAAATCCTCGAAGGCGGCCTCGCGCCCGGCGCAACAGTGATGTCGTGGCGCGGCAGCAAAGGCGGCATCGCCGCCGCGCGCGCGGGGCACGATGTGGTGATGACGCCAAATACGCACACCTATTTCGACTACTACCAGTCGCGCGAAATCGAAAACGAGCCGCTGGCGATCGGCTCATTTTTACCGCTGGAAAAAGCGTATGACTTCGAGCCGATTCCGTCTGGGTTTAGCGCCGATGAAGCTGCACACGTGCTCGGAATTCAGGGCCAGCTCTGGACCGAATACATGCCGAATCCGCGGCACGTCGAATACATGGCATTCCCGCGGCTATGCGCGCTCGGGGAAGTTGCGTGGTCGGAGCCGGAAAAAAACTACGCGGATTTTTGCGCGCGCTTGCGCAGGCACTTGAAGCGGCTCGACCTGCTCGGCGTGAAATACCGGCCGCTCGATTAAGCGGCTGTTTTCAACCGCTCGATCTTCGCGACGAGATTCTGTTTGCTCGTCAATCCGATCACCGATTCCTGTGCTTCGCCGCCCTTAAACAGCACCATCGTCGGAATCGAGCGGACGCCGAAACGCGCAGCGAGTTTCGGTTCATCGTCGACATTCACTTTCGCGATACGCACCGCGCCGGCTTGTTCGCGCGCGATTTCGTCGAGCACAGGCGAAAGCATTTTGCACGGGCCGCACCAGGGCGCCCAGAAATCGACGAGCACCGGCACCGGCGATTTTGCGACTGCGACATCGAAACTGTCTTCGTTGATGTTGATTGGTTCTGTGATGTTCATTTTATGTAATAGTGATGGTTACATTTAACGGAAATCTTACCGGCGCTTTGGTTTCGTTGTTTGCACCGACTCCAAAATATCCGCGAGCGTCTTTTTCTTAAGCTCGCGTTCCAATGCCGATTGCGCTGATTCGAAAACGGATTCGAGCGCATGTTGAATATTTGCGCCGACAGGGCATTTTACATTCGGCTCGCTGCCGGGAAATGAAAACGGTTCGCCGGTTTCGACCGCGCGATAGATATCGGCGAGCGTGATTTTCTTCGGCGGACGCGTGAGTTGCGAGCCGAGTCCCGCGCCTTTTTGCGTCTCGATCAAATCCGCTGCGCGCAAAGCAGCCATCAGCCTTCGGATCACGACGGGATTCGTATTCACGCTCGACGCGATCAACTCCGACGTGACGCCGCCGTCCTGCTTGTAAGCAAGCATGGCGAGCACGTGAACGGCCATGGCGAATCGACAACTGGCGGGCATTTGCAAATAATGTAACTTTGAAAGTTACATTTCGTCAAATCACATCTTTTCCGGAACGCGGATTCCGAGCAGCGCGAGACCTAGCCCCAGGATGCGCGCGGTCAAATCGCATAGCGCGAGTCGCGATGAACGCACCGGTTCGTCTGCTTTCAGCACGGGGCACGCCTCGTAAAATGTGTGAAACGTGTTCGCGAGTTCATAGAGATAATTCGCCAGGATGTTCGGACGAAAATCGTCGAGCACCTGCGGCACCGTTTCGCCGAATTGCATCAGCTTTTTCGCGAGTGATAGCTCGGCGGGATCGGCAAGCACGAACTCTGCGGGAGCTTTCCAATCGCCATCCAGCTTGCGGAAAATCGAGCGGATGCGCACATACGCGTTTTGTAAATAAGGCGCCGTGTTGCCTTGTAGTGACAGCATTTTGTCCCACGAAAAAACGTAATCGGTCATGCGCGCCTGCGAGAGATCGGCGTATTTCACAGCGCCAATTCCGATGATTTGCGCGATCTGTTTTTTCTCTTCGTCCGGCATCGCCGGATTTTTTTGTTCGACCATAGCGAGCGCGCGTTGCTGCGCTTCTTCGAGCAAATCGCGCAACTGCACGTTGTCGCCCGAGCGCGTTTTCATCAGCTTCCGGTCTTCGCCCAAAATGCTGCCGAACGGGATGAAACGGAGCTTCGCGTCGATTCCCATTTTTTGCGCGACGCCGAAAACCTGGTCGAAATGCAACGCCTGCGGCGCGCCGACGACATACCAGATTTCGTCCGGCTGCCAGCGTTCCATGCGATACTCCAGCGTCGCGAGATCGGTCGTCGCGTAGAGAAATCCGCCGTCGCTTTTGCGGATCAGCGCGGGCTTGTCGGCGAGCACAGGATTGTCGCGGAAAAAAACGCAGAGCGCACCCTCGCTCTCCTCGGCGATGCCCGATTTCTCCAGCTTCGCGACGAGCGTCGCGAGCCGGTCGTTGTAGGCGCTCTCGCCGAGATGCTCGTCGAATCGCACGTCGAGCAACGAATACATCTGCTCGAATTCCTTCCACGAAAGTTCAACGCATTTCCGCCAGATTGCGACGTTTTCCGGATCGCCGCTTTGCAACTTCACCAACTCGTCTCGACACGCGCGAAGCACCATTTCATCGGCCTCGGCGAGCGCATTGGCTTTTTTGTAAAGCCGCACGAGTTCCTCGACCGGATGCGTGGCGAGTGCCTGTTCGTCGCGCCAGTTTTTCCAGCCGTAAATGACTTTGCCGAACTGCGTGCCCCAGTCGCCGAGGTGATTATCGGTGACCACTTCGTGTCCGAGAAATCGCGCCACGCGCGCGAGTGTGTCGCCGATGATTGTGCTGCGAATGTGGCCGACGTGCATCGGCTTCGCGATGTTCGGCCCGCTGAAATCGAGCACGATCTTTTTGCGCCTCCCGGCGCTGGGAACGCCGAGCATTTCGTCGCTGAAAATATCGGCGACCCGTTTTTTTAAAAAATCATTTTTGATGCGAAGGTTGATGAACCCTGCGCCGGCGATTTCCGGGTTTTCGCAAATGTCGTCGACGTCGAGCCGTTCGATGATTTGCGTCGCGAGTTGTCGCGGATTCGCGCGCTGCTGTTTTGCGAGAACCATTGCGACGTTCGTTTGATAATCGCCGAAACGCGCATCGGTCGCGATCGTCACCTGCGGCTCGATTTGAGCGATGCCGTTGAGCGCGGCGCGCAGTTTAGTTTCGAGAATGGAAATCAGCGTTTGCATTGAATAATGCGCGGAGGCGGGAATCCTTCGCTTACCCGGGCGGAGATGCCGGGTTTTACACGCGAGCCGGCGCGTTGCTTTCGAAGATGTTCAGGATTTCGCCCGCCGAAGTCGCGGTGCCGAGGTGCTCGCGGACGGAGCGGTCGTTGAGAAATTTCGCGATCGCCGCCAGCGTGCGCAGGTGCGTCTGGAATTGGTCCTTCGGCACGATGAACAGCACGATGAATTTCACCGGCGCATTGTCGAGCGAGTCGAACTCGATGCCCGCGTTCGAGCGACCGAATGCGGCGACGACTTTATCCACTCGATCCGACGATGCGTGCGGAATGGCGATGCCGAAACCGATGCCGGTGCTCATCGTTTCCTCGCGCGCACGCAGCGCTGCGAGCACAGTGTCGCGATCACCGGCTTTGATCTGGCCACGCGCGACGAGCAAATCGATCAGCTCCTCGATGGCGGCAAACCGCTCGGTTGCGTGCATTTCGGGGATGATTTGATCAACAGTGAGTAAATTGCCGAGCGTCATGAGTGGGCGCGCTTAAAAGTCACCGGAATGTAACAATCGGCGCGACGAACACAATGAAGAATTGTGAATAACAATCAAATGGTCGAATAGCGAAATTCCGCTTCATTCATCATTCATCCTTCTGCATTCTGCATTCATGAAAATCTTGATGGCCGGCAGCGAAATGGCTCCGCTCGCGCGCACCGGCGGGCTCGGCGATGTGCTCGACGCTTTGCCCGCGGAACTCGAAAAACGCGGACACGAAGTGAGCGTGGCGCTGCCGTTTTACCGCGGCATTCGCGAAAATCGATCGCTGAAAATCAAGCACACCGGCGTCGGCATGACCGTGCAGGTTGGCGCGCGCCGCATCGACACGGAAATTCTTGAGACGATGGCGCCGAGCGGCGTGCAGGTTTTTCTCGTGAAGCGCGATGAATACTTCGATCGCAGCGAACTCTACGGCACCGAAGGCCGCGCGTATGAAGACAACGCCGACCGCTTCATTTTTTTCCAAAAAGCGGTCGTCGAGCTCGCGCGCCGCGTGAATCCCGCTCCGGACATTTTGCACGTGCACGACTGGCAGACTGCGCTCGTGCCGGTGTTCGTGAACGAACAGGAGTTGCCGTTTGCCACTGTATTAACCATTCATAACATGGCGTATCAGGGGAGTTTTTGGGGCGTCGACTTCGGCCTGACGAATTTGCCCGGCGAATATTTCGGCGCGAAAGGCGTGGAGTTTTACGGTCAGCTCAATTTTCTAAAAGGCGGCATCCTTTTCGCCGACGCGGTGACGACCGTGAGCGAGCGCTACGCGCGCGAAATCCAGACGCCGGAATTTGGCTGCGGGCTCGACGTCGTGATGCGCGAAAACGCACACAAACTCACCGGCATTCTGAACGGCGCGGATTACGGCACGTGGAATCCGGCAACCGACAAGCTCATTCCGAAAAAATACAAAGCGAACTCGCTCGCCGGCAAAAAAGCGTGCCGCAACGCGCTGCTGTCCGAGTTCGGCCTCGCGCCCGATCCGCGCGGTCCGGTGTTTGCGATGGTCACGCGCCTGGCGGAGCAAAAGGGCATCGACCTTGTGCTGCCGTTGCTCGATCGCTTGCTTGCCGATGATGTGCGTCTGGTTGTTCTCGGCGAAGGCGACTCCGCGTATGAGCGCGAATTTTTCGTCGCCGCCAAACGCCACGCGGGCCAGTTCGCATTCCGCAAACAATTCGAAAACAAACTGGCGCACCTCATCGAAGCCGGTGCGGACATCACGCTCATGCCGTCGCATTTCGAGCCGTGCGGTTTGAGCGCGATGTATTCGCTCAAATACGGCACGATCCTGATCGCGCGGGCGTCGGGCGGACTGCACCAGATCATCACCGACTACGATCCGACCACCGGCAGCGGCAACGGCTTTCTCTTTTTCGACTACAACGCCGAGGCGCTTTGGGACGCAATCGGGCGCGCGAAAAAGCATTTCACCGACGCGGAAGCATGGAAGCAACTAATGCAGCGCGCGATGCAGTGCGACTTTTCGTGGAGCGACGCGGCGGTGGCGTATGAGAAAATCTACACGCGTCTCGCAGGAGAACCCGCGCCTGCGGCTGCGGTGGAGACGAAGTAAGCGTTAGATCAATTCCGCGATCTGCACTGCGTTCAGCGCTGCTCCTTTGAGCAACTGATCGCCCGCGATCCAAAACGCGAGCCCGTTGTCGAGTGCGCAATCGACGCGGATGCGCCCGATCTCGCAATCGTCTTTTTCGGCGACATTGAGCGGGAGCGGGTATTCGTTTTTCGCCGGGTTATCGACGAGCTTGATGCCCGGCGCTTTCGAAATCGCCTCGCGCGCCTGCTCGACAGAAACCGGTTGCTCGAACTCGGCATTTACCGCGACCGAGTGCGCCCGATAAACCGGCACACGGACGCATGTCACACTCGCGCGAAAGTCGGGCAGGTGCATGATGCGCCGGCCTTCATTCTGCATTTTCATTTCCTCTTTCGTGTAGCCGGATTCGAGGAATGAATCGACGTGCGGCAAAACATTGAATGCGATCTGGTGCGGATAAACCTTCCTCGTGATCTCGCGCTCCGAGGTGATTTCGTGCACCTGCTTACGCAATTCCTCGATCGCCTGCGCGCCGGTGCCGGAAACGGCTTGATAGCTCGCAGCGATCACGCGTTTTACGCCGAATGCTTTGTGCAAAGGCCAGAGCCCCATCAGCGTGATCGCCGTGGTGCAGTTCGGGTTGGCGATGATGCCGCGATTCTTGCGGATGTCGTCGCCGTTGATTTCTGGAATGACGAGCGGCACGCTTTCGTCCGCGCGATATGCCGAGGAATTATCCACGACGACCGCGCCGGCCTGCACTGCGAATGGCGCGAATTTTTTCGAAATGGATGCGCCCGCGCTGAACAGCGCGACATCGACGCCGGCGAACGAATCCTCGCGCAATTCCTGCACGGCGATTTTTTCGCCCTGGAATTCCATCGTCTTTCCGGCGGAGCGCGCGGAGGCGAGCAGCGTCAATTTGCCGACGGGAAATTTGCGCTTCGTCAGCGTCTTCATCAATTCGACACCGACTGCGCCCGTGGCTCCGACAATTGCGACATGGAGGTTGCTGCTCATAGAAAAAGGGACGTAGACTTTACCGGCGATTCTCTTTTATGCAATCCCGCGCACGCACAATTCACGTCAGTATCGCGAACCAAACGATGGAACTTCGCGAAGGCGGGAAAGTGCTGCGCACGTTTCCGGTTTCCACGTCGCTTTTCGGCATCGGCAGCGAGCCCGGCAGTTTCAAGACGCCGCCCGGACGCTTCGAGATCGCGGAAAAAATCGGACACGATGCGCCGGCGGGAATGGTTTTCAAAAGCCGCGTGCCGACTGGCGAAATCGGCGGTGAGGAAAATCCGGACGACCTGGTGCAATCGCGCATTTTGTGGCTGCACGGACTCGACGAGGAAAACGCGAATACGCGCGAACGCTACATTTACATCCACGGCACGAATCACGAGGACGACATCGGCACCGCGGCGAGCCATGGCTGCGTGCGGATGCGCAATGCGGACGTGATCGAGCTTTTCGATGCCGTGGAGCAGGGGACGCAGGTATTTATACAACCGTAAGCACGGGGCGTGTCGAATCATGGACGAACAAAAGCGTTGTCTTGTTTAAAGCCATCAGTCAAAACACACCAGCAACTCGCTGAGAAAGGAGGCGAAAACAATTAATGAAAATCATCACGATTCTTGCACTCGCGGCAGCCGTCATCGGCATGAGCGCGTGCGCACACAAAGAGCAATCGGGCATGGGTTCATCGAGCACGATGTCCCACAAGACCTACTCGAAGTAAACCAACCCGAAGCCTTTAGGCCAGGTCGCTAACGCGATCTGGCCTTTTTCGTTTTGCGCGTGATGAGATGCGTGCGCGGCTTGACGCTGATGAATTCACTCCCGGCCAGCAGAAAGCGCCACGGCAGATGCGCCGCCTTCGAAATGCCGATGCGCACATCGGTCGCGACTTCCACATTTGTTTTACGCTGTGCAAAGCCGACCGATTTCCCGCTGCAAAGATCGCGCCCGTGATCGCTCCCGCGCACGTCGAGCGCCTGCGTCAATTTTCCGGGACCGGAACACAACGCAAGCAGCGAGTATTCGGTCTTGAATTTCGAATGCCGCCGCTGCTGCATCAACTCGATCCCGCGCGTCGGCTCCAGCGCACGGAATAAAACGAAGCCATCCTCGGTGCCGTTTTTCACGAGCACGTTCAGCAACCAGTGAACGCCGTAGTTTAAATACACGTAAGCCGCGCCCGCTTCGTGCGACGCGATGAATTCGCGCGAACTCGGCCGCATGAACGTGTGGCACGCCTCGTCGTTCTTCACCGAATACGCCTCGGTCTCGACGACGATTCCCGCGCAGTCGTTCCAGACGAGTTCGCAGCCGATCAGCTCGCGCGAACAGGTGAGCGGATCGCGCTGGAAAAAGGAGCGCGGCAGCGCGTTCGCTAAAGGCCGGTCGGATGATCGAGAAATTCCCACGGCAGTTTGAATCGTTTCGACAGATGCTCCACGAGCGCCTTCACGCCGAACGTCTCCGTCGCGTAATGCCCGCCGTAAAACAAATTCACGCCGAGTTCCTCCGCGAGCAGATAGGAGTGATGCGGCCCTTCGCCGGTGATGAAAGTGTCGACGCCTTCGCCTGCCGCTTTTTGTATCTCGCCACCCGCGCCGCCGGTAACGACGCCGATGTTCTCGACGCGCTCCGGTCCGCCCGCGCAGACATGCACCGGCCCGCCGAGCGCCTGTTCAAGCCGCTTCCCGAGCTGCGCGCGCGTTTGCGGCGCACGCGCCTTGAAGCCGATAAAGCAGCCTTTTTCAAAAAAGAACGGCTCCGTCTTTTTGAACCCGAGCGCGCGGCAGAGCAACGCGTTGTTGCCGACGCGCGGATGCACATCGAGCGGCAAGTGCGCGCTGTAAATCGCCAGGTCGTGATCCATCGCCGTTTTGATTTTGCGATAAACCGGCCCGCGAATCGGTTGCACGCCCGGCCAGAACAGCCCGTGATGCACGAGCAGCAAACTCACGCCGCGCCGCGCCGCTTCCGCGATCACCGGCTCGCACGCATCGACCGCAGCGGCGATTTTTTTGATCGCGCCGGAATTCTCGAGCTGCAGTCCGTTGTGCGCGTTCGGCCAGTCGGGCACGTTTTTGATGTCGAGAAACGCGTCGAGGTGATCGGTAATTTGTCGCAGCGAGGCCATCAGTTTTGTTGATTGAAATCGTGTTGAGTATTAACTTTTCCGACAGGAGATTAATTATGCCAGTGACTGAAGTAAATGTTTCCACCACCACACCGCTCGGGCGCTGCCCGCTTTGCGATGCCCCGCTGCAAAATCCGGACCGATGCAGCAAGTGCGATTGGGTGCGAACCAGCACCAGGGACGGAACGCCCGCCCCGCGCAATCCGCGCGATGGCATCGCCGCGATCCTCAGCATGCTCTGGCCCGGGGCCGGCCACTTTTACAAAGGCCACACCACGCTCGCCGGGGTGATCGCCGCCGGCGGAGTGCTCTGCTTTTTGTGGAGCGTGACCTTCTTCATGTTCTTCGGCTTTTTAATCCTGCCCATCTACTGGGTATGGGTCGCCGTCGACGCATTCTTCCGCAAGGACCTGAAATACCCGCAGTATTACCAGCCCTGACTTACGGCGCGTGATGTCTCGCAAGACCGCGGGACGCCCATTCGCGCAGCGGTGAGTATCATTGAAGGATACTGGTTAAGCGTCCAGTCAGGCGACTCCCGAGCTGGCGGAAGGCATACAGATTGCAAGGATGACGTAGGCAATAAGTCCAAATCCCCCAAAGAGGAAAGAGACAAGGAAGATTACCCGCCAGATCCAGGATGGAATTGGTGTGTGTTCTCCCAGGCCGCCACAAACTCCTGAGATACTTCGGTCAGTTTTTGATTTTTTGATATTTCGTAAGTTCATCGCGGCTCCTGAAAGGTCAATCGACTGCAACCTGCCCGGCGCAATGAGGACAAAGAGAATCAATAGGAGCAGTAGGATAATGAATGATAGTAAGAGCCCTATAAATGCCATCGGGTTGAATTGAGTGAAGGTATCGATTTGCCACATCTGTGTGAAAGCGGATAATGAGAACAAGATTAGCTGCGCGCGGAGCGGTCTAGCTGCATCGCATTTGGACTCACGATGGAATATGTGTCGAGGTAATGCGTAAAACCCGAACCAATGAAATAACGCCGAAGGTGGCAAAGCATACGCCCATGGCAATGATGAGCGACATCTCGTCGTGGATACCCCAGCCGGCGAACATCACGCCGAGCACGATGTAAAACCCGGAGGTGATCACGCCGCTTCTCCTGCTGGCTCGAATGATGTTGGAGCTCGTCGGCGACAACTTAATGTTGTTCTGGATCAGCCGAATGAGGTTTTGCACGTCCTCCTCGCAGCGAGACTTACAAGCAAGTCCTTGCGAAAGGTCAACGGCACATTCGGAACAAAGCCCTTTCCCGCACGATTTGCACGCGCCAATCGCGTCGCGGTCTTGATGATAGAAGCATTTCATATTGCGAGTGTAAAATAAGGCTAAATAAGGTTACGTATCCTCCGAAGTGGATCTTCGGGTTCCGGAAACTTATCGGGAATTTCGCCGAGGTCGCTAAGGATTCGCTGCCAATCCGCATCGTCGATCTCGTTTGGGACGAAAACTGTGAGGCCGTTCATACCATTGACACAGTGTGTTGGATTCCTTCTATGTTGTAGAATAGGCCAAGTGTGTTCAGCGACATCAAGAGCTAGGAGCCTACGCGGCGAACCAAGAGGTTGAATGCGGAATGGAAACTCCCACGTCTCTGGCCAAACGTCATCAACTCGCTCGTTGGTGGGAAAAGACTGAGTGACAAATGGCATCGTGAAGGTGCGATCTGTAGAGGAGTAGATCACGCCTCGGGAAAATGGGAACATCTTCTGTGCTTTCGACCAACGGTTGTTACTGGTGCGCTTATCGAGTGCAGACACAGCCCATAATCCGTTGTCATATCCAATTTGAATGTTCCGCAGGAACTTGCAGGCAAAGATCCAGAGTTTCATGTGAGCGTGGCTATGTGCCTAGCTGTATCGGATAGTTAGGCCTTTGGCGGTTCTGTATAGCGTAGTGCATTGCGCACGACTCCAATTTCTTCTTCTAACTTCGCTTGGCGTTCCTGCAAAGCTGTAAAGATGCGCTCGCATTCTTCGCCGTAGCAGTTGGCGACTATGAAGCGCCGCCAATCCTCGATAGCGTCTTCAAGCTGGTGAGCGATGTCGTCTAACCGCTGGCCGGACGCCTCACAATCTGTTTTGAGTTTAATTCTAACGGCGCGCATCTCTTCCTTCTTCAGTTCGGGAAGTTCGCACTCGGCACTGGAGCATGTCGATCGACTAGTATGGCTGAACCGCCGAACGTTGGAGTGCAACGTCATCAGTCGAAAGATAACGCTTTCGGCTTGTGGCAACCACCGCTCGTTCGCGCGCTTGGTTGCACGATCCACTTCATGTGTATTACCGATCCAATACGCCAGCAGGAAGAGGAACACGCTAAACAATGTATCCACCAAAGGCGTGTATTGCTGTGGATATTTCGCTAGGTAAATCGGCGGAAACGAAATGATGGCTAATACCAGCAGCCAGCGAAATATCGATGGGCCGGAAAAGACAATCCGAAGCGTCCCGATTAGGAGGTTGTCATACCAAGGCTGCTGCTTTTTGGTGGGATTCATTGGGATGGGTATAGGCCTAACTTTGAATTAGATGAAAAAGCGGTTGCCTCCGGATAAGTGGAAATTGTTCGCATAAGATCGACTGCCTCCTGAGTTTTCCAGACAAACCAGTTCCTACAAAAAGCCGCTGCTGACAAGCCGAAACAATCCAGCCAGCCATGGCACAGCTAACAAAAAAGCGCGAAGCTCTTTCGAACTTCGCGCCTTTGGTCAATGACTGCGCGATGAGTTACGGGACGATGGATTCCACTTGTGCGGATTGCGGGCCTTCGCCGGCGTCGTTGACGCCGCTGATGGATACCTTCACGGTTTTGCCGCCGGGCAGGCCGGTGAAGGTGTAGGCGCGGTCCTGCACGGTGGCGATGCGCTTCGGCGCGGCATCGACACCGATGATCTGCAGGTAAACGTAGTAACGCTCGGCGCGGCGGGAGATGCCCCAGACGACGTGCAGCGAGCCGGGCGGGCCGGGAATGATCGTCGGGTTCGTGAGCGGCGCACCGGGTGTGGCGGGATCGGCGGGAGCGTTCAGGCCAAAGGCATACCAGATCGGCGAGTCATCGGGGATGAGCTGGCCGAGTTCCGCGACGAGTCCGCTCAGGCGCACGCGCAATTTTTGATCCGCCACGTCGCGCGCCCTGATCGCGTTGGCGTAGTCAGTGTCCTTTTGATTCAAAGTGGCGCGCGCGGTGTCGAGCGCGTTGTAAAGACCGGTCGCGGCGGCGGTGGTGACGTTCACGTTCGGCCGCGTGTCCTCGCAATCGGCATGTGTGATGAAAAAGCCGCTGAGTTTTTCGATCATCGCAAAGCGACCATCCTGCGTGTCGGGCAGCGCGAGCGAGCCCTCGGCGAAGCCGGCCTCGGCAAAGAGCGGCTGCCAGTCGCCGCCTTTCACGGTGGTGATCGCCTTTTTCGCCTTTGCTAGGAAAGCTTTCACGTTCGAGTCGGCCACGCGCAAGGCCGAGTGGGCGTCGGACAGGGCGGTGTCGGCGGTGTTGTAGGCCGTCTGTTTCGCGCGGGCGTCGGCGAGGTCGGCGGCGATGGATGCCTTGGTGTTTTGCTTGAGCGGGAGCGTCGCCTCGTATTGGTTCGCGCCATCGACGCAGTCGTCTGCGAGCGAGTAGAGCTCATCGCGTTTATCGGGTTGTCTATTGGATGCCATGGTTTTTTGTGGGTTTTGGGTGTGTTTTTAGGAGAGGTGACAGGGCGAACTGTCGAAATTTGACCATTTTGACCGTCTCACGGTGGTGGCCCGTCCCATCGGGAGCATTTTGGGCGGGACACGGCCGTGGCTCGTCCCATCGGGAACCGTTTGACCGGCACACAGCCGTGGCTGGTCCCATCGGGAGTCGACGGAGCGAGCCACGGCGGTGGAGCGTCCGCCCGGGAGCCGATGGACTGAGCCACGGGCGTGTCCGGTGCCATCGGGAGCCGTTTGCGCCAGCCACAGCCGTGGCGCGGTCCATCGGGAGCATTTTGACCGCGACACCACACGAGCAGGGCGGGTAAAAGACGTGCGCATTTTCTCGGTCCGATCGGGCATCGGACGCAGATGCTGCCCGCAGCGAAAAAATGTGTCCATACGCCGAACGGCGGATGTTCTTTTTCAGGATTTCTGCTACTTACGCACGCTAACCAAGGAGGAAGCCATGATTAGCATGCTGACAGAGCGAAAAATCGAAGTGCTCGAGTTGATGGCGCGCGGGTTTTCGAACCGCGAGATCGCTGCGCATCTCGGCATCGCCGGTTCGACCGTGAAAACGCACGCGGAACAAATCTACCAGACCCTCGGCGTGGCCAATCGCGCCGAAGCAGTCGCAGTGCTGGTAAGCGCGCGCCGCGGCGAGTAAGGGGATTGGAGATTGCTGGTTGTTGAGTCAGTCCTATGGCTTGGCAGGCGGGGTATCCCCGTGAAACGCTTCGGGATGTTCTTTACTTAACGCCTTGAGCCGATTCCCGGCTTCCTTTATTGGCACCCGGTCACTGCCAATGCACTCGAGAACCGTTTGATAGCAATGCACTGCTTGCGGCCATTGTTCGGCATCTTCAAAATTTTTTCCGGCAAGGTAATTGCGAATCCCTGCAATGGCAGAATTCTCCGCACCATAGCCGATCGTGGTTGGCTCCATTTGCTGCACGATTTCATAGGTCTTTTTCCAGTCTCCTTTAGCGGCATAATCATTCGCGACCTTTTCTAAAGCGTCGGTCAGTGACATGGAACTCAGTGGTTCTTGATTCAGTTCAGGTAGCTTCAAAACCTTCGTCATCGAGTTGCGGACTATGCTTTCCCGGAGTGTCTGCATCGCTTCGCGAAGCTGGGGATTACCAGAACCACTCATACCTTCCGAAGTATGCCTGGAGAGCAGTTGCATGTTGGATGGCTGGTCCATAAGCGTGGTGAGTAGTTCGAGCTGACCTGGTAGATACTCTAGCTCCGGAGAGATCCTTTCGCCGGTTCGTGCGTAGGATTTTAGTTCGTTCTCAAGATTCAAGATATCAGCCTTCGTTTTTACCTCGCGAATCCGTGCAGCATACGCCGCAGGATCAAAGGCCACCGAGGTCTGCAATAGGGTGACTTTACGCCCCAGCATTTGTTCAGCTTGTTTGCGCTTTGTCTCGATCGCTTCGGCAGTGATTAAGGGCTTATCTATTTTTTTAATTCGGTTTAGCCTTTGCAACTGCGCGACCACGCCCTCCCAGTCCCCGGCTAACTCTTGCTGAATTAGTTCAAACCAAATAGGAACAGCCAGGCGTGCCTGCTCGACTCTCACCCTCACGGGCTCGGCTTCCGGGCCTGCGATTGCCAATGCGCGCGAAAAGTTGCTCAAGCGGCTACTGATGGTCTGGTCAACGACCTGCATCGCTGGCAGCTTCTTGCTCCACTCGTCCAGTGCAGCTGCCGCCTGCCCGGAGATGTGTTCCCCGATTGACTGTCGTTCATTCTTTACCTGCTCTGCGCTCAACCCCGAGGAGTCCGATGATGATGTAATCTGATCGAATTGCTGCAATGCCTTTTCCCAGTTCTCGTGCTCAATCGCCGCAATATATTCGGTCCATTGTCGCATTGTCTCGGTCGCTCTGTTCAATAGATTCCCCAGTGGCCGCAAGTCATTCACGACAAACTCTGCGGACTGCACCATTTCGCGCTCGGAAGCGAGCTTTCTTTGAAGGTCGGCTGCCTCCTTTGACGTCCGTATTTTTGGAAGTTCCTCCGTCGCCTGTTTCAGTAGAATCTCGGATTCTTTCCGTAAAGAAGTGGTCACCTCATCCATTCGCAGTCGGAAGAACCTCGCGTCCATTTTTGGAAAATCATTCGGAAACCCATCCCTAAGCTCTCTTAACTTTTGCAAGACTTCGCCCGGCCTGCCGCTCTCCTGCGCTATGAGCAGGCGTCGCCACTGTTCCAGCAAATTGCGGATGCGGTCGAATCGAGAGCTATCCACACTCGGACTCAAAGGATTCAGTTCATTCTGCAAACCTTTCGCCTCCGCTATCAAAGGATCAATCTCCTGCGAGCCCTTCGCCGCGATGCTTGCGGTAAGTGCCTTGTCAATAAACGCCGTCATTTTGTCATTCGCGTCCTTCTTCCTACGCTCTGCCGCCGTCGTCGCCTCAGTTCGCATCGAGTGAACCTCGTCCACCGCTGCGTTGAAAATCTTGGTGATATCCGAGTCTGCCTCAACAGGCGACGAAGTCTCCGCCAAATTCGTTTCGATCATATTCAGGGGAAACTTTTGTCTGACGAGCATCTCCGCATGCATAATCTGGCTCGCAAAACGCTGAAGCTCCTGCTGTGGGGTTGGCGGCTCTTTGACAGGACCGCCAAGTTCGTTGATCCGCTTCGTCGTTGCGTCTCTTACTGCTTGCAGCTTTTTCAAAAGGCGCTCGGAATCATAATCCCGTTCCGCATCCGCGGGACGCTGAAAGCCGTTCGTCGTCCATTGCGTCAGGCCGACCGGGGTAAGCTCAGCAAGAATGAGCGGAAGCAACAATAGGAACCGTATTTTCATAACAATAACGCTATGGTTAATCACCAAGGTTCAGTCAATCAAACGTAATGCTACCGGAACATTGTCAGCGATAAGCGCCCTGACGATTTATTTCGAATTCGACGCGGCGGGGGTCAAGGGCATTGCAGATGGTGGATTGTTGATGGTTGCGAGCGCGGCGTTCGTCCGTTAACGTGCGCGCCCTATGTTGAGCGCAGGCATCGTCGGCCTTCCAAATGTCGGCAAATCCACACTGTTTAACGCTGTCACTCGCACGCGCAAGGCGCAGGCGGCGAATTATCCTTTTTGCACGATCGATCCGAACCAGGGTGTCGTCGTCGTTCCCGACCCGCGCCTCGATGCGCTGTCGAAGCTATCCAGCTCGAAAAAACTCGTGCCGGCGGCGATCGAGTTCGTCGATATCGCGGGGCTCGTCAAAGGCGCGAGCCAGGGCGAGGGACTCGGCAACCAATTCCTGAGCCACATCCGCGAAGTCGATGCGATCGTGCAGGTCGTCCGCTGTTTTGAAGATGCGGACATTCATCACGTTGCGGGCTCGATCGACCCGATCCGCGACATCGAGGTGATCACGACCGAGCTGGTGCTGGCCGATCTGGCGGCGCTGCAAAAACGGGCGGAGCGTTTGCAAAAAGCGGCGCGCACCGGCGACAAGCAGTCGAAGGCGGAGCTGGCGGTGATCGAGAAATTGCTGCCGCATCTCAATTCCGGCAAACCGGCAAACACGCTCGCGCTGAGTGCCGAGGAGGAAAAGCTCGCGCGCGAATTTTTCCTGCTGACATCGAAACCGGTGATCTTCGCCTGCAACGTCGCGGAGTCCGATCTCGGGAAGCTGGGCGCGGAAGTGGATGCGGCGCAGGACCAGGAGGGCGATTTGCCGAAATACACGATCGAGATTCATCCGGCGGCGCGTTACGTGAAAGCGGTGCAGGATTATGTGCGCTCGCACCTGGCGACGGAAGCGGTCGTGATTTCCGCACAGATCGAAAGCGAGCTGGTCGATCTCTCGGATGAAGAAGCGGCGGAATATTTAAAAGACCTCGGCGTCAGCGGCAGCGGTGTCGGCTCGCTGATTCGCGCGGTGTATCATTTGCTCGGCCTGCGCACTTATTTGACGACCGGCGAGCAGGAAACCCGCGCGTGGACGATCCATGCCGGCGACAAAGCGCCCGCAGCCGCAGGCGTGATTCACAGCGATTTCGAGCGCGGTTTCATCGCGGCGGAAGTGGTGCATTTCGACGAGTTGATCCGGCTAGGGTCATTCGCAAAGGCGCGCGAAGCCGGTAGGCTGCGCATCGAGGGGAAGGAATACGTCGTGCAGGATGGCGACGTCGTGGAGTTCCGCTTCAACGTCTGATTTCCCATTCGCGCACGTCGCCGGGCACGATGCGAAAAAGCGGATGCGCATCCGGCGTGGCGATCTCGCGGAATTTGCGGAACAGCCGCGGATCGCGCGTGCGCAGTTTTCCGCGCAGATGCTCCCATTCGTAAAGCAACTGCCCGCTCGTTTCGGTAAGCCGGCCTTTGAATTTGCGCGCGGTGATTTTTGACACGTCGAATGAATAGCCGCGCCGGGCCGCTTCGTCGGCGAGCCCGCCTAAAAACGCGGCGATGACTTCATCCGGGCTGCGGTGCGATTGAAAACGCGCGAGCTGCGGATGATGCCGGTAACCGCGCGTCGCGCCGGCGAGGACCTTTTGCGCGAGCAGGGCCTCACGCCATGCGGCGACGAGACCTTTCGCGTCGAGATATTGCGGGTGCACGGTCCAGAGTCGCATCCGCGCAACAAACCATTTTACAGCGCGAAAAGCTCCGCTAATCTTCGCAGCTTCATGACCCGACTTTTTTTGCGAATCGCGCTGTTTTGCGTGATCGCCGGCGGTTGCCCGGCGGCGCCCACGCCGGCCCCAGACAACAAAAATGGCGACATCAAAAAAAGCCTCGTCCGCATATCTGTGACGGAGCAGGAGCCGAACTACAAAGTGCCGTGGATGGCCGGCAATATCGCCGCCGGTGTCGGTGCGGGTTTCGTCATCAGCGGCAATCGCGTGATGACCAACGCGCACGTCGTGAGCAACGCGCGTTTCCTCGCGCTGGAAAAAGAGGACGACCCGAAAAAATATGTCGCGACCGTGCAGTTCGTCGCGCACGACTGCGACCTCGCGGTGCTGAAAGTCGCCGATCCCGATTTTTTTAAAACCACCGCATCGCTGAACTTCGGCGGCATTCCGCAGATCGAATCGCAGGTTTCCGTTTACGGTTATCCAATCGGCGGCGAGCGGCTCTCGGTGACGCAGGGCGTTGTTTCGCGCATCGATTTTCAGACTTACACGCACTCGTCGGTTGACCAGCACCTCGCGATCCAGATCGACGCGGCGATCAATCCGGGAAACAGCGGCGGACCGGTCATGCAGAGCGGCAAAGTCGTCGGCGTGGCGTTCCAGGGCTATGGCGGTGATGTCGCGCAAAACGTCGGCTACATGATCCCGACGCCGGTGATCAATCGCTTTTTGAAAGACATCGAGGACGGCGTTTACGACCGCTACATGGACCTGTCGGTGACGACGTTCAATTTGCAAAATCCGACGATGCGCCGGGCGCTCGGGCTGGTTGACGACGATCGCGGCATCATGGTCAGCAGCGTCGCATCGGCGGGCGTGTCGTTTGGAAAATTGAAATCCGGCGACGTGCTGCTGAGCATCGACAATCATCCGATCGCGAGCGACGGCTTTGTCGAACTGGAAGGCGAGCGCGTGCCGATGGGTGAAATCGTCGAGCGCAAATTCAAGGGCGAGGAGGTGAAGCTGCACGTGCTGCGTGACAAGCAGGAAACCGACGTGACGGTGAAGCTCGACGCCGCGTGGCCGTTCACGCTGCAATCGAATAGCTACGACGTCGAGCCGCGCTACGTCTTGTTCGGCGGGCTGCTGTTCCAGCCGCTCACGCGCAATTTTCTCGAGTCTTACCAGATCGACGATCTGCGTGTGCGCTACTTTTTCGACTTCTTCATTTCCGACGAGCTGTATCGGGAACACCCGGAAGCGATCGTGCTCAGCGCGGTGTTGCCCGACCCGATCAACACGTATCTCGGCGATTTTAAAAACGGGATCCTCGATGAAATCAACGGCTCGAAAATCAAGACGCTCGACGACGTGGCAAACGCGTTTCGCGCGACGTCGGACGAATATGTGATCAAGCTGCTCGGCGTCGGCCGGCCGCTCGTGCTCGAGCGCGCGGCAGTCGAGGCGGCGCGTGAGCGAATCATGACGCGCTACAATGTTTTAAAAGAACAAAACCTGCGCGAAACCGTGAACGTGCCGTGAAAAGGAATCACCAAATCCCAATGACCAGTGACCAATTACAAACTCTGCGTGGCCGAATGCGTTTGGTCATCGGTCATTGGTTATTGGTCATGTCGCTGGCATTCGTGGCAACGCCCGCTTTCGCCGCGCCTGCCGTCAAAGCCACCGCGAAAGAGCAGCATCCATCAGTCGTGCGCGTGAATGCGACCGATCAGCCGTGGGACTTTTTTCATCCGTGGAGCAAGCGCGCGCCGTATTCGCGCCGTGCGCTCGGGACGGTTTTGAGTGGCGGGCGCGTGCTCGTGACGGCGGAGCTGGTCGCGAATGCAAATTACGTCGAGCTCGAAAAAGCAGAGGGCGGCGACCGCATGCCGGCGCGTGTCGAGTGCGTCGATTACGAAGCGAACCTCGCGTTGCTGAAACCGGAAGACGACAAATTTTTAAACGGAATCAAACCGCTCGATGTCAGCGACGCACAAGTCGGCGATCACGTTTCCGTCTGGCAGCTCGAGAGCACCGGCGCGCTGCTCGCGACCGATGCGCTGGTGACGACTGTTGAGGTTTCGAAATATCCGATCGACGACACTTCGCTGCTGACTTACCGGCTCACGTCCTCGCTGCAATATCGCGAAGGGAGCTTCACCGTGCCGGTCGTAGTCGGGAGCAAAGTGATTGGCCTGCTGATGCGCTACGACACACGGACGCAAAACGTCGATGTGATTCCCGGCCCGGTCATCGATCACTTTTTGCGCGACGCGGCGGACAAGCACTACGGCGGCTTCCCGCGCGCCGGCGTGAATTTTGCCCCGATGCGCGATCCGCAACTGCGCCGCTTCGTCGGGATCGGCGACGATATCAACGGCGGTGTTTACGTGACGCAGGTGCAGAAGGGCAGCCCCGGCGATCTCGCGGGGATTCGTCCCGGCGACGTGATTCTCGAAATCGGCGGCAAAGCCATCGACCAGGATGGCAACTACGTCGACAAGCTCTACGGCAAAATCTCGATGGTTCATTTCATCTCGCTGCACAACGACGGCGAGAAGGTGCCATTCAAAATTTTCCGCGACCGTGGTGTGCAGCAGATCGATGTCACATTGCAACATCGCGCCGCGAGCGATTACGTCATCGAGCCATACGTCATCGACAAAGCGCCAAAATACTACGTGCTCGGCGGCCTCGTGCTGCAGGAGCTGTCGCGCCAGTATTTGAAAGAGTGGGGCGAGTTTCAAAAGAAAGCGCCCGAGCGTTTCGTTTACTACGATCGCTACCAGTCCGAGCTATTTGAAAACGATCCGCGCAAACACATCGTCATCCTCAGTCACGTGCTGCCGACGCCGAGCACGATCGGCTACGAAGAGCTCAGCTACGTCGTCATCACAAAAATTAACGACGTGCCGCTGATGAGTCTCGAGGACGTGGCGCGCGCATTGCAGAATCCGGTGAACGGCTTTCACAAAGTTGAGTTCGAGGACAATCCGCGGGTCATTTATCTCGACGCGAAACAAACCGAGCAGGACGCCGCGGCGCTGATGAAAAACTACGGCGTGCCCGCGATCAGCAGGCTCGAATAGCGTGCAAAGCTGGGGCGCCATTTTCGATTGGGACGGCGTCATCATCGACTCGTCCGCGCATCACGAGGAGAGCTGGGAGCGTCTCGCACGCGAAATCGCAAAGCCGCTGCCGGCCGGTCATTTCAAGCGCGGCTTCGGGATGAAAAACGAGTTCATCATCCCGCAGTTGCTCGCGTGGAGCAGCGACCTCGACGAAATCCGCCGTCTCTCGCTGCGCAAGGAATCGCTCTATCGCGAAGTGGTAAAAGAGCGCGGACTCGCGCCGCTGCCCGGCGTAACGACGTGGCTGCGAAAGCTCGCCGACGCAAACATCCCGTGCGTCGTGGGCTCCTCCACGCATCGCGAGAACATCGAGCTCGCTCTCGAGGCGATTCACCTTCGCGAATTTTTCACCGCGATCGTCTCCGCCGAGGATGTCTCGCACGGCAAACCCGATCCCGAGGTTTTCCTCAAAGCCGCGCAGAAAATTGACCGCCCGCCGGAACGCTGCGTCGTCTTCGAGGATGCGCACGTCGGCATCCAGGCCGCACGCAATGCCGGCATGCGCGTCATCGCTGTCGCCACCACCAACCCGCTTTCCGATCTCACAAACGCCGACCTTGCAGTCGAGCGCCTCGACCAGCTCGACATCGAAAAAATCGGCGAGTGGTTCGCATGACGCGCGAGTTGCTCATCGCCACGCGCAACGCGCACAAGACCGGAGAAATTCGCGGGATTCTCGGCGCGGATTTCCACGTGACCGACTTGCTTGCGCATCCGGAGATTCCATCTGCGGAGGAAACGGGCGCGACGCTTGAGGAAAATGCGAAACTGAAAGCGGTTAGCGCTTCGCGTCTATTTAACGGCATGGTGATGTCCGACGATTCCGGCCTCGAAGTCGATGCGCTCGGCGGCGCGCCGGGAGTGCGTTCCGCGCGTTACGCTGGGGAAGGAGCGACCGATGCGAAAAATCGCGACAAGCTGCTCGCCGAACTCGCCCGCATCGGCGCGCGCGGAAAGGAACGCTCGGCGCGTTTCCGCTGCGTCATCGCGCTCGCGCAAAACGGCGAGGTGCTCGCTACGTTCGACGGCGCGGTCGAGGGCGTCATCATCAATGCGCCGCGCGGCGACGGAGGCTTCGGCTACGATCCGCTCTTCGTGCCCGACGGCTACTGCGAAACCTTCGCGCAGCTCAGCTCCGAAATTAAAAACCGCGAAAGCCACCGCGCCCGTGCGATGACAAAAGCGATTGCGTTTTTGACGAAAAAGGCGGGATAGGCTCCCGTTAAAAAACTGTCTTATTCCGCCGTGCCGGATGGACGGACCTCTTTCGCGGCCTTGATGCTGCCGTCGGTGAAGATGATGAGGTTGCCGTTGCCGTGGACGTCGCCTTTTTCGGCGAACCATGGGGAAGTGGGCCAGCGGAACGGCGTCATTTGTTTGTCGTCAAACGGCATGGCGATGTAGTCGATTCGGGTGTTTTCCGGCTTCGTGTAATCCGGTCCGCCGAGGCCGCGCTGGACGGTGGGGCAAATCCAAACCGCGCGCGGGATACCGAATGGCGTGAGCGCGTCGATCCATGCCTTGTCGTAGGCGTGCGTCTGGAGGTTGCCTTTGATCAGCGCGGTGCTGATTTGCGGCCAGTGGCCGTTTTGGTGGATGTAGGAATTCGCGCCGAGGTAAAGCTGTCGCAGGTTTTCGGAGCAGCGGACTTTATCGGTATGCGAGCGCACCATGTTCAGCGCTGGAAACAACAGCACGACGAGTATGCCGATGATGACGATGACCGTCATCAATTCGAGCAGGGTGAATGCGGATGTTTTTCGAGAGCGCACTTCTGCGGAGTTCTGCTACGTCCGCAGTCGCGGTCGCAAATGGCCGCTCTAGCCGCCTGCAGTGATCGTCGTAGTCGACGCTGTCTCGGATTGCTTGATACCATCGACGTCGAAGGTGAGCTTCTCGGTAATGACAGGCGTTCCGTCGGAGTTTACCAGACCTTGGTCAATGTCCAGATTTGCTGTGCCGGTCAAACTCGAGATCGCAGCAGTAGCTTCCGTCGCTCCAGTGGCAACAAAGGCATCGATGGTTCCTTTCGCGCTGGCGGTGACAGAAACGGTAGTAACCGTGCTGCTGGTGCCGGAGGTGACCAAAGTGAGCGAATAAGTAAAGGAAGCATCGAGAATGCCGCGAATTTCAAGCTTCGTCGGATCGCCAATGCCAGTGATGGTGCCGGTAAAGGTTCGGCCGCTCGAAAAGATCTGCAATGTGCCGGTGGCAAGGCCGGTTTGCGGAACGGAAAGAGTGAAGAGGCCAAGTGAATTGGAGCTAGTCGTAGTAGTGGTGGTGGTCGTGGTGCCGGACGTAACCGGTGTGTCGCTCGTTGGAATCAACAAGCCGCCATAAGTGCCGACGACAGCGGCAGTGCTGCCAGCGCCGGGGCCGCCGTGCAGGGCGAAGACTTGAGCCTGGAGAAAAACGAAGCAAAGGAGGGAAGCGAGGAGAGCTCTCATGACGCGAAAAACTAGCAGTTTTCGCGACGCCGTCAAACGCGCAATCGCGGTTTGCGATTACATTTTTGCAATTACAAATCGCGCAGCGAAATTTTGCCGTCGTAAAGCGCCTTGCCGATGATCGCGCCGTAGAGATTCGGCATCGCGGCGAGGCGTCGCACGTCTTCGGCGCTGGAGACTCCGCCACTGGCGATGAGCTGGCATTTCAAGACGCCGAGCAGCTTTTCGATGTGCGCGAAGTTCGGCCCCTCGAGCATGCCGTCTGTGGCGATGTCGGTGTAAATAATCGTGCCCGCGCCGGCGGCTTCCGCGCGTTGCGCCAGATCGAGCGCAGTGAGCGAGGAAAGCTCGGTCCAGCCCTTGACTGAGACCTGCCCGTTTTTTGCATCGATGCCGACGGCGATTTTTTCGCTGCCGAATTTCGCCACCATCTCCGCGACGAAATCGAGCGACTCCGCCGCGCGCGTGCCGATAACAACGCGTGTCACACCTGCATCGAGTGCGCGCTGGATCGCCGTTTCGCTGCGCATGCCTCCGCCGAGTTCGCACGGAATCGAAATCGCCGACGCGATTTGTTTCACCGCGTCGAGATTGCGCTGCACACCGGTGAACGCCGCGTCGAGATCGACGATGTGCAAGAAGTCGCCGCCTTCGTCCTCCCATTTTTTCGCGAACGCGACCGGATCGTTCGAGTAAATGGTTTTTTCGGAAGCCTTACCCTGGCGCAGCCGGACGACCTGGCCGTCCATCAAATCAATGGCGGGAAGAACGATCATTGTTTCATTCTTTTCCGCCACGAGTGCCGGCAAAGCTCCACAAAAATCGGTAGAAACGGCATCAACAAAAACAACAACATCCTCATACCGATGCCACAAAATTTCGCAGAATCGCCAGCCCGACGTCCTGGCTTTTCTCGGGGTGAAATTGCACGCCGGCGACGTTGCCTTTCGCAGCCGCGGACGCGAACGTTTCGCCGTAAGTCGTGCGCGCGGTGACGACTGATTCATCTTCCGGCGCGGGAAAATAGGAGTGCACGAAAAAGACGTGCGGGCTTTCCGGCAGACCGCGCCATAGCGTGTTGTTGCCGTTTGTAAACTCCAGTTCGTTCCAGCCAATTTGCGGCACTTTCAATCCAGGCGTGCGAAAACGCTTCACCGCGCCGTGAAAAAATCCAAAGCCGCTTTCGTCAGGCGATTCCTCGCTCGAATCGAACAACAATTGGTAGCCGACGCAGATGCCAAGGAACGGCTTGTCCGCGCGCATCCAGTCCTGAAGCGGCTCCCAGAGGCCGCGCGATTTGATGTTGCGCGCGCAATCGCCGAAATCGCCGACGCCCGGCAGCACTACGGCGTCCGCTTTCCCGAGTTCGTCAGGCGTGCTCACGAGCTGCACGTCCGCGCCTTCGTGCTGCAGCGCTTTGCTCACGCTGCGGATGTTGCCGCTGCCGTAATCGATGAGTGCAATCATGAAACGCGGGAGTGTCGGGGCGACGTCTGCGAGTGTCAACTTTCCGGCTAATCGCCGAGCAGCCGCGCTTTTGTCTCGGCGGAAAAATCCGCCTTCGCAATCCAATCGCGCGCCGCTTGCGGATTCGTTTTCAACCACGCCGTTGCGATTTGCTCAAGCCGCGCCGCGCGCAATTCCGGCCGGCCGATCGCGTCGGCCCATTTCGCGGCGACGTCGGGATTTTGCGCGGAAAGTTGCGCCGACACCGCGTCGAAAGCCGCGTCGCGACTCGCGCCGGCGGGCAGCGACTGCGCCCAATCCATCGCGTTTTGCGGATCGCTCGCCATCCATTTCGTCGTGACCGCGCTCATGTGATCGATTTGTGAACTGCCTTCCGGTTCGGTCAAAATCCAGCGCGCAGCATCGGCTGGTTGATTATCGGCCCAGCGCGCGACGACTTGCTGCAACGCAATTTCGCGAATGTCGGGATCGGGCAGCGACTGCACCCACGCGAGGGCGGCGCGCGGATCTTTTTGAGCAAAAGCCGGAGCGACTGCCATGATTGCGGACGGTTGATCGGTTTGCGGGAGCGTATTTACGAAAGCGCTCGCGGCGTTAACGTCCTGCAAAACCCAATACGAGAGCGCGGCTTTGATTGAAACCGCACGCGCACTGGTCGGTGGCAAAGTCCCAGCCCATTTCGCAGCAGCCGCGGGATCGTGCTGAGCCCAACCATCGACGATCGACGGCAGCATCGTGTCGTAAGCCGAGCCGCCCAGACTCTGCGCCCACTGCAACGCGGCCGCCGGATCTTTCGCGGCGAAGTTTTTCGCCAAATGCGTTGCTGCGTTGAGTTGATCCGCGCCCGCCGGCATCGCGGCAACGTAAGCTCCCGCCGCAGCAGGATCGCTCGCGCCCCAGACATCCAGCACATTGTTTAGCGCGAGTTGCTGCAGCTTCGCGTCGGATAGCGACTTGATCCATTCGAGCGCGTTCGTTGGCTGTTGCGCCGCGAGTGCGCGGGCGATTTCGAGAGCGACGGACGATTGCACCGGACCCGGCGCAAGGCTGCTGACGATTTCGCCGGCTGCTTGCGGATCGTTGACGGTGAGTTGTCGCAAGCTTTCCGTTAACACACGGTCGAGCGCGGGACCGGCAAGAAATTGCTGCGCGAGCGCAATCGTCCGCTGCGGGTCGCGCTTTGCCAAAATCACGAGTGTCGATTCCAGCGCAATCGTCCGGTCGTCGCTCGCGCCGAGATTTTGCGCCCAATTCACTGCGGCAAGCGCATCCTTTTGCGCCCAGTTTGCGGCGAGTGCGCGCAAGGCATTCGTCCGCGCTTCGCCTTGCGGCACGGCATCGAGCAGCGCGACCGCGCGTTGCAGATCGCGGCGCGCCATTTCATCGAACAACACACTGTAAATTACCTGCTCGTCACGCGTTTGTGCCAAATCGCCCGCAAGTTTGATCGCGTGTTCCGCATCTTTCCTGCCGAGCGCGGTCAGCGCAATCATCAGCGCTTCCGTGCGCTCCGCGCCTTGCGGCATTGTGCGGATGTAGGCGAGCACCGCCTGCGGATCCTGCGCGAACCATGCGGTGATCGCTTTTCCAAACATGATCGAGCGTTTTCGCGGATCGTTTTCGCGCAATGCATCATTCAGCGCCGCGCGAAAATCGATCGGCGAAGTTTCCGCCGAAATTTGATTCGTCGATTCCTGCGCGATCGGAGCTGGCGTCGCTGCAACTTCGCTGCGGCTCGCATTTTTTTCCGTGTTGGAAAAACGCGAGCGCCGCGCGAGCAGCGCGATTGCCGCGATCGCGAGCACCAGCGCGATCGCGGCAAATATCCAGCGGACGCCGCGGCTTGCCATCAAGCGCGGTTAATTGTTGCGCGGATTCGGCGACGCGGAGCTGAAGTCAGACGCATTGTTGTTCGTGTCCGTCGCGCCCGCATTCGCGCGCAATGCCGTTGTCGTGTTCGTCAAGGTCGGAGCGGCGCCGGAGCCTTCGTAAGCGTCCGCGGTTCCGTAGCCGATGAAATCAACGACGGCGCTGTTGCCGAGCGGATTGTCCACCGTAAGCAGCGTCTGAGTTTTCGTCAGCGCGACCTTGCCGCTCGACGCGGAGAGATTGACCGTGCCCGTCGCTTGCGGCGTCGGCAGGTTCAGCGTGCCGCCGGTGCCTGCGGCTTCCTGGATCAAATAATGATGCCCGGCCGCTATCGTGCCGCTGAGCACCGTCTCGGACCAACTGCTGCTCGTCGCGCTCGCGTATTGCACTGCGTAAGTGCTCAAGTCCACCGTCGTCGTGCCGGCGTTGTAAATTTCGATGAAGTCGTTTTTATAATTCGCCCCGCTATTCCCGCCGCCGCCATAAACCTGGCTAATCGTCAGCGCGACTGTTGCGGTGACGGTGAAATTACTCACGCTGACTGCTTGTCCGCCAGGTGCAATCACGCTGATCGCTCCTGTTGTCGCTCCGCTGGGAACAGTCGCGGTGATTTGCGTATCGGAGTTCACGGTAAAGCTCGCGCTGGTTCCGTTAAACGCGACCGTCGATGCGCCGGTGAATGCCGTTCCAGTGATTACTACGCTTGCGCCGACCGCGCCGCTTGTCGGCGAAAAACTCGTGATCGAAGGTGCGGGCGAACCGTCGACTTTCGCGCGAAGCACGGCGGCAACATTTGCCGGTAGAGCGGTAAAGAATGTAAAACCGGTGTCGCTTTGAATTTGATTCGTCGATGTGACGTATTGCTGCCACGGGTTGCTGCGAATGCCGGCGATGTTCGGCATTTTTACCGCGATGACACGCGTCGAAGCCGTGATGCGGCTTAACGCGCTGCCGCTGCCCGGCGGGACATCGACGACAACTTTCCAGACATAACCGGGAATCTCGACTTTGCCGCTCGGCTGAATCGTCGAGCCGTTATAAATGCTGCCGCCATCGAGGATCAGCACTTCATCGCCGGCATTCGCCAGCGAGCGCTCGAAATACTCGAAGCTCTCCCACACGCCCTGGTTGTTGTCCGGCGTCTGCGGAAGAAAATTCGACATTAGGAAAACGGCGTCGTTGTCCGTTGTGTTATCAGTGCGATCTTCCGACGGGCACATGTGCCCGCGGTCGTAGCCGGAGTTGGTGTAATCGCCTGTTTTTACGTGGTAAAACGTGCCCGGCAGAGTGTTGTCGGTTGTATAATTTCCGCGCGGAGTCGTGCCAATGTCCGGTGCGGTCAAATCCCAGCTCACCCAGTTCGGCCCTCCAATCGTGTCGCTGTAGTCGAGCGCATATTGCGCGCGCTGGATCAGGTAGTGCAGATGATTGTTCGTATCCGAAGTCGCGGCGCTCGCGTTTCCGAGCTGCATCTGCAGCGTCGAATCGATCGTCGCGCGCGATTGCGTGGTGGTGAGGAGCAGCGCTATCGCCGAAATGGCGAGCAAAATCCAGCGCTGCGTGTGCGAAGGAACACGGTTGTTGGTCATAGGGGGAGAACTGCCGGTTCGGGTCTTTCTTCATAACCCGATTTTTGAAAGCCGCAAGGCGACTGCGTAAATACTATGATCCGGGATGCCGGTTTTCCCTCGTAATTACCGGTTCGACTGACCCGGACATCAGGAAAAAACCTGCTTTGAAATCCCGGCGTCCGTTTGCAGAAGCATGCGTGCATTGGTGAGCGGCTGCGCTGGGAGCAGGAGTAAACCGGAAGCGCACCCAGCGCGCAATCACGAAAAACGCAGCGATTTTTACGTCGCGAAATCGAGTGCAGGATTGCCGAGATCAACCGCGGGCGCTTCATCCTTGCCGCTCATCCAAAGCGCCTGCCGCGCCGGCCAGAATCGGCAATGGCCGTAACCGCGCCAGCCCGCCTGCTGCGCGAGCAGGTCGAGTTCACGATACGAGAACGCGCGTTTAACGGAAAGTCGCGCGTCATATTTCGTCATCGGGTCGCGGAAGAATGCCGACGTGATGAAATAAATGCACAACCAGGTGAACCAGCCGCGCTCAAGATCGGAGATGAGCACTTTGTCGTGCGAAAGTTCGCACGCGCGGCGCAGCACCCGCATTGCGTCCTGCTCGGAAAAATGGTGCAGCGCAAGCGAGCAGCAAACAAAATCATACGTTACCGCATCGGTATACGTGCGTGCATCGGCACGGACAAAGTTGATTTCCGGAAAATCGGCGCTGCGCCGGCGCGCGATTTCAAGCGTCGACGGATGCAAATCGACCGCATCGATTTTCACCGAGATGCCGCGCTGGCGCGCCCACTGCACGATCATCCGCGGCACATCGCCCGGTCCGGTCGCGAGGTCGAGCAATCGATATGAACGCCCCGGTTTCAGCCACGCTTTTAAAAACGTGCGCACGAGCCGATGTCCGCCGAAGTAGCGGTTGATCTTGCCGAGATTGTCGAGATCGGCCTCGAGTTCGCGCGAAACGGGTTGCGGCACGTCCATGAGTTCCGGCTCTTCAGGGTCGAAAGAGCGCTTCATCTCGCGAATATAACACCGGATGCCGCATGTTGTTCATGCAAAAAATTGTCGTGTGAAGATTTAAAAAATGAGCGCGAGGAACGCGAGCATGCGTCCGGTTTGCCCGCGCTCGACACGATAGGAATAGTAACGCTGCGTGTCTGTTCCGGTATTCTCGCAGCTGTCAAACACGTGCTGCACCCCGGACTCGCGGCACTGCGCGATGATGATAGACGCAAAATCGATTTCATAATGCGGCGGGCGAATGCACGGACTGAGTTGCACGATCAAATCGCGCGGATCAGTGTCGAATGTTTCGCGCATTTTTTGGATCGCATGTGGCACGATGCCGAGTTCAGTTCCTTTTTTGCCCGAGTGCAAAAGTCCGACCGCGCGTTGCTTTGGATCCACGAGATAAACGGCGCAACAATCTGCAACGTAGATGCCGAGGCAAACGCGAGCCGCGCGTGTAATCAATCCATCCGCGCCCGGTGCGCAGCCGCGCACGTTTTCGTCGACAATGGCAACTTCACGACCGTGAACCTGCTGTGCCGTCGCAAAGGGCAAATCCACGCCGAACAAGCTATGGCGGGCTTTCGCGTGAAATTGGTCGAGGCGCTGCAGCGCAGTTTCGCGATCGGTTTTTACGTCGAGCCCCGGCACGCGAAGCGTGAACGCGTGCCGCACGAAATCGATTCCACTCAGCGCGGGGAACGTCTCGACGGGAACGTTCACGGACGGCGGACGGTCGTCGTTACTTTGCGTTTGTGTGTGAGCGGATCGTCGAATGTTTCTTCGTAGCGCGTCGCGGTCGCGGTCACGCGCTCAAACTCGGCGAGGTCCGCATTGTAATCGTGCCGCGCCTGCAATTCCGTGCTGCGAGCGGTTGTGAGCTGGACTTGCGCGTTGAGCACATCGAGCTGTGTGCCCGCGCCGACGTGAAACCGCTCCGTCGCGAGTCGCAATGCTTCGAGCGCCTGCTCGACAGCTTTTTGCTGGCTCGCAAGCGTTTCGCGCGCCTGTCGCAAGTTGTCGACAGCTGTTTGAACCTCCAGATCGACCTGATGAACCGAGTCGTCGTAGGTTATTTTCGCTTCTTCGAGTTTAGCGCGAGCCTGTTTTACGCGGCCATAAGTAGCGAACCCGTCGAAAATATTCCAATCGGCAGTCGCGCCGAAAAACCAGCCGTTGACCACCTCGGCAAGATCGGTCGAAGCGCGGGAGTTGCGCCATTCGTAGCCGCCGTTCACCGACACCTGCGGCTGATAACCGGCGAGCTCGACTTTCACACCCTCGACCTCGGTTAAAATTTGCAACCGCTGCACTTTCAAAAACGGACGAAGCGCGTGCGCGGTATCAATCGCGACGGCGAGATCGATGTCCTGCGGCGTCACGTCGAGCGAGCCGACGGCATTGATTGGCGGCGTCGCCGGATGCTCCCGATTTGCGCCGAAACCGAGCGTTTTTGCGAGCGCGAGCTGCGCGAGCGCGTAGTTGTTACGCGCGGCGATCAAGTCAGGACGGGCATTCGCGAGCTGGACTTCAGCTTGCAGCACGTTGAAACGCGGGACAGTGCCGGCGTCGAAACGCTGCTGCTGGTCGCCGAGTTGATTTTGTAAAAGGCGGACGCTTTCCTCGCGCACGGTGATGAGTTCGCGATTCAACAACACCGCGTAAAATTGCCTGCGCGTAGTGGCGACGACCGTATCCACGACATCGCGCAAGCTCCAGTAAGCGCTATCCCGCTGGAATTTCGCAGCGCGGATTGCGGCGGTGACACGTCCGCCGGAATAAATCAACTGCCGCGCCTCGATCGTCACCTGCCAGCTTTTGTTTTGCACGCTGGTCGGCGACGATGCGAACTGGCTGGTGGTCGCCTGTCTCGAATTGCCGCCCGGGGCAGCATTGGTGCCTGTCGTCGCGGGTGACGGTGATGCGGTGGCAGCCGCATTTCCACCCGCACCGCTCGCCCCGCCAAAATCTTCCAGCAATCGCTTGTCCTGCTGATTGTAAACAGCGACAGCGGTGATTTGCGGCAAAGCCTCCGCGCGCACTTCGATCACCACGCCGCGCGTGCGCTCGATTTCCTGTTTCGCGTGCAGAATGTCGGGATTCTGCACAAGCGCGAGCCGCACGGCTTCGTCGAGCGTAAGGTTTCGGACGGGACTGCTGCCGGCTATTTCCTCGCCGGCAATCAACAACGTCGCAGCCGTCCCAAAAAGAGCGGCAAAAAGAAATCGGATTTTCATTTATTGGGGCAGTTCTGCTGAACGAACGTGTGGATTTTTTCGTAAATTTGCAGCCACATTTTTTGTTCTTCCGGCGTCAATTCATCCATCACCCTGCGCAGATTGCCGACCATGTCCGTGCGGATGCCTTCGACGAGTGCCAGGCCATCGGTCGTGATGTGCACTTTGATTTTACGACGATCGTCAGTGGCGTGGTTGCGCTTGACGAGGCCGAGATTCTCGAGCCGGTCCACGAGGCCGGTCGCCGCCGCGGTAGTGTGTCCCATTTTACCCGCGATTTCCGTCATCGTGAGAAACTTTTGCTGCTTGAGAAAGCCGAGCAGAAGGTATTGCGGGAAGGAGACGTTCCCGCGCGAAAGGTCTTTCGAGAGATCGAGCAAAAAGCGGCGTTGAAGATTGCAGACGATTTGCGACAGTCGCTCACAATCGTTGTGGATTTCTGCTTCGGGACGGTTCTTCGACATAATAATTAAGGTCATTTACAGTAAAGAGTGGCTTGACTGCGTCAACCGCAGATTCGTGTTCTGTGCGTTTTTGGCCGCCGCGCGCTCGACACCGCTCGATTGCTTCCGCTACCGTCCTCGGCAAATGAATGCCGAAATCCTGCGTTCCATCTCATTTTTAAAAACTCTCGATGGCGACGAACTGCAGAAATTGAGCGAGCTGTTCACCACGCGCGAAGTTCCTGCCGATGACAAAATTTTGGACGAGGGCAAGCCGGTGCATCAGTTTTACCTCGTCTGCCACGGCACCGTTCACGCGCGCCGCACGTCGCAACAGCGCGAGGTGCTGCTCGGACGCATTCCGCCGGGCGGATTTTTCGGCGAGATCAATTTGTTCGATCCCGGCGTCGCGACGGCGAGCATTTACGCGATCGATAAAGTCACGGTCGCGGTAGTGGAATACGATGCGTTGCGGCGTTTCATGGAAAACAATCCGGCGATCGGATACAAAATCGTTTCCGGCTTGATGGCAGGCATGGCGCGGCGCTTACGGACAACGAACGAACGTTTCGCCAACACATTTTACTGGTCGAGTGTCGCCGCGCAGTAACCGGAGTTTGCATTTGCACATTCCTCGCCAAAGTTAAACGACCGTGCCGCTGCTCGAAGTCCGCAATTTAAAAACGTATTTTCCCGTTTACGGCGGCGTTTTCCGTCATCACATCGACGACGTCAAAGCGGTCGATGACGTGAGTTTTTCTGTGGAAGCGGGAACGACCGTCGGACTCGTCGGTGAAAGCGGCAGCGGCAAGACCACGATCGGTCGCACAATTTTGCGGCTCGTGCCTGCGACGAGTGGTGAGATTTTTTTCGACGGTCGCGAAATTTTGAGCATGAGCGAACGCACGTTTCGTCCGCTGCGTCGCGAGATCCAGATAGTTTTCCAGGATCCGTTCGGCTCGCTGAATCCGCGCATGACGATCTCGAATATCGTCGGCGAAGCGCTGGAAATTCATTTTCCGCAAATGTCGGGAGAAGATCGCCGCGAGCGGGTCGCCGAGCTGTTGCGGCAGGTCGGGTTGCAACCGGAGATGATGTCGCGTTATCCGCACGAATTCAGCGGAGGCCAGCGCCAGCGCATCGGCATCGCGCGCGCTCTCGCGGTGAAGCCGAAATTCATCGTTTGCGATGAACCGGTGAGCGCGCTCGACGTCAGTGTGCAGGCGCAGATCGTGAATTTGCTCCAGGATTTGCAGGAGGAACTCGGCCTCACGTATCTCTTCATCGCGCACGATCTCGCGGTCGTGGAGCACATCAGCGATCACGTGCTCGTGATGTATCGCGGCAAAATCGTCGAGTCGGCGAGCGCGGAGGCGATTTACGAAAATCCGCAGCACGACTACACGAAAAAGCTGCTCGCCGCCGTTCCGCAATTTGCGTGAGCGCGGTTTCTCCTGCATTTTAAAAACCACATGACTCCGCTGCTTCGGAAATTCTTCGGCTCAAACTGGCTCATTATCGGCCTTATGTTGGGCCTCGCGGTTTTCGGACTCATCGCGATTTATAGCTGCACTTACATGCGCGACGACGCGAATTACGTGAATATGTGGCGCAAGCAAACGATATGGGTCGTCTCCGGTCTCGCGATTTTTCTCGTGGTCAGTTTCGTCGATTATCGCTGGCTGAAATGGGGCGCGCTGCCGCTCTATCTCGCGAGCATCATGTTTTTGGTGCTCACGCTGCTGATCGGCAAACGTATCGACAACGCACGTTGCTGGCTGCAGATCGGGCCGCTCACGTTCCAGCCCGCGCAGCTCGCGATCGTTGCCGGCATAGCGATGCTCGCGCTGTTTCTTTCGGAATTTCGAAAGCTGCATCCGATGTTGAAGCTCGCCGCGACGGGGGTGATCGCCGGCGGTCCGATGGTGCTGATTTTAAAACAGCCCGATCTCGGCGAAGTCATCGTCTGGGTGCCGGTGCTGATCGCATTGTGGTTCGTCGGCGGGATTCCGCTCCGTTACCTCATCGCGATTGCGCTGATCGGGATCGCGTTTATTCCCCTCGTTGCGAATTTCGGGCTCAAAGATTACCAGCGCGCGCGTCTCGTCGCGTTCATCGATCCGGAAATCGATCCGCAAAAAACCTCGTGGGCCATCAACCAGTCACTCATCGCCATCGGCTCCGGCGGCTGGGCCGGCAAAGGCTTCAAGGCGCCGAACACGCAAGTCGAGCTCGGCTTTCTGCCGAAAACGACCGTGCCGAACGACTACATCTTTTCCGCGATCGGCGAGGAATGGGGCTTTCTTGGCGGTGTCGTGCTGGTCAGCGCTTACGCCGCGCTGCTGCTCGCGTGTTTGATCGTCGCCTTACGCGCCGGCGACGAGTTCGGGCTGCTCATTACCGTCGGTGTCATCGCGATGATCTTTTTCCACGTTTACCAAAACATCGGGATGACCATCGCCATCATGCCGATCACCGGCGTGCCGCTGCCGCTCGTGAGTTACAGCGGCTCGTTCGTGCTGATGGTGATGCTCGCGCTCGGGATGGTGAACAGCGTTTGGGTTCACCGCAAAAAAGCGATTGCCTGATTTAGCGCGCCGGCACTTTCAGGTATTCGTCGTTCGCGACTTTTAAAAAGAGCGCGCCGCTGTCCTTCGCATCCTCCGATTCGTAAACGAAAAACCCGCCGCTGTCGTCGGTGCCCGCTTTCATCATCTGCGAATCGCGCCGCTCGACTTTTTGTTTGCCGACGAGCTGCGTGCCTTGAAACGTCAGCGGCGGCTGCGCTGACGGATTTACGAAATGCCGGTCGCCGACCGCGGTTGGCTCCTCGATTTGCTCCAGCGAATGCCGGCGCGCGTGATCGACGCTCGTAAAAATCGCAATTGCCGTAAAGCCGGCGAGCAGGGCAATGCCAAGCCGCGCAGCCCATGCCTTACCCAAAGTCGCGTTGTTTTCTGCGTCAGCCATCACGGGTTTATCCACGAAAAAACCGGCGCACGCAAGGCCGTTACGAGTGCGTCACAAAAGTGGCGAATTTTGCGCTGGGTGGTTAAAAAAAGCCGCAAATCGCAACGCATCGAAATGCCTGCAGCGGCAATTTACAGAGGCGGTGCGCATTCGGTTTCCGGCTGGCACCGATGCTGCAATAGGCGCGCGGCGTGCGTGCGAAATTGCTCCAGTTCGTTTTTCTCGCCTTGCTCTGTCTCGGCGGCACGCGCGCGTTTTCGTCGCAAAATGGCGCGGCGAACTTCGAATTCCGCGACGGGCTGATCTGGATCAAAGTTCAGGTCGCCGGCTCGGATCGTCCGCTCAACTTCGTCCTCGATTCCGGTGCGGGCTCCAGCGTCATCGATTTGCAGGGGGCCGAACGCGCCGGCTTCAAGCTCGGCGAGACGCAGGAAGTGCGTGGCGTCCATTCGCGTTCGGTCGCGTATCGCGTCAACGGCTTTGACGCGCAATTCGCCGGCGAGCGCGTGAAGTTGCCCGTGCTCGCGATCGATCTTTCCAATGTGAGCGCTGCGTGTCATCAGCGCATCGACGGTCTGCTTGGCGCCGATTTTCTCCGCAGCCGCGTGGTGCGGATCGATTTCCGCTCGCAGCAAATCGCCCTGCTCGACCGCTGCGGCGAATGCGGTGAAGCGCTCCCGTTGCGCCGGCAGAACGACACGTTTTGCGTCGCGATCAGCGTTAACGGCTCGCGCCGGCAATGGATGCGGCTCGATACCGGCTGCGACCAGGCGCTCGAATGGGTGCGTAGCGGAGCGAAAGCGGACAGCGACCGCAGCACTTCCATCGGCCTCTCGAACAAACCAGTGCCGTATCAGACCACGGAAATCCAGCTAGGCAGCACACATCTCGATCACATCAAAACCGGCATCCACGACCGCGCAATTTTCCCCGGCGAATCCGGCCTGCTCGGCACGGGCGTGCTCTCCCGGTTCGCGATCACGATCGACGGGGCGCACAGCCGTCTCGTCCTCGAATAATACCTCTGGCAACGCATTTCTCCCTCGGGGGATCAGCCGTTCCCCCAAGGGGGAAAATCTCCGCCCTCAGGAGACGAGCCGTGCCTCTCGGGGAGCTGATTTCCCACTTGGGGGACCGGACTGCGCCCCCAAGGGAAAAGAGTTTTCCCCTCGGGGGAAACATGTATCCCTCGGGGTTAGATGCCGTCCCCAAGGGGCGCGGACAAATCCCCAAGGGGCGAAACCCGGGAACCTTTTGAAAAATACGTTTCCATCTGGGAAACAGATCCTTATAAATATCGGTTTATCCGATTTTCGGCGGGAAAAATGGGCTATTCCGGCAGCGAAAGCGCGGCGATTCGCTCCATCACCCGCTCGCTCAATTTCTGGTAAACATCCCGCCCGCCGCCGACCAAATCCGCCTCGGTAAAGTAGATCGGCTCGCCGACGACTACCGTGATCGCGTGTGGCTTCGGAAACGTCGAGCCACGCGGGAAAGCCTCGTATGCGCCGAAAATCCGCATCGGCACCACCGGCACGAGCGTTTTGGCGATGATCAAGCCGAGCCCCGGCTGGGCCGGCTGAAGCTGTCCGTCGAGGGTGCGCGAGCCTTCGGGGAAGACGACCGTGCATTCGCCGGCCTTCACGAGCTTGATCACGGTCTTGAGCGCGCTCATGTCCGCGCGATCTTGATCGACCGGCACGACGTTCAGCTTCGGAAAAATCGGACCGAGAATCGGCCATTTCAGCAGCGATTTGCGCGCGAGGAAATGAATCGCGCGTTTGCAGCAGATGCCCGCGAGTGGCGGATCGAGAAAGCTCTGGTGATTCATCGCGAGAATCGCGCCGCCGTTTTCGACGATGCGCTCGCCGTGGACCACCCGAAAGCGAAACAGCAGCTTCGCGAGCAGCTTTGAAAGATTATAGCCGAACCAATACCAGCGGCTGGTCATTGCACGTTGCATTGCGAGGACATCGGCGCGGCAGTTTGCAATCTGCAATCCTCAATCCGGAATCTGCAGTCCCTTTAGTTTGAGTCGCCCGATGATTTCGCCAACCACTCCGTCGATCGTGAGGTTCGAGCTATCGATCACGTGCGCGTCCTCGGCGATCACGAGCGGCGAGGCTTTGCGCGAGGAGTCGCGGCGATCGCGCGCGGTGATTTCGTCGTTCTGGCCCTGCGCAGCACGACGGCGCGCGCGAACTTCCGCCGACGCATCGATGTAAAATTTGTAAGGCGTCTCCGGAAAAACCACTGAGCCGATGTCGCGCCCTTCCATGACGAGGTCGTGGTCGTCCGCGTAACGACGTTGCAGCGTGACGAGCGTGCGGCGCACCGGCTCGATGCTCGCGATGGTCGACACGTTTTGATTCACGCTTTCGTCGCACAAAAACGGCGTCGGATTTTGTCCGTTGATTTCAATCGTCGATTCGCCGTCGTGCAGTCCGCATTTGATTTTTATAATGCCGAGCAATTCGAGCACTGCAGTCGTGTGGCGCGGATCGATTTGCTGCTGCAAAACCGCCCACGTCACCGCGCGATACATCGCGCCGGAGTTGACGTAAACGTAACCCAGCCGTCGCGCGAGCGCGCGGGCGACGCTGCTTTTGCCGGATGCCGCCGGCCCGTCGATGGCGACAACGGTGTGCGGTGTCACGGCTTGATCTCGATGCCGCTTTGCGACGGCAGGGAACTGATGACCGGCGTTTGCTGCTCGCGCTTCGGTTTCATGATTTGCTCGAGCGTTTCGTAAAAATTCGGATACGACGTCGCCACGCAATCGATGTCGTCAATGACCGTGTCGCCCTCGGCGAAAAGCCCGGCGATCGCGAACGCCATTGCGATACGGTGATCGCCGAAACTTTGCAGCCGCGCGCCTTGCAACGGCGCACCGCCGATGATCTCGAGGCCGTCTTCGCGCTCCGTGACTTCCGCGCCCATCGCGCGGAGATTCGTCGCGATTGCGGCGAGACGATCCGTTTCTTTCACGCGCAATTCCTTTGCGTCGGCAATCACCGTGACGCCGCTGGCCAGCGCGCCGGCGACAGCGAGGATCGGGATTTCGTCGATGACGTTCGGGATTTCCCTGCCCTGGATCATCGTGCCCTTAAGTTTTGCGCCTTCGATCACAACAGTTCCACGCGGCTCGCCTTCCTCGACATCCTCGATGATCTCGCTTACGTGCGCGCCCATGCGCAACAGCACGCCTAAAATGCCGGTGCGCGTTTCGTTCAAACCGACATCTTTCACCAGCAAATGCGACCGCGGTTGAACGGCGGCTGCGACTAGCCAGAACGCGGCGCTGGAGATATCGCCGGGAACGACAAAATCGCGCGACTCGGGTGTTTGCTCGCCGTGAACCGAGACGCTCAAGTCGTCTTTATGCGGACGCACGAGAAAGTAGCTCAGCATCCGTTCCGTGTGGTCGCGGCTCTGGTTCGGCTCGGTGACAGTCGTCTTACCTTTCGCAAACAATGCGGCGAGCAGGATCGCGCTCTTCACCTGCGCGCTGGAGATCGGCATGAAGTATTGGATCGCGTGCGGCTTGGTGCCTTCGATCACAAGCGGCGGCGTCTGGCGCTGGCCTTCTGCGGTGATCTGCGCGCCCATTTCCGTGAGCGGCTCGATGATGCGTTTCATCGGCCGGCGCGAAAGCGACGAGTCGCCGATGAGACGGCTGCGGAATGGCTGCGCGGAGAGCAGGCCTGCGAGAAGGCGCATCGTCGTGCCGGAGTTGCCGCAATCGATGTCGCCTTTCGGCGCAATGAGTTTTTTCTTCGTGCCATGAACGACGAGCGTCGTCGGCTCCGGTTGGTCGATCTCGACGCCGAGAGCGCGCATCGCGTCGACGGTGCGCATGCAATCTTCACTCGGTAAAAAGCCTTTGATCGCGCACGAGCCGTTTGAGAGCCCGGCGATGATCACCGCGCGGTGTGAAATGCTTTTGTCTCCTGGCACGCTGATTTCCGTCTGGATCAGCGGTGCTTTTTGAACTTTCCAATGCGTCATTTTTTGTTCGGTTTCAGTGCGTCGCGTCGCGTTTTTGCCTCGGTGAGAAATTGCTCCATCGCGCGCGCGTCGGCGGCGCTGAGGAGTTTCAACACATCCCGTAATTTTTCAATCATTGCGTTGATCGACTTTTCGAGCGCGTCGCGATTTTGCTCGAAAATCTCTGTCCACATCGCCGGTGGGCCCGATGCCACGCGTGTCGTGTCGCGAAAACCGGGGCCGGAAAAATCGAGCGCGCTGGCGTTTTCGCCAACCGCGAGATTCACGAGCGTCGCCGCCACCAGATGCGGCAAATGGCTGACGCGCGCGATGATTTCGTCGTGCTCGCCAGGAGGGAGCATGTGAATACGGCAGCCGAGAAATTTCCAAAAAGCGCCGATGCTCGCAACGGCATCGTTGTCGCTGCGTTCGTCCGGAGTAAGAATGCATGCGGCGTTTTCAAACAAATCGGCGCGTGCCGCTGCGAGGCCGCTTTGCTCGGAGCCGGCCATCGGATGACTGCCGACGAAACGGCTGCGTTTCGAAAAAATCGGTGCGAGCGTATCAACGACTGGGGCTTTCACACTGCCGACATCGGTGACAAGCGTTTCCGGCGCGATGAGCGGAGCGATTTTTTCCGCGAGTTCCGGCATGCAGCCGATCGGCGTGCAAAAAACAACGAGCTGCGCGTCGTTAACGATTTGATCGATCGACGTCGAAGCGACATCGGCGATTTTTTCGCGCAGCAATTCCACAACCGCATCTTCGCGCCGCGCCCACATCGCGATCTGCGCATCCGCTTTGCGCGCACGCAATGCAAGCGCGATCGAGCCGCCGAGCAGACCGGGACCGAGAATCGCGATTTTGGAAAAGTTCATGAGACAAAAAGAGACGCGACGCATTTCCGCGTCGCGCCTCTGTAGGATTTGCTTTCGTCAGCCGTTAGGGGACGAGGAAAATTTTCTGCGTGTAAGGATCTTTGACTTCCGTGCCTGGCGGAAAACCGCGCACGTCGACATAGCCGGAATACGGCGCATACGGGCTAGTGACAAAGCCCGGTTTTCCGGGAACCGGTGTGCCGTAGGGATAATCCTTGCGCGGCGCAGCGGTTGTCGTCGTCGTTTTTTCCGTTTTCACCGATGGAGGCGGTGGCGGAGGAGGAGTGTTGTCGGTCGTTGTCACGGTCGTGTCGGTTGTCTGCGTCGTCGTCGGCGGGGGTTCCTGCGAGATCATCTGCGTCTCGGTGCCTTGATAGCCGTAGTTGTGGCGACGGTGCTGCGGCTGCGAGCTTTCGCATGCGGCGAGCGAGATCAATGTGATCAACGCGGCGGAGGTGAAATGAAGTCGTGTCATAATTCCCTTATAGTGTTTGCTCTCTTACCGGATGGAACCGGCGCTGACAACTGAATTGTCTCCTCGCCCGGCTCACAAAACGCGCAGTTGACTCTGCAATTGCTCGCTCAGCGCGGCGGTGACCTGCTCGGGCGACTCGAGCGCGGCGAGCGGGCCGACGTTTTGCAAAATGTGCAGGTTGCTGTTGCGGACCATCTCGCGCAAACGCTGCGCCCAATCGAGCGGTGACGCCGGCACTGCATCGCTCCAGAGCAGCGTCACCGGCTGTGCGAGCGTTTTGATTCGCGATTCGAAATCGAAACAAAGCCGGCCCGCGTGCAGATTCGCAATCGCGTGCTCGGCGCCGTATTGCTGCGCGCAGGTCGCATAAACATCGACGACTTCCTCAGTGACTTTCGCCGGATTGGCAAAGCCGAATTGCGTGAGCCACTCGCGCATGGCCGATTTCGTCGATTGGTAATTGCGGTAAAGAAAGCGATTCAGCAATGGCAGCGCCGCCGAGAGTTTTGTGCCGAGCGAAATTTGCTTTTGGCCAAACTCCGTCAGCCCGGTCGGCATTAGCAAAATCAAACGCGACACCAGTTCCGGATGCTGGCTCGCGACGAGCACGCACAAACCGCCGCCGAGTCCGCTGCCGATGAGCACCGGCGGCTGATCACATGTCGCGCGGATAAACTCCGCGAGCGCACGCGCGAAATCCTCCGCCGCGATGTGCGCCTGCGGGCGCGCCGATTCGCCGAAACCGATCAAGTCCGGCGCGACGACGCGATGCGTGCTCGTGAATGCCGGATAGACTTTCGACCATTCGTAAGACGAAGCGCCGGGCGAAATGCCGTGCACGAAAATAAGTGTCTGCCCGATGCCGCATTCGTGATAAACGATCTGGCCGAGGCTCGTGTGGAGAACCTTCGTTTTGAAAACAGCGGGCGAGATCGTGTCGGGCACGCGCGATTTCGTCGCCGGTCGCACCGCATATTTCAGCGCAAACATAATCGCGCCGAGGAAACCCGCGCCGAGGCCGACGCCGAGCAGTTTTTTCTCGCCGCGGCTCATCGCTTAAAACTCCAGCCGCACCACGCCGGAGCCGCGTTCGATGCGGCCGATGCGTTTCGCTTTCGTTTTGCGAATCACCGCGTCGGCGTCTTTTTCTGCAACGATGATGGTCATGCCGATGCCCATATTAAACACCTGATACATTTCGGTCACGTCCACGTTTCCGCCACTTTGCAGGATTTGGAAAAGGGCGGGCACCTTCCATGATTTCGTGTCGATCGCTGCGTAGCAATTTTTCGGCAGCACGCGCGGCAGATTGTCGATCAACCCGCCGCCGGTGATGTGCGCGAGCCCTTTGATCACGCCGTCCGGCAGCGTCGCGAGCAGCGGTTGGAAATTGCGATGCACGCGCAGCAATTCGTCGCCGATGGTTTTCGCGATGCCCGGCAGCTTCGACGAAAGCTGCAGTTCCATTTGCTCAAACAAAATTTTCCGCGCGAGCGAATAGCCGTTGGTGTGCAGTCCGTTTGATGCAAGGCCGAGCACCACGTCGCCCGCTTTGATTCTGCTGCCGTCGATCATTTTTTTGCGATCGACCACGCCGACAATCGTGCCGGCGAGATCGTATTCGCCGCGTTGATACATGCCCGGCATTTGTGCGGTTTCGCCGCCGATCAAAGCGCAGCCCGCCTCTTTGCACGCTTTTGTAAAACCTTTGATGAGCTGCTCGAAAACCGCCGGTTCGAGCCGTTCCGCGCCGATGTAATCGAGGAAAAACAACGGCCGCGCGCCGACCACGGCGATGTCGTTGACGCAATGATTCACGAGGTCCGCGCCCACGGTGTCGTGCCGGTTCATCGCGAACGCGAGCTTCAATTTCGTGCCGACGCCATCAACGCTCGACACGAGCACCGGTTCGCGCATGCCTTTGAAGTTCGGTTTAAACAACCCGCCGAATCCGCCGATTTTCCCGAGCACTTCCGGCCCGTGCGTGATTTTTACGCGCGCGTGAATTTTGCTTTTCACCGCATTGCCGAGATCCACGTCCACGCCGGCTCGTGCGTAGGCTTTTTTGTGTTTCTCACCGTTATTCATACGAGATCAAAAAGCTCCGGATGCTCGTCCTCTTCGGCCAATAGGTTCGCGCGGTTCTGGCGTCGCTCCATGATGAATTTGTCGAGCTGCGGATCGAACGGAATCGGGTAGTCGCCAGTGAAACACGCGAGACAAAAACTTTCGCGCGGCAGTCCGGTCGCACGCACCATGCCTTCGGTGTCGAGATAACCAATCGAGTCCGCGCCGAGATACTCGCGGATTTGCTCCATCGTGCATTGGTTCGCGAGCAGGTTTTTCGGATCGGGAAAATCGATGCCGTAGTGGCACGCGAAGCGATGCGGTGGACACGAAATGCGCATGTGCACTTCCTTCGCGCCGGCTTCGCGCATGTTTACGACGCGCGCACGCGCCGTTGTTCCGCGCACGATGGAATCATCCACGACGACGACGCGCTTGCCCGCGACGGCTTCCTTGATGAGGTTCAATTTCACGCGCACATTGAAATCGCGGATGAGCTGCGTCGGCTGCAAAAATGTGCGCCCGATGTAGTGATTGCGCACAAACGCGTGCTCGTAGGGAATGCCGAGCTCCTCGGCAAAACCGAGCGCCGCGTAATTTCCCGAGTCCGGCACCGGCACGACCATGTCGGCCTCGACCGGATGCAACCGCGCCAGTTCGCGTCCCATCGCGGTGCGCACGCGGCTGACGTTGATGTTTGAAATGATCGAGTCGGGCCGCGCGAAATAGACGTATTCGAACATGCAAAATGCCTGCTTCTCGGTGTCGAACGGAAACTCGCTGCGAATGCCTTTTTCGTCGATGATGACGACCTCGCCCGGCTCGATCTCGCGCACGAATTCCGCATGGATCAAATCGAACGCGCACGTCTCGCTCGACAAAATGTAAGCGCCGTCGAGCTTTCCGAGTGCGAGCGGACGGAAGCCGAACGGATCGCGCACGCCGATGATTTCGCGCTCGCTCATGATGACGAGCGAAAAGGCGCCCTGCACTTTGCGCAATGCCGCAAGCACGCCGCTCGTGCCGTTTGGCTGGGCGAGCAAATGCAGAATGATTTCGCTGTCGACGGTCGTCTGGAAAATCGAGCCTTTGTGCTCGAGTTCATCGCGCAGCAGCGCGGCGTTGATGAGATTGCCGTTGTGTCCGATCGCGAGTTGTCCGCGCCCGCAATCGACCACGAGAGGCTGCGCATTTTTGATATTGCTCGAACCGGTGGTCGAATAACGCACGTGTCCAATGGCGCGATTTCCTTTCAATCGCTCCAGGTTATCCGGCGAAAACACCTGCGACACAAGGCCCATCTCTTTGTGCATGGCGAACGGCGTGTTCGGCCCGCTCGCCGTGACGATTCCCGCGCTTTCCTGGCCGCGATGCTGCAGCGCGAACAGTCCGTAATAAGTCAGCACCGCTGCGTTCGGATGACCGTAAACGGCGAAGACGCCGCATTCGTGTTTGGGGCGATGGTCGCTCATTCGGTCATGCAGTTGCGGATGGCAGAATACCACGCGCGATGGAGATCATCCACCGGCCAGAGAAGGCTCGTGCCGTTGGCGCGAAGCTGGAGTTCCCTGCCGCCCACCGTGCCGATGCGCCGCGCTGGAATGCCGCGCCATTCGCAAAGTGCAACCGCAGCGGCGGCGTTTGTTTTCGAGACGGAAATCACGATGCGCGATTGCGACTCGTTAAATAAAAGCTGGTCGAGGCGCAGATCCGTTGCGCCGAAGTCAATTTCCGCGCCGATCGGTTTTTCGCGCGAGATGCAGCATTCGGCGAGCGCGACGGCGAGTCCGCCTTCGCTGCAATCGTGCGCGCTTTTGACGAGCCCGCTGCGGATCAACGAGCGCAAACTGTCGTGCAGCGCCCGTTCGCGATCAAAATCGATCCGCGGCGGCGTGCCTTCTTTTTTGCCGTGGACGATTTTCAGATATTGCGTCGCGCCCATTTCGCTGCCGAAGCCGCCGAGCAGGATGATCGCATCGCCGGCATCTTTGAAAAATTGCGTCGTGATCTGTTTTTCGTTTTCGATCAGGCCGACCATGCCGACCGTCGGCGTCGGATCGATCGCGCCGCCCGGATTTTCGTTGTAAAGGCTGACGTTTCCACCCGTGACCGGCGTGTTAAACACGCGGCAACCCTCGGCGAGACCTTCCACGCATTCGCGAAGCTGCCAGAAATTTTCCGGCTTGTGCGGGTTGCCGAAATTTAAGTTGTCCGTGACCGCGAGCGGAACGGCGCCGCTGCACGCGAGATTTCGCGCGGCTTCGGCGACGGCGATCTTTGCGCCTTCGCGCGGATCGAGCGCGCAATAGAGCGCGTTGCAGTCACTCGTCGCGGCGAGAATTTTGTTCGCCTCGCGCACGAGAAAAACCGCCGCGTCGGAACCGGGCAACACGCACGTGCCCGCGCGCACCATGTGATCGTATTGCCGGTAAACCCAATTTTTCGACGCGATCGTCGGATGCAACAAAAGCTGCAAAAGCGCGCTGTGCGAATCGGCCTCGGGCCAGTCCTGGAGCGGCTTCGCGGGCGATTTCGGTTTTGCATCGCGCACGTAAATCGGCGCATCGTCCGCTAGTTTGCTCGCGGGAATTTCCGCGGCGACCTTGCCGCCGTCGAGCACGCGCATCATGCCGTCGTCCTTCACCACGCCGACTTCGGCATACGGCAAATCCCATTTTTCAAAAATGTCGCGCACGGTTTGCTCGTGGCCCTTTTTCACGATGATCAGCATTCGCTCCTGCGATTCGCTGAGCATGATTTCGTAAGGCGTCATGCTTGTTTCGCGCTTCGGCACTTTCGCGAGATCGATCTCCACGCCCGTGCCGCCGCGGCTCGCGGTTTCGCACGTCGAGCAGGTGAGCCCCGCCGCGCCCATGTCCTGGATGCCCGCGACGCAGCCGGTTTCGAGCAATTCAAGGCACGCCTCGAGCAGCAGCTTTTCTTTAAAAGGATCGCCGACCTGCACCGCCGGCCGGTCCTGTTTCGATTCCTCGGTCAGCTCGCGGGAAGCGAACGCCGCGCCGGCGAGTCCGTCGCGACCGGTTTCCGCGCCGACGTAAAACACCGGATTGCCGATGCCTTTGGCCGCGCCGCGCGCGATTTGCTCGTGGCGCAGCACGCCGAGGCAAAAGACGTTCACCAGCGGATTGCCCTCGTAGCTTTCGTCGAAATAAATCTCGCCGCCGATGGTGGGAATGCCGATGCAATTTCCGTAGTGCGCAATGCCGGCGACGACGCCCGCAAACAACCGGCGATTCGTTTTCACACCCGCGCTGTCGCCGCAAATCTCGCCAAAGCGCAGCGAATTCAGCGAAAACACCGGCCGCGCGCCCATCGTAAAAATGTCGCGGATGATCCCGCCGACGCCCGTCGCCGCGCCCTGGAACGGCTCAATCGCGCTCGGGTGATTGTGCGACTCCATCTTGAACGCGATCGCCCAGCCATCGCCGATGTCGATCACGCCCGCGTTTTCCTCGCCGGCTTTCACGAGCACGCCCGGCCCGTCGGTCGGAAATTTCCGCAACTCCGGCTTCGAGTTTTTGTAGCTGCAATGCTCGCTCCACATCACCGAGAAAATCCCGAGCTCGGTGAAATTCGGCTCGCGTCCGAGGATCGATTTGATGCGCTCGTATTCGTCCGGCGTGATGCCGTGCTTGGCGATGAGGTCGGGCGTGATGGCTGGTTCGTTGGTCATCGAGGCGGATTAGGAAAACAGGAAAATCGCGATGCTCAAATTCGTTTTTCCTGCAGGCGCGATTTTTTTCTTTAAGCCGCCTTCCGCGCGCCGAGCGTGGCGAGGATCGACTCGAAGATGACTTTGCCGTCGGTGCTGCCGAGGCGCGGGTCGCAGGCGCGCTCCGGGTGCGGCATCAGGCCGAAGACGTTCCGCGCGCGGTTGCAGATGCCCGCGATGTTTTGCGCGGAGCCATTCGGGTTGGCGGCGGCGGTCGCCGCGCCGTTTTCATCGGTGTAGCGCAGGAGGATTTGCCGATGCGCGTTCAGTTCCAGCAGCGTGGCGTCATCGGCCACGTAGCAGCCTTCGCCGTGGGCGATCGGGATGTTTAAGAGCGTGCCCGTCCACGTCGCGCACGTCCACGGCGTGTCGATATTCTCCACGCGCAACCGCCGGTGCTCGCAGATGAAATGCAGCGATTGATTGCGCACGAGCGTGCCGGGCAGCAGATGCGCCTCGCACAGGATCTGGAAGCCGTTGCAGATGCCGAGCACGGCTTTCCCCTGTTTCGCCGCATCCACCACGCTCTGCATCACCGGCGAAAAACGCGCGATCGCACCGCAGCGGAGATAATCGCCGTAGGAAAACCCGCCCGGCAGCACGATCAGGTCGAATGCATCGAGCGACGTCTCCTTGTGCCAGACGTAATGCGTCTCCACGCCCAAAACCTCGCTCAGCGCGATGAAACAATCCTGGTCGCAATTGGACCCCGGGAAGCGGATGACAGCGGCTTTCATCGTCTCGGGAAAAAACTTACTGCAGCTCCAGCCGGTAATCCTCGATCACCGGGTTCGAGAGCAGGTCGCGGCAAATCTCGTGCAGCTTCGCCTCGTCCGCGCCCTCGACTTCGATCTCCATGAACTTGCCGATGCGCACGCTTTTTACCTGCGGCAACCCGTGATGATGCATCGCGTCGCGCACGGCGACACCCTGCGGATCGAGCACGCTTTGTTTCGGCATCACGATGACTTTGGCTTTCATGCGCCGAGAAGATGATTTGCGCGCACGGAAAGTTCAACTGCATTGTGGCGATGCGCGGCAAAAATGATGCAGCCGGTTAGCTGCAGCGCAGGCGACGTTCGGTTGCGCGACCTCACGGATCGTAGAATTGCCGCATCATCTCCCATTCGCCGGGGGCTGAGTGAGTGCGCACCCAATCTGCAAAGGCGGTGTGAGGGACCTTCTTGCAGTTGACGTAACTGACCTCGACATCACTGGCGCGAAAACAGAATGCGGTATCCTGAAAATGGAGGAACTGGTAGGAATGTCCGTAGTAGTCGCCGCGATGCGGTAGAGTCTGGCCGCTCGCGGATAGCGCATCATCGAATGACTCCGGCAGTTTCTGCTTCTTGGCGTGGTAATCGCAAACCATTGCTGCGAGCCGGTCGAGATACTGTTCGTTCTTGGCGCGGGCCTCTGCTGGAGAATCGGAACAAGCCGATAGAGCAAGAAAAGCAGCGCACATAAGAAACAAAATCGCGGATTTCACGGGACGTGTGGCAAGTGGCCTAACGACAAAGCTCAGCGACCGGCGCTGGCAGTGCCGATCCGCCGGAGCGGGTGATGTTGTAAAACCAGCGACTCATAAACTGAAAGGCTGGGCGCCGGTTCGCTACAGCGCCTTGTTAGCCGTCATGTCAGATGTCTCCTGTAATCTTCCAACGTTTGAGTGCTGCAACTTCCTGGATGAATCGTGACGAATCGTGGCCACGTGCTCATAGGCATGTCATCCAGTAACACGTTCGGCTTCGGTAAGAAAGCCTCGAAACAATCGGCGATGCCGAACTCCTCAGCGCTCCGCCGTGCGTAATCTGAACCACCCGAACTCCAGCAGTAGAGAACTGCACCTTGCTCCTTCAACGACCGAACATGCTGTATCGCTGCCGGTATCGGGATGCGCTTGGAACTGGCGCTACGAACGAGTGTGTCGTCCACGTCCACATAAATATAAATCGGCGATGAACTCATGAGGCGTGAAGACGGCTAACTCTGAATTAGACGAAATAGGGATTGGCGGTAGTTTTCGCATAAAACCGAAAGGGGGGACGTTTGCATGGATCGTTTTCGCCTAAATCGACGGCAATTTCGCCTCAACGGGCGGGGGATGGCAAGGGAGGAGTGGGTCTGATGCGGTTTTGCAGGGATGCAACGTGGCTTTGCAGGGATACATCGTCGCATTGCATCGATACAACGTGACGTTGCATGGATACAATGAGCCATTGCAGGGATACAATGGAGCGTTGCATGGATACAATGTGACGTTGCATCGATACAATGAGGCGTTGCAGGGATACAATGGAGCATTGCAGGGATACAACGTGACGTTGCATCGATACAATGAAGCGTTGCAGGGATACGATGAGGCGCTGCATGGATGCATTCCGCGAAACTGGGACGACCTTGTAATATTTACTTGACGATCTTGGACCTCTTTTCTACAGGACTGCGCATGGTCAAAGTCATCAGCAACTTCAGTAGGCTCACAGACGGAGAGCTTTCCAACTTGTCTGACTCCGTTTTTTCCAAAATGTCAGGCAACGCGCATTTCCCGAATCCGAACCCGCCGCTGGCCAGTTTGAGCGCGGCGGGCGTCGCATTTTCCGATGCCACCGCCGCCGCCGCCGGGGGCGGGGTGGCGGAGACGGCTGCGAAGAATGCGGCGCGCGACACGCTGGAGGCGACGTTGACGGCGCTGGCGAAGTTTGTGCAGAACACGGCGAACCTGACGGTGGAGATGGTGCTCAGCTCGGGCTTTAGCGTGGCGAAGACGCCGCAGCGCGCGACCACGCCGCCGGATGCACCGACGAATTTGCAATACGAACAAGGCGCGGGTCAGGGAATTGTGGATGTGTCGCTCGATGCGGTGAATGCCGATTGGTATGAGGGCGAGCAGACGACCGACCCGAACAACGCGGCCTCGTGGGTGCCGACGACGCCGGTGGCGTTCAAGAATTCGCGCCGGATCAGCGTGACGAACCTGACACCGGGGACGGGCTACTGGCTGCGTTTCCGCGGGGTGAAGAATAATATGCGCGGCCCGTGGAGCGACCCGCTTTTCGTCCGCGCGATCTAGGCGGCGCTTTCTTTTCCATCGACGCGCCAAATGCGCGCGCCGTAGCTTTTGCCGATGATCCACACGCATTCGCACTCGGCTTTTGCAGCGGCGAAAAAGCGCATCCCCGGCGGGGTGAACTCGCCGGTGCGCGCGTTTCGCGGCGTGGGCGGCGAGCCGTTCTTTGTCGATCGCGCCAGCGGCTCGCGCATCCGGGATGTCGATGGCAATGAATACATCGATTACGTCGGCACGTGGGGCCCGGCGATTCTCGGGCATGCGCCGCGCGTGGTGATCGATGCGGTGAAGGCGACCGCCGAGCGCGGGGTGAGCTTCGGCATTCCCAATCCGCTCGAGATCGAGATGGCGGAGCTGATTTGCCAATGGGTGCCCAGCATCGAGAAGGTGCGGATGGTCAACAGCGGCACCGAGGCGACGATGTCGTGCATCCGGCTCGCGCGCGGTTTCACGAAGCGGGAGAAGATCATCAAGTTCGAAGGCTGCTATCACGGGCATGTCGATTCGCTTTTGGTCAAGGCCGGCTCGGGCGCGCTGACGCATGGCGAGCCGGACAGCGCCGGCGTTCCCGCGGCGTTTGCGGATTTGACGATCACGCTGCCGTTCAACGACGTCGCGGCGCTGCGCTCGGTGTTCATGCGGGAGGGGAGCAAAATCGCCGCGGTGATCCTGGAGCCGATCCCGGCGAACGCGGGACTCTATTTTCCGCGCGAAGGTTTCCTGGAGCTGCTGCGCCAGCAATGCAGCGAATACGGCGCGCTGCTGATTTTCGACGAAGTGATGACCGGGTTCCGCGTCGCGCGCGGCGGCGTGCAGGAACGCAGCGGCGTCACGCCCGATCTCACCGCGCTCGGCAAGGTCATCGGCGGCGGCCTGCCCGTCGGCGCATTCGGCGGTCGCGCGGACGTGATGGATCAGCTCTCGCCGGACGGGCCGGTTTACCAGGCCGGCACGCTCAGCGGCAATCCGCTCGCGATGGCGGCGGGGCTGGCGCAGTTGCGCGAAATGGAGCGCGTGAACGGCTGGCAAAAGCTGGAGCAACTCGGCGCGATGCTGGAGGAGGGGACGCGCGAGGCGTTGCGGAAAACGAAGCGCGATTTCGTCTTTCATCGCGTCGGCTCGATGTTCTGCCTCTTCTTCGCCAAGGGCGAAATCCACAACCTCGCCGACGCGCAACGCAGCGACCGCACGGCTTTCGCCGCTTTCTTCCACCGCTGTCTCGACGCGGGCGTTTACTTCGCGCCGTCGCAATTCGAGACGGGGTTCATCTCGCTGGCGCATAGCGAGCAGGACATCGCACGCACGGCGGAAGTCGTCGCTGAAGCGCTGGGCTAAGCCCAGGTGACCGCGCCCTTCGCTTCGCGCAGGACGATGCCGCGCAGAAACTCCACGCCTTTGCGCAGGCCCTCGGCGGGTGTCATCAGCGAGTCCTCGTGTTCCATCGAGAGCGCGCCGTCGTAGCCGCACATGCGAAGCGTGCTGACGAAATCGCGCCAGAAATCTGCGCCGTGTCCGTAGCCGACGGTGCGGAAAATCCACGCGCGATTTTTTTCGTCTGAATACGGCTTGGTGTCGAGGTAGCCGTCGTAATCCCCATTGACGCGGTAGAGAAAAGTGTCCTTCGCGTGGACGTGATGGATCGCGCCTTCGAGTTTGCGCACCGCTTTCACCGGGTCGATGCCCTGCCAGAAAAAATGGCTCGGGTCGAAGTTCGCGCCGAGCACGCTGCTTTCGGTCGCATCGCGCAGTTTCAGCATCGTCTCCGGATTGTAAACGAGGAAGCCGGGATGCGCCTCGAGCGCGATTTTGCGGACGCCATTGTCGGCGGCAAACTTCACCTGCTTTTTCCAATACGGAATCGCGACCTTGTTCCACTGCCAGTCGAGGATCTTGAGGAAATCGGGCGGCCACGGGCACGTGACCCAGTTTGGATATTTCGCGCCGGCGTGATCGCCCGGGCAGCCGGAAAAGGTCGTCACGACTTCCACGCCGATTTTGCCCGCGAGTTTCACCGTCGCCTGGAAAACTTCGTGGTGCTCCTTCGCGAGTTTCGCGTCGGGATGAAGCGGGTTGCCGTGGCACGAGAGCGAGCTGATTTCCAGCCCGCGCGATTTTACCGCCGCGACAAATTCCTTGAGCTTGCCCGCGTTTTTCAAAAGCTCCGCCGGCTTGCAATGCGCATTGCCGGGATAAGCGCCGGTGCCGATCTCGACGCAATCGCATTGCAGCGACGCGATGTGATCGAGGGCTTTTTCGAGTGGAAGATCGCTGACGATCGCGGAGAAGACGCCGACTTTCATGCGGGAAATCTGGGTGAGCCGTGCATCGAAAACAACGCATTTTACTTCGTGCGCTGAGTCGGACAAATTGCATTCTCCCTTTATGCAAGACGACATCGAGAAGACGCTCTTTCACGCCACGACCATCCTTTCTCGCCTCGACGCGCTCGCGCAGGAAATCACCGAGGAATATCGCGGCAAGGAATTGACCGTCATCGCGGTGCTAAACGGCAGTTTGATGTTCATGGCCGACCTGCTCAGGCGCATTCCGCTGCCGCTGAAACTCGATTGCATCAGCGTCGCGAGCTATCACGGCGGCACCGAGTCCACCGGCAAAGTGACGTTCAACCAGCTCACCATTCCCGATGTCGCCGATCGTCATGTGCTCATCGTGGACGACATTCTCGACAGCGGTCTCACGCTCGATGCCATCTGCGAAAAGCTGCGCGTCGAGGGCAAGCCGCGCAGCATCAAAATCTGCGTGCTGCTGCGCAAAATCAAAGCGCGCCGCGTGCCGGTCGAGGCGCATTACGTCGGCTTCGACATCGGCGACGAGTTCGTCGTCGGCTACGGACTCGACTACCAGGAGCGCTATCGCAACCTGCCGTTCGTCGGCGTGCTGCGACACGAGTTGATCGGCGCTTTATGAAAGTCCGCGTCCAGTTTTTTTCGCGGCTGAAAGACGTCACCGGCTGCGCGAGGCAAGAGCTGGAACTTCCGGCGGATGCAATTATCGACACGCTGCTCGCGCAGCTTTTTGAAAACCATCCGAAGCTCGTCGACTGGAACGCACACATGCTCATCGCCGTCGGCCTCGAATACGTCCCACGCGACCACGCGCTGCGCGAAGGCGATGTGGTTTCGATCATGCCGCCGGTGCAGGGTGGGTGAGACGTTTTTATTTGTGATGAACCGGCACGCGTCCTCGCAGGGGCGTCGCAACGAAACGTTGGTAAATGAAAACAATCACATTGAAGCTGCCGCTGCTCGGGCTTATCGCCGGCACGCGCGCGATGCTCGGCGCGGGCATTGCGTTACTGCTCGCCGACAAGATGGGCCGCGAGGAACGCCGCGTCGCAGGCTGGGTGCTCGCGGGTGTCGGCGTGTTGACGACGATTCCGCTCATCGCGCAGGTGTTCGGCGATGACGAGGACGCTCCGGCGCGTTGACCGGCGAGCGCGCGACGCGTAGGCTGTGCCAACGATGCGTCTCGCTCCGTCCAACATCCAGGTCATCGGCGACGAACTCGCGATCGCATGGAATGACGGCGGCGAAAGTTATCTCAAGCTCGATGCACTGCGCCGCGCGTGTCCGTGCGCCGGTTGCCAGGGCGAACCGGACGTGCTCGGTCAAATCGCGAAGCCTGGGCTGACGCACACGCCCGCGAGCTTTCGGCTGCGCAGTTTTCAAATGGTCGGCGGTTACGCATGGCAGCCGAGGTGGGAGGATGGACATTCGACCGGGCTTTACTCGTTTCCATATTTGCAGCGGCTCGCAACATTGCCCGCGGAGGAAAACGCATGAGCCAGCGCGGCAAAGTCACGGTGCTGATGTTTTTCTTTGCGGTCTGCGGCACGGCCGCGCTGGTGAATTATTACTGGGAACTCAAAGCCGAGCGCGTGAAACCGGTGGAGCTTTACTCGATCATCTATAACCAAATCTCCGCCTTTCACGACGACGACTTTTCGCGTGCCTATCAGCAGGCGTCGAGCAGCGTGCAGCAGCGGTTTAACATCGCGCAATTCGCCGACGCGATCCGCGCCGATTGCGCCGGCATCGTGAACGCCGAGCGCGTCGAGTTCGGCTTCATCGAGGCGCACGGACGGCACGCGACGATCCAGGTTTTCCTTATCGACAGCGACGGGCAGGTGACGCCGTGTATTTATACACTCGTTAGCGAAGGAGAAACGTGGAAAATCGACAGCGCGCGCGTGCAGCGTCGCTGGCCGGCGGGCGCGCGACTCGGCGGGCTGCGTAGTTAACGCGCGCATCTTTTCACAAAATCTCTGCGTGACAGCGCGCGAACTTTTCGCGAGATTTTGCGCCCCATGAAATCGTTGTTGTCTGTCCTGGCGCTGATGTCCTTGCTGATGACGACTGTCAAAAGCGAGGATCAAAAACCTATGTCAAACGAAGTTGCTGTCATCAAAACCACCGCGGGCGAAATGGTCATCGAGTTCTGGCCGGATGTCGCGCCGAAGACGGTGGAGAATTTTAAAAAACTGGCGAAGGATGGATTTTACGACGGCACCGCATTTCATCGCATCGTCAAAGGATTCATGATCCAGGGCGGTGATCCGCTGACGAAAGACGCCTCGAAAGAAGCGCGATGGGGCACCGGCGACCCTGGTTACAAAATTAAAGCGGAGTTTAACAGCAAGTCGCACCAGCGCGGCGTCATCTCGATGGCGCGTAGCAACGACCCGGACTCCGCCGGCAGCCAGTTTTTCATCTGCCTCGGTGACGCGAGCTTTCTCGATGGCAAATACACAGCCTTCGGGAAATTGATCAAGGGCGACGACGTTCTCGGCAAAATCGGCGACACGCCGACGGCCTCAGGCGCGGGCGGCGAGAAGAGCAAACCGACGACGCGCATCGGCGTGGAAAGCGTCAAGATTGTGCCGGCCGACTCTGTCAAATAGCGCTCGCGAAGTTTTTTTAATGATTTAGCGATTTCCTATTTGCAAAACTTAAGGGCGGGGCACAATGTAGGGCCATGTCCCCCGCGCCGGAAAAGTCGGCGAACGAAGCTCGCGAAGCGGCAGGCAAAAATGCGAGCTCCGGAACGCCAGGTAAATTGCAAGGCGGGCGTCTTTCCGAGATACAACCGACAAATATCGTCAAACTCGACACGTCGGATGCGGTTACGCAGGCGCTCGATCAAGTTTTAGCACAAACTGAAACTTCGCCCGATGCGGCGAACGCGCTCGAGGCGCTGGCAGCGCAGCTCGATCGTGCAGTCCAGTCCAAAGACGAAGCCATCGCGCAGCTCGAGCAGGCGCGAAAAAATGCGCAGACGCAGCTCGATGCACTCGGTGTCGAGCGCGACACCGCGCAAAAGTCGCGCGACGCGCTTTCACGCGAAGCGGAGAAATTGCGCAGCGAACTCGCGCAGCAGCGCGACCGTTTTGAGGAACAAATCGCGGCGGTCACGGCCGAGCGCGATGCGATTGCGCGCGAGCGGAAGGAAACGCTGGCGCAATTCACGAAGGAACGCGAGGACTACAAACGGCAAATCACGAGCGTAAGCCAGCTCGCGGATGATTTGACGAAAAAGCTCGCGAATGTGTCCGCGCAATTTGCGAAGACGCAGCAAAGCCTCGAGCAGCGCATCGATCTCATCACCGGCCAGCGCGAGCATACGGAAGTCGAGCGGCAGGCCGCGGTCGACCTGCTCAACAAGGAACGCGAAGCGCATCGTCGCGAAATCGAGGAGCTGACGAAAGCGCGGGATCGCGTCACAACGCAGCGCGAGGAAATTGCGGCCGCACTCGCGGAGACAAAACGCGCGACGCAAAAACAAATCGAATTTCTCACGCGGCAGCACGAGGAATTGAGCGAAGCGCGCAGCAAACTCGAAGCCGATCTCGCCAAAACACGCGGGCAGTCCGAAACCAAAATTGCATCGCTAACCAAGAAGCTCAACGAGTCGATTGCCGAGCACGAAAAAACGGCGGCGGAACTGAAATCGCTGCGCGCGGACTATCAAAAGGAAACGGAGATTTTAATCGCGCAACGCGATGATGTGACGCGCGAGCGAAATGAATTGCGGACTTATCGCGAAGTGACGCGCGTGGCGCACGAGCGTGAATTGCGCGCGCGCGACGAGCAGGTGCAGGCGATGGCCGCGCAACGCGACCAGGCGATCGAGCAGCTCGCATGCGACCGCGACTTTAATCAAAAACAAACCGAATCGATCTCTTACGAGCGTGACATCGTCGCCAATGAACGCGACGAAGCGGTCGCGGGGCTGACGAATTTAAAAGAAGCGCACACGCGCGAGCGTCTCGCGCTTTCCGCAGAGCGCGATGCGGTGCTGCAACAACGCGCCGACACTTTGCAGCAGATCGAGCAATTGCGCATCGCGCACCGCCACGAAATCGAGGCGCTGCGTCGCGAGCGCGACAGTTTGATCGACCAGCGCGCGGATGTGACGGCGCAGCTGGATCGATTCACGGCCGCGCTCGGCGAGGAGCGCACGTCTGCGTTGCGCGAGGAAACCGAAGCGGTGCGCCAGCTGGCGGACCTTCAGCAAACGCATCAGGCCGATTTTGAAGCGCTGCAACAGCAAGTTGCACAATTGACAACGGAGCGTGACGACGCGCTCGCGCAGCTCGCTCCGTTTACGGCCATGCAACAGGTCGAACAGGAGACTTTCGGGGCCGCCTCCGCTCGTAAATACGAGCAGGGCGGCAGGGTGGGCGGCGATGCCACGGGCACGACCGTCCGCGCAGTTGACGGAATCGCCGAGCGCGAAGTCCTGATGAAAATTGCGAATACGGAAACTGCGTCGCCTGCGGAAGCGCTGCGTGAGTTGTTGCGCGAAGCGCGCACGCTCGCACGGCTCGACCACCCCGGCATTTTGCCGCTCTACGAGGTCGGTCTCGATGAAAGCGGACGCCCGTTTTACACCGCACGCGCCGCGCAAGGTGTGACGCTGCGGCAGATTCTCGACGAAATCGAGGATGGGCGCACCGGCACCAGCATTCATTTTACGCTGCGTCGCATGCTTTCGATTTTCCATCGCATCTGCGACGCCGTCGCCTACGCGCATGCGCAGGGAATTGTGCACGGTTCGTTGCAGGCCGGCCACATATTGATCGGCGAATACGGCGAGGTGTTCGTGACCGGATGGGGTGCGGGCGGAAATGCGATTTACGCCGATTCACGGCCGCGGCCGGAGATTGACGTGTGCGCGCTTGGGAAAATTCTTTACGAGATCGTCACGCTGACTACGCCGCCTGATCCGAACCAGCTTGCACGCGAAAACATGCCGAAGTCGCAAGCCGCGTCGAAGTCGAAAAAACAAAAAGCACCGCAGCAATCCGACTCGCATATGCGCCGTCACGATGCGCTTGCGGCGATCCTGCTGCGCGCGGCGGAAAAAGCGATCGGGCGGCACGGCGAGCATCCGCACTTTAGCGTGCGCGAATTGCAGCGCGAAGTGGATGCTTACGGCAATAGCTTCGACGATCCGTCCGAGAGAATGACTGTCGGCAAAATCGTTGGGCAACTTCTGATGGAGCGGAAATGGTTCTTCGCCGCGATCACCGCGGTGATTCTCGCTGCAATCGCGTTGTCCGGATTGACCGTTGCGCGCAATTATCTCTCGAGCAGAACGCCAATCATCGCACCGCAAACCGCGTCCGACCATTTGAGCGAAATCCTTGCAGGCGACAAAAAGGAGTTGAACGTTCCGCCGCTGCCTCCGGTGCCGCCCGCGAGACCCGCCGCATCGGCGGCAGCGCAAAGTCCGGCGACACGCGGCTCGCGCGGTGTTCGCTGATCTCAGTCGCGCGTCAAGCGAATCATCGGTTTGCGCGAAACTTTTTGCGCAAAAACATTTTTGCCGCGCGATGCGTGACGCGTAGAATTGCGTTCCCATGCGAGGCAACGATTCGCACAAAACCACACTCGGCATCGTGCAGATGCGCTGCACGCCGAAGCCCGACGAAAACCTTTCGCGTGCGCTCGACTTCGTCCGAGACGCAGCGAAGAAAGGTGCGCGCGTCGTCTGTCTTCCCGAGCTGTTTCGCTCGCAATATTTTTGCCAGGCCGAGGACCACGAATATTTCAAGCTCGCCGAGGAGATTCCCGGCCCGTCCACCCGCGCGCTGGCGGAGCTTGCGCACGAGTTAAACATTGTGGTTATCGCGTCGCTTTTCGAAAAACGCGGCGCGGGTATTTACCACAACACTGCGGCGATCATCGACGCGGACGGCGAGCTGCTCGGGAAATACCGCAAGATGCACAT
>Ga0070741_10000814_pt1 | contig 103900 bp, 98 predicted proteins | sample Coa_R1_4_FD_66440 | JGI IMG/M metagenome (GOLD analysis project Ga0070741, IMG submission 66440) | Surface soil microbial communities from Centralia Pennsylvania, which are recovering from an underground coalmine fire - Coalmine... | ecosystem: Environmental > Terrestrial > Soil > Unclassified...
CGGGGCCCTGGCCCCGGAGTTCAAGCTGGGGACGGGCACCCTGCGGCTCACCGCCGCCATCGGCGTCGCCCTGGGCCGGGCGCCGTCCGACGGCCCGGGGCTGCTGGACCGGGCCCGGTCGGCCATGATCGCCCAGCGCCGGACCGGCGAGCAGGGCATCCGCCTGGCCCGGTCGTGAACCGGGCCCCGCCCCGTTCCCGCTCTCCGGCCCGGCTCTGGCTCCTGCTCGGCCTGGTGGTGGGGGAAGGGCTCTCCCCACCGGCCGGTTCGGCCGCCCCGGCCACCAACGGGAAGATCGCCTTCGCCAGCACCCGGGGCGGCAACGAGGACATCTTCGTCATGAACGCCGACGGCTCGGGTCAGACGGCCGTGACCCACGACCCGACCGTCTCGTTGCGGCCGGCCTGGTCACCCGACGGCACGAAGATCGCCTTCGCCGCCATCCGGAACGGCAACACCGACATCTATGTCATGAACGCCGACGGCAGCGGCGAGACCCGCCTCACCGCCGACGCCGCCATCGACGACCAGCCCGCCTGGTCACCCGACGGCACGAAGATCGCCTTCGCCAGCAGCCGGGCCGGCCCGGATGAGGTGTTCGTGATGAACGCCGACGGCTCCGGCCCGACGCAGATCACCACCGACCCCAACGGCGAGGCGCAGCCCGCCTGGTCACCCGACGGCACGAAGATCGCCTTCGTCAGCCGCCGGACCGGCAACCCCGACATCTTCGTCATGGCCCCCGACGGGTCGAACCCGGTGGCGCTGACCACCGACCCCGACACCGACTCCCAACCGGCCTGGTCGCCCGACGGCACCAGGATCGCCTTCGTCAGCACCCGCACGGGGTTCGCCGAGATCTGGGCGATGAACGCCGACGGGAGCGGGCAGCAGCGGCTCACCACGGATCCCGCCTACGACGTCGAGCCCGAGTGGGCGCCGGACGGGACGGCGATCGCCTTCACCAGCACGAGGGACGGCAACTCCGACGTCTACGTCATGGGGGCCGACGGTTCGGCCCCCACCCGGCTCACCACCGACGCCGGCATCGACGAGTCGCCGAGCTGGCAGGCCCGGTGATGGCCCGCCTCAGGGCCGGTAGACGACCGTCAACTGCGGGGCGCCGTCGGGATTGCTGGTGGTGTTCTTCGCCTCGAACGTGATCTTGGAGACCAGCGAGCTGCCTTCGTTGGCGTCGGCGATGCGCCACCCGTCGTTGGGCACCGTCCCGGCGACCATGCCGGCCACATCGGTGGTGAGGTCGAGGCTGTAGTACGTCTTGGCCGACGACCCGCTGAGGGCCAGGGTGGCCGTGGGGGTGGCGACCACCGACGGCTGGTTGTTCCAGGTCAGGCCGCTCTCGCTCCAGCAGGTGGTGGCGTTTTCCGGGCAGGGGGTGGTGACCCGGTTCACGTTGTACGTCCGGCTGCTGGTGGGATTGAGATTGAGAAAGAGACGCATGGTCGCCTGGGCCACCGTGGCCGAGGCGGCGATGGCCGGAGTGCACTTGCTCAGGTCGAAGCGGACGAAGGCCCGGGTGTTCTTGGACAGCAGGGAACTGATCGACAGCGTCGTGGCGCTGCCGTGGGTCGTGCTCTTGGAGTTCTCGTCGACCCAGCTGTCGATCTCGACGGTCGACGTGGTCGGGTAGGCCGTCAGCACGCAGACGCGGAAAGCGCTGTGGTTCTTCGGCGTCACCGTCACGGTGGCGGCCGAGCCGAATACCACCCAGCCGGTTCCGGCCGCGGCGGCCGCCGCCAGGATCGCCAGGGCGGCGCGGGCGAGCGGAGCCACTGTCACGGCCCCTGGAGGGTGACGGACAGCAGGTGGCTGTCCTTCAGCGCCACCGGCGTGAAGCTGACGTTGACGGTCCCGCCGCCGGCCGGAATGGCGGCGGTGGCCTCCTGGACGGCGTCGACATTGTTGAAGAGGGCGACCTTCACCGTGCCGCCGCCGCAGGCCGCGGCGATGCCCGAGACGTCGACGCTGACGATGTTGGTCGACCCCGTACCGACGTTCTGGACGACGGCCGGCGAGCCGGTGTCACAGGTCGCCGGGTTCCCCGCCCCCGAGCCGAGGGTTCCGCCGGAGACGGTCAGGGCGGCGGCCGCCGCCCCCAGGGGCAGGGCGAGAGCGACGAGCAGGACCGGCCACCACCGCTTCGCCGACCTCCGGACCATCTCCCCTCCCCCCGAGCTCCTGCTCTCGATCAGTCCAGCAGCGTATGCACCCTCGCCGCCCTCTCCACCGCCGCCGGCGGCAGCGCCACGGTGACGGTCCCCCCGCCCATCGGCACCAGGGTGGGCTGGCTGAGCGACGCCACCGCCCCGAGGTCGTCGGTCAGGGCCACGCTCACCCGGTGGCCGGCGCAGCGCGGGTCGATCCCGCTCACGTCGACCGCCACCACGGTGTAGCCGACGGTCGGGGTGAAGGCCGTCCGGATCGCCGTGTCGAGGCCGTCATGGTCGCAGCTCGAGCTCCCGCCGATGGTCTCCTGCCCGGCGGCGCCCCACACGCCCCCCAGGCCGGCCGTCCGGCCGGGCAGGGAGGTCAGGGCGACCACTGTGGCGCTGGCGGCCACTCCGGCGGCCAGCGAGACCAAGAACCGATTCACAGGCTCTGCATCGGCCGATTGTCCAGAGCCGTGAACCCGCTCTGTCCCCTTTGGCCCTTCCGTCCCGGTTCGGGAAGGACATTCCCAGCCTTTCGGCTAGCCGATGACGACGTACACGGCCCCGGCGTTGGCCGCCGTGATGGCCGGGCTGACGGCGATGTTGTTGGCCGCCCCGTTCGACACGGTGCTCGTCCCGGTGGAGGGCGTCGACCCGTCGCCCTTGGCCACGGTGACCGAGATGGCCTTGCCGTTGCAGGCGGCGTTGATTCCGGTCACGCTGACGGTGGTGACGTTGTAGCCCGGCGTCGCGGCCGAGTAGGCGTAGCCGTAGGCGGTGTTCACGCCGTCGGTGTCACAGGAGGCGATCGTCTGGTTCCCGGAACCGACGCCCGAGTCCGTGACGGTGCCGATGGTGGCCGCCGAGGCGAAGGCAATGGCGTAGGCGCAGGTTCCGAATAGCAACGCGAGCAACAGCCGCTTCATCAAACAGGTTCCTCTCCATTGAACCCACTGAACCCACGTCGGGTCACCACGGGCATTTCTCGTCCGGGCGGTATGTTAATAAACCTGCACTCAAAAAACACCTCCAACGGACAAAAGGTCAGCCGGTGGTTCCGGTTGGCGCGCCTGGTCGTTGGCGGCCTCGTCCTCCTGGCCTGGGCGGTCTGGCTCCGCCCGGAATTCGCCGGGGGCCGCGTCGACTACGTCATCGTCGGCGGACGCAGCATGCTCCCCACGCTGCACGGCGGCGACCTGGTGATGGTGCAGCGGGAGGCGGTCTACCGGGTGGGCGACGTCGTCGCCTACCACATCCCCGACGGTGTCTTCCGGGGCCGGCGGATCATCCACCGGATCGTCGGCGGCGACTCTCAGCAGGGCTTCATCATGCGGGGCGACAACAACCCCGATGACGACCTGTGGAACCCCCGGCCCCGGGACATCGACGGCAAGCTCTGGAAGCGGCTGCCGGCCGCCGGCCGGCTGGTGGCCGCGGCCCGGGCTCCGGGCGTGCTGGCCGCCGTCGTCGGGGGCTTCGTCTTCGCCTTCGCGATGACCTGGGAACGCCGGCCGGACGACGGGCGTCAGGCCGAGGCGGCCATGGCCACGACCGGGTTGGGCGACGGCCCGCCGCCGAGGGAGCCGGCGAACGGGCAGTCGGAGAAGTCGAACACCCCGCCGTCGGAGGCGACGAGGAGGTAGCCGGCGCCGCAGTTGGCCAGGCCGGCGATCGGGGCGTTGAGGCGGGTGGCGCCCAGTGACCCCCGGTACGGCGCCCGGAAGGCGAAGACACCGCCGTCGGCGGCGGCCATCCAGTACCCGTCGCCGTCGGGGTCGGAGGCGGCCGCCCGGATCGGGGCGTTGAGCGGCCGGCCGCCCATCGACCCGGCGAAGCGGGCGTCGCCGAAGGCGAACACCCCGCCGTCGTCGGCCACCATGAGGTACCCCCGCCCCGACGGGGTGACGGCGGCGGCCACCACCGGCCGGTTCAGCCGGACGCCGGCCAGGTCGCCCGCCGGCCGGGCCGACCCGAAGGCGAAGGCCCGCCCGGCGTCGGTGAAGATCCAGTAACCGTCACCCGCCGGGGTCGCCCGGAGGGCCACCGCCGCCCCGGCCGCCGCCCGCTGGACGGCGGTGAGACCGCCGTAGTCGGTGGCCGCCCCGAAGGCGGCGACGGCGCCGTCGCTGTCGACCACCCAGTAGCCGTCGCCGGCCGGGCGGCTCTCCAGGCCGGCGGCCCGGGCCTGGCGCAGGTCGCCCCACACGTCGCCCCGGTGACCCACCGCCCCGAAGGCGTCGACCTTGCCCTGGTTGCCGATCATCAGGTAGCCGGCGCCCCGGGACGGCCCCGAGGCGGCCCGGCGGGCGGGCAGGCGGAGGGCGGCGGCGGCGTCGACCACGCCGGAGGCGTCGACGCCGTCCTGACCGACCGGCCCCCGGCCCAGTGCCGAGCGGCGCAGGCGGTCGGCGATGTCGGCCTGGCCGGCGCCGGGGTCGGCCGCCCGCAGCAGGACGGCCACCCCGGCCACGAGGGCGGTGGCGGGCGACGTGCCGGTGGCCCGGGTGTAGCCGCCGCCGACCCCGGTGGTGAGGACGTCGACGCCGGGGGCGTTGACGTCGACCCAGGGGCCGGAGTTGGAGAACGGAGCCCGCCGGCCGGCGGCGTCGGTGGCCCCGACGGCCACGACGCCCCGGCAGGCGGCGGGGAACTCGGGGACGGTGGAGGCGTTGTTGCCGGCGGCGGCCACCACCAGGACGTCGTGGCCGGTGGCGTAGTCGACGGCCTGCTGGAGGACGTGGTCGTCGCCGGGGGCGCCGAGGGAGAGGTTGACCACCCGGGCACCGTGGTCGACGGCCCAGGTGATCCCGGCGGCGACGTTGCTGTCGCTGGCGGCGCCGGACGGGCCGGTGACCTTGACCGGCATGATCTTGACCGACCAGGCGACGCCGGCCAGGCCGAGGCCGTTGTTGGTGACGGCCCCGAGGATGCCGGCCATCTTCGTGCCGTGGCCGATCTCGTCGGTGGTGTCGGCGCCGCCGGAGACGATGTTGCGGCCCGCCACCACGTGGCCGGCCAGGTCGGGGTGGGTCGGGTCGACGCCGCTGTCGACGACGGCCACGACCACGCTGTCGGACCCGGTGGTCCGGTCCCAGGCCGAGGGCAGGTTGAGCGCCCCGAGGTACGGCGCCTGGGAGCCGGCGTAGCTCGGGTCGTTGGGGACGCCGGCCAGGACCCGCAGGGACGCCGCCGGCCGCCCCGCCGGCCGGGAGCCGGGGGTGGCGCCGAGGCCCACGAGCCCGAAGACGAGCCCGGCCGACAGCGCGGCGGCGCGCCGTGCGGCGCGCCAACGACGCGTGGAATTCCCGCCCATAGCCTTCGCCCGACTTGCCGATGCTTACGCCGACCTTGCGGTCGGCTTACCCGTTCAATCGTGTCGCGGCATTTCGTCCCGGCGCTCGCCCGCGCCGAGGGGAGTCCGGAGCCTAGCCAACCCAAAGGGGACTTCCAAGGGCCTTTCCCTCAGGTCCCCACCAGGCCAGGATTTTTAGTCTTCGGGGATCTTTATTCCTTCAGACCCCTCGAGCATGGTTTGGGGCAAATGCCTGCGCTATAAGGAACTCCTGCCATTGCAGGAACCGCCGCTCCCGTCGAAGCACTCTCGTCGCTCTTCAATCCGGAGGACACACGAATGCGCGGTCGATCCGGCTCATCCCCCCTCTCCCTCGCTGGCCGCGTCGTCGCGACGCTGACGTTCATCACCGGCGCCGTCTTCGGCGGCACGCTGCCCGACGCCTTCGGGCTGTCGGTGCCGGCGGCCCCCAAGGCCCCCAAGGCCCCCGCCCCGGCCTCGGTGGCCGAGATGATCCGGCTCTGCGGGCACTTCCACAAGATCCCCACGCCCGACGGCAAGGTCCTCTGCACCCACGGCGCCGACCCGGCCCCTCCGGGGATCGATTTCCGGGTGCCCCGGCCGCCGGCCACCCCCGGCCGGGCCAACGGGTTCCTGTTCCCCGACACCCCGGGTGACGCCCCCAGCAAGGCCGCCGCCCAGCCGGGGATCGGCTGCTACGGGGACGGGCAGGACGGGATGCGGGTGCAGGCCGTCTACGCCTTCCCCGCCGACCATCCCGACCGCTACAACCAGATGGTCCCGTCGATCCGCCAGTGGGCGGCCGAGACCGACGCCGTCTTCCAGACCAGCGCCGCCCAGACCGGCGGGACCCGCCGGATCCGGTTCGTGACCGACGGCGCCTGCAACCTGGTGGTCGACCGGGTGCCCCTGTCGGCCACGGGTGACGACGACCTCGACACCACCATCGCCGAGCTGGCCGCCAAGGGCTACAACCGCTCCGACCGCAAGTACCTGGTGTGGATGGACTCCTCGGAGCTGTGCGGCATCGCCACCTACTACGACGACGACCGGCCGAGCGGCTCCGACAACTTCAACAACGGGCGGACGGGCGTCCCGGGGTCGGTGGCCCGGATCGATTCCGGCTGCTGGGGCCTGGCCTCCCGGGGCGAGTCGGTCGAGGCCCACGAGCTCATGCACACGCTGGGGGCGGTGGTGGCCACCGCCCCCAACAGCACGGTCAACGGCCATTGCAGCGACACGCAGGACCGCATGTGCTACGCCGACGGCAGCCCGCTCCTGGTGCTGCGGGCGGTGTGCAGTGCCGACCAGGAAGCCCTCTTCGACTGCAACCACGACGACTACTTCAACACCAACCCGCCGTCGGGCAACTACCTGGCCACCCACTGGAACACGGCCAACAACACGTTCCTGTCGACGTCGTTCACCAGCCCCACGCTGTCGGTGGCCGACGCCTCGGTGACCGAAGGCAACAGCGGCACGACACCCCTGTCGTTCGCCGTCACGCTGACGGCGCCGAGCACCAAACCGGTCACGGTCAACTACGCCACGGCCGACGGCTCGGCCCGGGCCCCCGACGACTACCAGGCGACCAGCGGCACGCTGACGTTCAACCCCGGCGACACGCTCAAGACCGTGACCGTGGCGGTCAAGGGCGACACCGTCAACGAGACCGACGAGACGTTCTCGCTGAACCTCACGAGCCCGGCCAACGCCGCCATCTCGCGGGCCCAGGCCTTCGGCACGATCATGGACGACGAGCAGTCGCCCCAGGGCTACTGGTTCGTGGCCTCCGACGGCGGCATCTTCGCCTTCGGGGGGGCCGGCTTCTACGGCTCGACGGGCAGCATCCGGCTCAACAAGCCGATCGTGGGCATGGCCGCCTCGCCGTCGGGTCGCGGCTACTGGCTGGTGGCCTCCGACGGCGGGATCTTCGCCTTCGGTGACGCCGGGTTCTACGGCTCGACCGGCGACATCCGGCTCAACAAGCCGATCGTGGGCATGACGTCGACGCCGACCGGGAAGGGCTACTGGTTCGTGGCGTCCGACGGCGGGATCTTCGCCTTCGGCGACGCTCACTTCTTCGGCGCCCCGTCCAACGTCGGGTCGCCCATCGTCGGCATGGCCACCACGCCCTCGGGCAACGGCTACTGGTGCGTCGGCCGCGACGGCTCGGTCTACAGCTTCGGTGACGCCCGGTTCTTCGGGGCGCCGACCGGCGGGCAGGCGACCGGCATCGTGTCGAGCCGCAGCGGCAACGGCTACTGGATCGCCGACTCCAGCGGCACCACCAACGCCTTCGGCGACGCCCGCAGCTTCGGCAGCATCGGCAACCTGGCCCAGCCGGTGGTCGGCCTGGCCGCTACGCCCAAGGGCGGCGGCTACTGGCTGGTGGCCCGCGACGGCGGCATCTTCTCCTTCGGCGACGCCCGCTTCTACGGCTCGACGGGGAACATCCGGCTCAACCAGCCGATCGTGGGGATGACCGCCACCAGCGCCCTGTGACACCGGGCGGGCCGCTCCGGGGCGGGCGGCCCGCCTACAGCTTGCGGTGGTCCCAGCTGGCCGTCCTGACCGGGTCGACGAACACGGCGACCCGCTTGTGGGCCTGCGCCTCGACGCCGGCCCGGCCGGCGTCGCTCATGGCCGGCTGGTAGCGGCCGTAGATCCGCAGCCCGACGGCGAGGACCGTGTCGTAGTCGTCGTGGATCTCGGCCCGGCCGGTGATCGACACACCCCGCAGCTCGCCGTAGGTGTCGCCCGCCTCGGCCAAACAGACGATCCGGGGGTCGCGCCGCAGGTTGGCGGCCTTCTGCGACCCGCCGTAGGTCCACATGGCGATGCGGCCGTCGATCACCGTGAACCACATGGTGACGAGATGGGGCGTCCCGTCGGGGCCGATCGACGCCACCTGGAGGGTCCGCTCGACGGCCAGGAACTCCTCCACCTCGGCGTCCGTCATACGAATGCGCTCGCGCTGGCTGGCCATGGCGAAAAATCCTGGCAGAGGAGCGGTTGATTTCCCGGTTCCGGGCCCACCAATGGCTCGTACCCGGGGGGAGACGAGGATCGGATGCAGGCGGAGCGGTACCCGACCGAGAGTGCGCTGCTGGCCGGCGCCGCCGGGGGCGACCCCGAGGCGGTGCGGGCCTTCATCGACTCGGTCGGCCCCGTCGTCTACGGCTTCGTGTTCGCCCGGGTGGGAGGGAACGATCCCGCCGCCCAGGATCTGCTCCAGGAGACACTCATCGAAGCGCTGCGATCCGCACCGACGTTCCGAGGCGACGCCTCGCTGCGGACGTGGGTGTGCGCCATCGCCCGCCGCCGGCTGGCCCGCCACTACGAGGCCGAGCGGCGCCAGGCGGTGGCCGAGAGCGGCCTGGCCCTCCTGGGCGGGATCGACGGCCCGGCCGGCGGGCCGGCCGGCGGCCGGGACGAGGTCGAGCGCCGCGACGAGATCGTCCGGGCGCTGGGCCGCCTGCCCGCCGTGCACCGCCAGGTCCTGGTGATGAAGTACCTCGACGAGCTGCCGGTGGCCGCCATCGCCGACGAGCTCGGCCGCTCCCCGGTCCAGATCCAGTCGCTCCTCCAGCGGGCCCGCGACGGCCTGCGCCGCGCCCTCGACGGCGGCTCCGATGACTGACGGCCCCGAATTCCCCCCGGGCTCCGGGGGTGATCCCCCGGCCGGCTCCGACGCCGAGCCGCCCCTGGCCGGGCTCGACGCCGAGCGGCCGCTGCCGCCCGAGCTGGCCGCCCGCCTCGAGGCCGCCCTGGTGGCGGCCGTGGCCGGGGGCCTGCCGGTCCCGTCCGACGCCGACTCCCTCGACGCCGCCCGCCCCCTCCCCGAGCCGCTCCGGGCCCGCCTGGAATCGGCCCTGCTGGCCGAAGCGGCGGCCGCCGCCGTTCCGTCGGCGGCGGGGGCCGGCCCCGTCATCTCACTGGAGAGCCGGCGGCGGCGCAAGGTCGCGGCGGTGTGGTCGTCGGCGGCCGCCGTCCTCCTGGTCGTCCTGGCGGTGGCGGCGCTGGCCGGGCGGGGCCGGCCGGGGGCTCACCCTGTGGCCGTCGGGCCGACGACCACCACGGCGCCGGTGTCTGTCCCCTCGGGCACCGGCGCCGTGGTGCCGGCCGGGCCGACGACCACCGGGGCGGCCACGGCCCCACCGGCCACCGCCCCGGCCGCCACCGCCACGACCCGCCGGCCGGGGCCGGGCCGGACCTCGCCGACCGGCGGCACGGCGCCGAACCCGGGGGCGCCGAACCCGGTTGCGCCGGCGCCGGCGTCCCCCACCACCGGCCCCGGCGGCACGGCCGGCGCTCCCACCGGCTCCACCGATCCCGGGCCGGCACCGCCGTTCTACAACTCCTCGCCCAGCAACGACGCCGCCCCGGCCGTCTCGGCCCAGCCGGGATCGTCGTCGGGCTCGGGCTCGCCGCCGGCCGGTTCGAGCACCGGCGGCGCCGCCCCGTCGACCCGGACGACCACCGCCCCGGCCGGGCCCCCGCTGCGGGTCGGGATCGTGACCGGCGACGCCGCCCAGGAGGCGGGCTTCCGGGCCTACATCGACCGGCTCAACCAGAGCGGCGGCGTCCGGGGCCACTCCGTCGAGCTCGTCACGGTCGGGCCCGGTTCGCCGGCGACGGGGACGGTGGCCACGGTCAACCTGTCGGCCCTGCCGGTGGCCGGGGCGGCCGGGGCCCCGTCGTGGGCCACGGGGCCGCTGCTCGAGACGCTGACCGCCACCGAGAACCTCCTGCCCGGCAACGGCGCCGTCTTCTCCTTCGCCAGCCCCCCGGAGCGCCAGGGCCACCTCGCCGCCGACGCCCTCTTCCCGGCGGCGGTGACCGACAAGCCCGGGCCGACGGCCGTCATCTACGCCGGGGCGGCGGAGCCCTTCGCCACCGTCGTCCCCGACGCCATGCGGGCCGTGCTCGAAGCCCGGGGCGTGAAGGTGGCCGTCAGCCCCTACGACCCGGCGCAGCACAGGACGGCGCTCGACGGCCACGCCGACGCCGCCCTGCTCAGCCTCGACCCGGCCGCCGCCCGGGCCTGGGTGGCCCAGGCGAAGCAGGCCGGTTACCGCCCGGCCCGGGGCGTGGCCGGCATCTACTCCCTGGCCGACGACTCGCTCGCCCCCGACCTGCCCGAGGGTGCCCGGGCGGTCTCGCCCTACGCCGCTCCCACCGGCGACGAGGCGCAGGCCATCCGCTCGGGGGCCGGCGGCACCTCGGCGCCCGTCCTCCACGGCTGGATCAGCGCCAAGGCGCTGGCGGCGGCCATCTGGCGGACGGGCGCCGACACGCCGGCCGGGATGCAGACCGCCCTGGAAGGGCTGGCCGGCTGGTCGCCCGGCCTGGCCCCGCCCTACGAGACCCGATCCGGCACCCGCTCCCGCACGCCCGAAGGGATCGTGTCGGCCGTGCAGTCCGGCGCCTTCGTCCCCCAGGGCGGGTTCCGCCGGGACCCCTTCTGACCGACCCGTTCCCGACCGAGCTCCACTCCACCGAACCGGCACCACCCGCTCCGAGCCTGGGGAGGCTTCCATGCACCGTCCGTTCCGCCGACTCCTCGTCGCGTCGGCCGCCGCCGGGCTCTGCGCCCTGGCCGCCGCCGCGCCCGCCTTCGCCTGCGCCGGGCTCGTCACGCCGGGCGGCAACGTCAAGCTGACCCGGGCCTCGACGCTGTCGGCCTGGGCCGACGGCTACGAGCACTACGTCACGTCGTTCACCTTCCAGGGCGGGGGCGCCGAGTTCGGCTCGATCGTGCCGCTGCCCGGCATCCCGTCGAAGGTCGAGCGGGCCGGTGACTGGACGCTCCAGCGCCTGGAGCGGGAGGTGACCCCGCAGCGCTTCGAGGCGGCGCCGGCGGCCGCCGGGTCGAGCACCAGCAGCGACTCGGCCGAGGAGCTGTCCAACACCCGCATCGACGCCCTCGACATCACGATCCTGCGGGGCGGCGGCGCGTCGGTCGGCGTCTGGGCCCGGGACCACGGCTTCCAGCTCACGCCCGACGCCCCCGAGGTGCTCGACTTCTACGCCGCCCGGTCGCCGATCTTCATGGCCGCCCGCTTCAACGCCGACGCCGCCAAGGACCGCAACCAGCCCGAGGGCGAGGGCACGCCGATCCACCTCACGATCCCCCTCGACCACCCCTGGGTACCGCTGCGGATCCTCGGGCTCGGCAAGAGCGCGGCCGACGTCATCGACGCCAACGTGTTCCTGCTCACGCCGTCCCGCCCGAACCTCCTGCCCAACCCGCAGACGTTCTCGGACTCCGGCTCCTCCGCCCCGACCGGCGACGAGGTGGCCGGCCAGGGCGTGGTCGAGGAGCGCAGCGAGCAGGCGTCGAAGTCGCTCCTCGACGACCTCCGCTCCGACAAGGGGATGGAGTGGGTCCCCCAGCAGATGTGGTTCACCTACCTGCGGATCGGCGAGCAGACGAGCCGCCTCCGCTACGACCTGGCCATCGACCAGGCCGGGGCGGCCAAGCCGTCGCGGGTGATGGCCGGCCTCGACGCCCCGCCGCCCGCCCCCGAGCCGTCGACGACGACCACCGCCGCCCCCACGACCACCACGGCCAGGCCCCGGCCGAAGCCGCGTCCCCCGGTCACGGCGACGACCGCCGCCCCGGTGCCGCCGACCACGGCGGTGGTGACCGACCCCACCCTGCCGGTCATCGTCGAGCCCCCGGCCAGCCCCGCTCCGGCGGCGGTCGCCCTGCCCCCGGCCCTCAACGCCGACCACGGCCGCTCGGGCCCGTCGGCCGCCGTCCTGATCGGGGCGACGGGCTTCGGCGCCCTGGCCGCCGGCCTCGCCGCCTGGGCCCTCCAGTCCCGCCTCCGCCGCCGCTCCTCCCGGGCATGACGCTGCTCGATGCGCCCGCCGCCGGTCCCACCCCGGCGGCGGGGCCGGGCCCGGACGACGGCCCGGCGCCCCCGCCGGCGCCGCTCCGCCGGCGCGGTGGCCGCCGGGTCGTGGTGGCGGCGGCCGCGGCCGGCGCCATGCTGGCCGGCGGTCTCGTGTGGATCGTGGCGCCGGGCACCGGCGGCGGGCCGGCCACGATCCGGATCACCGCCCATCACAGCCGGTTCGAACCGGACCGGATCAGCGTCGGGCCGAACTCCACGGTGCGGTTCGTGGTCCACAACGCCGATCCGATCGACCACGAGTTCATCATCGGGCCGCCCGAGGTCCACGACCTCCACGAGCGGGGAACGCCGCACGTGCACACCGGCGCCGTCCCCGGCGAGATCACCGTGCCGGCCGGCGCCACCGTGGAGACCACCTGGACGTTCGGCCCGGCCGGCAGCCCGGCGGTCGCCTACGGCTGCCACCTGGCCGGCCACTGGGCCTACGGCATGCACGGCCTGGCCACGATCGGCTGACGCCGGCCGTCAGTCGCCGCCCGGGCCCCGGCCTTCCCGCACGCCGACGGCGGGGCCGTAGGTGGCCGTCAGGCCCCTGATCAGCGCCTCCTTGTCGGCGGCCGACAGCTTGGCTTCGCCGTGCTGGAAGAACCACCTGTAGTAGGCCGGCGGCATGGTCCCTTCCTGCACCTCGTGGGCGATGCGCGACCCGCTGCGGTGGCGGTTGGGGTCGTACTCCGAGAAGTTGAGCCCGTGGCGGCCCTCGTCGACGTGGCGGGCGATCCACCACGACAAGGGGGCGATCCGCTCGAACCAGGCGATGTGCGACTCGTTGCTGTGGCAGTTGAAGCAGGCCTTCACCGCCAGCCGGCGGGTGGCCGGCGAGTCCCAGGGGGGCTCGGCCACGACCGCCGGGTTCGACACCCGCTTCGGGACCAACTGGAGGAGGACGAACAGCCCCACGGCGGCGATGATCGTCAGCTTCACGGGTTTCGGCACGGCGAGCGGCCTCCTGTCGACGGGGTCGGGTCAGTTCAGCGCATCGGCCGCCGCCGGGGGCGGACGGCAAGGGCGGGCGTTCAGCCGGCCCCGAGCAGGCGGGCCAGGCGGGCGGTCAGGTCGTCGAGTTCGGCGGCCGTGCGCTCGTAGCTGCGCCGGGGCCCGCCGATGGGGTCGTCGACGTCGTCGGCCTCGAAGTCCCCGAGCAGGTCGGCGACGGTGCGCCCCGCCTGCAGGCGGTCCAGCCAGGCGGCGAGCGGTTCGCCCGCCGCCCGGCCGCCCCGTTCCTCGCCCCGCCGCACGATCTCCTTGAGCGTGAACGACCGCCGCAGGGAGTCCGGGCCGGCCAGCGCCACCGCCTCCCGCACGTGGCTGCGGGCCATCCCGAGGATGAGGTCGGCGCCGGCCAGCAGGTCGGGCCGGAGCCGGCGCGACCGGTGGCCCGACGTGTCGAGGCCCCGGTCGGCCATGACCGCCACGCCGTGATCGGTGGCCGGCCGCCCGTCGAAGAGCAGCCCGGCCGACGACACCGCCGCCTTGACGCCCGCCTCCTCGAGCCGGGCCCCGAGCAGGGCGGCGGCCATCGGCGAACGGCACGTGTTCCCGGTGCAGACGATGAGGATCTCGATGCCCGCCGATCTTACGGGGATGGGCGGTTTGGGCCGGGCGGGCCCCGGCGCCGGGTCAGGTGGTGGCCACTACGCTCGCCGGGCATGTGTGGAGTCGTCGCCGTCCTGCGCCGCCGGTCCACCGCCGGGGTACCCGACGCCGGGGAGCTGGACGCCGGCCTCGACGCCGCCCTGCGGTCGCTGGCCGCCGGCCCGGCCGGTCTGGCCGACGCCGCCGCCGGGCTCGAAGCGCTCGACGGGCGGCTGCGGGGCCCGGCCGGGGTCCGGCTGCTGGCCTCCCGGCCCGACCTGGCGGGCCGGCTCGGGGGCGCCATGGCCGGCGTGCGGGCCTCCATCGCCGCCCTCGAGGCCGACCTCGACGCCCGGCGCCTCCCGCTGTCGGGCGCCGAGCTGGAGGCCGCCAACGCCGCCCTGGTCCGCCTGAAGGACGCCGCCTGGGCCATCGCCAACGACCGGCTCACCGCCGCCCGGGAGGTCATGGCGCTGGCGGCCGGATCGGAGAGCCCGGCCGCAGGGGTCGGCGACGCCGCCCTGGAGGCGTACTGGGCCGTGCACGTGGCGCTGGCCGCCATCGACCGGCTCGAGGTGCGGGGGCGGGACTCGGCCGGGCTCCACGTGCTGGTGACGGGGCACGGGCTCGACCCGTCCGACCCCGAGATCGCCGCCCGGGCGGCCGACCCGCTGTTCCGGTCGGGATCGGTGCGCGCCGTCCCGGCCGGTGGCGCCGGCGACGGCGGCGGGCCGGCGCTGGCCTTCGTGTACAAGGCGGCGGCCGAGATCGGCGAGCTGGGCGACAACGTGCGGGCGGTGCGGGGCGCCATCGCCGCCGACGGCCTCCTCCGCCGGGCCCTGACCGCGCCGGCCGCCGAGGTCACCGTCGTGGGCCACACCCGCTGGGCCAGCGTGGGGCTCATCAGCGAAGCCAACGCCCACCCGCTCAACCAGGAGGCGGCGTCTTCGCCGGGGGGCCGGGAAGAGGCGCCGTACGTGGCCGCCGCCCTCAACGGCGACGTCGACAACCATCTGGCTCTGCGGGAGGCCGAAGGCCTGGCCACGCCGGCCGAGATCACCACCGACGCCAAGGTCATCCCCATGCTGGTGTCGCGCCGCATGGCCGAGGGGGCCGACGCCACCGAGGCCTTCCGCCGCACCGTGGCCACCTTCGAGGGGTCGGTGGCCATCGCCGCCAACGCCGCCGCCGACCCGGGCGCCCTGCTGCTGGCGCTGCGGGGCAGCGGCCAGGCGCTCTACATCGGCCTGGCCGACGGCGCCTACGTCGTGGCCAGCGAACCGTACGGGGTCGTCGAGGAGACACCGCGGTACCTGCGGATGGACGGCGAGGCCACCGGCGGCCAGATCGTCGTGCTGCGCCGCGACGGGGCCGGCACGCCGGCCGGCCTGGAGCGCCGGGCCTACGACGGCACCCCGCTCCCGGTCACCGACGGCGAGATCACCGTGGCCGAGATCACCACCCGCGACGTCGACCGGGCCGGCTTCCCCCACTTCCTGCTCAAGGAGGTGTCGGAGGCGCCCGAGTCGTTCCGCAAGACGTTGCGGGGCAAGGTGACCGAGGCCGACGGGCGGCTCACCGTGAGCCTCGGCGAGGAGACGCTGCCGGGTTCGGTCCGCAAGGGCCTGGCCGCCGGCGCCTTCCGCCGGGTGCTGGTCATCGGCCAGGGCACGGCCGCCGTGGCCGGCCAGATCCTGGCCGCCACGCTGACCTCGGTGCTGCCATCGCCGGCCGGCCTGGCGGTGGCGGCGCTGCCGGCCAGCGAGCTGTCGGGCTTCGGCCTCGACGACGACATGAGCGACACGCTGGTGGTGGCCATCAGCCAGTCGGGGACGACCACCGACACCAACCGCACCGTCGACCTGGTGCGGGCCCGGGGGGCGGCGGTGCTGGCCGTCGTGAACCGGCGCAACAGCGATCTCGTCGAGAAGGCCGACGGCGTCTTCTACACGTCGGACGGGCGCGACGTCGAGATGAGCGTGGCCTCCACCAAGGCCTTCTACGCCCAGGTGGCGGCGGGCTTCCTGCTGTCGCTGGCCATCGCCCGGGAGGCGGGCGGCGGCGGGGGCCGCCTGGAGCACGAGCTGCTGTCGGGCCTGCGGGCGCTGCCGGCGGCGCTGGAGGAGGTCCTGGCCGCCCGGCCGCAGATCGCCGAAGCGGCCTGGGCCCACGCCCCGGCCCGGCGCCACTGGGCGGTGGTGGGCAACGGCCCCAACCGGCTGGCCGCCTCGGAGCTGCGCATCAAGCTGTCGGAGCTGGCCTACAAGTCGATCGCCTGCGACGCCACCGAAGACAAGAAGCACATCGACCTGTCGTCGGAGCCGCTCATCCTGGTCTGCGCCGCCGGGCTGGCGCCGGCGGCCGCCGCCGACGTCGGCAAGGAGCTGGCCATCTACCGGGCCCACAAGGCGGCGCCGGTGGTGATCGCCACCCGGGGCAGCGCCTCGGCCTACCAGGCGGCGCTGAACATCATCGAGGTGCCGCCGGTGCATCCCCAGCTGGCCTTCGTGCTGGCGGCCATGGCCGGCCACCTCTTCGGCTACGAGGCGGCGCTGGCCATCGACGCCCAGGCCCGGGGGCTGCGGGAGATCCGGGCGGCGGTGGAAGGCGTCGTGGCCGACGGCGAGGTCCCGCCGGAGCACCTCCTCATCCGCCTCGCCCCCCGCATGCTGGCGGGGGCCCGGGCCTTCCAGGACGGGCTGCGGCGGGGCGCCTACAACGGCGCCCTGGAAGCGGGCACGGCGGTGGAGCTGGCGTCGGTGCTGCGCTACGCCACCCGGGCGCTGCCCCTCGAGCTCTACGAACTCGACCACGGCCGGGTCGGGACGCCGGCCGTCGTGGTCGAGGACCTCGCCGCCGCCCTGACCAAGGCCATCGACGAGCTGACGCGCCCGGTCGACGCCATCCGCCACCAGGCCAAGACCGTCACCGTCGGCATCTCCCGCTCCGAGGAGGAGCTGTTCCGGGCTCCGCTGGTGGCCGCCGCCCTGGCCGCCGGGGCCCCCCGGGAGCGCCTCACCTACCGGGTGCTGCGGACGCTGGGCGCCCTCGGCCCGGCGGTCGACGAGGTCGTCGGGTTCACCCGCTACCGGGTCGACGGGCCGGGCGGGGGCCGGGCGGAGGCCGACGGGGCCGGCGACTCCGGCCCGCTGCCCCGGATCTCGGTGGTGGCCAAGGGCGGGGTGGCCGAAGGGCTGCGCTCCCGGGCCGAGGCGGCCGGCGGCGACGTGCTGCGCGGCACCAAGCACCGGGCGGCAACGCTGCAGGAGGTCACCGTGGCCAGGGGCGGCACCGACGGCCGCACCGTGGTGATCATCCCCGAGATCAGCCAGGGCGACGTCTGTGGCATCACGCTGCTCCACGCCCGCTTCGCCGACCGCCTCCCCGGCGAGGTGATGCGGGCGGTGCTGGAGGGCTACCAGGCCCGCTACGGCGCCCTGGTCGACGCCGTCACCGAGACGGCCCCCTTCAGCGACGACCGCCTCGCCGAACTGCCGGTGATCGACCTGCTGACCTCGCCGGTCCACGGGCTGGCCGAGGCGTGGAAGGGCCCATTCCCAAGGGAACCTTAAGCCGGTGGTAACTCCGTCCCCGTCCGCAGGGGCCGGACCCATTTGCGGGGAATTGAGTCGTCGATGGCACATGCCGGCGCCGGCGCCCCTGGTCGACTCCCCCTCGGCCACGGGCGCCCGCCGGCGCCACCCCGCCGCTACAGCTTGGCCAGGATGTCCTTCATCAGGTTCTTGATCTTGGCGTAGTCGGCGGTGCTCTGGATGAACACCGCCACCTTCCCCTTGCGGACGGCGAAGTTGTTGATGTTCACCACGCTGTAGACGGTGGCGGCGTAGGCGTCGTCGCCCCAGCCGTGAATCGTCTTCACCGGGTTGTTGGCCGTCTTCAGCCCGTCCCGCACGATGTGGAAGCTGTCGTCGGTGACGTTGCCGCTCAGCTTGATCGTCTCGGGGGCCGAGCCGCCGCCCTTGGTGTGCTGGAAGGCGCAGGTCGTGCCGGTCGGCGTGATGCCCTGGGCCGGGCCGGTCAGCGGCATGCCCAGCGTCCTGGTCACGAGGTCGAGCGGGACCACCGAGCAGTCGGGGGCCTGGCCGGTGACCGCCGGCGTCCCCGCCTTGTAGCTGTGGTGCCCCCCTCCGCCGCAGGCGGCGGCGAGGCCGGCGGCCACGATCACCGCCACGGCCGGGGCGCGCCGGACGGCTCGGATCGGTTCGACCATGGGGCGAGTCTATAAGGGCGCCTTTCCCGTTCCCGACCCATCGGCGGCCATCGCCCCGCTTCGACCCCGATGACGGTTCGGCGACGTTTCGCCCGGAGTCCGGGGAATCCGACGCCGCGACGTCGAATCACATCCCTGGCCGCCCCACCCCCGAGGCGGTCCCAGTGGTGCCGATGTGGCCGAAACGGGCCGGTTCCCCCGAGCCGCCGCGGCCGTAGGAGTGCAGTGTTGAAGCGCATCCCGGCGCGCCGGGCCGCCCTGGTGGCGGCGGCGCTGATCGTCTCGTCGCTGGCCCCCGGTCTCGCCGCGCCGGCCAACGCCGAAGGGCCGTCCGTCACCGTCACCGGTGCGATCCACGACCTCGCCGGTCACGGCCTCGAGGGGGACATTGCGCTCGTCGACGGCCAGGGCGCTCACGCCGCCGACGGCTACGCCGACGGCACCGGTGACGGCGCCTTCACACTCACCGCCCCGCCCGGGCGGTACACCTTCCAGTTCGAAACGGCCGTCCCCGGCTACTCGGCCGGATACACCAGCGGCGACGACCGCGCCCCCGGCCTGTTCCTCGATCTCCCGGTCGACCTCGCGGCTGACACGACGCTCGATCTGAACGTACCCGTCGTCGACTTCCCGGTCCACGTCGTCGACCGGGCCGGGGCCGGCGCCGCCGGTGTCCTCGTGGAGGGCGACAGCGAGGGTTCCGTCGACCTCGGGGGCGGCCGCCTGGCGGCCGGGCGCCTGCTGAACGAGGACGCCCTGTGGACCGGCGCCGACGGCAACGCCACGCTGCAGATCTTCGCCGGGCTCGCGCCGCCGGCGGTGACCGCCTCCGACGGCTACGAGACACTCGGCCAGGTCTCGCCCGGGCCCTCCGACACCTCGGCCGTGGTGACGCTCGACAACCCCGCCGTCGAGGGCCACGTGCTCGACGCCCGGGGGCCGCTGCCCGCTCCGGCCGTGACGCATGCCTGGGTGAGCTTCCGCGGTGGGACCTACGCCGGCCAGTTCGCGCCCTGGCCGTACGGTGTCGGCTCCGGCGGCCAGTACCGGATCCAGGGGCTTCCGGGCGACCGGACGCTCTTCGTCAGCAACGAGCCGGTGTTCGACCACGACACCGACCCCCGGCCCGGGTCGGCCATGCTTCCGGGCACGTGGCGCTTCGAGGCGCCGTACCACTTCGGCGGTGACGCCACGCTCGACCTCACCGTCCCCGACGCCGCTCCGGCCGACATCGTCGTCCTCGGCGCCGACGACCAGCCCGCCACCGGGCTCACACTGGACTATTCGGCGGTGGCGCAGAGCACCGTCTCGCTGGCGCCGGGCGTCGACGCCCGGGCGACGGCCGGCGACACCATCACCGACGCTGCCGGCCACTTTGCACCGCTGCTGTTCGGGCCGTCGACGATGACGTACGACGTCGCCGGAACCAACGTGAGCGGCACGGTCACGATCGGCCCCGGTGACCATCTCACCCTGCACCTCGCCGACCAGTCGGACCGGCCCGGCGCCCCGCAGAACGTGACCGCCACGCCCGGCGACGGCAAGGTCAAGGTCAGCTGGGACGCGCCGGCCAGTGACGGCGGATCGCCGATCACCGGCTACACCGTGACCGCCTCCCACGGCCGGTCGAACTCCACCGCCACCTTCGGGGCGGCGGCCATGGCGGGCACGATCCGGGGCCTCGTGAACGGCAAGGACTACACGGTGACGGTGGTGGCCCGGAACGCCAACGGCCCCGGCCCGGCCTCGGCGCCGGTGACCGTGACGCTCGACGCCGCTCCTACCACCACCACGACCGCCCCCGGCGGCGGATCCGGCCCCGGGCCGGGCGCCGGCTCCGGCGGCGACCCGGCGGGCGGGGCGGGCTCGGCCGGCGACAACGGCCCGGGGCCGGGCCTTCCCGGCTCCGGCGGCTCCGGCCGGTCGGGCTACTGGCTGCTGGGCGCCGAGGGCGCGGTCTACCCCTTCGGTGACGCCGCCCCCTACGGCGACGCCTCGGCCGACCTCGCCGCCCGCCAGGCCGCCCCGGCCGGCCCGGCCGGCGCCGCCGCCGCCGTGGACATCGAGCCGACGCCGTCGGGCCAGGGCTACTGGATCCTCGACTCCGCCGGACGGGTGCACCCCTTCGGTGACGCTCCGCACTTCGGCGACGTCGTCCCCGCCCGGCTGGCGGCCGGCGAGGCGCCGGCCAGCCTGTCGGCCACGCCGAGCGGCGCCGGCTACTGGGTCTTCACCACCCGGGGCCGCGTCCTGGCCTTCGGCGACGCCCCCTTCCTCGGCGACATGACCGGCACCGTGCTCAACGGGCCGGTACTCGACTCGGTGGCCACCCCGTCGGGCCGGGGCTACTACCTGGTCGCCTCCGACGGCGGCATCTTCGCCTTCGGCGACGCCCGCTTCGCCGGATCGATGGGCGGCCGGCGGCTCAACGCCCCCGTCCGTTCCCTGGTCCCCGACGGCGACGGCGACGGCTACTGGCTGGTCGCCTCCGACGGCGGCGTCTTCGCCTTCGGTGCCCCGTTCCGGGGTTCGATGGGCGGCCAGCGCCTGAACCGGCCGGTCCGGGGAATGGTCCGCTACGGCGACGGCTACCTGATGGTCGCCGAGGACGGCGGCGTCTTCACCTTCTCCGACCTCGCCTTCAGCGGTTCGCTGGGCGGCCGGCCGCCGGCCGGCCCGGTGGTCGCCATCGGCGCGCTCGGCTAGAGCGGCCGGCTCCGGCGGCCCGGCGACCCGCCGGCACACCCCGTTCGAAAGCGGCGGAACGGGTCCGTCGTGGCCGATCAGCCGCAATTCTCACGCAGCGTGGTTTCGTGACCCCGGCCGGCAGGGTACGCGCCACGCATGTCCCCCTCTCAAGCGTCTCCATTCGACGACTTCGTCGACGAGATCGAGATCTGCATCACCGACTCGGTCGAGTCCCTCAGCCCTGACGACGCCGCCAAGCTCTACGCCGAGATCCTCGACGCCGAGCAGCGGCTCGACGCCCTGCGCGACGCCCTCGCCGTCCTCGCCGCCCGTCCGGACCACGTCCGGGCCTGATCCATCCGGAGCCGGGCCCGGGCCCGGCTACCGGCGGCGGCGTCCCCGACCGGCCCGGCCGCCGAGGTGCATCCAGTCGAACACGAACCCCTTCCAGCCGAGACGGGTGTTGCGGGCGGCGGCGGCCCGGACCGCTTCCGGGGCCTGGAAGAAGAGCCACTCGGTCGCCTGGTTGCGCCAGCGGACGGGCCGGAGGGCCGTGTCGGCGGCGGCCAGCGCCGCCCGGGCGGCGGCCGGCGGGGCGGCGCCCGGCCCGGCGGCGGCGAAGGCGGTGGCGAAGGCGTCGGCGCCCACCGCGGCGGCCAGCATGCCGTCGACGTTGATCGCCGGGGCTCCGGAACCGAACGACCGGTGGACGTCGACCACCGGAGAACCGTTGTCCAGCCCGGCTTCGGTGACCCGGCCCGTGTCCCGCACCACCGGCACGACGGCCTCGCCCCGGGTCTCGCCGGGGTCGATCTCGGCGAAGCCGAGCCCCGCCTCGAGTTCGACCAGCCGGTCCCAGACGGCGGTGGTCACGGCGGCGGGGCCGCCGGCGGCGTCGAGGTCGGCGGCCGACAACGTCAGCGTGTTGATGCCGTACCAGGTGGCGTCGGGAGTGTCGGAGTCCCGAAACGGGGTGAAGAAGGCCAGCTGCGGCGCCGGCGGCCCGAAGGTCATCGGCGCCAGGCCGACGTCGTCACCGCACCACGGCCGCCCGTCCCCGGCCACCACCCGCAGCGGCGCCTGCACCGCCACCACGTAGCGCTCGGGGGCGGGCACGGTGGCGCCGGGGCGCAGGAGATCGGCCCGCGACGTGGCGTTGAGGACCACGGCCCGTCCGGCCGGCAGGGCCAGGGAGGCCCGTTCCCCTTTGAGCAGCAACGGCAAGCGGCCGCCGGCCAACGGTTCGTCGCGGGGGACGTCGCCGGCCACGACGGTCACGTCGAGGGCGGGGTTCAGCGATTCCCGCAGCGCGGCCAGGATCGCCCCGTGCCGGGTCGACAGCCCGACATAGGGTTCGAAGCCGGCGTCGGTCTTCCGGGCCACCAGCCGGGGCGGGGCCGAGCCCGGCTCGGCCCGCGCCACCGCCAGGCGCCGGAACGAGGCCGCCCGGCCGCCGAGCCGCCCGAAGAGGACGGCGTCGTCGACCGAGATCGCCCCGGCCATCCGTCGCACCGTCGAGCGCCGCAGCGAGCAGCCGGCCACCAGCCGCCGCCGGACGGGCGGCGCCCCGGCCACCAGCACCACCCGCAACCCTTCGTCCCGCCGGGCCAGCGCCCCCAGCCGGGCGGCCAGCACGAGCCCTGAGATGGAGCTGCCGACGACAACCAAGACCCGGCCCGCCCGGGCCAGCCGGTGCTCCAGGTCCCCCAGCTCGGCCGGATCGGTCACGGCCCGTTCGACCCACGGCGCCGGGAAGCCCGCCAGCACGTCGTCCATGGACGGACGCTACATCGGCGCCGCCCCTGATCAGTCGAGCGTGGCCACCACGTCGGCCACCGCCGCCAGGCGGGTCTGGAGCGTGTCGATCTCGACCTGGATCCTGTCGGCTTCCGGCCCGTCGTCCTGGATCTCGGCCCGCTCCTGACGCTCGACGGCGTCGATCAGCTGGAGCTCGAGGCCGCAGATCGTGTCCCGTACGAGGTTCTCATCGAGGGCGTCCATGCCGGAGGTGTACCCGTTCCGCCCGGCTCGGCACACCATGGGCGGGGGCGGAATACGCTGGGCGGATCCCCGAGCCGAGCGCTCAGCCCCCCGGAAGGAGCGCCATGTTCTGTGTCGCGTGCGGCGGTGACATCCCGGCCGGCAGCCGGTTCTGTCCCCGCTGCGGCCGGGCGACCTCATCGGCCGGGCCCGCCACCGGCGGCCCTCCGCCGGCCCCGGGCCCGAACCCGCCGGGCGCCAACCCGCCGGGGCCGCCGACCGCCCCGCCGCCTCCGCCGCCGCCTCCTCCGCCCCCGCCGGCCTACGGCGGCGCCCCGCCGGGCTCGGGCGCCCCGCCGGGCTACCCGCCCCCGCCGCCCCCGCCGCCGGGCTACCCGTCCCCGGGCTTCCCCACCCCGGGCGGCTACCCGCCGCCGGCCGGTGTCGGCAGCGGCCCGGTCAGCTACGGCCTGGCCAGCCTGGGCCAGCGCATCGGGGGCTGGATCGTCGACCAGGTCATCACCAGCGCCATGTTCATCTTCGCCAGCGTCGTGGCGGCGGCGACGACACCGTCTTCGACCTTCGACAACCCCGATCCCGGCCCGAGCGGCACCGGCATGCTCGTCATGCTGCTGTGCTTCGCCGCCGCCATCGCCTACTACCCGTTCTTCGAAGGCCGTCCCGACGGCCAGACCATCGGGAAGAAGGCCTTCGGGATCCGGGTCGTCCGCCAGAGCAACGGTGCGCCGCTCGGCTACGGCCTGGCCATCGGCCGGTCGCTGGCCCGGCTGATCGACTTCATCACCTTCTTCGTGCCGGTCGGCCTGCTGTGGGCCATCTGGGACTCGCAGCACCAGACCTGGCACGACAAGATCGCCGGCACGCTGGTGGTCCGCAGCGCCGTCTACCCGCCGCCGGGCGCCGGCCCCGGCCCGGGGTACCAGGCGGCGCCCCCCAACCCCTACCGGGCCGGGTGACCGTCCGGGCGAAGGGCCTCACCGTGGGGCTGGTGCTCGTCGTCCTGCTGGCCGCCGGCGTGGCGGCGCTGGCCGGGCAGACCGAGCCGACCGGGGCGGTGCCCGTCCCCCATCTCGACCTGGCCACCCAGCGCTACCGGCTGGGCAACGGCCTCGAGGTCATCCTCCGCCGGGAGACCCGCCTGCCGCTGGTGGCCGTCAACATCTGGTACCACGTCGGGCCGGCCAACGAGGAGCCCGGGCGGACGGGCTTCGCGCATCTCTTCGAGCACATGATGTTCGAGGGGTCGGGCCACGTCCCCGAAGGCGAGGCCGACAAGCTGCTGGAGGCGGCCGGGACCTCGGAGAACGCCAGCACCAACTTCGACTTCACCGACTACATCGTCCCCGACGTGCCGGCCAACCAGCTGGAGCTGGCCCTGTGGCTCCAGAGCGACCGCATGGGGTTCCTCCTCGACCGGCTCGACCAGGCCAGCCTGTCGAACCAGCAGGCGGTGGTCCGCAACGAACGGCGCCAGCGCTACGACGACTCCCCCTACGGCCTGGCCGACGAGGAGGTGTACCACCGGCTGTTCCCCCCCGGACACCCCTACCACGGCTACGTGATCGGCTCCCATGCCGACATCCAGGCGGCCCGGCTCGACGACGTGCGGGCCTTCTTCCGCCAGTACTACGTGCCCAACAACGCCAGCCTGGCCATCGTCGGCGACATCGACGTCGCCCGGACCAGGGCCCTCATCGAGAAGTACTTCGGCACGATCCCCCGCGGCCCCGACGTCCCCCGCCGGGTGGTGGCCCCACCCCCGATCACCACCGAGCAGCGGGTGGCGATGACCGATGCCGTGGAGCTGCCCCGGGTCACGATGGCCTGGCTGGTGCCGCCGATCTTCCGCCCCGGCGACTACGACGCCACCGTCACCAGCCGCCTGCTCGACGGCACCCGGGCCAGCCGCCTCACCCGCCGCCTCGTCCACGACAGCCGGATCGCCCAGTCGGTCGAGACCAGCGTCGACTCGATGGCCGACGCCTCGGTCTTCACCATCACCGCCACGCCCAAGCCGGGCCACACGCTGGCCGAGATCGAAGGGGCCGTCGATGCCGAGCTGGCCGACCTCGGCCGCCGGGGCCCGACCCGGGCCGAGGTGCGGGCGGCGGCCACCGCCCTGATCGCCCACACCGTCGACGGCCTCGACGACGTGGGCGGCTTCGGCGGCTTCGCCGACACGCTCAACTTCTACAACCACTACCTGGGCAGCCCCGACAAGCTCACCGACGACCTGCGGGGGACGGCCGCCGTGACCCCCGAGCGGGTGCGGCGCTTCGTGGCCCGCCAGCTCGACCCCCGGCACCGGGTGGTGGTCGAGGTCACCCCCGGGCCGAAGCCCAGGGTCGACGACCCGCCCGCGCCCGAGAGCCCGCCCGACACGGGCGGGGCGAAGGCCGCCCCGGCGTCGGCCGAGCCGTGGCGCAACACCGTTCCCGCCCCGGGGCCGGCGCCGGCCGCGACGCCGCCGCCGGTGCAGCGCTTCACGCTGGGCAACGGGTTGGCCGTGTGGCTGGTGGAGTCCCACCGGCTGCCGATGGTGTCGGCCTCGCTGGTCTCGCGCCTCGGCAGCGCCGCCGACCCGCCCGACCGGCCCGGCCTGACCGACCTCACCACCGGCAGCCTCGACCGGGGGACCACCCACCACGACGCCCTCGGCCTGCCCCAGGAGCTGGAGGCGGCCGGCGCCACGATGACCGACAACACGGCCAAGGAGAGCACCTCGGTGGCCGCCACCTCGCTCACCGACCGGGCGCCGGCCACGCTGGCCCTGCTGGCCGACGTGGCCCGCAACCCGACGTTCCCCGCCGACGAGGTCGACCGGGTCCGCGACGCCGACGTCGTCGCCCTCCGCCAGGATCGCGACGACGCCGACACCATCGCCGGCACCGTGGCCCTGCGGGAGATCTACGGTCCCGGCCATCCCTACGGCCACCGCCCGTCGGGCACGGAGGAGGGGCTGAAGGCCGCCACCGTCGACGACCTCCGCCGGGCCCACGACCGGGCCTTCACCCCCGCCACCACCGCCCTGGTGCTGGCCGGGGATCTCACCCGGGCCGAGGCCGAGCGCCTGGCCGGCGACGCCTTCGGGTCGTGGGCCACCCCCGCCGGCGGCGGGGCCCGCCCGGCGCCGCCCGGGCCCCCCGCCGGTTCCCCCGACCGGCTCGTGGTCGTCGACAAACCCGGAGCGTCGCAGACCGCCCTCGAGGTCGCCGCCCCCGGGATCGCCGCCTCCGACCCCGACTTCGAGCCCCTGGTGGTGGTCAACCACATCTTCGGCGGCGGCTTCTCCAGCCGGCTCAACCAGAACCTGCGGGAGTCGAAGGGCTACACCTACGGCGCCTACTCCAGCCTCGACACGCTGCGGGGCACCGGCCTCATCTCGATCACCATGGACGTGCAGGCCGAGTCGACGGCCGACGCCGTCCACGAGACGCTCGGCGAGCTCGACCGCCTGGCCACCGGCGGCGTCACCGCCGACGAGCTGACCCGGGCCCGCCAGTCGATCACCGGCTCGATCCCGACCCTCTTCGCCACCCGGGCCGACGTCCTGCGCACGGTGGGGTCGCTGTACGTCAACGACCGCCCGCCCGACTACTACACCCAGCGGGCCGCCCGGATCGCCGGGCTCACCCCCGCCGACCTCGCCGCCGTGGCCCGCCGCCGCTTCCAGCCCTCGACCTTCACCGTCGTCGCCGTCGGCGACCGGGCCACCATCGACGGTCCGCTCCGGGCCCTGAACCTCGGCCCGGTCACGCCCCGCTCGCCGTAGCCGCTACTTCGACGGGTGCGGCAGGTTCGGGAGGATGGAGGCGACCGGGTCGGGCGGCTGCGCCTTGGCGAAGGTGGCGGCCACCGTGGCCTCGTCGGAGCCGAACCCGGCCGGGATCAGGCCGCCCTCCGACACCTCGATCGTCCACTTGCCCCAGGTGACGCCGGTCAGCTTGGTCAGGTCGAGGTCGATGATCGTCGTGCCCGACTCCCCGGGCAGCTTGGTGGCCGAGCGGGCGACCTCCCTGCCGGCGGCGTCGCGCACCACGATCGTGTGGGCCGGGTCGGGCACGAACGGCAGGCTGAGCCCGGCGTTGAGGACCTTGAGCCGGCCGGTCCCGGCGTCGACCGTGATGGTGTGGGAGCCGGCGTCGCTCGGCGGCTCGTCGGCCGCCGGCTTCTTGCGCTCGGAGTCGGGCGCCTGGCGGGACCAGGCGGTGGTCCGCAGCGGGTGGTTGATCCCGGCCAGCACCTGGGCGTCGCGGGCGGCCTGCTTGGCCTCGAGGATCCCGTCGACGTCGGCCACCGGATGCCCGGACAGCTCCCGGGCCAGGCCGACGGCGGCGGCGGGGTCGAGGTTGCCGTAGCCCTGGCGGAAGAACGGCACGCCCGGCATCGGCTTGGCCGTGACCTGCAGCAGCCGCTTCACGTCGACGGGCCGCAGGGCGGGGTTGGCCTCCAGCACCAGGGCCACGATCCCGCAGGCCTCGGGTGAGGCCATCGAGGTGCCCGACATGATCGTGTAGCGCAGCTGCTGGCCCGCCGGGAGGGCGGCGTCGTGGCGCAGCCCCAGCTGGGGCACGATCGTGGCCGACGCCTTCGTCCCGACCACGTTCTCGCCCAGCGCCGCCACCGACGGGTGGTACAGCCCCAGATGGAGCGGCTGGCGGGGGTCGCCGGCCAGGTCGTCGGCGCTGAAGGCGGCGTCGACGACGTCGGCCTCGAGGCCGCCGGAGCTGAAGTCGGTCAGGCCGCCGGTCTGGGTGGCGGCGGCCACGGCGATGATCCAGGGGGCGGTGGCCTCGTCGTTCATCGTCATCTCGTCGCCGTCGTTGCCCTGGGCGAAGACGACGACGATGCCGGCGTCGTAGGCGGCCTTCGTCGCCTTGTTGAGCGGCTCCAGCGGGTCGAAGGGCTGGAAGGAGCCGCCGAAGGAGTTGTTGACGACGCGGATGCCGTACTGCTCCCGGTGCCCGACGATCCAGTCGTAGCCCTGGAGGACGGACCGGGTGTTGACCGACAGCCCTTCACCGGCACTGAGGCCGACCAGCGAGGCCCCGGGGGCCGAGCCCTGGTAGGCGCCGTTGGAGGCGGTACCCCGGCCGGCCACGTCGCCGGCCACGTGGGTGCCGTGGCCCGAGCTGGTGTCGCTGTCGGGCACGTTCTCCAGGGCGGGGAGCGGCCCGTCGCTGCCGAGGGGGCTCAGCTTCACGTTGGTCTTCATGGCCGGCGCCAGGTCTGGGTGCGTGCCGTCGACGCCGCTGTCGAGGATGGCCACCGTCACGCCCTTGCCGGTCACGCCGAGGCCGGGGATCTGCAGCGCGGCGCCGAACTTGTCGTTGCGGATCACCCGGGGGAGCTTGGGCCCGGGGCCCGGGTCGTCGGTCACGGCCGTCACCGGGGCGGCGTCGAAGTACCGCAGCGTCCGGTCGGGGAACACGCCCTCGACGCCGGCCAGGCGGCTCAGCGCCCCCAGGCGGACGGGCGGGATCGACAGCGCCGCCACCGGGATGTGCTCGGCGGCCCAGACGCCCGTCCCCAACCCCCGCAGACCGGCCAGCAGGCCCGGCGAGGCCGGACGGTCGAGCGAGACGACCACGTCGAGCGGCGCCGCGCCGGCCCCCGGGGCGGGGGCGGACCCGGCCACCGCCGGCAACACGGCGGCTCCGACCATGGCCACAACCAGGAACTGCAGTACTCGGCGCACCGGCGGCCCTCCCCCAAGACAGGCGCCTGGATCTTTCCCCCCCGATCCAGGCCAATAACGCCATTAACGCTAACCGACAGAAAACTGAGCGCGACCGCGCCCCGTTCCGCCCCGTCTCAGCCCGGCGCGCCGGCCGGGGCTCAGCCCAGCGGGGCCGGCTGCCGGCGCTCGGCCGCCTCGACCCGGTTCCGGCCCGCCGCCTTGGCCCGGTACAGGGCCCGGTCGGCTTCGGCGATCAGCTCGGGGAGGTCGCCGGAGGGGGCGGTGGCCAGGCCGACCGAGGCGGTCACGGCCAGGCGGGGGTCGCCGAAGGACAGCCCCTCGATCTGGCGCCGGATGCGCTCGGCGGTGGAGCGGGCGTCGGACGGGCCGGAGCAGAACAGCAGGGCGCAGAACTCGTCGCCGCCGAAGCGGCCGACGAGGTCGGTGGAGCGCACGCAGCCGACGATGGCGTCGGCGGCGAGGGCCAGCACGTCGTCGCCGGCCAGGTGCCCGAAGACGTCGTTGACGTCCTTGAAGTGGTCGATGTCGACGACGAGGACGGCCGCCAGCTGCTCCTGGCGCCGCTGGTGGCCGAGCGCCGAGCCGGCCGTGGCCCGCCAGGCCTCGCAGTTGAGGACGCCGGTCTTGGCGTCGTGCCGGGCCTCGTGCTGGAGCGGCTGGTGGAGCATGCCCCGCTGGAGGAGCAGGGAGACCGGCCCGGTCAGCAGCAGGAAGCCGGGCCAGTAGGCGTAGAGCACGGCGGCCAGCGACCCCGACACCAGCACGCCCGCCTCGACGGCGTAGAACGAGCGGGTCGCCAGCTGGGCCCGGAGGTACACCTCGTCCTCCAGGGTGTTGAGCCGGGAGATGGCGAAGAAGCCGGCGGACTCCACGGCCAGGAACACGGCGATGGCCGCCACCACCCCGGCGAAGGTCCGGGCCGAGCCCGACGGGCCGAGCAGCCCGCCCCCGGCCCCCCGGAAGGCGGCCGTGGCCGCCAGCGACGCCAGCGTGACGATGCCCCACGACCCGATCCATTTCCAGCGGGTGATGCGGATGCCCCGGGCCCAGGCGTGGGTGTAGGCCACCGCCGCCACCCAGCCGGCCAGCCCCGCCGGCAGCAGCAGCGCTCCGGCCAGCGGCCAGGCCGACAGCCCCTTGTGGAGCCGCTGGCGGTCGACCCGCCCGCCCTCGGCCAGGCGGCCGAGTTCGACGACGGCCACGGCGCCGCCCATGAGCGCCAGCATCGTGGCCACCGCCGGCCACCCCGGGCCGAGTGCCGCCGCCGCCACGCTGGCCGCCACCGCACCGACCACCACCGCCGCCGTGTAGAGCCGGGCCCGCACCGGCGTCGCCCACCACACCGCCCACTCCCCGCTGGTGGGGGCGTCGACCGCCACCGCCGGTCGGCCGCTCGTCATCGCTAGTGGCCCGCTTCCCCTCAATGCCACACGCCTCCGGCCCACCCGCCGATCTCGGAGTGTTGTATCGGCCGGTGGGAGCTCGATCTGAGGAAACGGGCGACAGGTTTGACCGGTCGGGGACCGGTCACCGGCCGGTCAGTCCGGCCAGCCGGGCAGCCCGTCCTCCGGAGCGACGCCGAGGGTGTTGAGGAAGCCCGACACCATCCGGTAGAAGCCGGCCAGGGCCACCAGCTCGACGAGCTCGGCCTCGTTCCACCGGCGGCGCAGAGCGGCGAAGGTGGCGTCGCCGACGCAGTCGTCGGCGCACATCTCGTCGGCCATGGCGATGAGGGCTTCGTCGTCGGGGCTCCACGATCCGCCGGGCCGGGTGGTGGCCAGGGCGGTGATCTCGGCGTCGGTGAGTCCGGCGGCCCGGCCCATCACCGTGTGCTGGCCGAACTCGTAGACCGAGCGGCAGTTCCACCCCACCCGCAGGATGACGATCTCCCGCTCCCGGGGCGGCAGCAGACCATGGACGAGGAAGGCGCCGCCCAGTCCGTTGAACCGCTTCAGCAGCTTCGGCTGGTGGGCCATCGTGCGGAAGATGTTGAGCGTCTCCCCGTCACCGATCTTCGTCTTCTCCAGCAGCTCGGCGACCTCGGGCCCGGCCAGCGCCGCGCCGGGCTCGACCGGGGTGATGCGGGGGGCGGTGGGCCGGGGGATGTGCGTCACGGGCCGGGACAATAGGCGGACCGGGCGGGAATCGTACGATGATGCCGACGTGCCTGAAATCACGCAGTCGAAGGACATCGCCGGAGTCATCGTCGTCACCCCCGAGGTCCACGGCGACAACCGGGGCCGCTTCGTGGAGACGTTCCGCCAGGAGTGGCTGCCACCGGGGGCCAAGACGATGGTCCAGGGGAACCGGGCCGACCGGAAGCAGGGCGCCCTCGTCGGGTTGCACTACCACCGCTTCCAGTCCGACTTCTGGTACGTCCCCACCGGGCGGGCCATGGTCGTGCTCCACGACCTGCGGGCCTCGTCACCGACCGACGGGGAGACGCTCGTCCTCGAGATCGGGGAGCACGACCACCGCGGCGTCTACATCCCGCCGGGCGTGGCCCACGGCTTCTACGCCCTCACCGACATGACGATCACCTATCTCGTCGACGGTTACTACAACCCCGCCGACGAGCTCGGCGTGGCCTGGGACGACCCGGCCCTCAACGTCGTCTGGCCGACGCCCGAACCGGAGCTGTCCGAGCGCGACCGGACCAATCCCCGCCGGGCCGACATCCCGCGCGACCTCCGCCCGCAGTAGCGGCGGCGGGCCCACCGGGCCTCCGGGGCGGGTTCTCAGGCGGCGTCGTCCGGCGCCGGCGCCGGCGCCGGCGGCTCCTCGCCGAGGAAGGCCAGCACCCGGCGCTCGACGGCGGCGGGGTCGGCGGTCACGTCGGCCATCGGCACCTCGAGGTAGCGCCCCGCCGCCCGGGTGGCCGGCCGCCGGGTCGGCCGCAGGCCGCCCTGGAGCCAGCCGCCCACCACGTTGATGACGATGGCCCGGGGGAAGAGGCGGTCGAGCGTCTCGAGGGGCAGGGCGGCGGTGTCGACGACCTCGACCCAGCGGCGCCCGCCGGAGTCGGCGGCCCGGTCCTCGGCGAACTCGTCGCCGACCTTCTTGTACCAGTACTGCTCGGGGAAGCCTTCCCGGGCCAGGCGTGACCAGTTGCCCTGCACGGCCCTGGTCATGTTGGCCAGGGCGTCGCCGTGGTAGCCGACCCTGAGGCCCGGCTGCCCGTCGAGGAGCTCGGCCAGCTGCTCCCGGCCCGACCCGACGAGGAAGACCGGGGGCGCCACCACCGGCGGGGCCGGGGTGGCGGTGAACGGCCCGGCCTGCCCGCCCCGGCTCCAGGCCAGGGTGGCGTCGACCGACACGCCGTGTTTGGCCAGCACGCCGGCGATGCTGGTCGGCGAGGCCACGAAGCTGGCGACCGTGGCCGGCCGCTCCACCTTCGGCTCGGTGTCGACGATGCCCAGCTCCCGCTTCCGCCGCCGGCCCAGCCGGGCAATCTTGGCGTTTTCTTCCAGCGCCGCAGCGGCCGGATCGGGCTTGACAGGTTCAGACATCGCGGTCTCCCCAGACGTGGTCGTGAGCTTTGTCCTGTTGATCGGCCGGACGGGCGCCGCGCTTGAGTTCGTCCGACCGAAAGGTCGCTCAGCTCCGGGTCCCGCGAAACGGGCAATGACGTCCGTCCGGCCGGTCGGTCGAGTTCACAAGGCTTTCGTGAATGGAATGAGAACAAAGACGACTCGTTCTTGATCGGCGGCGCCGTTGTCCTCATCCTTGTGGGTTGCGATGACCAATGACCTGATGCCGCGCTCGTCCACGCCCGTGCTCGTCCTCGACGACGGCGATGCTCCCAGCCTCGACGGGCTGGCGACGTCGGTGGCGGTCTTCGGCGGCGGCCGGATCGACCTCCACTACGCCCCCGACCTGGACACGCTCCGGTCGATGAGCGACGAGCTCGTCGCCCACCGGGCGCGTCCGGTGGTCGTCGTCGACGCCGACCACAGCCTGGCCCCGAAGTCGCTCCTGGCCGACGCCGCTGACCTGGGCTTTCCCCTGGTCGTCCTGAGCGACGGCCGCGACGACGCCATCCACGACCACGCCCTGAGCGTCGGCGCCACCGCCTACCTGGTCAGCGCCCTCCCCGCCCGGGAACTCGTGGCCCGCCTGGCGGCCATCGCCCCCGCCGACGGCACGCCCTAGCCGACGCTGAACTCACACGGCATCCGTTTGATGCCGTTGATGAAGTTCGCCTGGAGCCGTTCCGGCGGGCCCGTGATCTCGAGATCCGGCAGGCCCTGGAAGATCTCGTCGAACAGCACCTGGATCTCCCGCCGGGCCAGGTTGGCGCCCAGACAGAAGTGGTTGCCGCCGGCGCCGAAACCGGCCATCTCGATGGCGTTGTCGCGCTGGATGTCGAACCGGGCCGGATCCTCGAACACCGTCTCGTCGCGGTTGGCCGACCAGTACCACATGACGACCTTCTCGCCGGCCTCCACTTTGGTGTCGCCGACCGTCGTGTCGGCCAGCGCGGTGCGCCGCATGTGGATCACCGGGGTGGACCACCGCACGATCTCCTCGGTGGCTCGGGGCGCCAGCGCCCCGTAGTTGGCCTGCAGCAGCGCCCGCTGGTCGGGGTTCTCGGTGAGGAGGTGCATCCCCCAGGAGATGGCGTTGCGGGTGGTCTCGTTGCCGGCCAGGGCCAGAAGCACGACGAAGGCGGCGAACTCGAACGGCGTCAGGCGCTCGCCGTCGACCTCCGCCTGCATCAGGAGGGAGCTCAGGTCGTCACCGGGATGGTCGGCCCGCTCGGCGCCCAGTGCGATGGCGTACTCCAGGAACGCCCCGGCCGCCGCCTTCAGTTCGCCGATCTCGCTGACGAACTCCGGGTCGCCGACGCCGAGGAGCACGTTCGTCCAGGCGAAGACCCGCTCCTCGTCGTGCTCGGGAATGCCCAGCATGTCGCAGATCACCTGGAGCGGCAGCGGCGCGGCGAACGCCTCGACGAAGTCGCAGGCGCCGCCGGTCTCCTTGGCCGCCTCCACCAGGCGCCGGGCCCGCACCCGGACCGACTCCGCCACCGACGCCAGCATCCGGGGCGTGAAGGCCTTCTGCACCAGGCGGCGGAACTTCGTGTGCCTCGGATCGTCCATGACGATGATCGACCCGACCGCCAGGTACTCCGGCGCCGGATCGTTGGAGATCACCCCGGAGGCCGACGAAAAGCACCGCTGGTTGCGGCTGACCGCCTGCACGTCGTCATAGGTCACCGCCGACCAGTAGCCCGGACCGGCCGAGTCACCCCCCATGACGGTGATCTCCTCGTGGAAGCACATGCCGCCGCCCCGGCGGGCCTCCGCCCGGAGTGCGGCGAAGGCCTCGTGCCGCTCGGCGATCGGCCGCTTCCAGAACTCGACGTCCCCGAGAAAGATGTCGTCGACCGTCCGATACGCAGGCATCTCCCGCCCCCCCTGTCGCCGCCCCTCGCCCGGTGGCGACGACTCGCCATCTTAAGCAGCGGCTGACGGGACGCCAATGAGATCCCGAGCCAGCGCGGGCCGAGCCTTCGGCGCCGCTGTTCAATTTTCAAGGTGCTGTCGGCCGGCCCGTTCGTGACCCGCCACGTTCACCGGCCAGGCTCCGACGGTCGGGCGAAGCCTGAGGTCTGCCAGAGCGCTCCGCTACGGTGCTGGGCCGGCCACGCCGACGAGGACCGGCCGCTCGGGTCGCTCGCCGTCGAGCCGCCCCGTCCACGGATTGCGGAAGACGGTCGACCCGGTGGCCGGATCGGGCGCCGCCGGATCGAGGTAGTCGTCGGGGGGGACCAGGTTCCAGTCGCCACCGGCATCGCGCACCCGGCGGAACCCCAGGTACGTCTTCATGTCGTGGTGCCTGGCGCACAGGGCGGCGCAGTTCTCCAGATCGGTCGGCCCGAGCAGCGCGAAGTCCTGACAGTGATCGATCTGGAGCCCTCGCGACACGTCGCAGCCCTTGATCACACACGTTCTGTCGCGGGCTTCGATCAGGAGCCGCAGGGCTCGGGGGATGGTCCGCACCCCTGGCGTCACCGCCATCGGCTGACCCCCCCTCGTGACCAACACCCGCAGCACCGAATCGGCCGCCATCCGCCGGACCACCTCGACGGGGATCGGCCCGAGCCCCTTGATCTCGCAGGTCTCGCCGTCGGCGAGCGAGCCCCGGAGCAGCGCCTCATAGGCGACGTGGACGATGACCGTCGTCTTCGGCCCCGTCCGCCCCGGCGCCGCACCCCGCTCCTCGGTCACCAACTCGACCAGCGCGTCGAGCGCCAGCGCCTCGAACGGCTCACGCCGCCCATCGTGGCGGGTGGCATCGAGCAGCTTCGCCGTTCGCTCCTCCACCCGGGCCCGGAACTCCGCCCCGGCCGGACCAGTGGTGCGGCCACTGAAGCAGAAGGCGCCGTCGCGCCCCGCCCACGTCTTGAACGCCCGCCCCCGGTACACCTCGGCGCATTCTTCGGCGGCCGACGAGGACGCCGTCTTCACCCGCCGGCACTCCTCCCGCAGCCGCCGCAGGGAGTTCTCCGCCGCGAAGCGGACCAGCTCCTCCTCGAGCTCCGGGCGGGCCGCCAGCGCGTCGACGATCGCCTGCGCCTGACCCTCCGACAGCCGCCCGGCCCGCAACGCGGCCGCCACCACCGGGCAGCCCGCCAGCCGCCCCTGGGTCTCGAGCGACTCCTTCACCCGCTCGGGATCGAGGCCCACCAGGCGCCCCACCCAGTCGGCGGCGCTCCGCCAGCCGCCCCGGCGCCACTCCTCGGTGGCGGCCACCCGGGCCGCCGCCACCAGACGCCCGGCGGCCCCCAACCGCTCGATTTCGGCGAAGCGAGAGCACAACGCCATCGCCTCCTCGCCGCTCAGTTCGTCGGTGTCGAGCCCTTCGACGCAGCCCTTCAGCACTGCGATCAGGCTCCCCAGCGCATCGATCACGGCCGAATCCTACAAGGGGAATTTCAGCCCTGTCATCCAGGATTTCCCCGGGCCCGTTCGAAATGCCGGAAATGTCGGCCTGGCGCGGCGGCGGGCCGGTTGGGTGCGGCGGCGAGGACGATTCAGACGGTTTTCAGCGCCGATTGCGTGGCGGGAGGGCTGGTGTTCCCGGCCTCGTCCGTCGCCGTCACCGAGACCGTCAGCGGGCCGTCGGCCAGGCCGGAGACATTCAGACCGGACGCCACCCAGGCTCCGGAGCCGTCGGTCACGACGGTCGCCGTCACCGCCGGGTTGGCGCCGTCGCCAATGCTCACGTGGATCGTGGAGTTGGGCTCCGCCGATCCGGAGATCCCCAGCGCCGGCGCGCTGGAGGAGTCGATCGTCGGTATGGGGTCGATCGTGGGGGTCGCCGGTGCGACGGTGTCCTTCAGGCCCCACCGGGCGCCGGCTGCGCCGGTGTTACCGGCGGCGTCGGTCGCCGTGGCCGACGCGGTGATCGCACCATCGGCCAAGCCGGTCACATTCAGGCCGGACACCGTCCAGTCCCCCGATCCGTCGGCCACCGCCGAAGCGGTCACGAAGTGGAGCCGGCCGGCGTCCGACACCTCGACCGACACCGTGGAGTTTGCTTCCGCCGTCCCGGAGAACGAAACGGACCCCGCCTGCGAGGCCGTCACCGCCGGGAACACCGCCACCAGCGGCGCCACCGGTGCCACCGTGTCCTTGTTGCCCGACGCGCTCGCCACCGCACCGGTGTTCCCGGCGGCGTCGGTGGCCGTGGCCGACACCGTGACGGCACCGTCGGCGAGGCCCGAGACGTCGAGACCGGCCACCGTCCAGTTCCCGGACCCGTCCGCCTGGGTCGCACCGGTCACCGTGTGCAGCGGGCCGGCGTCCGACACGCTGAGATTCACCGTCGTATTGGCTTCGGCGGTCCCGGAGAGCGTCACGGAGTGCGCTCCGGCGCTGTTCACCACGGGGACGGCACCGATCCCCGGCGCCGCCGGAGCGGTGGTGTCGATCGTGACCGTCCGGCTCGTGGCTCCCGAAACGTTGCCGGCCACGTCGACGGCGCGGAACCGGAAGACGTGGGTGCCGTCGGCCAGGGCGTGACCGGGCGCGTAACTCCACGACACCGACCCGGCGGACCCGCAGGAGACACACGACGCGTTCGTCGCCGCGCCGCCGTCCACCGACACCGTGACCCTGTCGACTCCGCTCCCCCCGTCGCCGGCCGTTCCCGAGAACGAGGGCTGGGCGGCGGCCGTGGACCCGCCGTCGGCCGGTCCGCTCTGGATCGACAGGCCGGCGTCGGCCGTGTCGACGACCACGGTGATCGAACTCGCCGTCGACACCGCGCCGTCGTCGTCGATGGCGCGGATGCCGATGTGGTGCGTACCGTCGCTCAGCGAATCCTGGAACGACCAGGTGGCCGCGCCGGTGTCGCAAGCGCCGCACGTCACGTGGCTCGGGCCGAAGGCGCCCCCGTCGACGCTGGCCTCGACGGTGCGGACCCGCCCGTCGGAATCAATGGCGCTGCCCGACAACGTGACCGACGGGCTGGCCGTGACGACGTTCTGCCGGGCGGCGATCACGCTCGGTGCGGCGTTGACGAGGCCGGCGGCGGCGATGCCGGTGATCGGGCTGCTCAGCTGCAGGCCGGCCACCGACCCGAGCGCGGCCGCGTCGCCGAAGTTGTAGACGGCGCCGTTGGTACTGCCCAGCCAGTAGCCCTTTCCGGACGAGGTCACGGCCATCCCGACGATCTTTCCGCCGAGCGGGAGATCGGCGGCGGAGCCGAAGTAGCCGGCATCGCCGAAGCTGAACACGCCGCCGTCGGCGGCGACGAGCCAATAGCCCGTCCCCGACGGGGTGGCCGCCATGCCGACGATCGGCGAACGGAGCGTCAGGCTGCCGGTCGAGCCGTAGAAGACCGCGTCGCCGAAGCTGAAGATCCCGCCGTCGCTGGCGACGAGCCAGTAGCCCATGCCGGTCGGCGTCGGGGCCATCCCGACGATCGGCCGGTTGAGGGCGATCCCCCCGGTCGAACCGAAGAAGCCGGCGTCGCCGAAACTGAAGATGCCGCCATCGGTGGCGACGAGCCAGTACCCGGCGCCGGTGGGCGTGGCCGCCATGCCCCACACCGGCCGGTTCAGCGGAATGCCGCCGACCGACCCGAGGAACTGTGCCTGCCCGAAGGCGAAGACGCCGCCGTCGGCCGCGACCGTCCAGTAACCGTCATGCGCCGGACGGGGAGCGATGCCCTTCAGGACGCTGTTGAGCGGGACGTTGGCCGCCGAACCGTAGAACCGGGCGTCACCGAAATTGAAGATCCCGCCGTACTTCTCGACGAGCAGGTACCCGTTCGAACTCGACGACGCGAGAACCGGCGCCACGGGCGATCCGGCCCACATCACGGTGGCCGGCGGGAGCAGCGAGACGAGCGCCACACCCAGCGGAGCGAGAAATCTGCGCCACTGACCGTTCAGCAACCGGGGCACCGGGCTCCTTTCGTCACTGTCACGGCTCATCGGCCGTTCGCCGCTGTTCTGAACCAAATCTCGCCATAAGGCCGGCGCCGGTGAGGGCGGCGCACGGTTCGCGGTTGTTGCGCTGCGGCGGGGCGCCGGGCACCGGCGGGCGGATCCGGAAAATCTCGGTTAAGACCCTTCACCGGTGCGCAGACCGGACCGATCGGCCGGGTGGGTGGGCCGTCCGCGGCCCGCGTATCAACCCCTGGAAGGAGCCTGTGTGAAGAACAAGGCCAGGCAGCTCAAGCTCGCGGCAGGGGCGGCCGCCATCCTGGCGCTGACGACGGTGCCGACGTCGGCCTTCGCGGCAGGGTCGCCATCGGACACGGTCATCGCCTGCTACAACCGCCGCACCGGCAGTTCCATCCGGATCGTCACCGCCCCCGACAAGTGCCACAGGACGGAGACGGTGCTGATGTGGAACCAGACCGGCCCGCAGGGCGCCGCCGGCCCGTCCATCAAGGGCGACAAGGGGGACAAGGGGGACAAGGGCGATACCGGCGCCGCCGGGTCGGTCGGCGCGACGGGCGCCGCCGGAGCCACCGGCCCCCAGGGCCCCGCCGGACCGCAGGGTCCCGCCGGCGCCGCCGGCGCCGCCGGCCAGAACGGCGCCGCCGGGCCCGCCGGCCCCCAAGGCCCGATCGGCCTGACCGGTGCGACCGGTCCGCGGGGTCTTCAGGGCCTCCAGGGCATCGCCGGGCCGCAGGGCATCGCCGGGCCGCAGGGCGACCCGGGCGCCACCGGACCGCAGGGCCCCCAGGGCGCCACCGGACCGCAAGGCCCGCAGGGCGCCACCGGACCGCAGGGCCCCCAGGGCGCGACCGGGCCGCAGGGTCCCCAGGGCGACCCGGGCATCCAGGGCCCGTCCGGCACCGCCACCACGACCGTGAAGACCGCCACCGGCCTCGGATCGGCCACCGTGACGTGCGACACCGGCGTGGCCGTCGGCGGCGGCGGCTCCGACCAGGACACCGTTCCCGTCAGCGTCGCCGTGTCGTTCCCGACGCTCGACGGCAGTGCCGCCGTCACCGGCGACACCCCGAACGGCTGGCAGGCCGAAGGCGTCCCGACCGACCACATCTCCGTGTACGTGCTCTGTGCCTCCTGAGCCGCGTCCCTGGTCCGGGGGCGGCCCGCTTCGGGTCGGGCTCCCCGCCTCGCCGGCGGGGCGGCCCACCGGGCCGCCCGCCGCCGGCCCACGACCCGGACGCCCGTCCCGAGGTCCGGCGGCCGTTCGCGCTACCTTTCTCGCCCGATGGCCCAGGACCCGGACCCCACTGTCGAGCTGACCACCGCCCGGGGCGTGACCCGCACGCTCGACGACTGGACGACGACGTTCCACCTGGCGGTGACCGTCCTCCCGGGGCGGCCGGAGGCGTCGTCCTACGTCCGGATCGGCCGGCGCATCGCCGAGACCCTCGGCGGCTCCGACTGCCGCCCGGCCTTCCTGGTCGTCGGCAACGAGCGGGCCGCCCGCCGGGTCCTCGGCTCGGCCATCGACGAGAACCTCTGCTTCGTCGACCCCGAGGGCACGTTCGTCAAGGCCTGCGGACTGGCCCGCCTCCCCGCCTTCGTGCACATCCGGGTCGACGGCTCCCTGGCCGGGGCCGCCGAGGGCTGGGACCCCGACGCCTGGGACGACGCCGTCGAGCGCCTGGCCAAGGAGATGGCCTGGACCCGGCCGCTCATCCCGGCGCCCGGCGACCCGCCGCCCTTCGCCGGCTGGAACACCTGACCGGGGCGGCCCTCAGCCGCCGCCGCCCACGCCTTCGATGATCCCGCCCCTGGTCATGGCCATGACGTCGAGGGCCTTGTCGACGGCGGCCTCGTCGAGCAGGCCCCGTTCCAGCACGACCTCACGGGCCGTCTTGCCCTCCTTCATGGCCTGCTTGGACACCTCGGCCGTCAGGTCGTAGCCGATCAGGGGGACGAGGGCCGTCACGATCGGGAGCGACAGCTCGGCGTTGCGCCGGCAGCGCTCCTCGTCGGCCGTGATCCCGCTCACGCACGTCCGGGTGAACGTGCCCGACACGGCGGCCAGGAGGCGGATCGACTCCAGCAGGTTGCGGGCCATGACCGGGAGCATCACGTTGAGCTCCAGGTTCCCGGCCGAGCCGCCGAAGGCCACGGCGGCGTCGTTGCCGACCACCTGGGCGCAGACCTGGCAGACCGCCTCGGCGGCCACCGGGTTGACCTTGCCGGGCATGATCGACGACCCGGGCTGGAGGTCGGGCAGGCGGATCTCGGCCAGGCCCGTCCTCGGGCCCGACGACAGCCAGCGGATGTCGTTGCTGATCTTGTAGAGCGAGACGGCGATGGTCCGCACCGCCCCCGACGCCTCGACCAGGCCGTCACGGGCCCCCTGGGCCTCGAAGTGGTTCCGGGCCTCCCGGAGGTCGGTGAGCGAGGGATTGCGCTCCTTCAGGATCTCGATGACCGACGGGGCGAAGTCGGCCGGGGCGTTGATCCCGGTGCCGACGGCGGTGCCCCCGAGCGGCAGCTCCGCCAGCCGGGGGTACGTCGCCTCCAGCCGCTCGATGCCGTGGCGGACCTGGGCCGCCCAGCCGCCGAACTCCTGGCCGAGCGTGACCGGGGTGGCGTCCATCAGGTGGGTCCGGCCGCTCTTCACCACCGAGGCGAACTCCGCCGCCTTGGCCTCCAGCGCCGCCGCCAGCTCGGCCAGCGCCGGGACCAGCTCCTCCCGGCAGGCGGCATAGGCGCCGAGGTGGATTGCGGACGGGAACACGTCGTTGGAGCTCTGCGAGGCGTTGACGTGGTCGTTGGGGTGGACCCGCTTCGACCCCTTGGCCTCGCCGAGGAGCTCCGACGCCTTGTTGGCGATGACCTCGTTGGTGTTCATGTTGGACGAGGTGCCGGAGCCCGTCTGGTAGACGTCGACCGGGAAGTGGTCGTCGAGGGCGCCGCCGGCCACCTCGCCGGCCGCCTCCTGGATGGCCTTCGACCGCTCCGGGTCGATGACGCCGAGCCGCTCGTTGACGGCCGCCGCGGCCTGCTTGATCGAGGCCAGCGCCCAGATCATGCGCCGCTCCAGCCGCAGCCCGGAGATCGGGAAGTTGTCGACCGCCCGCTGGGTCTGGGCCCCCCAGTACGCCTCGTCGGGGACCGACACCTCCCCCATCGAGTCCTTCTCGATCCGTGCCATGACCAGCACCCTCCCGGCTCCACGTCGTGTCTGCCCGCAGGGTATCGGCCGGCTCGCGACCGGCTCCGCTCGGGCCCGCGAGGTGCGCCGGCCCCTGCCGCGCGACGATGTCCGTCATGGGCCGCTTTCAGAGTCGCCGGGCCGCGCCGGCCGTCGTCGTCCTCGTGGTCGCCGGCCTCGGGGCGCTCGGCCTCGTCGCCGCCGGCCCGGTCTGGGCGTGGGCCACGACCAGCACGACGACCACCACCACGACCACGACCACCGCCCAGCGGCCCGGCGTCTTCACGCCGACGGTGTCGCCGGCCACGGTGGCCAACCGGGTCGGCTGCGGCGGCTCCACCACCGCCACGATCTCCACCGGGACGACCGGCAAGGTGAACCGGGTGACCTTCCGCGTCCAGGTGGCCGGCCGGACGGTCATCCTCTCGGCCTCCGGCTCGGGGAGCCGCTGGTCGGCCAGCCTCAACGGCGGCTCGTTCTACCCCGATCACGGCTCGGGGACCGTCCGGGCCACCGCCACCGGCCCGGCCGGCAGCGCCGACTCGGGCAACGGCTCCTTCACCGTCGCCGACTGCCCGGGCTGAGCTCACCCGCCGGCCGGGGGTGCGTCGCTACCATCGCTGACGTGCTCGAACCCGCGCCCGTCCCCGACGAGGAGATCCGCCTCACCCGCTTCTCGCACGGTGCCGGCTGCGCCTGCAAGCTGTCGCCGGCCGAGCTGCGCACGGTGCTGGGGCTGGTGCGGGGCCTCGACCCGCCGGCCGACCCGAACCTGCTGGTCGGCCTCGACACCGCCGACGACGCCGCCGTCTACCGCCTGCGCGACGACCTCGCCGTCGTCTTCACCGCCGACTTCTTCACGCCCATCGTCGACGACCCCTACGACTTCGGACGGGTGGCCGCCACCAACGCCCTGTCCGACGTCTACGCCATGGGCGCCCGGCCGGTCATGGCCCTCAACCTGGTGGCCTGGCCCCGGGAGGGCCTGCCCTTCGACATGCTGGCCCGGGTCATCGACGGCGGCGCCGCCGCCGCCCGGAGTGCCGGTGCCCTCGTCGTCGGCGGGCACTCGATCGACGACCAGGAACCGAAGTACGGCATGGCGGTCATCGGGACGGTCCACCCCCGGGAGGTGCTGACCAACGCCGGCGCCCGGCCCGGCGACACCCTCGTGCTGACCAAGCCCATCGGGCTCGGCATCATCTCCACCGCCCTCAAGCGCGACGAGGCACCGCCCGCCCTGCTGGCCGAGGCGGTGCGGCTCATGACCACGCTCAACGAGGGAGGGCGCGACGCCGCCATCGAGGTCGGCGTCCACGCCGCCACCGACGTGACCGGCTTCGGCCTCCTCGGCCACCTCCGGGAGATGCTGGTGGCCTCGGGCCTGGCCGCCCGGCTCGACCCGGCCCGGATCCCCGTCATCGACGGCGTCCGCGACCTGCTGGCGGCGGGGATGGTGGCCGGCGGCACCCGGCGCAACCACGCCTTCGTCGATCCCGACGTCGACTGGGGGGGCCTGCCGCCGGAGGAGCAGTTGCTCCTGGCCGACGCCCAGACCTCCGGCGGCCTTCTCCTGGCCGTCGACCCCGCCCGGGCCGGCGCCCTCGTCGCCGCCCTGGGGCAGCGCAACACCCCCGCCGCGGCCGTGATCGGTCACACCGTGGAGGGCACTCCCGGCCGCATCAGCATCCGGTAGGCCGGCCCGGCGCCGGCCCATCCCGGCCGGGAGCGATTACCAGCCCACGAACCGGGGGTACACCCTGCGCAAATGGTGCCGCCGGCCCGAGGTCGGACGGTGGGCGAGGAGGACCGGAACGGTGGCCACGACGAACCGATCGAAGCGCCAGGGCACGACCAGGGGCCGGAGCACCGCCGGGTCGAAGGCCGACGGAGCCCGGACCCGCACCGGGGCCGCCTCCACCGACGGCACCGCCGCCGGAGACGGCCCGACCCCGGCCACCGGCCGCAAGCCGGAGACCGGCACGAAGCGCCGGACGAGCGCCGCCGCCGTGGCCGGGACGACGGCCCGGGCCCGCCTCGGCGTCACCCGGCGGCGGCCGTCGTCGCGGACGACCCGGCCGGCGAAGCCGGCCGCCGACCCCACCGCGGCGGTCCCGGCCGACGACGCCGTCCTCGCCGCCAGCAACACCCACCGGGCGCTGTCGCCGGACATGCCCCGTGTGGCCTGGCTGCGGACCCAGCTCCAGCAGATGGAGTCCCGGCAGCGGGAACGGCTGGTCAAGGTGGCGCAGCTGACGCTGATCGCCATCGTGTTCATCACGTTCGTGCTGCAGAACGCCCAGGGCGTCAACGTCCACTTCCTGCTGTTCGCCATCAACATCCGGCTGATCTGGGTGATCTTCGGGTGCGCGCTGCTCGGCGGCGCGGCCGGCTACCTCATCGGCCGCCCCGACAAGAGCCTCCGGGCCCTGCTGCCCCAGAAGGAGCCCCGCCCGGCCCGCCGCTAGGAGAAGTCGGGCACCGGCTCGACCGGCCGCTGCCCGGAGAAGAGCAGCGCCAGCCACGTCATGGCGTCGCGGACGCTCTCCTCGACGACCTGGTGGCCCATCGGGTACTCCCGGTAGATGACGGGCACGCCCTCGGCGCCGAGCCGGGTGACCGTGCGCCGGCCCTGTTCGACGGAGATCACCGGGTCGTCGCTTCCGTGCTGGACGAAGACGGGCGGCGCGGTGGCGAAGTCGTAGTCGAGCCCGTCCCGTTCGGCCAGGAAGCCGCTCATGGCCAGGAGCCCGGCGGGCCGGGGCCGGTCGCTGCGGCGCAGGCCGAGGGCCAGCGTCAGGGCGCAGCCCTGGGAGAACCCGGCCACGATCGCCTCGGCCCGGGCGAAGCCGTACTCGGCGCAGGCCGAGTCCAGCAGGTCGTCGAGGGCGTCGACCGACGGGATGAACTGCGGCCCGCCCCGGGGGATGCCGTCGGTCTCGTACCACTGCCAGCCGCCGAGGAAGGGCAGCGGCGCCCGGGGGAGCACGGTGAGGAACCGGCCCTCGGGGTCGAGGTGGGGGATGAGGGGCTCGAGGTCGTGCTCGTCGGCACCCTTGCCGTGGATGAGCAGCAGGAGCCGGTCGGGCTCCTGTCGCCCCCGCACGACCTGCGTCACGAGCGGCGCCGGCACGCCGGGCACCCTACCCGGTCGTAATCTGCGGCCGATGGAGCCGCTCACCCCCGAAGAGCTGCGGGTCGTGGCCTGCCTCGTGGAGAAGCAGTTCACCACTCCCGACAGCTACCCCCTGACGGAGAACGCCGTCGTGGCCGCCTGCAACCAGCTGTCCAACCGCAACCCGGTGGTCGACTACGACCACAACACGGTGCGGGTCACGCTCACCGCCCTGCGCCAGCGAGGGTTCGCCCGGGTGGTGCACACGCCCGGCGCCCGGGTCCCCAAGCACCGCCAGATCATCGACGAGGCCCTCGGCCTGAGCCGGGGCGAGGTCTCCCTCCTGGCCGTGCTGGCGCTCCGGGGCCCCCAGACGGTCGGCGAGCTGCGGACGCGCACCGAACGCATGCACGACTTCGCCTCGCTGTCGGAGGTGGAGGAGGCCCTCGAGGGGCTCGCCGCCCGGGACGAGCCCCTCGTCACCCGCCTCGAACGCCAACCCGGCCAGAAGGAAGCCCGCTACGCCCAGCTCCTGGCCGGCCCGGTCGACGCCGCCGCCTTCACCCCGGCGCCGCTGGGCTCCCCCGCCGGCCACGACGACGAGCCGGCCACGGCCATCACGGGCCTCCGCCCCTCCTATGGCTCGTCGCCCCCCGCCCGGCCCGACCGGGTGGCCGCCCTCGAGGACCGGGTGGCCGCCCTGGAGGCCGAACTGGCCATCCTCCGGGCCGAACACCGCGAGCTCCGCGAAGAGCTCGGTCTCGGCGCCGGCCGCCCCGCCCCGGCCCCGGCCTCCGCCCCGCTCGAGGACTCCGACGACGACTGACGGACGGCCGGAAGTCGCCCCGGTCGGCCTCCTCGAATCGCCAGCCCATCACTGCCGCGGCCCGTGCCAGCCGGCGGTCGTCATGACCCCAGCGGCGGGGCGAATGGTGCTCGTCGCCGAGGTATTCGAGGCCGAACCGCCAGGGCGGCCAGCCGAAGTCGACCTGAGCCACGAAGCGGCCCCGATCGTCACGGATGACGTACTGGCACACGGGCAGGGGGACGCCCCACTGCCGGAAGCGACGCATCAAGTGAGCTTCCTTCTCGCTGTGGAGGGTCGGATTTCCGGTGTACGGCCCGAGCGCCGCCCGCAGGAGCCGACCTCCCCGCACGGACCCGGCGCGACCCCAGGCCGCGTCGACCTTCCGGAAGTTCGACAGGTTCCGGCCGAAGGCGGCGTCGACGAGAGCGTCGAGCCCGTCCTGGTCGAGCCACGAGGCGCAGTCCACGATCGTGCGTGCCACCCCCGTACAGGGCATCCCGTCGAACCGGCAGCGATCGGCCCCGTCGAGGCCGGCATGATGCACGACGGCGCCTTTGAACCGCCCGCTGGCGGTCCGTGGCACCGTCACATGGGGCGACGCCGGTGGGGGCAGCAGGCCGCGCAGGGCGGCCGCACTGGCATGCGACGCCACGGTGGTCGGCGGGCCGGCGAGGACGGCCACCCACAAGTCCTGCTTCCAGGTCACCGCCGCGCCGGGCAGACGGAAGACCGTCGGCACCACCGTCGGGATGAGCCGTTCGCCTTCGACCCACGCCCGCCGATGCCGTCCCGTCAGCCCCGCCTGCCCCAGCTGCCCGAGGGAGACCGCACCTTCCTGGGGGCCGGCGAACGCCGCCACCCGGTCGACCATGCTGCCTGACACGATCGACAGTATGGAGACGTGCGCCTCCACCCGCCTCCGAATTTTCCGTGGCCCGAGCGATCGGGGCCGGACGGCTCCGCCGCCCGCTTGAGGTCCGCTCGGCCTCGTCGCCGGCGCAACCGGTTGCGCGCCGCGGGCGTCGACGGCCGTCAACTCCGGGCTGCCGCAACCGGTTGCGCCAAGAGCCGGGGGCGTGCCCGGAGGGGCGCGGTCTCCTGGGGCGGCCGGGTCCGGGGGGAGGTCGGGGGATGATCGGTCGAGGAGGGCGGCGGTCGTGGTGGGGCTGGGGCCTGGAGGAGTCGGCACTGGCCGGCGATCGGCTGGACGGGCTGGCGGCGCTCCTGGGCGGGTTCTTCGGGACCACGCCGGAGGCCCGGCGTCCGGTGCCGCTGGAGGCGCTGGAGCTGCCCGCCCCCCGGTTCGGGGCGCCGCCGGCCCTGGCGGCGATCTGCGACGGCTCGACCTACGAGCGGGCCCGGCACGCCTACGGGCGCTCGTTCCGGGATGTCGTGCGGGGGTTCCGGGGTGAGTTCCCCCACCCGCCCGACCTGGTGGCCTTCGCCCGGGACGAGGCCGACGTGGTGGCCGTGCTCGACTGGTGCGCCTCGACGGGCACGGCCGTGGTGCCCTACGGGGGCGGGTCGTCGGTGGTGGGCGGGGTGGAGTGCGACGCCGGCCGCACCGTGACGCTCGATCTCACCGGGCTGGACCGGGTCCTCGAGATCGACGAGGTCTCGAAAGCGGCCCGGATCCAGGGCGGAGCGTTCGGCCCGGACCTGGAGGCCCAGCTCCGCCCGGCCGGGCTCACGCTGCGCCACTATCCCCAGTCGTTCGAGTTCTCCACGCTCGGCGGGTGGATCGCCACCCGCGCCGCCGGGCACCACGCCACCCTGGCCACCCACATCGAGGACCGGGTGGAGTCGCTCCGGGTCGTGACCCCCCGCGGGGTGATCGAGACCCGCCGCCTCCCCGCCTCCGGCGCCGGCCCGGCCCCGGAGCGGCTCTTCGCCGGGTCGGAGGGGACGCTGGGCGTGATCACCGAGGCCTGGATGCGCGTCGTCGACCGTCCCCGCTTCCGGGCGGCGGCCTCGGTGGTGTTCGACCACTTCGAGAACGGCGTGGCCGCCACCCGGGCCCTGGCCCAGTCCGGGTTGCACCCGGCGAACTGCCGCCTCCTCGACCGGGCCGAGGCCCGCTTCTCGGGGACGGGCGATCAACCCGTCCTCCTCCTCGGGTTCGAGTCCGCCTTCGCGCCCGTCGACGACCTGCTGGCCACCGCCGTCGAAGCCTGCGCCGATCACGGCGGCCGGCTGGCCCCGGGCTCGGCGTCAAACGCCGGCGCCGGCGCCGGGACCGCGGCCGGCAGCGGCACCGGCGAACGTGACACCTCCCGCCGGGATCCGACGGCCGAGGCGTGGCGGCGCGCCTTCTTCGACCTCCCGTACCTGCGCGACGGGCTGGTGGCCTTCGGCACCATCGTCGAGACGTTCGAGACGGCCTGCACCTGGGACCGTTTCCCCGCCCTCCACCGAGCGGTGCGGGCGGCGGTGCGCGACGCCCTGGCCGCCGTGGGAGCGGCGGGCGGGCTCGTGTCGTGCCGGTTCACCCACGTCTATCCCGACGGCCCCGCGCCCTACTACACGGTCGTCGCCCCCGGCCGCCCCGGCGCCGAGCTCGAGCAGTGGGACGCCGTCAAGGCCGCCGCCTCCGCCGCCATCGACGCCGCCGGCGGCACCGCCACCCACCACCACGCCGTGGGTCGCGACCACCGCCCGTCCTACGACCGGGAACGGCCCGAGCTCTACGCCGCCGTCCTGCGGGCGGCCAAGTCGACGCTCGACCCGGCCGGAGTCCTCAACCCCGGTGCCGTGTTCGATCCCGCCGTTCCCGACTGACGCCGGGGGCGGCGGCGGTTCTACCCTGGCGCTGTGAGCGTGCTGGCGGCCGACCCGTCCCCCACCATCATCCCCATCCTCGCCCTGGTCGTGTTCGTCCTGGCCATTTCGACGTGGCTGGTGGTGGCGGTGACCAAGGGCATGCGGCCGGGCCCGGCCGACACCGCCGTCGCCTACGAGCACGCCTGGGACCGGCTCGACTTCGCCACCCTGTGGAGCCTGTCCGGCCCCTCGCTGCGGGACGGCCGCACCAAGGACCAGTTCGTGCGGGACAAACTCGCCGCCTACCGCGGTGAGAGCCGCGGCCTGGCCGGGCTGGTCCGATCGGTGAAGCCCGAACGGGTCGACGTCAACGGGCCGGTGGCCCGGGTGCTCGCCCGCCTGGACCTCTTGTCGGGGGAGAGCCTGGTCGACGAGATGCTGCTGGAACGGGTCGGCCCCGTGTGGCAGGTGACCGCCTATCACATCTCTTCCGGCGATCCCCGGGCCCGGATCGAACCGGCCGGCTGACGGCTAGCTGCAATCTACGGCTACCGCACGCCGGTACCTGTTTTGATACCTGTTTTTCCCGGCGCGCCACCGCTACCATGTGCGGGCCAGACGAGGGGGGGCCGGGAACAACAGGGAGGGTTATGCGCCACTACCTCGTGGTGGCCAACCAGACACTGAAGCAGCCAGAGCTGAGCGAGAAGATCAGAGCCATCATCGACGCTGGCCCGTGTGACTTCTTTCTCCTCGTCCCGGCGACGAGAGCCCACGAACCCGTGCGATGGACCCCGGCCGATGCGGTGGCCGTGGCCCGACGGCGCCTCGACGGCGCCCTCGAACGGTTCCGAGCCCTCGGCGCCGACATCATCGGAGAGGTTGGTGACCCGAGCCCGGTGGTGGCGATCGGCGATGTCCTTCGCCGCCGTTCATTCGATGCCCTGATCCTCTCGACGCTGCCGGTCGGCCCGTCGCAATGGCTTCGCCACGACGTGCCCGAGCGCATCGAGCGGCTCTTCAACCTGCCGGTGGAACTGGTGACGCCGCCACTCAAACCACGCACACTCGACCTGCCCGCTCTCGAGGCCATCGCCGCCGTGGAAGCCGAGGTCGTCGCCGCTCCGTGACGACGCTCGCACCCCTCCCCGGCCGAGGTGCCGACCCCGACGAGACAGGAGATCCCGGCCCCGGCGACGCGCCCCCGGCCGTGGTCAGGGGCGGCACCGTCGACCTGACGACCCCCAAACCGGTGGCGCCGCCGTCCGACGTCGCCGGCCAGGCCACCTGGTTGTTCGGCCTGGCCCTGGCGATGCTCACCGAGGGCACCTCGGAGGAGGACGTGATGGCCGAGGTGCTGGCCGGGGCAGCGGGCCGCTCCCGGGCTCTCGATGGCGCCTATGGTCGGGCCGTGGCTCTCCTCAGCGAATTTCCCAGCGACCCCCTGGTGCACCGCACCGTCGACCTGATGGCCAAGGCCCTCCTGCGGAGCCGGCGTCCCGCCCGGGCCGCCGAGGAGGCGTGAGCCCCTACCGCAAGCGGGTCCTGTTCGTCTGCGAGCACGACGGGGGCAGCTCCCGGGTGTGCGCGGCGTACCTCGACTCGCTGGCCGGCGACCGCTACGAGGCGCTGGCGGCGGCACTCGAGCCGTCGGCCGGCGTCCGGCCCGAGGCGGCCTGGTCGCTGTCGGAGGACCAGGTGGCCGTCGCCGACGGCCCGGGCCGGCCGATGACGGCGGAGCTCGCCGACGTCATGGACCGCATCGTCACCCTCGGGTTCACCCTCAATCCCGACGTGGCCCGCCATGTCGCCCGGGAGGAGTGGGGTATCCCCGACCTCGCCGGGCGCCAGATGCAGGAGGTCCGGGTGATCCGCGACACGATCCGCCGCCTCGTCGAGCGCCTCGTGGCCCGCCTCGACACCGAGGCCGCCGTCCGCTGAGCGGCTGACCGCCCCACGCCCGCCGGGTACCGTTTCGGGGCACGCGCGGGCGTATCCCAATTGGTTGAGGAGGCGGTCTTAAAAACCGCTGAGCTCCGGCTCATGTGGGTTCGAGCCCCACCGCCCGCACGACGTCGGTGCGAGCGCCGGCGCGTTCGACTCGGGCGTCGGCCAGCGCCACGTAGGCGGCGTCCCACCCCCGCACGGTGGCCCGGAGATCCGAGGCCCGCTCGAGCAGCGAACGGTGGCCGTAGCGGTCTCCGGGCCAGTCCCGCAGGTCGGCCACCGCCTGCGTGGCGGCGGTCGCATCGAGGTGGCCGAGCCGGTGCTCCCGGCGGATGATCCCGAAGACCTCGACGTCGACGGGATGGGGGGGCCGCCTGGTCCGGGTCGGCCCTCAGCCGGGCCGGCGGGCACTTTGTCGGTATTTGAGCAAATAGTTGCTTTCCGCGGGCCCGGTACTGGGAATGAGATCCACATGCCCGGCTGGGGTCAGCTGCCTGGCGGCTGACGGGTGTCCAGCAGCCGAGCCTCCGGCGCCGCGCCGGGGGAAGGAGGAAGTGGATGCGCCGAACGCTGTCCGCCCTGGCGGCGGGCGCCCTCGTCGTGGCCCTGGCGGCCCCGGCCATGGCCGCCGACAAGAAACCGTCCAACAACCCGCCGAAGTCCCACCCGGCCACCAACAAGCCGGCCGCCGGGCACGACAACGGCGGCCGGTCGAACGACAACGCCCGGCACGACAACGACCGGCACGACTCCGACCGGGGGGACCACGACCGGGGGTTTTTCCGGCACGGCTACCGGTATCCGTTCTTCTACGGATACCCCTACGGCTACCCCTACGCCTACGGCTACCCGTACGGCTACGGGCCGCTGCCCTATGGCTACGACCGCTGCATCTCCTACAGCTACTCGCCCTTCTACGGCTTCGTCCGGTACCCGTCGTCGAACTGCGACGGCGCGGCCGACAGCGGGGCCTACGACCCCTATGTCGGGGCCGGTAACGGCGCCACCGACGTGACGCCGGGCACCCCGGCCCCCGACACGACTCCGCCGGCCGGCATGGCGCCGGCGCCGTCGACCAACTCGGCGCCGACCCCGGCTCCGAGCGCCAACCCCGGGCCCGCCCCGGCCCCGGCCGACCAGATGCCCGGCATGGGCCCGGCGCCGGCTCCGGACAGCAGCGCCCCGGCCCCCGGCCCGGCCCCCAGCGCAGCGGCTCCGCCGGCGGGCGACCAGCCCGCCCCGTCGCCGAGCGCCGGCCCGGCTCCGGCCCCGGGGCCCGACAACAACGCGCCCCCTCCGTCGGCCGGCCACCAGGCGGCTCCGGCCCCCGGCCCGGGCGGCGGCGAGGCGCCGCCGCCGGGGCATCATCCGGCCTACGCCGGCGACGCCACCGCCCCGGCGGGCCCTCCCGGCCCGCCCCAGCCGGTCAGCTGACCCGTCGGCCGGGCCGCCAGCCGGCGGTCCCGGCCCGAGAACCGAACCCCGTCTCCGAGAGTCCCTGCCGCCGAGAGTCCCTGTCGCCGAGACCGGAGGGCCGGCCCCCGAGCCGGCCCTCCGCCGCGCCGCCCAGGCGGCCGGCGCCGCAGGCCGGCACCCCGCCGGCCTCCCGCCCGGCGTTCGGCGCCGCAGGCCGGCACCCCGCCGCCTCCCGCCCGGCGGCCGGCGGCACGAGCCGGCCCTCGGCCCCGCCGCCGCCCGGGCGGCCGACGGCACGAGCCGGCCCTCGGCCCCGCCGCCGCCCGGGCGGCCGGCGGCGCAGGCCGGCTACGGGTGTTCGCAGCTCACGGCGGCGGCCAGCGCGTCGCAGAGCGCCGTCATCGTCTCCGGTCGGGCCCGCCCGACGGGCCGGATGAGGCGGCTGACGGCGACGAGCTGGATCTGGTCCAGGTTGGCGACGGACGGCAGGCGGACGCCGTCGGCCGGCCCGACGGCGACTTCGGTGCTGACGTCGCGGACAGTCGACGTGACCGGGGCGGCGATGACGGCGTTGAGGTACCGGCCCATCGGGTCGCGGGTGAGGACGATGACGGGACGGGTCTTGTCGAGACCGGCCAGCCAGACGTCGCCCCGCCGGGGAGGCCTCACCCTGCCTCGTCGTCGTAGAGGGCGGCCCAGTCGGTGTCGTCGGCCAGGCCGGTGGTGTCGCCCTGCAGGGCGACGAGCAGATCGGTGTCGGAGGGCGGCAGCCGGCGGTAGGCGTCGATGTCGCGCCGGAGGCGCTCGGCCCGGATCAGCCGGCCAAGGGCCAGGTCGATCACCTCCGACGTGTTGGCGCCGCCGACGAGCAGCCTCGCCTCGTCGGCCTTGGCCCGATCGAGCGTGATCGTCACCTTCTGCTTCGCCATACTCTGCATACTACCTATCAGCGGTATCCGTCATCCGTATGGAGCGCCCGGCCGTCTCAGCGGTGGGGCTCCGGGGCGAGGGTCATCGTTTCGCCCTGCAGCTCGTTGCCGGCGGCCGCCGGGAGGACCGCTTCGAGACAGACGGGGAGCGACGCTCCGGCGGCGACGACCGGCCCCACCGGGGCGTCGAGGCCCCTCAGCGGGCCCGGACCGGCCCAGGCGGCGGCCGGCGCCGGGCCGGAGGCGCAGCCCTCTCCTGCCCACAACCGCCCGGCGAGGTGGTCGGCGAGGGGTCCGGCGGCGGCGAGGCGCAGGCCGACGGAGACGGCGTCGGCACCACGGTTCGTCACGGTCCAGACCCAGCGGACCGGCCGGCCCGGAGCCAGGGGCCGGTCGCCGCCGGCGACGAGTTGCACCGTCAGCGCGGGATGGTCGGCCCGAACCGTGAGCCACGACACCGCCCCGGTCCGGGACCCGACCGTCACGGCCGCGGCCACGACGGCCAACCAGACGACCGCCCGCGCCGCCAGGCGCAGCACCGTGCCGCCCAACCAGGTGACCACCCGGGCCACGGAGCGCCTCCTCGGGGCTAGTCCGATGGAACTAGTCCGTCACGGTACCGACGCCCGGGCGAGCCTGGAGGGGCCAACCGGGGCGATCCTGTCGACGCCCCCCGGCGACCGCGCGGCTCACCCGGATACCGGCCCGTCGTGGCGGATGGCGCCGTCTGGGCGGCCCGTGCCGTCAGCCCCGCTCGCCCGGTTCGCGCCCGGGCGCGGGAGAGGTGGCAGACGAGAACGCGGCGCGACGGCGGCGGGCGGTGCCTTGGGGCATGATGGCGAGCCGCGTCCCTACGTGGCGAGGAGGCGACCATGACCGAGCAGCGGGCGGTGAGCTCCGGCGGTTCGATGCTGGGGCGGGCGCTGGAGCCGGCGGCGGTGGCGGAGCTGGCGGCCGGGTTCGCCGGGGAGCTGATCCAGCCCCACGATCCCGGCTACGACCGGGCGAGGGCGGTGTTCAACGGGATGATCGACCGGCGCCCGGCGCTGATCGCCCGCTGCACCGGCGACGCCGACGTGGTGGCGGCGGTGAAGTTCGCCCGGGCCCAGGAGCTGCTGGTGGCGGTGCGGGCCGGCGGCCACTCCGTCCCCGGCTACGGCGTCTGCGACGGCGGGATCGTCATCGACGTGGCCCCGATGAAGGGGGTCTGGGTCGACAGCGACTCCGGCGTCGCCCGGGCCCAGGCCGGCCTCACCTGGGGCGAGTTCGACCGGGAGACGCAACTCGTCGGGCTGGCCACGACGGGCGGGCGGCGGACGTCGACCGGCGTGGCCGGCCAGACGCTGGGCAGCGGCAGCGGCTGGCTGGAGCGCAAGTACGGGCTCACCTGCGACCACCTGGTGGCGGCCAAGCTGGTCACCGCCGACGGCGACATCGTGCGGGCCGACGAGTCGAGCAACCCCGAGCTGCTCTGGGGGCTGCGGGGCGGCGGCGGCAACTTCGGCGTGGTGACGTCGTTCCAGCTGAAGCTCCACCCGGTCGGGCCCGTCGTGACCGGCGGGATGATGGTCTGGCCCCGGGCCCGGGCGGCCGAGGTGCTGCGCTTCTGGCGCGACTACGTCGAGACCGCCCCCGACGACTTCGGCAGCGCCCCCGCCTTCCTCATCGCCCCGCCGGCGCCGTTCGTGCCCGAGCACCTCCAGGGGCAGCCGGCCCTCGGGCTCATCGTCTGCTGCGCCGGATCGCCGGAGGACGGGGAGCTGCTGGTGAAGCCCTTCCGGCAGCTGGCCCCCGATCTCGACATGGTCCAGCCGATGCCGTACACAGTCGTGCAGAGCCTCATCGACGAGGCGACCCCCCACGGACTGCACAACTACTGGAAGGCCGAGAACCTGCCCGCCCTGGGCGACGACTGCATCGACACCGTCATCGACACCGTGGCCGGAATGACGTCGCCGATGAGCATGGTGATCATCGAGCCCAAGGGCCGGGCCATCAGCCGGGTCGGAGACGGCGACAGCGCCCTCGGCGGCCGGGACGCCGCCCACACCCTGTACTGCTTCTCGATGTGGGCCGACCCGGGCGAGAACGACACCCACATCGGCTGGACCCGGGCCTTCATGGACCGGCTGGCGCCGTTCACGACGCCGGGCGTGTCGCTCAACTTCACCAGCGACCAGCAGGAGGCGAAGGCCAGGGAGTCGTTCGGTTCGGCCGAGAAGAACGGCCGGCTCACCGCCCTCAAGGACCGCTACGACCCGACGAACTTCTTCCGCCTGAACCAGAACATCCGCCCGTCGGCGTGAGCTCGGTGGACAGCGGCGAAGCGGTGCTGGCCGAAGCGGTGGCCGCCTACCGGGCGGCGCTCGGGCCGCGCCTCGTGGCCGCCTACGCCCTGGGCAGCCTGGCCCACGGCGGCTTCAGCCCGCTCGTCAGCGACGTCGACCTCGGGCTGGTGGTGGCCGACCCGCCGGCGGCCGACGACCCCGACCGCATCGCCGCCGTGGCCGAAACGGTGAAGGCGGGCGGTTCGGCGCTCCACCAGCGGCTGTCGGTGTTCTGGGCCACACCGGGCATCCTGGCCGGCGAACGGGCCGGCGGCCGGTTCCCGCCCCTCGACCGGCTCGACCTGCTGGAGAACGGGCGGCTGCTGGCCGGCACCGACGTGCGCCCCGACCTCGGGCCGGCGGCGGCACCGACGGCCGACGAGCTGTTCGTGGCCGGCGCCGACTTCGCCGTCGACTTCCTCGGCCCGGGCCACGAGCCGGCCACCGGGGCGGGGGCCGCCGGCCCGGCCTCGGGCACGCTCTCGGTGCTGGGCTCGCTGGCTCCGGTGGGCGGAGCGGTCATCCACGAGCTGCACCATCCCGAGGAGCTGCTCGGCCAGGGCGTCCGCCACACGACGAAGATCGTGCTGTTCCCCGTCCGCTTCCTGTACACCGCCGCCACCGGCCGGGTCGGCACCAACGAGGCGGCCGTCGGCCACTACCTGGCCCGGCCCGACAGTCCCGCCCGGGAGCTGGTGGCCGCCGCCCACCGGTGGCGCAGCGAACCGCCCTCCGATCCCGGCGCCGCCGCCGACCTCCTCCGCCGGGAGGTCCTGGTGCTGTACCGGCAGTACCTCGACGACCACATCGCCCGGCTGAAGGACCGCAAGGAAGACGCACTGGCCGACGCCTTCGTGCGCTGGCGCGCCCTGCTGGAGGACCGATGACCGCGTGCCCGGGCTGCAGCATTGCTCCTCCCGACCTGCTGGCGGCCATCGCCGAACGGGGCGACGCGGCCGACCGGGAAGCGGCGCAACGGACGCTGGCCGCCTCGGCGGTGCTGCGGGCCCAGCGGGAGGCGGCGACGCGCCGGTGGCGGGAAGGGGCCGGCACCACCGGACCGGCCGAGGCCGCGGCCGCCGCCGAACGGGCCGAACGGGCCGAACGGGCCGGCCGGGCCGGCGGGCGGCGCACCGTCTACGACGCCGGCCACGGCACCGAGGCCGCCCTGCCCGGCCGCAAGGTACGGAGCGAGGGCGACAAGCCGGTGGCCGACGCCGCCGTCAACGAGGCCTACGACGGCGCCGGCCTGACGTACCGCTTCTACCGGGAGCTGTTCGAGCGCGACAGCATCGACGGCCGGGGCATGGGCCTCGTCTCGTCGGTCCACTACGGGACCGACTTCGACAACGCTTTCTGGAACGGCTCGCAGATGGTCTACGGCGACGGGAGCGGCCGCATCTTCGTCCGGGGCGGGCTCACCCGCGACGTCGACGTCATCGCCCACGAGCTGACCCACGGCGTGACGCAGATGACGGCCGCCCTGGAGTACTCCCGCCAGCCCGGCGCCCTCAACGAGTCGTTCTCCGACGTGTTCGGCTCGCTGGTCAAGCAGCACCACCTCGGCCAGACGGCGGCCGACGCCGACTGGCTGATCGGGGCCGGGATCCTCGGGACCGCCTTGAAGGGCAAGGCGCTGCGATCGATGAAGGAGCCGGGCTCGGCCAACGACCTCGACCGGCAGGCCGGAACGATGCGGGGCTACGCCGATCTGCCCGACGACGACGACCCGGCCCACGACAACGGCGGAGTCCACATCAACTCCGGCATTCCCAACCACGCCTTCTACCTGGCCGCCACCGCCATCGGCGGCCACGCCTGGGAGGCGGCCGGGCGGATCTGGTACGTGACGCTGACCACCCGCCTGGAGGCGGCGAGCGACTTCCGGGCGGCGGCCGACGCCACCATCGCCGTCGCCGGTGAACTGTTCGGTACCGCCTCCCCCGAACGCCAGGCGGTGAGCGACGCCTGGAAAGCGGTCGGAGTGCTGTAGGTGAAGGTCTCGGTCGTCCGGGGCGGCGGCCTGGCCGGGGTGGTGGAGACGACCACCGCCGACTCCGAGCGCCTGAGCGAAGGCGACGCCACCGCCCTGCGGGAGAAGGTCGACGCCGCCGGGTTCTTCGACCTCCCCGGTGAGGTCGAGCGCCCGCCCCCCGGCGGCGCCGACCGGTTCCACTACGCCGTCACCGTCGAGGACTCCGGCCGCGCCCACACCGTCCGCCGGGCCGAACCCGACCTCCCCGAAGCCCTCGGCGCCCTCATCGCCTGGCTGAGTTCCGTCCCCGGCGCCGAGAGCGGCGTCGCCCCTCCCGGCGGCTGACCGGCCCCGACGGCCACCGCCGATGCCGTCGGGTTTGTCGGTGTTTAAGCAAATTACGACTGAATCGGGTGAATTCGGGGTAGCAGAAGGGCAATCACCAGGGGTCGAGCGCAGCAGGTGCCACAGGCGCGCTGACAGGGCCCCTTCCCTGGAACCCAGCCTCCGGCCGGGGAGCCGGAGAAAAGGAGGTTGCGCCGATGCGCAGAGCCATCGCCGTCCTGGCGGCGGCGTTCGTCGTCGTGGCCCTGGGTGGGCCGGCCTTCGCCGACAGCACCCATCGCCCGTCGGACCGTGGGGTCTCGGCGATGCGGGACCATGACGGCGGCCACCACGGTGACCACGGTGACCACCACGGTTACTACGGCGACCGCGACGGCCGCCACGGTCACTACGACCACGACGGCTACCACCACCGCCACGGGTACGACGGCTACTACGGCTACCCGTACTACTACGACGGCTACTACGACGGCTACTACGGCGACGGCTACTCCAGCCGCTGCCGGTGGTCCTACTACCACGACCGTTACTACTTCGACCGGTACTGCCGCTACGACGGCTACTACGGCTACTACGGCGCCTACGGCGTGAACGACGCCCCCCAGACCACTGCCCCTGTCGCCCAGCCGGCCGCCCCCGCGGCCGAGTCCCCCGCCCCCGACCAGACGATCACCGCCCCGGAGAACCCGGCACCGGCCCCCGCCGAGATGGCACCGGCCCCGCCGATGCCCGATCCCCCGGGCCAGGGCCTGGCCCACTACGACGCCGAGGCCCACGAGGACCCCGCCACGCTGTTCTAGGTATCCGGCGAGCACCGAAGAAGGGACCGGCAACGCCGCCGGTCCCTTCTTCTTGCCTTTCGTCACTGGCGGCCTACCGATAGCGTTCGGGCCGGATGGCGGGCGTGGTCACCCTCTTGTTCACCGACCTCGCCGGTTCGTCGGGACCGCTCGGCGAGCGGAACGACGCCGGCGAGCAGGTGCGGCGCAGGCACTTCCGTGTGCTGCGCGACGCCGTGACGGCCGCCGGTGCGGCCGAGGTGAGGAACCTCGGTGACGGGCTCGTCGTGGCCTTCGCCAGCCCGGCCCAGGGCGTGGCCTGCGCCGTGGCCGTCCAGCAGGCGATCGCCGTGCACAACGACAAGCGGGGCGGCCCGCCGCTCGGGGTGCGGGTCGGCCTCCACGCCGGTGAGCCGACCGGGGTCGACGACGGCGACGGCCCGCCGGTGGCCATCGCCCGCCGGCTGTGCGACGCCGCCGCCGGGGGCCAGATCCTGGCCTCGGACCTCGTCCGGGGTCTCCTCGGCCCGAGGGGCGAATTCGTCTTCCATCGGCGGGGGCCGGTGCCGCTGCCCGGTCTGGCCGAACCGGTGCCGGCCTACGAGGTGGAGTGGGCGCCGGCGCCGGCGGCCGGTCCCGCCCCGCCCGATCCCCGCCGGGCCCGGCTGGTGGGGAGGGCCGCCGAACTGGCCGCCCTCCAGGCGGAACTCGAACTGGCCGCCGCCGGCCGGCTGCGGGCGGTGCTGCTGGCCGGCGACGCCGGCATCGGCAAGACCCGGCTGGCCGCCGAGCTGGCCGCCCGGTGCGGCGCCGGCGCCACCGTCCTCAACGCCCGGGCCTACCCGCTCGGCGCCACCGCCTCGCTGGGGCTGTGGGTCGAAGCCCTCGAAGGCCACTTGAAGACCCGCCCGGCCGACCAGGTGGCGGCGCTGGCCGGCCCCCACCTCGAGGACCTCACCACCCTGCTCCCGTCGGTGGCCGGCGTCGCCCCGTCCCGACCGGTGGCCGAGCCGTCCCGGGTGCGGCTCCTCGGCGGCCTGGCCCACGTGCTGGGCGGGCTGGCGGCGGGCGGACCGGTGGTGGTGGTCCTCGACGACGTCCACCTGGCCGACGGTTCGTCGTGGGAGGCCCTCGGATACCTCGCCCGTCACCTGGCCGCCGCCCGCCTCCTCCTGGTGCTGGCCGCCCGGCCGGCCGAGCTGGCCGGTCACACCACCGCCACCCAGACCCTGCTGGCGCTGGAACAGGAGGGCTACCTCCGCCGGCTGACCGTCGGGCCGCTCGGGGAGGACGACGTGGCCGAGCTGGCCCGGGCCGTGACCGGCCGTCCCGACGTCGGCGACGCCCTGGTCACCTGGCTGATGGAACGGTCCCGGGGGACGCCGCTGTTCGCCGGCGGCCTCCTCCGGGCGCTCCTCGACGAAGGCGCCGACCTCGCCCACCCGGCGCTCCAGGTGCTGCCCGAGGACCTGACCGAACGGGTGGCGCTCCGCCTCCGTCAGCTCGACAGCGCCAGCCGGGCGCTCCTCGAGATGATGGCCGTCGTCGGCTCCCGGGTGACCCTGGGCGAGTTGCTGTCGCTGTCCGCCGAGCCGCTCGAGGCGGTGGCCGACCGGCTCGACGGGCTCGTCCGGCTGCGGCTCGTCACCGAGTTCGAGCAGGGGCGGGACCTGACCTACGAACTCGGTCACCCGCTGATCCAGGACGCCGTCTACCAGGGCATCGGCGGCGCCCGCCGCCGGGCGTTGCACCGCCACGTGGCCCGGGCGCTCCTGGCCGCCGGACGGCCCGGACCGGGGGCCGCCCACTTCGTCCGCTCGGCCGACGCCGGCGATCCCGAAGCCGTCGACGCCCTGCGGGAGGCCCTGGCCCAGTCGGAGGCCCGGGAGCTGCACCGGGAGTCGCTGGCGCTGCTGCGGGCGCTGGTCGACCTGCTCCCGGCCGGCGACCGCCGCTGGCTCGACGTCCACGCCGCCATGGCCCCGCAGGCGGAGTGGGCGATCGACCACCGGGTCGACGTCGAGATCGGGGTGGCGGCGGAGGCGATGCGCCGCATCGACCAGCTGCTGGCGGCGTCGCCCGACGCCGCCCGGCGGGCGGGCGTCAAGCTCAACCTGGCCGTGTTCGTCGGTTGGGGCGAAGGCGACACCGACGCCGCCGTGGGCGTGGCCGAGGAGGCCCGCCGCCTGGCCGGCGAAGCCGGCGACCGCCGGGTGGAGCTCCTGGCCGGCAACGAGATCGGTTACCTGCAATGGATCGCCGGCGACATGCGGGCCTTCGAGGCCCGGGCGATCGAGACGCTGGCCGGCGGCGAGGCGGCCGGTGACCGCTTCGTCACGCTGCAGGGGCTGTGCTCCCTGGCCCACAACCTGCAGCTGCGGGGCGACGTTGCCGGTTCCCGGCCCGTCCTCGACCGGGCGGTCGCCCTCGCCCGGGCCGACGGCAAGCTCTACCGCACCAGCTACCTCCTGGCCCAGGACGCCTACTCCCTGGCCCTCCTCGGGCGGATGGCCGACGCCTGGATCCGGCTGGCGGACGGCCGGGCCGCCCACCCCGGGTACCGCACGACGGTGCTGCTCGACTACGGCATGCAGCTCCACTGGCTGGCCGGCGAGCTGGCCGCCTGCTGCCAGACGTTCTCCGATCAGCTCGCCTGGGCCGGCGGGCACAGCCGCCGCCGGGCCCTCGGCGCCTGCGTGGCGGCCATCAGCGCCGCCGAGCGGGACGACGCCCGCCTGGCCCGGGAGATCGTGGGGGCGGCGGCGGCCGTGGCCACCGGGCGGGGTACCCGGCCCCAGAGCGACCAGATGCGGTGGGCGGCCGGTGTCACGGCCTGGCTGGAGGGCGACGCCGCCCGGGCCGCCGGGGAGCTGGCCGCCGCCGGCCGCCGCCAGCGGGACGGCGGGTGGGGGGCCGGGCCCTTCGCCCGGCTGATCGCCGCCGACCTCGCCGAGGTCGCCGCCCGCACCAGCGAACCCGCCGCCCTGGCCGGGGCCCGGGAGCTGCTCGAGGGCGTCGACCTCGACGGCAGCGGCCCGGCCCTGGCGGCCGTGACGCGCCTGGCGCTCGGCGCCGTCGACTCGGTCGGCGACCCGGGGGCGGCCGCCGGCGGCCTGGTCGAGGCGGGCCGGGCGCTGGCCGGCGCCGGCTGGCCGCTGCTCGAGGGCCGGGCGCTGGCCCTGGCCGGCCGGGCGGAGGCCGCCGCCGGCCGGCGGGACCGGGCCGTCGACCTGCTGGGGGAGGCGGTCCGGCGGTTCGACCAGTGCGGCGCCGCCGTCCGGCGGAGCTGGGCCCGGGACGATCTGCGCCGCCTCGGGGCCCGGGGCCGGCGGGCCGGGTCGGCGGTGAGCGGGCCGGCGGCGCTCACGAAACGGGAGCGGGAGGTCGTGCGGGCCGCGCTGGCCGGCGGCACGGCCAAGGAGATCGCCCGCCAGCTCTTCATCGGAGAGCGCACGGTGGAAACGCACCTGGCCGCGGCCTACGCCAAGCTCGGCGTCAACTCCCGCCTGGAGCTGCTCCGCCTCGGCCCCGAACTGGACCCGTAGACGAGCCGGCCCCGAGAACGGCCGCTGGTCGGGGGCCCCTCGGGCGACGAGAATCTCCGTACCGGATCTCCGTACCGGGCCCGAGGTTGCACCACCGGAGGCTCCGTACGGTGGGCGGAGATCGAGCGGCCGAGCCCGCTCGAGGGGGAGAGGAGCACGACCATGCGCCGTTCGCCGTTTGCTCTCGTCATCGCCACCGTCAGCCTGTTCGCCCTCGCTCCGACGCCGGCCCGGGCCGCCGTGCCGGGCACCGATCAGGGCCCGAGATCGCCGAAAGACATCCACTGCCTGGCCAAACTCGACGTCACCCTGTCCCCCGGCATCTCGATGACGCCGAGCGCCGGCCGCATCTCCAGCGGCGGAGAGACCGGGACGAACGCCTGTGACGGGCCCATCAACGGCTTCACGCCGACCGGCGTCGCCACCCGGGGGGAAGAGGGCCGCTACGGAGTCGAAGGGCCGAGCAGCTGCATGAACCCGTCCGGCGTGGCGGCCTGGACGATCAAGTTCACCGTCCCCACCACCGGCGGGCCCCAGCACGTGGAGTTCCCGGTGCGCGGCACGTACGGCCCGCTGCAGGGCGGCGGCGTGTACGGGGGCACGTTCAGCGGGGACGGGATGTACGGCCACTTCACGATCCGGCCGGTGAAGGGCGACTGCGTCACGTCACCGATCACGCTGGCCCACCTGGAGTGCGACGAATGGATCGTGGCCAGGCCGTGAGGCGTCCCGTTCCCGACCTGGCCGTCGTCCCCGACGAACTGCTGGCGCGGCTGGCGGCGGCCGAGGCGGACGGTTGCGCCGTTGACCACAGCGGAGCGATCGCCCTGCTCGGGGAGACCGGCTATCTCGTCCTGCCGGTACCGGTCGAACTCGGCGGGCTCGGCGCCGGTCTGGTGCAGGTCTGCCACCAGCAGCGCCGCCTGGCCCGGCGGGCCCCGGCCCTGGCCCTGGCCGTCAACGAGCATCTGGGCTGCGTGGGAGCGGCGGCCGACCTCCGCCGGGCGGGCGGCGGTTCCCACGGCTGGCTCCTGGAGGAGGCCGCCGCCGGCGAGTTCTTCTCCGGCCGGATCGGCGGGCCGGGTTCGCTGCCGCCGCTGGCCTGGGCGGAGGCGACGCTGGCCGCCGTGACGACCGGAATCGCCGAGCGGGCCTTCGAGCTCGGCGTCCAGGCGGCCCGCTCCCGCCCCGCCCCGGCCCGGCGGAGCGGTCGCCACGAGGTGGCCCGGATGGCCGTGGAACTCGACGGGCTGGTGGCCCACGCCGAACGGGTGGCCGACGACTGGTCGGCCGGAGTGGCCCATGGCGCCGCCTGGCCGGCCAAGCTGGCCGCCGCCCGGTTCCGGGCCGCCGAGGGGGCGGCCCGCATCGTGGCCGCCGCCCGCCGGCTCGGCGCCGGGCCGGGGGCGGAGGCGGCCGAGGAGCTCGACGGCCTGGCCCGCCGGCTGGCGGCACCGGAGCTGGCGGTCGGTGACGGCCTCGACGACCTCATCGGCCGGTGGGCCCTCGACCGGGCCGGTTGCCTCAGCGGGTGACCGGCCCGCCCCGGGCAGCCGGCCGGCAGTCGGCCCACGCCTCCCGGCCGAGGTCGGCCAGGGCGGCCACGGGGTGCGGCTCGCCGGGCGGGTCGGCCGCCGCCGAGCGCCAGGCGTCGAGGTGGGCCCGGTCGCAGTAGAGGTCGGCGGCGGCGCAGAAGTCGTCGAGGACGTGGGCGCAGTCGCTGGGCGGGAGCCAGCCCCAGGCGTCGCCCCGGGGCACGCCGTTCTCCAGGGGCACCCGCAGCCCGGCGCCGCAGCCGCCGCAGGTCGTGACGGCTTCGGCCGTCCACCCCAGGGCGGCCGGGATGGCCACGGCGTCGAAGGCGCACCACGTCCGGAGCCGGCCGCCGGGGCGTTCGATGGCGTGGCGGGTCGGCCGGAGGGTGAGCCCGGCGATGCCGTCGAGCCGGCCGCCGGCCGTGACCGTCGCCCGCCCCGCCGCCACCAGCCCGGCCATCACCGCCCCGGCCGTCTCCTCCGTCAGCCCGGCCGCCCGGGCGAGCTCGGCGGGAGAGAGGGAGCGCCCGTCCACCAGGGCGGCGAACCCCGCCCGCCGCAAGGCCCCGACGGCGGCGGCGTCGAGGCCGCCCACGCCGGTCACACCCAGTCGGGGCCGATACGGGTGCAGCTGGCCAGGTGGTGACAGTGGTCGGTGGCCACCGAGCGGGCGGCGGCGATGACGCCGGCCACCCGGGGGTCGCGGATCGAGTAGGTGGCCGTGCGGCCCCAGCGCTCGGCCTCGACGAACCCGCACCACCGCAGGCAGGCCAGGTGGTTCGACACCCGGCTGGGCGAGCAGCCGAGCCGTTCGATCAGCTCCGACACGGTGTGGGGCCGCTCCAGCAACCGTTCCAGGATCCCGAGCCGGGTGGGGTTGCCCAGCACCCGGAACAGGCGGGCCGAGGCCAGGTCGAGGTCGGCGACGGGGACGGCGGCGGAGGCGGCGGGAGCAGCGGCGGCGGTGGGCGGCATGGCGCCGAGGTTAGGGGCGCCCCCGGCCGGGACCCAACAGGAAATCCGGTGCGGTTGCTACAACTCCGGCCATGCGCACCGCTCGACGCCTCCGCTCCGCTCTCCTCGTGGTGCCCGCCCTGGCCGTGGCCGCCGCCATCGGGCCGGTCGCCGTGACCGGCCCCGCCGGCCCGGGCGCGCTGCGCCCCCACGCCGCCGGAGCCAGCCTGCGCGACGAGGAGGCGGCCATGCCCGGCACCGCCGTCGGCATGTACACCGACGACTCGGTGGCCCACCAGGTGTCGAGCTTCACCATCAACCCGAAGATGGTGAGCTGCGGGGTCGGCACGCTGGCCCCCGGCGGTGACTCCTCCGGCCCCTTCGCCATGCTGATGTACTCCACCCGCATCGACAGCTACACCGTCGACAAGGAAGCGGGCGAGATCCGGGCCACCGGCCGGATGCGCTCGATCACCAAGATGGGCAGCAGCGTCGTCGAGGACGCCGAGCACGACTTCCTGGCCATCGCCGCCGCCACCGTCCCCCACGGCGGGTTCGCCCAGGCCGTCCACTCCGGCGGCGACCGCTTCGACGTCCACTTCTCGACGCCGTTCTGGGACCAGTACAACCCCATGTGCACCCCGTCCACCGTGGCCGCCGGCAAGTGCCGCTTCGGTGGCGAGCTCCTCATGGGCCATGTCTTCATGCCCCACTAGGGCCCGGACCGTGCTCCGGGGCGCGGCCGTCGCCCTGGCCGTCTCGTTGCTGGGCGGGCTGGCCGCCGTACCGGCCGCCCGGGGCGAGCCGGGGCCCAACCCCGTCCTGCGGTGGAACGACGCGCTGCTGGAGGCGATCCGGGTGACGAAGACGCCGCCCACCATCGGGGCCCGGGCGCTGGCCGTCACCAACACCTGCATGTACGACGCCTGGGCGGCCTACGACCCGGTGGCCGTCGGCACCCGCCTCGGCGGGACGCTGCGGCGGCCGGCCGACGAGCGCACGCCCGAGGCCCGGGACGAGGCCATCAGCCGGGCCGCCCGGCTGGCCCTGGCCGACCTGTTCCCCGCCCGGGCCGCCGGCTTCGACGCCGTGCTGGCCTCCCAGGGCTACGACCCGGCCCGCCCGGCCGAGGAGGGCACGCCGGCCGGCGTGGCCCTGCAGGCCTGCCGGGCGGTGCTCGACTTCCGCCACCACGACGGCGCCAACCAGCTCGGCGACGAGCCGGGATCGGCCGGCGGGCCGTACTCCGACTACACCGGCTACCGCCCGGTCAACGGTCCCGACCGCCTGTCCGACCCCGACCGCTGGCAGCCGCGGCGCACCCCCGACGGCCAGGGCGGCACGACCGTGCAGCGCTTCCTCACCCCCCAGTGGGGCCGGGTCGTGCCCTTCGCTCCCGGCGACGCCGACGAGACCGGCGGGGAAGGAACGGGCCCGGTCGGGGGCGGCACGGCCGTCGACTTCCTGGCCGCCGACCCCGGCCCGCCCCGCTCCGGGACGCCGGCCCGCCAGGCCGAGGTCGACGAGATGGTCCGCCTGTCCGCCGGTCTGACCGACGAGCAGAAGGTCATCGCCGAATACTGGGCCGACGGGGCGGGGAGCGAGCTGCCGTCGGGCCACTGGATGCGCTTCGCCCAGTTCTGCTCCCGGCGCGACGCCCTCGGCGTCGACTCCGACGTCAAGCTGTCGTTCCTCCTGGCCAACGCCATGCTCGACGCCGGCATCGCCACCTGGGCGCGCAAGGTCCGCTTCGACTCGATCCGCCCGGCCAGCCTGGTCCCGCACGTCGAGGCCGGGAAGGCGATCCGGGCCTGGGCCGGCCCCTACCAGGGCACGCGGGAGATGGACGGGGCGGCATGGCGGCCCTACCTGCCGACGCCGGCCTTCGCCGAGTACCCGTCCGGCCACAGCACCTTCAGCGCCGCCGGAGCCGAGGTCCTCGACCTCTTCACCGGCCGGACCGCCTTCGGGGCCACCGTGGTGGTCCCGGCCGGGGCGTCCCACGTCGAGCCGGGGGCGGTGCCGGCCCGCGACGTCGTCCTCCACTGGGACAGCTTCGACGACGCCGCCGACCAGGCCGGCTTCTCCCGCCGCCTCGGCGGGATCCACTTCCTGACCGGCGACCTCGACGGCCGCCTCGTCGGCCGCCGGGTGGCCGCCCGGGTCGTGGCCCGGGGCCGGGAGCTCTTCACCGGCCGGTAAATCCGCTGTGGCGTGAGATCGATGTTGTGCTCTATGGTGCATAGGTCATCTCGCGTCATGTGGAGAGGCCGATGCAGTGCGGGCGGCACTCGTCGATCCGGAGCCGGCTCAGTCCGATGCTGATCGTCGTGCTCGGATCCGGCGGCTGGTGGGTGTGGGCCGGTCAGGCCCGGGCGGCGGACGCCGCCGGCGGGGCCGGCCGGGCCGTGGCCATCTGCTGCGCCTGGGGGAACAAGCTGAGCGACGGCGTCCTCACCTACTCGGTGACGGGCGACGACCAGACGGCCCTGTCGATCATCCGGGGCGCCGTCGAGGCCTGGGACGACGCCCTCCCCGACCTCAAGATGACCGAGGTGACGGGCCGGGCCAGGCCCGACATCGCCTTCACCTACGGCCCGGGGGCGGCCGACGGCGGCGAGAGCCCCGGCGGCACCGGCGCCCGGGGCCTCACCACCAGCTATCTCAACGCCCGGCGGCTGGTCCTGCGGGTGGAGATCGGCATCGACGGCGGCCCGTCGCCGGTCAACGCCGGAGCCATCGAGGAGATCGCCAAGCACGAGTTCGGCCACGCCCTCGGGATCGGCCACGCCAACTGGGACGGCGACCTCATGTCGCCGCTGGTCAACCCCACCCCGGCCCCGATCCCGGGCTGCGACATCAACGCCGTCATGCAGGCCAACTCCTGGCGGATGGTTGACCACACCCGTCGCCCCAGGCCCGCCAGCACCACCCAGATCGCCTGCTGAGCGCAGCCCGTCCGCCGCTTCGCGCCCTTCGTAACACCTTGCTGACGAATGCCCCAACGGTGGCCATACTTGGGCGCCGTCTCGGTGGGGGGCGGCGGGCCGGAGGGGGCTGTGATGAACCGCAGGATCGTCGTGGGTCGGGTCACGTTGGGCGCCCTGGCCGTCGGCCTGGTGCCGCTGGCCGCCGCCGGCGCGGGGGCCAGCGCCGACAACTCGGCCGGCCTGTGCCGGTCGGCGTTCGGCGAGCGGGGGCCCACCGGCGGGCCGATCGTCGGCGAGGCGCCTCCCGGCGACCCGATGACCATCAGCGTGGGCTGGAACCCCGGCGACTGGCCCGACGGCACGCTGGGCCGGATCGTGACCTGCGTGAGCCTCGACGCCCACGCCGCCCCGTGGATGACCAACACCACGGTGGCGCCGCCCAACACCGGCAGCCTCGTCCTCAACCTGACGCTGCCCGACGGCGCCCCGGGATCGCTGGTCTGCGGGCAGAACCTCCTGGTCGGCGACAGAACCGCCGCCGGCCGCACCCGGCCGACGAGCCCGGTGTGCTTCAAGCTCCGGGCCCCCGAGCCCGCCTCGCCGCCCGCCCGCTCGGCCCGGTCCGGCGCCGGCCGGACGGTGGCCGGATCGCCGCCGGCGGGGCCCGCCGCGGGCGGGACCACGCCGGCCATCCGCCCCGCCCCCACCGCCCGGACCGCCGGCCCGCCGGCGCCGGCAACGGCGTCCGCCCCCGCCTCCACGCCGCCGGCCCGGGCGGCCCATGAAGCGCCCGGCGCCCGGCGCCCGTCCGCCGCCATGCCCGACGAACTGGCCCGCTCGGGGGCGGCGCTGGCCCCGGCGGCGGCGTCCGCTGCTCCGGCCGGCGCGGCCACCCCGCCCGCCTCGGCGGCTTCGGCGGCGAAGCGGTCGGCTTCGGCCGCCACCCGGCCCGCCGCCGCGGCCGGGACCGCCACCGCCGGCGCCCCGGCCACCGCCCTGCCCCGGACGGGCCTCGAGAACCGGATCCCGCTGGCCGGCGCCGGCGGCCTCCTGGCCCTCGGCGGCGCTTCGATCATCTTCGGCACTCCGGGCCGACGGCGCCGGACGGCCTAGCCGGGCCGGCGCACCCCGCTCAGCCGGCGGGGAGCACCGCCGGGGAGTCGGCCCGGTGGGCGAACAGGCGCGGCTCGCCGGTCCCGTCGGCCGGGACGGCGTAGGTGTCGGACTCCACGCTGTAGAGGACGGTGCCGTTGTCGAGCCACTCGGCCTGGTCGTCGACGTTGCGGGTCTCGGCCAGCGGGTGGTCCTTCAGCGTGTCGAGGTCGAGGACGCTGAGCCGCCAGACGAACCCGTCGAGGCCGCCGCCCGACACCCGGGACTTGAAGGCGATGCGGGTGCCGTCGGGCGACAGGGACGGGCACTCGACGCCGTCGCGCAGCACCGTCAGGCTCCGGGTCGAGAGGTCGCCCTGCATGAGGTACGTGTGCCCGCCCGTCCCCAGCGTGGCGTAGAACCGGCCCGGCGTGCGGGAGAACGTGACGCCCCAGAAGTTGAAGTCCACCGCCTGGATGCGCTTGCCGTCCTTGAACACGGCGAAGGTCTCGAGGTCGCCGAGCGACGTGCCCGTCGTCATGTCGAACAGCGTCGTGCGGGTCGAGAAGGCGCCGCCGGCGTAGGAGTCGCCGTTGACGAAGACGGTGGCCGAGCCGAGCGAACCGTCGGGGGAGACCCGGGCCCGGCTCGGCAGGCCGGCCAGCGGCAGTTCCCCGGTGGTGGTGAAGTCGGGGCCGAAGAACCGGGCCCGGTAGGGAGTCCCGAAGGGGTCGTCGGCCTGCTCGGCCAGGCACAGGCCGTGCCCGGCGGCCATGTACAGGCGCCGGCAGGGGTAGCTCGTGACCTGGCGGGGGCCGTCGGGGTCGGCCAGGGGCGCCACGGCGGCGTAGCCCGCCTGGGCGGCGCTCGACAGGTTGCGGAACAGCACGTGGGGTTGGGCCTCGATGGCCGCCACCGACTCCGGCGGGGCCGACGCCACCGCCGCCGCCTGCTCGAGCGACCGGACCCGACCCCGGGAGTGGAGCACGTACCCGGTGGCGGTGGCCACGCAGACGGCGCAGAGGGCGACGAAGCCCGCCACCCGCCAGCGGTTCCCGGGCGCGGCCGTCTCCGTCACGGTTCCTTCTTCGGCTCCCGACGGGGTGGTCCCCTCTCCGGGCCCGACCGGCCGCCGGAGGGTCGCGGTGGTTTGTCCGAAGGACGGGGCGCGTTCCGGACATAGCGGGCGATGTGGCCACCGCGCCCTTCGCACCGGAGGTCCGATGTCCGACACTACGACCGGGCCAGAATGGCGAGGCCCCTGCTACTGCCGCGTGTGCCGTCGTCCGCCGAGGCCGGGAGGGCCCGTTGTACTCCTCAGTCCGAGACCGGCCGTCCACCCCGGCCGCACCGGAGCAGGAAGCGGACGCGCCCGCCGGCCGCCCCCGGGTCCACCGCAACGTCGTCCTGCTGGGGATCAACAGCCTGCTGACCGACATCTCTTCGGAGTCGGTCAACGCCGTCCTGCCGATCTACCTCGTCAGCGCCCTCGGCATGTCGGTCCTCGCCTTCGGCGTGTTCGACGGCATCTACCAGGGGATGAGCGCCCTCCTGCGGGTCGTCGGCGGCATGTTCGCCGACCGCCGGCAGCGCCACAAGGAGGTGGCCGGGTTCGGCTACGCCCTGTCGGCCTTCTGCAAGGTCGGGCTGCTGTCGACCACCGCCCTCAACCCCACCCGGGCCATCCTCCTCCTCGACCGGACGGGCAAGGGCGTGCGCACCGCTCCCCGCGACGCCCTCATCTCCCTGTCGAGCTCGCCGGAGCGGATGGGCGAGTCGTTCGGCATCCACCGGGCCCTCGACACCGTCGGGGCCCTCATCGGGCCGATCCTGGCCTTCTTCCTCCTCAGCGCCGCGCCCAAGGCCTACGACTCGGTCTTCGTGGTGAGCTTCTGCGTGGCGCTCGTCGGCCTCGGCGTGCTGGTCTTCTTCGTCCAGAACCCGCCCCGGGAGCGGGTGGAGCAGGCCCGGGAGCACGCCCTCACCCGGCACGGCACCCGCCGGCTCATGGCCAGCCCGGCGTTCCGCCGCATCGCCCTGGCCGGCGTCGCCCTCAGCCTGGTGACGATCAGCGACGCCTTCATCTACCTTTCCTACCGGGACAGGACGCACATGGAGTCGCGGTACTTCCCGCTGCTGTTCGTGGGAACGGCGCTGGCCTACCTGCTCTTCGCCGTTCCCCTCGGCCGCCTGGCCGACCGGATCGGAGCGGCCAAGGTGTTCCTCGGCGGGCACGCCGTGCTGATCGGCAGCTACGTCGTGCTGCGGACGGCGGGCCGGGGCTCGGGCTTCCTCACCGTGGCCCTCGTGCTCGGGCTCCTCGGGACGTACTACGCCGCCACCGACGGCGTCCTCATGGCGCTGGCCAGCCGGGTGATCCCCGACGAGCTCCGCAGCAGCGGCCTGGCCTGGATCACCACGGTCACCACGCTGGCCAAGCTCGGGGCGTCGATGCTGTTCGGCCTGGTGTTCAGCATCTGGGGCCCGGCCGGGGCCGTCTCGTCGTTCCTGGTGGCCCTCGTCGTCGTCCTGCCCGTCGCCGCCGCCGTCCTCCTCCGCCCGTCCCGCCGCCCCGAGGTGCCGGCCGCATGACCATCAGCGAAGAGACCACGCCCCCGCCCCGCCCCGGGGGCCCGAACCGGGGCCGGATCCTCGGCTTCGTCGCCCTCTGTGTCGTCTGCCTGGCGGTGGCCGTCGGCTACGTGGCCCACAGCCGGGGGCGCGACGACCGCAAGGTCGACGCCGCCGGCGCGGTGGCCGCCGGGGCGCCGTCGGCCGCCTCGCTGATGGCCCGGCCCCACCTGCTGGTGCGGGACATGGCCGCCGGCCAGGCCGGTTTCGCCGGCGTCGTCCCCCTGGCCGGCACCACCGGCCCCCGGGCGGTGACCGACCTCCCCTGCGCCCGCCTCTACATGGCCGCCGGCAACGGCATCTGCCTGTCGGACCACGGCGACATCATCAACCCCTACAAGGTCGTGTTCTTCGGGCCCGACCTCAAGCCCCGGGCCGAGAAGCCCCTGGCCGGCGTCCCCAGCCGGGCCCGGGTGTCGGCCGACGGGAAGTACGGCGCGTCGACCGTGTTCGTCACCGGCGACTCCTACGCCGCCGGCTCCTTCTCGACCCGCACCACGATCTGGGACATGGCCACCGGCAACGAGGTCGCCAACCTGGAGGACTTCACCGCCTGGCAGGGCGGCAAGCAGCTCCAGTCGCCGGACCACAACTTCTGGGGCGTGACCTTCGACCCCGCCGACAGCTCGCACTTCTACGCCACGCTCGGCACGAAGGGCCATACCTACCTGGTCGACGCCGACCTCCGCACCCGGAAGGCCAACGTCCTGCGGGACGGGGTCGAGTGCCCCTCGCTCTCGCCCGACGGCACCCGCATCGCCTTCAAGCAGCGGACCAGCGCCGGCGGCGCCGACCTGCCCACCTGGCAGCTGGCCGTCCTGGACCTGAAGACCCTCCACGACCACCCGGTGGCCGAGACCCGCAACGTCGACGACCAGGCCGAATGGCTCGACAACGCCACGCTGGCCTACGCCATCGACACCGGCGTCGGCGCCCCCGGCATCTACGCCACGGCCGCCGACGGCTCGGGCGCCCCCCGCCTCCTCGTCGCCGACGCCGACTCCCCGTCCGTCTCCCGCTAGCCCATCCGCCCGGGCTCGCCCGCCGGCCGCCGCGGTCGGGGCGGCGATCACCGCTCGTGATCAGTTCGGCCACGAAAAGTGGCCGGCGCCGGGAACCGGCCGCCGCCGGCGACCGTCGAAACGGGTGACACCGGAGGAGGACCGACCGATGAGTGAGCCCGACGCCATCGAACCCGACGACATCGCTCCCGAGCCCGTGCCCGCCGCGCCCCCGGCCGGTCGGCGCCGCCGGGCGGTCGTGGCCGGCGTCGCCGTGCTGGCCCTGGCGGCCGGCGGTCTGGCCGTCGCCACCGGCGGCGGAGGCGGCGGGCCGAAGGCCGCCCCGCTGGCCCTGCTGGCCGGGAACGGCAACGCCGCCGAGGGCCGGAGCACGGCGGCGCCGATGACCGGCGGCTCGGGCGGCGGCGCCGCCCCGGCCGTCGCCGGCGCCGACGGCCGGGCGATCATGCCCTATCCGGTCGGCGGCCCGGGGCTGCAGTTCAAGGTCTCCGGCGACCTGCCCGGCCTGGCCGGTCACGCCGCCGCCTGGAACGTCTCCGGCCCGGCCCTCGACCGGGCGGCGGTGACCCGGCTCGCCGACGCCCTCGGCGTCGGCGGCACCCCGGCCGCCCGCGACGGCGGCTGGTTCGCCGATGACGGCGACTGGACGCTGGCCGCCACCCCCGCCGGCGACGCCTGGTCGGTGAGCCTCTACCGCTCCCGCTACGGCGCGGTCGACAACGGCGCCTCCTCGTCCGTCAGCTCCGGCCCGGCCACCCCGGCGTCGGTCACCACCGGCGGCGGCGACGCCGCCCCGGCCGGAGCGGGCCTGACCGCCGCCCGGGCCGAGCAGCGGGTCCGGGACCTGATCGCCGCCATGGGCGCCCCCGGCGCCTCGTGGCAGGCCCAGGTGACCGAGACCGGGATCGGTCCGGGCTGGGCGTGCGCCGCTCCCGCCCAGGCCTCGCCCGAGCTGACCAGGGAAGAGGCCGACAAGCTCCGCCTCGAACAGAACGGCGCCACCGTCGAGCCCGCCCCGCCGGCGGCGGCCGGCTCCGGCCAGGCCTCGCCGGGGATCGCCGTCGCCGAGCCGGCGCCGGCCCCGGCCGGCCCCGCACCGGCCGGCCCCGCACCGGCCGGCCCCGCTCCGGCGCCCACCGCCAAGCCGGGCGCCGGCGGCGCCGTGGACCCCGGCTGCCCGCCGCCGCCTCCGCCCGTGAAGGGGTTCAGCGTCTCGCTGTTCCCCGTCCTCGACGGGCACCGGGCCGATTGGGCGCTGTGGAACGTGACCCTCCGGGCCGATGACGGCCGGATCGAAAACGTCTACGGCTCGTGGGCGACGTTCGACCGGGCCGGCGACTACAAGCTCCGCACGGTCGGCACCGCCCTCGAGGAGCTGACCGCCCCGCCGGTGGCGCTGCCCGCCATCGGGCCGGCGGTGGCGACGCCCGCCATCGCCCCGCCCGCCGGCTGCGCCGGAGGGGCGCCGCTCGCACCGGAGAAGCCGACCGCCTCGTCCATGCCGGTCTGTCCGCCGGTGGCGCCGATGGTCGTCACCATCACCGACGTCGAGCTCGGGCTGGTGCAGGCGCCGGTGTGGGACGGCGGGCGGGCCCGGATGATGCTCGTCCCCGCCTACCGCTTCCGGGGCCATTTCGACGACGGCTCGGCCTGGGAGACGTCGGTCATCGCCCTCCACCCCGACGCCATCGCCCCGCCGCCCGACGTCCCGGCCGGCGCCGGCGGGCGGAAGACCGGCTAGGCCGGGCCGAAGCCGTATTTCGCCAGGATCGACTGGGCCGAGGGCCCGAGGACGTAGTCCAGGAAGGCGAAGGCCAGATTCTGGTTCTTCGACTGCTTGAGGACGGCCATCGGGTAGTCGGCCACGACGTTGTACCGGTCGTCGATGGTCACGCCGTCGGCGCCGGCGGCGGCGGCCCTGGCGTCGGTCACGTAGCCGATCCCGGCGTCGACCTCGCCGCTCGTCACCTTGGTCACGACGGCCTTGACGTTGGCCTCCAGCGACTTCGGCTGGGCCTTCACCGCCGCCTTGGAGAGGGCCTGGGCGCCGTACTTGCCGCAGGGCACCTCGGCGGCGCAGAGCACGAACGTGACGCCGGGCCGGGCGAAGTCGGCCAGGCTCAGGATCTTCTTCGGGTTCCCCTTCTTCACCAGGATGGCCAGCTTGTTGTGGGCGAAGACCTTCGGGTCGCCGGCATTGCCGGCGTCGGTGACCTTCTTCATGTTGGTCTGGTCGGCCGAGGCGAAGAGGTCGGCCGGAGCCCCGTTGTCGGCCTGCGTGGCCAGCGTCGACGAGGCGTCGTAGCTGAAGGTCACCCTGGTGCCGGGATGGGCCGCCTCGAAGGCCTTCCCGAGCTCGTTGAACGAGTCGGTGAGGGAGGCGGCGGCGAGCACCGTGAGGTCGCCGGTCACCGCCCCCGCGGCCGCCGTGGTGGCCGTGGGGCCCGGGGCGCCGGCGCTGGCCGTCGACGGCTTCGGCTTCTCGCTGGAGCAGGCGGCCCCCAGGAGCAACGTGGTCGCCAGCGTGAGAACCAGCGCCGATCGGCGGAACATCATCGTCCGTGCCTTCCTCGTAGTCAGCATGCGACTACAGGGTACCCATAGTTCCGCTCAAGTCGGGACAAAAACGCGCCGTAAACCTGGATGTGAAGCGCCCCCTCCCGCGCTCCAACCTCCTGGTCGGGCTCCTGACGGGGCTCCTGATCGCCGTGCCCTACGCCGGCGTGGCCCACGGCCGCGCCCTCGACGGCGTCAACGACCTCGGCCCCGTCGTCCTCGGCCTGCTGGCCGTGACGGCCGCCTGGCGGGTCGGGTCCCGCCCCGACGTCGACCCGGCCCTGCGCCGGGCCTGGCGGCGCCTGGCCGGCGCCTTCGGCTGCTGGTGCGCCGGCGACGCCCTGTGGTTCGTCTACGAGACGGTGCTGCAGCGCCACCCCTTCCCGTCCCCCGCCGACGCCGCCTACCTGGCGTTCTACCCCGTGGCCGCCTGGGCGCTGCTGTCGTTCCCGTCGGCCACCCGGCGGCGCAGCGACTGGACGAAACTCGGCCTCGACGCCCTCACCGTGCTGCTCTGCGCCGCCATGGGCATCTGGTACCTGGTGATCGGCCCGACCGTCCACGGCCACCCGGCCGGCGGCCTGGAGATGGTCCTCAACTTCGCCTACCCGGTCGGCGACCTGCTGATCCTCTTCGGTGTGGTGGTGAACCTGCTGCGCCGCACCACCGCCTCCGACCGGTCGCTGCGCCTCCTGGTGGCCGGCGTCGGCGGGCTGGTGGTGGCCGACGTGGCCTTCGCCCACCTGTCGCTGTCGGGTACGTACAACGGGGGCTGGCCCGACGCCTTCTGGCTGGCCGCCTGGTGCCTGTTCTTCCTCGCCGCCCGCACCGTGCCGGGCTCGGCCGCGACCGCCCCGCTTCCGGCCGACGGGCATCCGGTGCTGGCCGGCCGGGGCCTGCGCCACCCCCGGGACCACCGCTCGGCGACGCAGCCGGTGGCGCGGCTCCCCTACCTGGCCGTGGTCCTGGCCTACGCCCTCCTGCTGGTGGTCGGCCGTCGGGCCGCCGTCTATCCGCTCGACGGGCTGATCCTCGGGGCGGCGGCGGTGACCGCCATCGTGCTCGTCCGCCAGGTGAACATGATCTCGGAGAACGGGCGGCTGATGTCCCGGCTGCAGAACCTGGCCAACGTCGACCCGCTGACGGGAATCCCCAACCGCCGGGCCTTCTTCGAAGAGGCGGAGTACCTGTTCGAGGGTCCCGGGCACGACCGGCGGCACAGCATCCTGATGGTCGACGTCGACGCCTTCAAGGACGTCAACGACACCTTCGGCCACCGGGCCGGCGACCGGGTCCTGGCGGTCGTGGCGGCGGCGGTCAAGTCGCAGCTGCGCAGCGCCGACCTGATCGGCCGCTACGGCGGTGACGAGCTCGTCATCGCCCTGGCCGACTGCGACGGGGAGGCGGCCTTCGCCGTCGCCGACCGGATTCGCCGGGTCGTCGGCGCCACGCCGGTCGTGACCGAGGACGGCATCATCAACGTGACGCTCAGCATCGGCGTGGCCGGCACGGCCGGCGCCGAGGGGCTGCTGCCCGTGCTGGCCCGGGCGGACCTCGCCCTCTACGACGCCAAGCGGGCCGGCCGGGCCTGCGTGCGGGAATTCGCCGCCGGCGGGACCCGTCGCTCCTCGCCGTAGGCCCTGACCCTGCCGTACAGTCGGGCGCACGATGCCCGCACCGCTGTCCGCCCACCGCCGCCGCCCACCGGCCTCGGCGCTCGTGGTCGTGACCGTGCTGGCCGTCGCCTCCAGCCTCGGGGCCGCCGCCCTGCGGACAGGCCGGTCGGTGCCGTGGGCGGCGATGGAGGTCACCGCCCGGCGGACGCCGGGCTTCGGGCTGATCCCGCCTTCCCGGCGGGAGGACGCCGTGCTGCGCTCCCAGCCCGAGTTGCAGGTCCTGGCCGCCGGGGCCACCTCGCTGCGGGCCAAGCCGGCCCGGCCGCAGGCCGGCCGGGCGGGCCGCGTCGGCGCCTCGGCGGCCGCCGCCCGGTGCCGGAGCGATCACCGGCGCGGCGCCGGCCGCCCGTCCGGCGCGGCGGCGGTGCGGCTCCGGGCGCCGCCTTCCCCCTGCTGAACCGTCCAGCCGACACCATCAGCGCGTCAGCCTCGGGGGAGGCTCATGTACGCCGTCATCAAGCGGCTCCTGCTCGGTCGCCCGCTGCGCAGCGCGGAGCAGGAGCACCAGCGCCTCATCAAGCTCATCGCCCTGGCGATCTTCTCGTCCGACGCCATCTCCTCGACGGCGTACGCCACCGAGGAGATCCTCCACGTCCTCGTCCCGCTGGCGGGGATGGCGGCGCTCGACGACCTCATCCCGATCTCGATGGTCGTGGTGGCCCTGCTGGCCGTCGTCTGCTTCAGCTACCGCCAGACGATCTTCGCCTACCCCAATGGCGGCGGCTCCTACATCGTCAGCCGGGAGAACCTCGGTGAGACCCCGGCGCTGGTGGCCGGCGCCTCGCTGCTGGTCGACTACACGCTGACCGTGGCGGTGTCGGTGTCGGCCGGCGTGGCCGCCATCACCTCGGCCGTCAAGCCCCTGGCCGAGCACCGCGTCGAACTCGGCCTGGTCCTGATCGTCCTGGTGACGGTGGGGAACCTGCGGGGGATCAAGGAGGCGGGGCAGATCTTCGCCGTCCCGACCTACATCTACATGGGGATCCTGGGCCTGCTCATCGTCTGGGGACTGTGGCAGTCGTTCACCGGGGGCCTGCACCGGCTGCCGGTGGACCACGAGCAGCTCGACCACTTCACCCGGGGCGGAGCGGTGATGACCGGCATCACGCTCTTCGCCCTCATGCGGGCCTTCTCGTCGGGGGCGGTGGCCCTCACCGGCATCGAGGCGATCTCCAACGCCGTGCCGGCCTTCCGGCGGCCGGAGTCCCGCAACGCCGCCACCACCCTCATGTGGATGGCGGTGATCCTCGGCGGCTTCTTCTTCGGCATCTCGCTGCTGGCCCACCGGCTCGGCCCGACGCTGTCGGAGAAGGAGACGATCCTGTCGGTCCTCGGGACGGCGGTGTTCGGCCGGGGCGTGCTGTACATCGTGCTGCAGGCGTCGACGGCGGCCGTCCTGACGCTGGCGGCCAACACTGCCTTCTCCGGCTTCCCGCTGCTCGCCTCGATCATCGCCCAGGACGGCTACCTGCCCCGCCAGCTGGCCACCCGGGGCGACCGCCTCGCCTTCTCCAACGGGATCGTCGGCCTGGCGGCGGCGGCCTCGGCGCTCCTGATCGGCTTCGGCGGCGTCACCACTGCCCTGATCCCCCTCTACGCCGTCGGCGTGTTCACGTCGTTCACGCTGTCGCAGTGGGGAATGGTGCAGCGCCACCGGCGGGTGCGGGAACCGGGCTGGCGGTTCGGGGCGGTGGTCAACGGCGTGGGCGCCGTGGCCACCGGCGTCGTGCTGGCCGTCGTGCTGGTGTCGAAGTTCACCATCGGGGCCTGGATCCCGGCGGTGGTGATTCCCCTGCTGGTCCTGCTGCTGCGGGGCATCAAGCGGCACTACCGGCGGGTCGGGGAGGACCTGGCCGTCGACCCCGGCTGGCGGCCCCGGCGCCACCGCAACACCGTCGTCCTCTACGTCGAGGAGGTGAACCGCGGCGTGCTCCACGCCCTGGCCTACGGCCGGAGCCTGGCTCCCGACCGGCTGGTGGCGGTGGCCGTCGTGGCCGAGCTCAACCAGCTGAGCACCCTGGAGGCCGACTGGGCCCGGCACGGCGGCGACGTCCCGCTGGAGATCATCTACTCCCCGGCGGGCGAGATCTCCCGGGCGGTGATCGGCTACATCGACCAGGCGACCGAACCCGACGGCGTCGGCGGGGTCACCGTGCTGATCCCCGAACTGGCCATCCACCACTGGTGGGAGGGCCTGCTCCACAACCAGGTCGCCCTGTCGCTCAAGGGCCGGCTGCTGTTCCGCCCCGGAACCGTGGTGACGTCGGTCCCCTACCGCCCGCAGTCGGAGGACTCCGCCTCCCGACGACCCCCCGTCACCCCCGCCGCCCGTTGAAACGCCGGTCCCGAAGAACAGGCTCGGCGGAACAGAGAGCCGGGCCGCGGAGCCCCCCGAATGCTCAGAACTCGCAGCCGTTGACTTCGTCGCCGGCGCTGAAGAAGCAGACGTCGAAGCCGTCGCCGGCGTCGACCTTGTCGACCTCGTTGTCGTCGTTGCTCTTGATCCAGTCGTCGCCGTCGCCGCCGACGATGAAGTCGTGGCCCGGGCCGCCCTCGGGGTCGTCGTCGCCGGCGCCGCCGACGACCGTGTCGTTGCCCGGCCCACCGGAGGGCCCGTCGTCGCCCGTCCCGCCGATCACGACGTCGTCGCCGTCGCCGCCGTCGAGGCTGTCGTTGCCCGGGCCGCCGCAGATCCAGTCGTTGCCCGGGCCGCCGTCGATGTTGTCGTCGCCGTCGCTGCCGACGATGACGTCGTCGCCGTTGGTGCCGTCGATGAACGTCGGGCCCGGCTGGCCCGAGGCGTCGAGCCAGGTGTGCGACGCCGGTGCGCCGTTGCACAGCCCGCCGATGCTGTGGGCCGACCCGGCCCCGCTCAACCCGATCCCGAGCCCATATACCAGGAGCGCCGACGCCAGCGCCGCGCTGCGACGCCGCCCGCGCCGAGATGATCCGAACATGGTGCCGTGCTCCCCCTCTGTCCCCAGCTCCCCAGCTGTCCAGCTCCCCAGCTCGCCGCCCCCGAGGGGCAACGGCCCCCTCAGTATGGTGAACGGAGGCTGAGGTTCAGCTAAGAGTCAGGGATCCTCAGGTCGGGGTCAGATCGGGCTCGGCCGGCGACGTCAGCTCGAGCCGGAAGCACAGGCCCCGGATGTCGCCCCACTGCTGGTCGAGCTCGGGGACGCGGCGGAAGCCCATCCGCTCGTAGATGCGGTGGGCGGTGGTCATCCACTCGGTGGAGCCGATGACCATGCGCCGGCGGCCGGCGGCCCGGGCCCGGGCCAGGCACTCGGTCACCAGCCGGGGGCCGGCGCCCCGGCCCTGGGCGTCGGGGTCGACGGCCAGCATCCGGAATCCGCAGTCGCCGTCGACGCCGTGGTTCCACTCGAAGTACGGCCCCTCCTCCAGCGTCAGCGTGACCGAGCCGAGGAGGCGGCCGTCGGCCTCGTCCTCGGCCACCAGGATCACGTTGCCGGGCACCGCCGCCCGGGCGGCAACGTCGGCCAGGTGGGTGGCGTAGTCGTCGCCGACCCAGGTGTCGAGGGCCCGGTAGGCCGCCACCGTCAGCCGGGCGATCTCGTCGAAGTCGTCGCTCGTTGCCTCACGGATCCGCATGCGCCGGGAAAACTAACCGCCGATGTCCCGCCGCCCGTCCCGGATCGCTGCTCCCGGCCGCCACCCGGCCGACCGGGAGATCCTGCGCCTGGCGGTCCCGGCGCTCGGGGCCCTGGCGGCGGAACCGCTCTACATCCTCACCGACACCGCCGTCGTCGGGCACCTGGGCACGCCCCAGCTGGGCGGCCTGGCGGTGGCCGGCGCGGTGCTGACCACCGCCTTCTCGCTGTTCAACTTCCTGTCCTACGGGACGACGGCGGCGGTGGCCCGGGCGGCCGGCGCGGGCCGAGCCGAGGCCAGCGCCCGCAACGCCGTCCAGAGCCTGTGGCTGGCGCTGGCCCTCGGCACCGGCCTGGCGCTGGTCGGGCTTCTCGGCGCGCCGCTGCTGGTCGGTCTCATGGGGCCGTCGGCGGCCGTGCGGCCCAACGCCCTGCTGTACCTGCGGATCGCCTCGCTGGGCCTGGTCCCCGTCCTGCTGGCCCTCGTCGGCGTGGGCTACCTGCGGGGCCTGCAGGACACGGTCACCCCCCTGCGGATCGCCCTCCTGGCCAACGCCGCCAACCTGGTGCTGGAGGTCGTGGCCATCTACGGGCTGGGGATGGGCCTGGCGGCGTCGGCCTGGGCCACGGTCATCGCCCAGGTGGGGGCGGCGGTGGTGTTCTGCCGCCACATCGCCCGGCACGCCCGGGCCGCCCGGGTCGGCTGGCGGCCCGACTTCGCCACGCTGCGGACCCTGGTGGTGATCGGCCGGGACCTCTTCCTGCGGACGGGCTCGCTGCTGGCGGCCCTGGCCGTGGCCACCGCCGTCGCCTCCCGGCTCGGCACGGCGCCGCTCGGGGCCCACCAGATCGCCTTCCAGCTCTGGAGCTTCCTGGCCCTGTCCCTCGACGCGGTGGCCATCGCCGCCCAGGCCATGGTCGGCCGCCTGCTGGGCGCCGGCGACGCCGACGGCGCCCGGGCGGCGTCGCGCCGCATGGTCGAGTGGGGCGTGCTGGCCGGCACCGCCCTCGGGGCCCTGGTGCTGGCGCTGCGGCCGGTGCTGGTGCCGCTGTTCTCCGACGACCCGGCCGTCGTCCACCTCGCCCGGCAGGTGCTGTGGATCGTGGCGGTGCTCCAGCCGCTCAACGCCGTCGTGTTCGTGCTCGACGGCGTACTCATCGGCGCCGGCGACCTCCGCTTCCTGGCCGGCGCCATGGTGGCGGCCTTCGTCCTGTTCCTCCCCGCCGCCGTCCTGGCCGGCACGGCCGGCGGCACGCTGCTGTGGCTGTGGGGCGCCGTCACGCTGCTGATGGTGGCCCGCCTGGCCGGCGTCGCCTGGCGCTTCGCCGGCACCGGCTGGGCCGTCACCGGCGCCTGAGTCCGCCAGCCGGATCGCGCCCATCGCCTCGGGCGCCGGGTCCCGGCCATTCTCGGCGCATCTGGTGGGTGCTGGGCGAAGCAGATGCGCCAAGTTCCCGCTGGCGATCGACCGCCGGCGGATCCTTCCCGGGCGGGGCGCCGGACACCAGACTGGGGGCGTGCGGTCCCTGGCCCTGATGTTCGGTGCGGCGTTCGCCTCCGCCGCCCTGCCGCTGTCCGGCGCGGCGGGCGGCGCCGACGGCGGCTACCGGACGTCGCAGTTCCTGTGGCGGGCCGACGGCGGCTTCGACGGGTGGGAGCGGGGGCCCGGAACGACGAAGACGGCGGACGGGCGCCTGGCCCTCGACCCGGCCTCGGCCACCGCCGCCACCGACGCCGCCGGCGCCTACCACGGCCGGAACTTCTACAACGGCGGCGCCTACGTGTTCGGCGAAGCGACGAGCCCGATGACCCCGGCCGGGTTCGGGGTGACCCGGGCCGTGCCGTCGTGGGCCGCCGACACGCCGCCGGGGTCGTGGATCGAGGTGTCGCTGCGGGCCCGGCTGGCCGGGGGCCGGGTGACGAAGTGGTACAGCGCCGGCGTGTGGGCCGCCGACACCTCGACCGTGGCCCGGCACTCGGTCGGCGACCAGGGCGACGGCGACGCCACGCTGGCCACCGACACGCTGGTCATCGCCGACGGGAAACCGGCCGCCGAGGCCCTCCAGGTGAAGATGCGGTTCATGTCCGCCCGGCCCGAGGCCGTGCCGTCGCTGCGGCTGGCGGCGGTGGCGCTGTCGTCGGCGCCGCCCGAGCAGCCGCCCGCCCCGGCCGGCGACCCCGCCCGCTGGAACCGGGTGCTCGACGTGACGGCCTGCACGCAGTCGTATCCCGACGGCGGCGAGGGCTGGTGCTCGCCGACGTCGACGTCGATGGTCGTCGGGTACTGGGCGCACGACGCCGGCCCCTGCGAGCCCCGGGTGCGGGCGGCCGTCGACGGCGTCTACGACTGGGTCTACGACGGCCACGGCAACTGGCCGTTCAACACCGCCTACGCCGCCACCCGGGGCCTCGAGGCCTGGGTGACCCGCTTCCGCAGCCTGGCCGAGGCCGAGCCGTGGATCGCCGCCGGCGTGCCCGTCATCATCAGCTACTCCTGGAAGCCCGGTGAGCTGACCGGGGCGCCCGTCCGCAGCTCCGAGGGCCACCTCGGCGTGCTGGTGGGCTTCGACGCCCGGGGCGACCCGGTCGTCAACGACCCGGCCGGCAAGGGCGCCGGCGGCCTCCGGCGGACCTACCGGCGGGCGGAGCTGGAGAACGTGTGGGTCGGCCATTCCGGCGGCACGGCCTACCTGGCCTACCCGCCGGGCTGGCCGGTTCCCTGGGGGCATTAGGGTCATCCTGTGGTGGAGCGCGAGCCGCCGGAAGCCCCCGTCATCGACCTGACCGACGCCGACGCCGACGCCGAGACGCTCGGCGCCGGCCGGACGGGCCGCGAGCTGGTGCCCGTCCCCCGCCCGCCCAATCCCGGGGTGACCGACGCCCAGGCCGCCAACCTGTCCGACGTCGACGGCTGGGGGCGCAGCGAGCACATGCGGCAGTTCATCCGCACGGTCTACGACCCCGTCTACAGGTACTGGTTCCGGGCCGAGTGGGAGGGCATGGAGCGGATCCCCGCCTCGGGCGGCGCCCTGCTGGTGGCCAACCACGCCGGGGCCATCCCGTCCGACGCCCCGGTGATCATGCACGGCATCGAGAAGGAGATGGGCCGGCCGGTCTACGGCCTGGCCGACTTCTTCTTCCGCACGCTGCCGGTGGCCGGGACGCTGTGGTCCCGGGGCGGCGGCGTCACCGCCCACCCCGACAACGCCCACCGCCTCCTGCACGACGAGGGGCAGCTGGCGCTGGTCTTCCCCGAAGGCGTGAAGGGGCCGAGCAAGCTGTACAAGGACCGCTACCAGCTGCGCCGCTTCGGCCGGGGCGGTTTCGTCGAGACGGCGATGCGGGCCGGGGTGCCGATCGTGCCCATCGCCGTCGTCGGCGCCGAGGAGTCGATGCCGGTGCTGGCCCGCAGCCCCCGCCTGGCCAAGTTGCTCGGGCTGCCCTTCGCCCCGCTCACGGCCAACATGGCGCTGCTCGGGCCGCTCGGGCTGGTGGCCTACTTCCCGGCCAAGTTCCGGCTGCGGGTCCTCGAGCCGGTGGCCTTCGACGTGCCCGTCGGCCAGGAGCGCTACGCCCGCAGCCGGGTCATGGAGGAGTCGGAGGCCATCCGGGCCCGCATCCAGGACGCGCTCTTCGACATGCTGTCGCGCCGGCGCAGCGTGTGGTTCGGCTGATGGCCGGGGGGGTGCCGCCGGAGGCGCCGGCCGGGATGCGGGTGCTCGTCACCGGCGTCGGCACGTTCTGGGGCGGCCGGGCGGCCCAGATCATCGAGCAGGACCCCGCCGTCGAGGTCGTCGTCGGCCTCGACACCCGGGCGCCGACCGTGCCGCTGGAGCGCACCGAGGTGGTGCGGGCCGACTCGTCGTACTCGATCCTCTCCCGCCTGGTGCGGGCCACCGAGGTCGACACGATCCTCCACACCCACCTCGAGGTCGACTCGACCACCATCGGGTCGCGGGCGCTGCACGAGACCAACGTCATCGGCACGATGAACCTGCTGGCGGCGGCGGGGGCGCCGGGGTCGTCGGTCCGCAAGGTGGTGCTCAAGTCCTCGACGCTGGTCTACGGCTCGCACGCCCGGGACCCCTACTTCTTCGGCGAGCACGCCACCCGCTCGGGCCCGGCCCGCACCCGGGTCGAGCGCAGCCTGCTGGAGGTCGAGGGCTACCTGTCGGACTTCGCCGACGACCACCCCGACGTCGTCGTGTCGCGGCTGCGGTTCTCCAACGTGCTCGGCCCCGACCTCGACACGCCGCTGTCGCGGGCGCTGCGCCTGCCGGTGGTCCCGGAGATCTTCGGGTTCGACCCCCGGCTGCAGTTCACCCACCAGGAGGACGTCCTCGGCGCGCTGTGCTTCACCGCCCGCCACGACGTGCCGGGCATCTTCAACGTGGCCGGCGACGGCACGCTGCCGTGGAGCGACGTGTGCCGCATCGTCGGCCGCCGCCGGGTGCCGATCACCCCGTTGGGGACGGGCCTGGCCGCCGGGGCGCTGCGCCGCCTCGGGATCGTCGACCTGCCGCTCGAGGTCCAGAGCCTGCTGCGCTTCGGCCGCGGCGTCGACAACCTCCGCTTCCAGGAGGCCGGATACCGCTACCGCTTCACGTCGGCCGGCACCGTCGAGGACTTCGCCCGCAGCCTGCGCCTGCGCTCGGCCGTCGGCGACCGCCCGCCGTCCTACCGCTACGACCCGGCCGTGGAGGAGTTCTTCCGGCGCTCCCCGGCGGTCGTGACCCGACCCCCCGGGCGGGGGCGGCGTCCCCCCGCCGGACGCCCCAACGGGTGATTTTCGGCCCCTGCCGGCGCGTCTACGCTGGGCGCCCATGGAGATCCGCGACCTCGTGGTACGGGACCTGGTGACGGTCGGTCCCGCCCACACCCTCGCCCAGGCAGCCAAGCTCATGAGCGCCAAGCGGGTCGGCTCGGCCATCGTGCTCACCGACGAGACGCCGGGGATCCTCTCCGAGCGCGACGTCCTGCGGGCCGTGGCCGACGGAGCCGACCCGGCGGTGGCCACCGTCGGCGACTACATGACCTGGAACGCCATCGTGGCCAGCTCCGACTGGGACGTGATGCAGGCGGCCCGCACCATGCTGGCCAACGGCTTCCGCCATCTCGTGGTCATCGACGGGGCGTCGACCCAGGAGGTCGGCATCCTGTCGATCCGCGACCTCATGGCCGGCCTGCTCGGCATCGCCCGCCCCGACCGGACGGCCATGGCCTCGGTGGCCGGCCAGGGGTACTAGCGGCGGCTACACGCTCGTCCGGGTGAGGAAGCGCTCGGTCAGCTCGGCGCGCCGCGCCTGCCATTCGGTGGCCGTGATCCCGTAGCGGACGTGGTCCTCCCACACGCCCCGGATCTGGAGATAGTCCTTGGCCGTGCCCTCCTCCCGGAGGCCGAGCTTCTCCGCCACCCGGCGGCTGTTCCGGTTGCGGGGGACGATGGCCACCTCGACCCGGTGGAGCTTCAGCTCCTCGAAGGCCAGGCGCAGCACCAGCACCAGCGCCTCGGGGACGAGGCCGCGGCCGGCCTGGGCCTGGTCGATCCAGTAGCCGACGTGGGCGCTCTGGAACGGGCCCCGCTGGATCCCCGACAGGTTGATCTCGCCGGCCAGGGTCCCGTCGTGGAGGAAGATGGCCAGCGGGTGGGCGGTGTCGAGGTGGCGCTGGCGGGCGGCCGAGGCGCAGCGGGCCCGGAAGGCGGCGGCGTCGCGCATGAGGTCGGGCGAGCCCGGCTCGGGCAGCGGCTCCCAGGGCTCGAGCCATTCCCGGTTGCGCCAGCGGACCTCGCGCCAGGCGTCGCCATCGGCCGGTTCGAGCGGCCGGAGCACCACCCGGGGGCCGACGAGGCGCGTCACGGTCGCAGAACGTAGCGCGGGTAGCGTGCTCAACCGTGAGTAGCGGCGATGTGCTGATCTGGATGGATCTGGAGATGACCGGTCTCGACGTCGAGCACGACGTGATCGTCGAGATCGCCGCCCAGGCCACGACGGCGTCGACGTTGGAGCCCCTCGATGCCGGGCTGTCGGTGGTGGTGACCCAGACCCCCGAAGTGCTCACGGCCATGAGCGACTTCGTGCGCCGGATGCACGAGCGGTCGGGGCTGCTGGCCGAGATCACCACGGCCGGCGTCGCCCTCGACGAGGCCGGCCGGCGGGTCCTCGAGTACATCAAGGGCCACGTCCCCGAGCCCCGCACGGTTCCGCTGTGCGGCAACTCGATCGGGATGGACCGCCGCTTCCTGGCCCGCTACCTGCCCGACATCGAGGAGCACCTGCACTACCGCTCGATCGACGTGTCGTCGATCAAGGAGCTGTGCCGGCGGTGGTATCCGGCGCCGTTCGCCGCCCGTCCCCAGAAGGCCGACGACCACCGGGCCCTGCCCGACATCGGGGCGTCGATCGCCGAGCTGCGCTACTACAAGGAGACGATCTTCCGATGATGGGCGGGCTGGGCGGCGTGAAGGTGGGATCGATCACCGTCGACTGCCAGGATCCGCATCGTCTCGGCGGCTTCTGGAGCGCCCTGCTGGGGCTGGCCGTCGTCGAGGTCGGCGAGGACTACGCCGAGCTGGCCAACCTCTCGGGGGACGGGCCGAACCTGCTGTTCATCCAGGTCCCCGAGGGCAAGGGGGGCAAGAACCGGCTCCACCTCGACCTCGTCGTCCCCGACGTCAAGTCGGCCGTCGACTCCGCCCTCGACCTCGGCGCCCGCAAGGCGGAGGGCGAGCTGGCCGGCCCCTTCGCCTGGACGGTCATGCTCGATCCCGAGGGCAACGAGTTCTGCCTCTGCCCGCCGGACTGCCCCGGGCCTTCGTAAGCCAAGACTGTCAGAACGTGTGATGCCGGCGGCCGGATCCCCCGTTTAGATCAGCAGGGCACGAGCAGGGCCGATCGAACGGAGGATCCGATGAAACGATGGGTCGTTGGTCTCATCGCGGCGTTCGTCATGCTCGGCGGGGGCGGCCTCGCCGCGCCGGCCGCCGGCGCCGCATCCCTCGGGCAGGGGGCGACGGCGGTCCAGCCGGGGCAGGCGGCCACCGCCGGCCATGACGGCGACGGCGGGGAGTGCCGCCACGACGACTGCTGCCGCGACGACTGCTGCCGCCAGGACCAGTGCTGCCACCGGGACGACTGCTGCCACCACGACGACTGCTGCCGCCACGACGACTGCTGCCGCCACGACGGCTGCTGCCGCCACGACGGCTGCTGCCACCACGACGGCTGCTGCCCGCCCGAGCGGTGCTGCGACCATCCCCGCTGGTGCCGGCACCACGGCTGCGGGGACCGCGACGGCTGCGGGCATGACGGCTGTTGCGACCACGACGACTGCCGGTGGTGAACCGGCTGACCGTCGGCACGGTCCGCCGTCAGCCGAGGAGCGACCGCAGGGCGCCGAGCAGGGCGGCCACCGACCGCTCCCGGGCGCCGTGGCCCATCAGGCCGATCCGCCACGCCTGGCCGGCGAACGGGCCCAGGCCGCCGCCGACCTCGATGCCGTAGTCGTCCCGCAGGCGCCGGCGGGTCGGGGCGTCGTCGACGCCGGCCGGGAGCCGGGTGGCGGTGAGCTGGGGGAGACGCTCCCCGTCCGGTGCGACGAGCTCGAAGCCCAGCTTCGGCAGCTCACCCTGGAGCAGGTCGCCGATGCGGCGGTGGCGGTCGAACACGGCGGGGAGGCCCTCGTCGAGGAGCCGGCCGAGACCGGCGTGGAGCGCCGAGACCAGCACGGAGCTGGCGGTGTGGTGGTAGCGGTGCGGCTCGTGGACGTAGGCGTCGAGCAGCCCGGCGTCGAGGTAGAACGACCCGACCGGCCGGCCGCCGCCGCCGGAGCGCCCGGCCACCCGTTCCACCGCCCGCTCGGAGAACGTCACCGGCGCCAGGCCCGACACGGCGCCGAGGCACTTCTGGGTGGCGGAGTAGGCGGCGTCGACGCCCCAGGCGTCGATCTCGACCGGGATCCCGCCGAGCGACGTGACGGTGTCGAGGACGAACAGCGTGGCGGTGTCCCGCAGGGCGGCCAGCGGGGCCACGTCGTTGCGGACGCCGGTCGACGTCTCGGCGTGGACGACGGCCAGCAGCCGGGCCCGCCCGCCGGCGGCGGTGCGCTGGGCCTCCAGCAGCCGCTCCGGGTCGAGCGCCCGGCCCCACTCCCCCTCGACCCTGACGACCTCCGCGCCGCAGCGGCGGGCCACCTCGCAGAGCCGTTCGCCGAAGTAGCCGTTGACGCCGACGATGGCCACCTCGCCCGGCTCCAGCAGGCTGACGAGACAGCACTCCATGCCGGCGCTGCCCGTCCCCGAGACCGGCAGCGTCACCCGGTTCTGCGTCTGGAACACCGCCCGGAGCCGGTCGCCGACCTCGCCGTAGAGGGCCAGGAACTCGGGGTCGAGGTGGCCGAGCACGGGCCGGGCCAGCCCGGCGGTGGCCTCGGGGTAGGGGTTCGACGGGCCGGGCCCGAGGAGCAGCAGCTCGGACTGCCCGCTCACAGCTGGGACCGGACGAGCCCGTCGAGGATGTCGGCTTCGGAGACGACCATCTCGTCGAAGCCCCAGTGGCGCATGACCGCCACCAGGACGGCGGCGCCGCCCACGATCACGTCGACCCGGGCGGGCTCGAGGCCGGGGTTGTGGCGCCGGTCGGCGGCCGGCTCGGTGGCCAGCGTGCGGAACACGTCCTCGGCCGCCTCCCGGGTGAGGCGGAAGTGGTGGAGGACCTCGGGGTCGTACTCCGCCAGGCCGATCTCGACCGCCGCCACCGTGGTGACGGTGCCGGCCACGCCGATGAGCGTGCGGGCCTGCCCGGCGGCGGGCAGGTCGCGGTCGACGTCGTCGAGGTAGGCCTGCACCACGGAGATGGCCTGCGACAGCTCCTCGGCGGCGGGCGGGTCGGAGTGCAGCCAGGCCTCGGTGAGGCGCACGCAGCCCACGTCGACCGACATGACGCCGTCGGGAGTGCCGTGCCCGACGATGAACTCGGTGGAGCCGCCGCCGATGTCGACCACGAGGTGGGGGCCCGGAGCATCGAGCCCGGTGGTGGCGCCGAGGAAGGTGAGGCGGCCCTCGTCCTCGCCCGAGAGCAGCTCGACCGCCGTGCCGAGGATCTCGGCGGCGGGCTCGAGGAGCTCGTGGCGGTTGGCGGCGTCACGGGCGGCGCTGGTGGCGGTGGCCCGCACGCCCTCCACTCCGGTGGCGTCCATGACGTCGCGGTACTTCCGCAGAACGGCCAGCGTCCGCTCGATGGCGTCGGGGTGCAGCCGCCGGCTGGCGTTGACGCCCTGGCCCAGCCGGGTGATGTGCATGTGGCGCTCGACGGTGTCGAGCGGCCCGGCGGCGCCGCCGGCCGGCTCGGCCACCAGCAGCCGGGTGGAGTTGGTCCCCATGTCCACCGCCGCCAGGCGTTTCATCGGCCCGCCTCCGGCCGGCGCCCCGGGCCGTCGCCGCCCGGCCGCCCGTCCAGGCGCTCCGAGACCCAGCGGCCGACCGGGTCGTCGCCGCCGGCCAGGTACCAGGCGTAGTGGGCATGGAGGCATTTCACGCCGCGGCGGGTCCCCCCGACTCCCCCCGACGGGCGGGGGCCGGTGTGGCCGGCGCCGATGGCGGCATCGCGCTCGGCGGCGTAGGCGGCATGGGCGGCGGCCAGCTCGGCGGGATCGACGGCGGCCTCGGCCGCCCGCACGCCGCCGGTCGCCTCCAGGCGGGCCACGGCCTGGCGCACGGCCGGGTCGCACAGCCAGTAGCGGGTGGGCATCGGCGTCCCGTCCCGGAGGAAGGGGGCGTTGCGGATCACCACCGGGTCGCCCCCGGTGCCGCGCACGACCACCTCGAAGTCGCCCTCCGGCGGGCGGCCGAGACGGTCGGTGAGCAGGGCGACGTCGTCGAGAGCCATAGGGCCTCGAAAGTCTAGGAGGCGGTGTCGGGGGCCTTGGCCGCCGCCCGGGCCCTGAACTTGGCGGCGTCGACGACGGCCCGGCGGTGCGTGCCCCGGGAGATCGTGTCGACGCCGTCGTGGGCCTCGACGGTGAACTCCAGCAGGCGCCCGTCGACCTTGGTCAGCTCCACGGTGGTCGTCACCTCGAGGCCCGGCGGCGTGGCCGCCTCGTGGGAGAGGTCGACGTGGATGCCGAGCGTCATCTCCGCCGGCCAGTCCAGGTGCTGGTTGACCAGCTGGATGCACGTCCACTCGATGAGGCCGACCATGAATCCGGTGGCCAGCACCTCGGGCATGACGGTGAAGTCCTCGGCCTCGGGATAGAGGTTCGGGACGGTCTTGGTCGGCGGCACCCGGTAGGTGAACCGGTGGCGCAGGCCGGGCTGGAGGGTGGGAGCGGGCATGGCCCGAGCGTATCCGGCCGCCGGATCGTAATTTCCAGGTTTCGGAAGGGCGCCGGCGGGAAAGGACGGCAGGCGGAGCCGTCCCGGCGGAGTGACGGCCTGAAGGGGGAGGGGCGAAACCATGGCTGCCCTACACGTCCGCTGGTCACGGCGCGCCATCGTGCGACTGCTGTCGGCCGCCACAGTGTTCACCGCCGTCGCCACCGTCGGGTTCGGGAGCGCGGCGGCCGCCGCCGGGAAGACGCCGCCGGGCGACCCGCCCGGCAACAACGGGACGATCAAGATCGTGGCCTCCGACCCGTCGGACTTCGACCCCGGCAACGAGCCGATGATCGACAACGGCTCCTGCATGGTATGGCTCGAGTTCTACGGCTTCGACACCAACCAGACCGCCGACATCACGTTCTTCGCCCAGGCCCCGAGCGGCGACGGCCAGATCCTGCTGCCCGACAAGAACGTCCTCATCAGCGACGACGCCGCCGGCGGCGGGCAGGACCGCGACGAGGTCATCGGGTACAACCTCACGACGGCCGTCGAAGGCCTCCAGGCCCACCCGAAGCACGGCTACCACATCAAGGTGACGTCCGATTCGCTCGGGGCGCCGGGCGGCGCCAAGCAGAAGGTGTTCTGGATCAACTGCGCGCCCCAGCCGCTCACGACGTTGAAGATCACCAAGGCGGTCCAGGGCGCCGGCGCCGGGCCGTTCCCGTTCCAGTTGCGCTGCAACCACCACCCGCTCGACTCGACGTTCACGCTGGCGGCCGGCGCCACCCGCGAGGTGACCGGCGTCCCGGCCGGGACGACCTGCGTCGTCAACGAGACCGACACCAAGGGGGCGCTGCGGACCGACGTGGTCGAGACTCCCTCCGACGGGAGGCCCGACGGCCAGGTCAAGCTCCTCGCCGGCACCCCGGCCACGCTGGTCTTCACCAACGTCTTCCCCGGCGGCGCCGCCGCGTTCGGCACGGCGGCCGGCACCGCCGCCGCCCCGGCGGGCGCCACCGGCCCGACCGCGCTGGCCGCGCCGGCCCCGGCCGTCCTCGGAGCGACGCAGCGGAACCCGGCGACCGTGGCCGACCTGCCCCGCACCGGGGCCGAGCCCGCGCCGCTGGCCGCCACCGGGCTGTGGTCGCTGTCGGCCGGGGGTGTCGCCCTCGCCGGCGCCCGCCGCCGGCGCCGGCGGTCGTGAGGGCGCCCGGCAGCGAGTAGTTTCCCGGTCCGTGGCCGGGCCCGTCCCCATCGCCGAACTCCTCTCGATCTGCGGCCCCGAGCGGACCATCACCGACCACGCCCAGCTGCGGACCTACGAGTCGGACGGGCTGCTGCAGTACGCCGTCGTCCCCGCCGCCGCCGTCCTCCCCGACACCGCCGAGGAGGTGGCGGCGGTGGTGGCCGCCTGCCACCGGGCCCGGGTGCCGTGGGTGGCCCGGGGGTCGGGCACCGGCCTGTCGGGCGGGTCGCTGCCGATCGAGGGCGGGGTCGTCATCTCGCTGTCACGGATGCGGCGCATCCTCGACGTCGACCTCGACAACCAGCGGATCGTGGTCGAACCGGGTGTCACCAACGCCCAGATCTCGGCTGCCGTCGGGCCGACGCACTTCTACCCGCCCGACCCGTCCAGCCAGATCATCTGCTCCATCGGCGGCAACGTGGCCGAGAACTCCGGCGGCGTGCACTGCTTCAAGTACGGCTTCACCACCAACTGGGTCGTCGGCTGCGAGGTCGTCCTGCCCGACGGGACGCTGACGACGCTGGGCGGGGCGGCCGGCGAGCTCGACCGCCCGGGCTACGACCTGCTCGGCGCCTTCGTCGGCTCCGAGGGCACGCTGGGCGTGGCCACGAAGATCACGCTGCGGATCACGCCGGCCCCGGAGGCCACCCGCACCGTGGTGGCCTACTTCGACACGCCGGAGCAGGCCGGCCAGGTCGTGTCCGACGTCGTGTCGGCCGGTGTCGTGCCCGGCGCCATGGAGATCATGGACAAGCTGGCCATCGCCGCCACCGAGGCCGCCACCCACGCCGGCAACCCGCTCGACGCCGGGGCGCTGCTGATCGTGGAGCTCGACGGGTCGGAGTCGGAATGCGCCGCCCGCTTCGACGAGGTGGTCCGCTTCTGCGAGGCCAACGGCGCCACCGGCGTCCGCATCGCCGCCTCGGAGGACGAGCGGCTGCTGATCTGGAAGGCCCGCAAGGCGGCCTTCGCCGCCATGGGCCGGATCTCCCCCAACTTCTACGTGCAGGACGGGGTGATCCCCCGCACCCGGCTCCCCCGGGTGCTGCGCCGCATCGAAGCCCTCGGTACCGAGTACGGCCTGCGGGTGGCCAACGTCTTCCACGCCGGCGACGGGAACCTCCATCCGCTGGTGCTCTACGACGGCGCCGTCGCCGGCGAGGCCGAGCGGGCCGAGCAGCTGGCCGGGCGGATCGTGGAGGTCTGCGTGGAGGAGGGCGGCTCGCTGACCGGCGAGCACGGCATCGGCGTCGACAAGAAGCGCTACATGCCGAAGATGTTCAGCGAAGCCGACCTGGCCACGTTCCAGCGCCTCCGCTGCGCCTTCGACCCGGACGGGAGGGTCAACCCCGGCAAGGTGATGCCGACGCCCCGCCTGTGCGGCGAAGTCCCCGGCCCCTACCGCCGGCACCCGCTCGAAGCGGCGGGCGTGATCGAGCGCCTGTGACCACCGCCTCCCGCCGCCCTGTCGCGTCCGGAGCCGGCCGATGAAGACGGAGCGGCCGAGGACCTACGAGGAAGCGGGCGAGCTGCTGGCCGGCGCCGCCGCCGACGGGCGAGCGGTGCGGTTCCGGGGCGGGGGGACGAAGCTCGGGTGGGGGCGCCCCGTACCGGAGCCCGATCTCGAACTGTGCACCGGCGGGCTCGACCGGGTGCTCGAGCACAACGCCGGCGACTTCACCGCCGTCCTGCAGGCCGGCGTGCCGCTGGCGGTGGCCCAGGACGTGGTCGCCGCCGCCGGCCAGATGCTGGCCCTCGACCCGCCGTTGTCGCCCTGGGGCGGCGCCGGCGACGACGCCGCCATCGAGGCCGCCGACGCCGGCGCCACGATCGGCGGGATCGTGGCCACCAACGACTCCGGCCCGCTGCGCCACCACTACGGCGGCGTGCGGGACCTCGTGGTCGGCGTGACCGTCGTCCTCTCCGACGGGACGATCGCCCGGGCCGGCGGCAAGGTCATCAAGAACGTGGCCGGCTACGACCTCGGCAAGCTCTTCGCCGGCGCCTTCGGCACCCTCGGCCTGATCGCCGAAGTGACCGTCCGTCTCCACCCGAAGCCCGCCCGCACCGCCACCGTGATCGCCCGCTCCGCCGACCCCGGCCAGCTCACCCGGGCGGCGGCGGTGCTGGCCCACGCCCCGCTGGAAGCCGACTGCCTCGACCTGTGGTGGGACGCCGCCGCCGACGCCGCGCCGCCCGGCGCCGCCGACCCGCCGGGCGCATCGGCGCCGTCGGGGGCCGGGGCGGTGCTGGTCCGCTTCGGCAGCGCCGACCCCGGCCCCCGGGCGGAGGAGGCGGCCGCCCTCCTCGGCACGGTCGGCGGGCTGGCGGTGGAAACCGACAATGACGACGAGGCGTGCTGGGAGGCGCAGCGAGCGGCCCAGCGGGGCGACGTGGTGGTCAAGGTGTCGGCGCTCCCCGCCGCCCTGCCGGCGGCGATCGCCGCCACCCAGGCCCTCGGCGGGACGATGGTGGCCCGGGCCGGGCTCGGTCTGGCCTGGATCCAGCTGCCCGGTGGCGCCGACCACGGCGCCACCGTGGAGGCGGTCGGCGCTCTCCGGCGGCGCCTGGCGCCCGCCCCCTGCGTCCTCCTCGACGCCCCGGCCGACGTCCGGGCGGCGCTCGACCCCTGGGGCGGCGAGACCGGGCCGGTGGCCTTGATGGGAAAGGTGAAGGAACGGTTCGACCCGGCCGGGATCTGCGCTCCGGGCCTGTTCGTGGGAGGCATCTGAGTGAGCGGGACCGGCGTCGACCCGGCGCTGATCAAGACCTGCATCCATTGCGGCTTCTGCCTGCCGACCTGCCCCACGTACCTGGTGTGGGGCGAGGAGATGGACTCCCCCCGGGGCCGCATCGTCCTCATGCGCCAGTCGCAGGAGACGCAGGGCGAACTGGGTACGGTCGCCACCCACATCGACCGCTGCCTGGGCTGCATGGCCTGCGTGACGGCCTGCCCGTCCGGCGTCCGCTACGACACCCTCATCGAGCAGATGCGGCCCGAGGTCGAACGCCGCCACCGCCGGTCCCTGGCCGACCGGGCCTTCCGCCGCTTCTGCTTCGAGACCTTCACCCACCCCGGCCGCCTCCGGGCCGCCGTCCCCCTGATGGTGGCCGGCCGCCGCCTCGGCCTGACCCGGCGCCTCCAGCCCGGGCTCGCCCGGTACCGCCGGCTGGCGGCCATGCTCCGGGTGACGCCGGACGTGCCGCTGTCGGCGGCCTGGGGCCGCCTGCCGGCGCACACGCCGGCCAACCGCAACGCCGAGCCCCGCCGGGGAACCGTCGGGCTGCTGCAGGGTTGCGTCGCCCGGGTGTTCTTCGCCCGCACCAACCAGGCGACCGTCCGGGTGCTGTCGGCCGAGGGCTTCGACGTGGTCGTCCCCCCGGCGGCGGGGTGCTGCGGAGCGCTGTTCCTCCACTCCGGGGAGGAGGCCGAGGCCCGGGAACGGGCCCGGGCCACGATCGCCGCCTTCGAGGGGTGCGACACCGTGGCGGTCAACGCCGCCGGGTGCGGCTCGGCCATGAAGGAGTACGGGCGCCTGCTGGCCGGTGACCCGGAGTGGGCCGGCCGGGCCGCGGACTTCGCCGCCCGGGTCCGCGACGTCACCGAGGTCCTCGCCGCCGTCGAACCGAGGGCGCCCCGCCATCCCGTCCCGCTGACGGTGGCCTACCACGACGCCTGCCACCTGGCCCACGCCCAGGGGGTGCGGGCCGAACCCCGGCAGATGCTCGCCACCGTCCCGGGCCTGACCGTGATCCAGCCCGAGGAGTGGGAGATCTGCTGCGGGTCGGCCGGGCTCTACAACCTGCTCGAGCCGGAGCCGGCCGCCGAGCTCGGCCGGCGCAAGGTGGCCAACCTGACCGCCACCGGCGCCACCGCCGTGGTGGCCGGCAACCCCGGCTGCGCCCTCCAGATCGCCGCCCATGCCGGGGGCCGCCTACCCGTCTACCACCCCGTCGAGATCCTCGACGCCTCCATCTTCGGAAGGAGCCTGCCGTGACCACCGCCTCCCTGCCCGACGGCGTCGAGGTCCTCCGCCCCCTCGACGGCCGCTACGGCGCCGTCCTCACGCCGGAGGCACTGGCCTTCGTGGCCGACCTCCAGCGCCGCTTCGGCCCGGCCCGCCGGGCCATCCTCGGCGGCCGGGCCGAGCGGTGGCAGCGGCTGCGGGCCGGCGAGCGGCCGGACTTCCTGGCCGAGACCAGAGGCGTGCGGGAGGGTCCGTGGCAGGTGGCCGAGGCGCCGCCGGCGCTGGCCGACCGGCGGGTGGAGATCACCGGCCCGACCGAGGCCAAGATGCTCATCAACGCCTTCAACTCCGGCGCCAACGTCTTCATGGTCGACTTCGAGGACGCCAACTCCCCCACGTGGGACAACATGGTCAACGGCCAGGCCAACCTCACCCGGGCGATCGATGGCACCCTCGAGTTCACCAGCCCGGAGGGCAAGGAGTACCGGCTCGACGACCGGCGGGCGGTGCCGGTGGTGCGGCCCCGGGGCTGGCACCTCGTCGAGCGCCACGTGCTCGTCGACGGCCAGCCGGTCTCGGCCAGCCTGTTCGACTTCGGGCTGTGCTTCTTCCACAACGCCCGCCGCCTGCTCGATCGCGGCCTCGGCCCGTACTTCTACCTGCCCAAGCTCGAGGGCCACCGCGAGGCCCGGCTGTGGAACGACGTGTTCAACGCCGCCCAGGACGGCCTCGGCATCGACCGGGGCACGATCCGGGCCACCGTCCTCATCGAGACGATCCTGGCCGCCTTCGAGATGGAGGAGATCCTCTACGAGCTGCGGGACCACGGTGCCGCCCTCAACGCCGGCCGGTGGGACTACCTGTTCTCGATCATCAAGAAGTTCTGCGACCGGGACGACGTCGTCCTCCCCGACCGCAACCGGATCACCATGACGGCGCCGTTCATGTCGGCCTACACCGAGCTGCTGGTCCGCACCTGCCATCGGCGGGGCGCCCACGCCATCGGCGGCATGGCGGCGTTCATCCCCTCCCGGCGCGACGAGGCCGTCAACCGCACCGCCCTGGCCAAGGTCAACGAGGACAAGGAACGGGAGTCGAACGCCGGCTTCGACGGCACCTGGGTGGCCCATCCCGATCTGGTGCCGGTGGCCCGCGTCCCCTTCGACGCCGTGCTCGGCGACCGCCCCAACCAGGTCGACCGCTCCCGGGAGGACGTCAGCGTCGGCGCCGCCGACCTCCTCGACTTCTCCGTTCCCGGCGCCGGTGTCACCGAGGACGGGCTGCACAACGACGTCGCCGTCGGCCTGCGCTACCTGCAGGCCTGGCTGACCGGCAACGGCGCGGCCGGGATCTTCAACCTGATGGAGGACGTCGCCACCGCCGAGATCGCCCGATCCCAGGTGTGGCAATGGATCCACCGGGGCCGCTTCAGCGAGGAGACGGTGCGGGGCGTGGTCAAGGAGGAGGTCGACCGCATCCGGGACGAGGGGGGCGGCGACCGCCGCCTCGAGGACGCCGAGGCGCTGTTCACCGAGGTGGCCGTGGCCGGGGACTACGTCGAGTTCCTGACGCTGCCGGCCTACGAAGTGCTGGAGTAGCACTCCACGTCGAACGAGTACCGGGGCTCGGAGCGCCGGTCCGACCGGGCCCACACGTCCTCGGGGGCCATCGCCAGCACCCGGGCGTCGGGGGCGTAGAAGGCGCCCTCGATGTCGGCGGTGGTGGCGGCTCCCGGGTCGAGGCCGGCGTCGACCAGGGCCTGCTCGTAGGCGTCGCCGAGACCGCCCTGGAGCAAACGGGCCATGATGGCCGGGAACGACTCCGGGTCCTTCAGCAGCCAGGAGTGCGTGCCGCCCCGGATGACGACGAGGTCGCCGGCGGTCCGCCGGGCGGCGTCGCGGGCGGCGGACAGCGGAACGACGTAGTCGCGGTCGCCGTGGAGCACGACCACCGGCGTCCCCGCCCGGCGCAGCGAGTCGAGCATGTCCCGGCTGCCGGGCGAGCGCAGCACCGACAGGAACGGCATGAGCAGCTGCCAGGGCCGGGTGATGTCGCCCCAGGCCGTCTTCAGCCACAGCCTGGCCAGCTTGGCCGACTGGGCCGTGTCGTCGAGGGAGATCGTGGCCAGGCTGTCGACGACCGCCGCCGTGGAGAAGACACCGAGCAGCGGCGGCCACCACCGGCAGGCCGTGACGATCTCGTCCCAGGCGTCGCCGACGATGGCGTCGATGAGGATCAGGGCCACCACGCGGTCGGGGTCGCCGGCGGCCAGCTCGGTGATCAGGCGCCCGCCCATCGAGTGGCCGGCGTAGACCGCCCGGCGGATCCCGAGCTCGGTCACGGCCCGGTTCAGCAGGCGGCTGTAGGCCGACAGCTCCCAACCGTCCCGGGGCAGGACGGCCGTCCCGCCGTGGCCGGCGGTGTCGATGGCCACCACCTTGAACCCGAGCGACACCAGGCGGCTGAGCGACTGGGCGTAGAGCAGGCCCTCGGCGGCGAAGCCGTGGACGACCACCAGCGGCACACCCCGCCCGGCCACCAGGGCCTGGATCGAATGCCCGTCCGACAGCTGGATCCGGTGCTTGGTCAGGCGGACCGTCGGCACGCTGCGGAGGTGCGGCCGGCGCGCCCGGGCCGGCGACGGGGTCCGGGCCGGCTCCCAGGCAGCGTGGGTCACACTGATGGATTCGGCAGCCGCCCCCGAATTCCTTAGGCAAATGTGGCACCGGTGCCCCGGGCCACGGGGTGGGTCGATCAGAAGACCCGCTGGAGGGCGCCGACCATCCAGTCGACGACGGCGCCGGCGCCGCCGGGGCGCCGGGCGGCCGGCGGCGGGGCGGCCGGTCCGGCGGCGGCGGCCGCCGCCTGCGAGGCGGGATCGCCCGGCTTCGGCGGGACGGCCACGACGGCGTAGGCCTCCTCCCCCGGCTTCACCAGGTTGAAGCGGGCCCGGGCGATCCGCTCGATCTCGGCGTCGCTCCCCAGGCGCTTGGCCTCGGCCTCGAGGTGGGCGTTCTGCTCCTTGAACAGGGCCAGCTTCTGGTTGGCGGCCCGGAGGTCGCGCCGCTGCGCCAGGTACGTCCTCGTCGGATAGACGGCGCCGAACAGGACGCCGATGAAGATGACGAAGGCGACGAGGATCCGGGCCTTCGAACTCAACCCTTGCCTCCGGCGGCGCGGGGGTACCGGGGGTACACGGCGCCCTCGCCGAGGTTCTCCTCGATGCGGAGCAGCTCGTTGTACTTGGCCACCCGGTCGGAGCGGGCCGGCGCCCCCGTCTTGATCTGGCCCGCCCCGCTGCCGACGGCCAGGGCGGCGATGAAGGCGTCCTCGGTCTCGCCGCTGCGGTGGGAGACGACGCAGGTGTAGCCGGCCCGGGCGGCCAGGGCCATCGTGTCGAGCGTCTCGGTCAGCGTGCCGATCTGGTTGAGCTTGATCAGGATCGAGTTGGCGATGCCGTCGTCGATCCCCCGCTGGAGGCGCCGGGGGTTGGTGACGAACAGATCGTCGCCGACCAGCTGCACCCGGCCGCCGAGCGAGGCCGTCAGCGCCCCCCACCCGTCCCAGTCGTCCTCGGCCATGCCGTCCTCGATGGAGACGATCGGGTAGCGGTCGGCGAGCCCGGCCAGGTAGGCGCCGAACTCGGCCGGCGAGTACCTGCGCCCTTCCCCGGCGAGGTTGTAGACGCCGTCGTCGTAGAACTCCGTCGAGGCCACGTCGAGGGCCAGGGCGATCTCCTCGCCCGGCGTGTAGCCCGCTTCGCTGATGGCCTCGACCAGCAGCTGCAGCGCCGCCTCGTTCGATTCCAGATCGGGGGCGAAGCCACCCTCGTCGCCCAGCGCCGTGGCCAGCCCCCGCCGCTTGAGCAGGCTCTTGAGCGCCTGGTACGTCTCCGACCCCCAGCGCAGGCACTCGGAGAACGAGGCCGCGCCGACCGGCACGATCATGAACTCCTGGAGGTCCACGTTGGAATCGGCGTGGGCGCCGCCGTTGAGGACGTTCATCATGGGGACGGGCAGCACCGAGGCGTTCACCCCGCCGAGGTAGCGGTACAGCGGCGTGTCGACGTCGTCGGCCGCCGCCCGGGCCACCGCCAGCGACACGCCGAGGATGGCGTTGGCGCCGAGCCGCGACTTGTCGTCGGTGCCGTCGAGCTCGATGAGCAGGGCGTCGACGTCGCGCTGGGCCTCGGCGGGCAGGCCGGTGACGGCGTCGGCGATCTCGCCGTTGACGTTGGCCACGGCGGTGAGCACGCCCTTGCCGCCGTAGCGGTCGCCGCCGTCGCGCAGTTCGAGCGCCTCGTGGGCCCCGGTCGAGGCGCCGCTGGGCACGGCCGCCCGGCCCCGGGCGCCGGAGCTCAGCTCGACGTCGACCTCGACGGTGGGCTGCCCCCGGGAATCCAGGATTTCCCGCGCCACGACCTGCTCGATGATGCTCACGTGTCACTCCCTTGCCGGCAATCCGACGGTACCGCACCACAGACCGTAGGACGCGGAACTGCCGTGCCCCGAAGGGCACGGCAGTCCGGGAGAGACGGGAGAAAGGTGCCGGCGTCCGGCTAGCAGCTGCCGCTGACGCTGACGCCGAGCAGGCCGGTGGAGGCGCCACCGCTGGCCGTGCAGCCGGGCTGCGTGCTGCCCAGGATGCTCCCGACGGTGCCGGTCACCTGGCCGAGCGTGTTGCCGACCGTCCCGGTGACCGAGCCGACCTGACCGGTCACCCCGTTGAGCGTGCTGGTCACGGTGTTGCCGGCCGTGTTGACGGCGCCGGTCACGGCCTGGGTGGCACCGTTGACGGCGCTGGTGGCGGCGTTGGTGGCCGTGCCCACCGCGCTGGTAGCGGCGTTGGTGGCCGTACCGACCGCGCTGGTGGCGGCGTTGGTGGCCGTGCCCACGGCGCTGGTGGCGGCGTTGCCGGCGGTGCCGGCCACGGAGGCGGCGCCCGAGGTGTTGGCCCCGCAGCCCACGGAGCTCGTGCCGGTGCCGTTGCTGGTGACGTTCACGCCGGTGGCGGCGCCGACCGTGCCGACGGCGCCGTTGACGGCGTCGGTGACGGGCTTGACGGCACCGGTGACGGCCGACGGGACGTTGCCGGTCACGGCCGACGGGACGCCGGCGTTCACGGTGCAGTTGACCGGCGAGGCGCCGGCGGCGAGGCCGGTGGCCTGGCCCGCCGCACCCTCGGCGACGCCCTTGGCGGTGGCGATGAGGTCGCTGGCGTCGACGAGGCCGGTGGCCCGGTCGATGTCGGACAGCCCCGGCAGCCCGGAGGCCGAGCCGGCGGCCCCGCCGGTGTTGCAGGAGCTGGCGGTGCTGCCCCCCACCGCGATCCAGCAGTTGGCGGCCAGCTTGTCGGTCTTGGCGTCGAGGGCGACGGAGTGCGACGACGAACTGCTGCTGGAGGCGAACTGGACGGCGGCGATTCCGGCCGACGCGACGCCGGTGGTCCCGAGCAGCGCGGCGGCGATGGCGAGTCCGATCCTCTTCATCGGCGGATGAAACTCCTTTGGTCGTGGAGCCGTGGGGCGCCACGCCCCTCGTGCTCCCAACTTCATCGGCCTCAGGAAGTTCCAAGGTGAGCCGAGCGAATGGCTCACGGCTAGCCCAACCGGTACAACCCTGCCGGGCAGACCGGGCCCGTCCGGACCAAGGGCCGTTACCGATCGGACTAGGCCGTCTGCTCCCAGAGGGTGGCAACCGCCGAAGGGGGCATCGACTCCACGGTCGTGCCCTGCGCCGCCGCTTTCGCCTCCAGCGCCTGGAACCGGGCCTTGAAGCGCCCGGCCCAGCCCCGCAGGGCCGACTCGCCGTCGACCCCCGCCAGCCGGGCCAGGTAGACGACGGCGGCCAGCGCCTCGCCCAGGCGGGCCTCGGCCTCGGCCGGCCCGCCGTCGCCGCCGTCGCCGCCGTCCCCGGCGGCGGCCAGCGCCGCCAGCCCGTCCAGCTGGGCCCCGGCCCGGGCGGCGGCCTCGCCGGCCGTCCCGAACGTCAGCCCGGCCGAGCCGGCCTTGCGGTAGAGCTTGTGGGCGTAGAGGAGCGACGGGAGGTGGCGGGAGACGCCGTCCATCAGCGAGGCCCGGCCCTTCTCCTCCCGCTTGATGACCTCCCAGTTGGCCACCACCTCGTCGGCCCCCGACACGGCCACGTCGGCGAAGACGTGGGGGTGGCGGCGCACGAGCTTGTCGTGGATGCCGCCCAGCACGTCGGTGATCGTGAACGCCCCCGCCTCCCGGGCCAGGGTGGCGTGGAAGACGACCTGGAAGACGAGGTCGCCGAGCTCCTCCTCGAGGTGCTCGTAGGCTCCGTCGGGGACCGCCTCGGGCCCCGGGGCCGGCGCCGACGCCGGCAGCGCCTCGATGGCCTCGATGACCTCGTAGGCCTCCTCGATCAGGTGGCGGGCCAGGCTGTGGTGGGTCTGCTCGGCGTCCCAGGGGCAGCCGCCCGGGCCCCGGAGCCGCTCCATCAGCGCCACCAGCCGCTCCCAGGCTTCACCGGGCCCGCCGGGGGGCAGGTCGACGAAGACGGAGGTGAGGTGGTCGGGTTCGACCGCCCGGTCGAGGTCCTCCAGGGGGATCGTGGTGACCGACTCGTCGGGGAGCCCCAGCCGGGCCAGCACGGTGACCGGCGCCTCCCCGGGGAGCCGCTCCAGCAGGGCCAGCTTCACGTCCGACAGGACGAGCGGGCTGTGGCAGTGGCTGACCAGCAGCGGCCCGGCCGGGAGGGCGGCGGGGAGCGCCTGGCCGTCGAGGGCGCGGGCGCCGGCGCCGGCCGTCGGGTCGACGCCGAGCCGGAGCCAGGCCAGGTCGAGGAACGACAGCCCGGGCACGAGCTGCAGGCGTTTCCCGAGCCGGGCCCGCAGCATCGCCACCGACTGCTCGCCGACGGCCGGGCTGCCGGGGACGGCGTAGCAGACGTCGCCCCCCTCGGCGGCGGCCACGAGCCGGTCGGCGATGGCCTCGTAGACGGCCGGCCGGTCGGCCGCCGCCTCGTAGAGATCGTCGCAGGGCCGGAGGGCGACACCCTCGGCGGCCAGATCGGCGACGGCCGGGTGGCGGACCGTCCGCACGAAGCGGCGCTCGGGCGCCGCCGCCTCGAGGGCCGCTCGGGCGGCCGGCAGCAGGAGATCGGCGCCCCCCGGACCGAGCCCGACGACGACGATCCGGGACGAACGCTCCGTCATCCCCCGATTCTCTGCACCGGGCTGTCGGGGCTGCCGGGCGCTTCACCGCCGAGCGGAGCCGTGGTCGGCGCGGTGTCGGTCCGCTCGGTGTTGGGCCGGATCTTGGCCGGCGGGACGACCGACGGCGGCTGGTCGGTGGCCGCCGGCTGGAAGGTGCCGTAGCGCCGGTCGACGGTGACCCTGGCGCCGGTGACGGCCGTCTGGAGGAACTGGCGGAAGGCGTCCTGGGTCTCGGCGTTGACCGCCGCCTTCACCTGCTCCTTGGCCGACTCGAAGGTGGCCTCCTTGCGGTCCCGGACCAGGATGATGTGGAACCCGTACTGGGTCTGCACCGGGTCGGACAGCTGGCCCACCGGCAGCGTGCTGGCCGCCTGGTCGAACTCCGGCACGAACGTGCCCCGGGGGTTGCAGCCGAGGTCGCCGCCCTTGGCGCCGCTGCCGGTGTCGATCGAGACCGCCTTGGCCACGGCGGCGAAGTCCTCCCCGCCCTTGATCCGGGCGGCGGCGGCGTCGGCCTCGGCCTTGGTCCGCACCAGGATGTGCGACAGGCAGTTCTGGCTGAAGTCGGCCTTGTGGGCGTCGAAGTACTTCTGGAGGCTGGCGTCGGAGAAGTCGACCCCCGACAGCGCCGCCCGCACGGCCACGGCCCGGGCGTTGCGGTCGAGGACCCGCTGGCGGAACCACGGGGGGAAGGCGGCGGCGATCCCCGGGTCGCTGCCGAACTCGCTGGCCAGCTGGGACTGGGCGGCGTCGCGGTCGGCCGGGCTGATCGACAACTTCCGCTTGTCGAACTCGTGGGTGACGAGCTTGTCGTAGATGACCGCCGTCAGCCACCCGGCCGACAGGCGGGGGTCGACGGTGTCCTTCCCGGCCCCGGACAGGCCGCTGCCCCCCGCCGCCGCCTGCAGCTTCTTGTTGTCGTTGAGCGCCTTCAGCTCCCGCTCGAAGTCGGACCGGTCGATCTTGACCGAGGCGTTGGAGAACGTGACCGTGGCGGCGGACGGCCTCATCGACCCGCAGCCGGCGGTCACCGTGGCGAGGACGACACCGGCGGCGAGGACGGCGACGGCGGAGAAACGGCGGAGCGGCATCACGGGCCCCAAACCTAGTTGGCCGCCGGCGGCGGGCCGGCCCCGGCGGCGGCCGCGGCGGCCATGGTGGCGGCCTCCTGGCCGACCGGCACCAGCTCGCTCAGCAGCGTGAGGAGGCCCTCGACCACCTTCAGCCCGTCCTGCTTGGCGCCGACCGGGCCCTGGGCGGCCAGCGGCAGCACGATCTCGTCGTTCGACTTCACCAGCGCCTTGGGGGCCAGCCGCTTGAGCCGGAGCTTCTGCGACTCCCGCAGCTGGAGCGGGAACAGCCGGGCCGACCCCTTCTGGACGGCGATGTCGCGCATCCCGAGCCGCACGGCCTCGGCCCGCAGCCGGGCCACCGCCAGCAGGGCGGCGGCCGGCGGGGGCGGCGGGCCGTAGCGGTCGGCCCACTCGGCGGCGACGTCCTCCACGTCGTCCTTGTGCATCACGGCGGCCAGGCGCCGGTAGGCCTCCATCCGGAGGTCGTCCCGGGCGATGTAGTCCCGGGGGATGGAGGCGGTGACCGGCACGTCGATGGAGATCTCCGGCGGCGGCTCGGGCGGCGCCTCGCCGGTCAGCTCCGACACCGCCTCGGTGACCATCTGGCAGTAGAGGTCGAAGCCGACGGCGGCGATGTGGCCGCTCTGCTCCCCGCCGAGGAGGTTGCCGGCGCCGCGGATCTCGAGGTCCCGCATGGCGATCTTGAACCCGCTGCCGAGGTCGGTGAACTCGCCCAGCGTCTTGAGCCGCTCGTAGGCCTCCTCGGAGAGGACCCGGTCCCGGGGGTGGAAGAGGTAGGCGTAGGCCCGCTGCCCGGACCGGCCGACCCGGCCCCGCAGCTGGTAGAGCTGGGCCAGGCCGAGCATGTCGGCCCGGTCGACCACCATCGTGTTGACGCTCGGCATGTCGAGGCCGCTCTCGATGATGGTGGTGGAGACGAGCACGTCG
>Ga0070741_10000815_pt1 | contig 103897 bp, 110 predicted proteins | sample Coa_R1_4_FD_66440 | JGI IMG/M metagenome (GOLD analysis project Ga0070741, IMG submission 66440) | Surface soil microbial communities from Centralia Pennsylvania, which are recovering from an underground coalmine fire - Coalmine... | ecosystem: Environmental > Terrestrial > Soil >...
GCCCGCGCCGTCGTAGATGTAGTTCGTCGCGGCGCCGGTGTCGATCACCTTGTGCCAGCCGGCCTCCAGCCAGGCCCACCCGACGTAGACGCGAAGGAGAAGCCAGACGAGTGCCATGCGTGTGTCGGAGAAGAGGAATCGTGCGATGGGCGGGTCCTCGATGACCGTGCCCTTTCCCAGCTTCGTAGCGGCCATTTCGTGACCTCCTTCGACAGGCACTGTGCGGTCAGCGCCCTGGCCGCCGACAGGGCCGCTCGTACCAAACCGGCGGTCCGACAGACCCTCTCAGGGAAGGCCCCGCGCCGAGGGTCCGATGGATGGGCCGCGGCTTCGAGATGACGGCGGACGGCGGCCTCAGGGACTTTTGGCCCTACCTGTGCCCGGCCTGAAGCCGGAGCATCGCCAGATGCCGCAGCTCGATCTCGCCACCGTTCTCCTGGCCTTCGCCGGGCTGGGCGTTGCCGTCGCATTCGCGATCCTCGCCGGGACCGTGAGCGCGCGCGTCTTCTTCGACGCGACGCGAGGCGATGAAGAGCAGACCCCTACCGCCCAGCGGCGCTGAGCTCGCCGACCGCCTCGACCGCGCAGACGACCTTCGGCCGCCGCGAATCGAGGTCGATCTCCACCAGCTTCCCGCAGCCGTAGCAGCACATGACGTCGACGACGCGGCGCTGCCGCGGGCAGTAGACCGTCCCTTCGTCCGTGACCGCGTGCGTCTGCTTCATTCGAGGAGGCCGTGCCGGAGCGCGTAGTCCACGAGCTCCGACCGGCGGTGCAGATCGAGCTTGGCCATGATGCGCGAGCGGTACGTGTCCACGGTCTTCGGGCTGACGAAGAGGCGCTCGGCGATCTCCAGATTGGAGAAGCCGCGCGCCGTGAACCGAAGGACCTCGCGCTCGCGCGGCGAGAGGGCGGGCTCGGGACGTCCGGCCTCGCTCTGCTGGGTGGCGAGGAGCAGGCGCACCGCGGCCGGTGTGAGGTACGCCTCGCCGGCGGCGACCGAGCGGATCGCGTCGATGAGCTCCTTGTCCGCCGAGCGCTTCAGCACGTAGCCCGCGGCGCCGAGGCGCACGGCCTCCATCACGTACCGATCCTCCGCGTACATCGTGAGGACCACGATCTTGGTGGGCAGCTCCATCTCGCGGACCCGGCGCGCGACCTCGAGGCCGCCGCCGCCCGGCATGGAGATGTCGAGCACGAGGACATCGGGCCGGTGCGTGCGCGCCGCCTCGATCGCGGATGGCGCGTCCGTGGCGGTCGCGACGACCTGCATGTCGCCCGTCGCGTCGATGAGCCGCCGCAGGCCGTCGAGAAGGATCTGATGGTCGTCCGCGAGCACGATGCGGATCATGTGGGAACCTCCCCGCGCTCGGGCACGCGCACTTCGACGCGCGTGCCGGCGCCCTGGCGCGACTGGATATCGAGGGTGCCGCCGACCAGCGCGACCCGTTCGGCCATGCCGAACAGGCCGACGCTCGCGGTCGGCCGCGAGCGCGCCGCGGCCACGTCGAATCCATTGCCGTTGTCGACGACCTCCAGCAAGAGGGAGCCGTCCCGATCGTCGAGGCGAAGATCGATGCGGGTCGCGCCCGCGTGGCGGACGACGTTCGTGAGCGCTTCCTGCGCGACGCGGAAGACGGCGATGGCCACGGTCGGCGGGATGCGGTCGTCGTCGCAGCGCAGATCGAGGTCGACCCGAATGCCGGTCTCCTCGCGCACGCGGTCGGCCAGCCACTCCAGGCCGGAGCGCAGACCGAGGTCCTCGAGGATGCTCGGGCCGAGCTGGACGGCGAGCCGGCGCACGCCGTCGAGCGTGTCGACGACGAGCTCGCGCAGCTCGGCGAGCTCGCGGCGCACGTGGGGATCGCGGGTCATGTTCTCGATGAGCTGGAGGCGCACGAGGATGAGCGTCAGCGCCTGCCCGGTGTCGTCATGGAGCTCTCGCGACACGCGGACGCGCTCGGCCTCCTGGGCGGAGATGATCCGCGAGGCGAGCGCGCGCGCGCCGCTTCTGTAGGCCTCGAGCTCCGCGACCTGTCCGGCCACGCTGAGAACGTAGGCCGGCCGGGGCCCTCAGGAATCCGCCGCACGGCCTCATCTGGAGGTCCGTTCGACCCCGCCGCCGCGTCCGGCGTGCGGTCCGACCGCCCGCGGGGGGCACCGGACAGACCGCCGCCCCGTTCGTGCCGATGCTCTCAGAGAGTGCGGATCCTCTTCGCGACCGACGGCTCCCGCGGGGCGGCGATCGCCGAGGATTTCCTGCTGTCGCTGCCTTTGTCGTGCGCGGACGAGGTCACCGTCGTGACATCGCCGACGGTGAGCGAGCGCGAATCGTTCGCGCTCCTCGCGCGGCGCCGCTGGCGCTTCGCCGCCCGTGACGTGCCGACGACGACGGCGATGCGCGGCGGCTCGCCGGCGCGGGTCGCGGAGGCCGTCGCGCTCGAGCGCGGATCGGAGCTCATCGTGGTGGGATCGCGTGGCCTCGGGCAGCTGGGCGGGAGGCTCTTGGGGAGCGTGGCGCGCGCGCTCGCGCGCGACGGCGTCACGCCCGTGCTGGTCGTCCGTGCGCGCCGCGAGGCGCCCCGTCGGGTGCTCGTCGCGATCGATGGATCGGACGACGCCCGCGCCGCGGTCGAGCTCCTCGCGCGTCTTCCTCTGCCGATGGCCGCGAGGCTCAGCCTCCTGCGTGTGATGGCGCCCGAGGACGATCCCGGGCAGAGCGACGCGGTGGCGGCGCACGCGCGCGTCGTGCTGGGAAAGCGCATCGCGGACTGGGAAACGGTCGAGCGGGGCCACATCGGCGAGGAGGTCCTGCGGCGGGCGCTGCGGACGTCGAGCGACATGATCGTGCTCGGCTCACGCGGACAGGCCGAAGGTGGCGGGCTGCTGCGCGGGAGCACCGTGGACCACGTGCTGAGCCACGCGCATTGCGCCGTGCTCGTCGCGAAGGCGCCGCCGCGCGCGCGCGCCGTCGAGTCGCCGGCGGCCGTGCGCATCGCGTCCGCATTCTGAAGCGAGGAGGACCGACATGCTCGGCATCAAGCTGAACGGCAAGAAGAAAGAAGCGTACGAGGCGCACGACGACACGGCCACCGCGGTCGTGAAGGTGATCGCCCGACGATGACCGGCGCCGACTACCGGATCATCTGCGCGGTCGACGGCTCTCGCGGATCGGACCGCGCGCTCGCCTTCGTGGGAGCCCTGCCGATCCGTCCGCGCGACGAGATCGTCGTCGCGTCGCGGCCGCCGTCTCTCCTGGCGACCCGGCCGGGCGACGACGATAAGGCCACGCGGATCAGCGCGAGCGCTCGCGCCCGCGCCCAGGCGGACGTCGACGCCGGCGTCGCGCGTCTCACGGCGCTGGGCGTGTGCGCGCGCGGCGCGGTCTGCGACGGCGACGACGCGGTGGACGCGCTGCTGCGCCTCGCGGAGCGCGAGAGCGCGTCGCTCATCGTCGTCGGCTCGCGCGGACGTGGTCCGTGGTCGAGCATCCTCCTCGGCAGCACCGCACGCGCGCTCGCGATCGCGAGCCCCGTCCCGGTGCTCGTCGTGCGAGAACGGATCATCGCCCCGCTCCGCGTCCTCGCGGCGACCGACGGATCGCCCTCGGCGCGCGCGGCGCTCATCGCGTTGGGGCGGATGCCGCGGAGCGACGGCGTTACGGTCGAGCTGCTCCACGTGCTTCCGGTGCACACCTGGCAGGCGGACGAGATCGACTGGGACGAGATCGGCGAGCGGACCGACGTCGAGAAGGACGAGGAGGTCCGCGGCGCGGCGACCCTACAGGCGCAGATGCGGCTCCTGCCACCCGGACTGCATCCCCGGATGCGTCAGGAGCGGGGGCACGTCGGCGAGACGATCCTGCGCCGCGCGGCCGAGATCGGCGCCGATCTGATCGTCGTGGGGACGCGCGGCACGGCGGGACCGCGCCAGCTCTTCTTCGGCAGCACCGCGGAGCGCGTGCTCACGCACGCACGCGCGAACGTGCTCGTCGCTCCTCAAGACGCCGCTGGCACGTGATGCACCGCGCGGCCTGCGGGCGCGCGTCGAGACGCGCCTGGTCGATCGACGCGCCGCAGTCGATGCAGAGACCGTACGTGCCCATCGCGAGGCGATGGAGCGCGGTCTCGACCTCTTCGATCTCCGCCGCGAGCGCGAGGCGCTCGGTGAGCAGCTCCTCTCGCGCGTACAGATCCGATGCCACGTCCGCGGGATGCTGCGACGGGGTGGTGTCCTCGCCCTTGTCCTCGACGTCGCGCGCGAGCGCGGCGCTGTCCGCGCTGGCCCTGGCGCGAAGCTCGGTGAGCAGGCTCTGGAGTCGTTCCTTCGGTGCACCCATGCGTCGCAGCGTGCGCCCCCGGTGTCGGCCCGCGAAGTGCCGCACGGCCGTAGCTTGGACCGACGTTGGACCCTCGCGCTGTCGGGCACGCGGCGCTAGCCTCGGACGGTCCGCGGAGGAGGCAGACCATGAGCGATGACATCCCGATCGAGAGCGAGACCGAAATCGAGGTCGATCCCGTCTGCGGCGCGGTCGTCGATCTCGAAGAGGCGAGCCATCATGCGCTCGCGCTCGAATTCGAGGGCCGCGAGTACGCGTTCTGCGGGCCGGTCTGCCGCGCGCGGTTCGAGCATGCTCCACTGCGCTACGCGGTGCCCGGCCGGACCCAGCCGTAGATCGCGATCGAGAGGACGTCGACAAGGTGATCGCCAGGATCGAGCAGCTCATCCACGAGGGGAGCGTGCGCCGGGTGCTCGTGAAGGACGCCAAAGGCACGACGATCATCGAGGTCCCGCTCGCGGTGGGTCTCGTCGGCGTGGCGCTCGTCCCGGTGTGGGCGGCGATCGCCGCGATCGCGGCGCTGGCGGCGGACTTCACGCTGCAGGTCGAGCGCAGGCCCGAGGCGGACGCATGACGGCCGGCGCGTTGGCCGCGCTGCGTGAGGAGCACCGCGAGCTCCTCCCGCACGTCGAGCGGCTCCGCGCCGTCGCCGACGGCGTCGGGCGGATCCCCGGCGTGAAGCTCCGGGAGGAGGTCGACGCCGCATACACGTTCCTCGCGCATCAGCTCGTCCCGCACGCACAGGCCGAGGACGAGGTCCTCTATCCCCGGGTCGGGGAGATCATGGGCGCGGCGCGTGCGACGGCCACGATGACGAGAGAACATGGCGCCGTGGTCGACCTCATCGCGGAGCTCTCGAACCTTCGGGACTTCGCGGGCGAGCCGGACGCCACGCGCCAGGACGCGCTGCGGCGTGTGCTCTATGGCCTGTACGCGCTCGTGCGAACGCATTTCGCGAAGGAAGAAGAGATCTACCTCCCGCTGCTCGAGGACCAACTCACGAGCGAGGAGGGCGCGGATCTCATCGCTCGCATGGAGCGCGCGGCGGCGCGTGTGAAGGCCGCGATGTCGTGACCTCGCGCGTCGGGGTGGCCGCGCTGGCCGCGCTCGCGCTCCTCGCGGCGGGCTGGGGCGGTCTCTCGCGTCTCGGCCTCGCGCCCCGGTCGCCGGGTGACACGGCGTCGTACCACGGCGCGCTCATGGTCTCGAGCTTCATCGGCACGCTCATCGGCCTCGAGCGCGCCATCGTGATGCGCCGCACCTGGGCGTATCTCGCGCCGATCCTCTCGTCCGCGGCCGGCGTCGCGCTCCTCGTCGGCGCGGGCGCGCCGATCGCGGCCCTCCTCGTCGCAGGCGCGGCCACCGCGTTCCTCGCGGTCACCGTCAGGGGGGCGCCGTCGAGTCCCGGCACGGCGATCGTCGTCATGAGCGCGGGCGCCGCCGCGTGGCTCGTCGGCGCGGTGCTGTGGTGGCAGGGCGCGGCCGCGTTCCGATCGATGCCGTGGTGGTCGGCGTTTCTCGTCCTCACGATCGCGGCGGAACGGCTCGAGCTCGCGCGCGCGCTGCGTCCGTCGGGCAGGGCGACGGCGGTGCTCGTGCTCGCCGCGACCGCGCTCCTCGCGGGCGTCGCGCTCACGCTCGTCGATCTGACGATCGGCATGCGCGTCGCCGGCGCCGGTGCGCTCGTGTTGGGGATGTGGCTCGCGCTCCGCGATCGGCCTCCGTCCACGGCGCGGACCCGCGAGCTGCCGCGCTTCATCGCGACGGCGCTCCCGCTCGGGTACGCGTGGCTCGTCGTCGGCGCGCTCTTCATGGTCGGCTTCGACGGCGTCCCGACGGGATGGCGCTATGACGCGATGGTCCATGCGCTGTTCGCCGGCTTCGCGCTCACGATGATCTTCGCGCACGGACCGATCGTGATCCCGGCGGTCATCGGGGGCGCCATCGCGTACCGGCCGATCCTGTACGGGCCGCTCGCGCTCCTCGAGGTCTCCGTGCTGCTGCGTGTGGCCGGGGACGCGCTCGAGCGCGCCGGCGTGCGCGATGCCGGGGCGATCGGCACGGCCATCGCGCTCGTTGGATTCATGGCCGCGATGGCGACCGGCATCCGCATGCGCCGCGCGGCATCGCGGCGCGCTCTGCGGGAGCCCGGCTCTTAGGGTCGCGCCGGCGCGGAGCGGCGGTCGCCCTCCTCGACGAAGAGCCTGCCGCCGCAGCGCGGGCAGCGCGGCTCGCCGTGCGGGCCCCACGTCGGCGGGTTGGCCATCGCGATCTCGCCGACGGCGGCACGGAGCTCGCGGTACGTCGGCCGTCCGCGTGAACGGACCTCGACCTCGCCGCAGCCATGGCCGCAGGAGAAGCAGGTGAGCTCGACGCGGACGCCGCCGCCGGAGGCCAGCGTGGCGTTCACGGCGGGGATGCTCGCCCGGCCGGCGGACGAGCGGGAGGGCCGAACGTCGCGAGCGAGCGGTCGGAACGGACGATGCGCCGCTCCCGGCCGACGCGCGGAGCGCGGAACGGTCGCCGGGCCATCTCGTCCAGGCGGCCGTCCGTCTCGCGGTACGGGGGTCAGGAGGCGGGCTGGACGTCCGGGCTCGCGCGCATGCCCAGGTCGGCGACGATGCCGAGGATCAGGGCGCCGACGATAGCCGGAATGATGGCCATCCCGTCGAACGTGGGACCCCAGTCCTTGATGCCTTCGAAGACCGTACTTCCAGGGAAGCTCTCGCTCGCGAAGTAGCCGCCGAACACGACGGCGACGGCCACGATGAGCCACTCGCCGCGGATCGCTCCCTTCGCCAGGTACTGCACGGCGAAGCCAGCGATGAGGCCGACGATGACGAGGCTTGAGAACGCAAGCAGGCCCATAAACGACACTCCTCTCGTCACCATGCGCGTGGTGACCGGTGTGGGATCAGCTCTCGGATGGGAGGCTAGGGGTCGGCGCCGGCGCGCGACAGGGCCTTTTGGACGGCCCTCTCGCGCCGTTGGCCTCACGTCGCCGAGGGGCCGGCGGCGGACGATGCGGCCGACACCAAAGGAGGTGCCGTATGCGGATCCTCCTCGCGACCGACCTCTCCCCGCGCGCGCAGAGCGCCCAGACCCTCGTGAAGGGCATGGCCCTTCCCGCGGGATCGCAGGTGCGCCTCGTCCATGCGATCGAGCCGATCACCACGGTGGCCATGTTCGCGCCGTCCGCCCTCCTCACGATCACGGACGCCGCGGAGGCCGAGGCGCGCACGCAGCTTCGCGCCGCGGTGCGGTCCCTCGAGCGCGAGGGCATCGATGTCACCGGCGTCGTCGGCTACGGCCGCGCGGCGGACGTCGTCATCGACGAGAGCGCGGCCTTCGGACCCGATCTCATCGTCATCGGAAGCCGCGGGCGCGGCGGCCTCGCGACCAGCGTGCTCGGCTCCGTCTCCGCCGAGGTCGTCGACCGTGCCGCGTGCCCCGTGGCCGTCGCGCGGTCCGTCACGCTCGAGCGCATCGTCCTCGCCGAGGACGGATCGCCGACCGCCGCGGTCGGCGCCCGCGTGATCGCGGACCTCGCGCCGCTCGCGAAGGCGCGCGTGCACGTCGTCAGCGTGGTCGATGTCCCGTTCCCGGTCGTCCTCGCCGATCCGACGGGCACGGGCACGGCGCTCGAGGCGTATCGCGCGTACGAGGAGTCCATGCCGACCCTGCGTGCCTCGTACGCCGCGTTCGCGCGCGAGCGCGCGCAGGCGCTCGAGAAGCTCGGCGTGACGGCCACATCCGAGCAGCGCGAAGGCGATGCCGCGTCCGAGCTCATCGCCGCGGCCCGCGAGCACGGGGCCGACTGCATCGTCGTCGGCAGCCGCGGGCAGACCGGCCTCAAGCGGCTCGTGCTCGGCAGCGTCGCGCGCGACGTGCTGCTCCACGCGCCGTGCTCGGTGCTCATCGCGCACCCGGCGAAGCCGATCGAGCGCGAACCGGCGCAGAGCGTTCGCAGCGAGCTCGCCACGCGGTAGGCGCGTGACGGGCGGCCCGGCGTCCGTCAGCATGATGCTGTGTTCGCTCCGACGGTGCCGATCTGGGAGATCGTCCTCCGCACGTGCGTCGTCTACGTGACGGTGTTCGCGCTGCTCCGGGTCGCGGGGAAGCGCGAGCTGGGACAGATGAGCGTCGCCGATCTCGTCGTGATCCTCGTCATCGCGAACGCGGTGCAGAACTCGCTCAACGGCGGCGACGTCTCCCTCACCGGCGGTCTCGTCGCGGCGGCGACCCTGGTCGCGCTGAACGTGCTCCTCGACCGCTTCGGTCGTCGCATCCCGTTCTTCTCGCGCTTCGTCGTCGACGAGCCGACGCTGCTGTTGCAGGACGGCGAGCCGATCCTGGAGCACTGCGAGCGCGAGGGCGTGTCCGTGGAGGAGATCGCGATGTCCGCGCGCGAGCACGGCATCGGCGATCTTGCCGACGTGAGCGCGGCGATCCTCGAGCCCGACGGATCGATCAGCATCATCCCCAAAGAGGGCGGCAAGATGCACCGGAGCCAGCGGCGGATCCGCCAGCTCCGACAGCGGCCCTAGCGGACCAGCGCGGCCGGCCGCGTGTCCGGCGGTTACCTGACACTCGGCCCTGTCTCTGGGGCCTTTTGGCCGTGGGAACGCGCATCCTGCCGGCGCATCGTCTTCTCGTGACGACGGCACGGTATCCAGGTATCCCAGCGGTCGCCGACGGCTCGGAGGCCGTCGCGCACGTGGAGATCCGCCTCGCCGAGGCCGCATGCGCGTACCCGATCACACCCTCGACGACGATGGCCGCGCTCTACCAGGCCGCGGTCGCCGACGGGAAGACCGATCTCTGGGGCACGCCGATCCGCTTCCTCGAGCCCGAGTCCGAGCACTCGTCCGCCTCCGCCGCCGAAGGCTTCGCGCTGGCCGGTGGCCGCGTGACGAACTTCACCGCGGGCCAGGGACTCATCTTGATGAAGGAGGTCCTCTACGTCATCGCGGGAAAGCGCCTCCCCGCGCTCTTCCACGTCGGCGCGCGAGCGCTCACGAGCCAGTCGCTGAACATCCACGCCGGACACGACGACGTCATGGGCGTCGCCGACACGGGATGGGGGATCCTCTTCGCGCGCAACGTGCAGGAGGCCGCCGACCTCGCGGCCATCGGGCGCCGCGTCGCCGAGAAGGCGGAGGTCCCCTTCATCGTCGCGCAGGACGGCTTCCTCACGACGCACACGTTCGAGAACGTGCTCCTTCCGGAGGACGAGCTCCTTCGCGAATACCTCGGGGCGCCACGCGAACGCGTGCGGTCGTACTTCGAGCCGGCGGACGCGCTCATGACCGGCGTCGTCCAGAACCAGGACTCGTACATGAAGGGCCGCATCGGACAGCGCGCCTTCTATCACCGGCTCGCCGAAGAGGTCCGCCTCGCGATGCACGAGTGGAGCGAGCTCACCGGCCGCCCCTACGACCTCGTCGACGCGTATCGCTGCGAGGACGCCGAGACGATCGTCGTCGCGATGGGGACGATCGCGGACACCGCCATCGCCGTGGTCGACGCTCTTCGCGCCAAAGGGTGCCGTGTCGGCTGCGTCGGCGTCACCGCGTTCCGTCCGTTCCCCGCCGCGCGGCTCGCGGCCGCGCTCCGCGGCGCGCGCGCCGTCGCGATCATCGAGCGCACCGACGAGCCGGCGGCCGCCGACAACCCGCTCACGCGCGAGACGAAGGCGGCGCTCGCGGACCTCGCGTCGGACGGGGCGCGCATCCCGCGCGTGTTCTCGGTCAGCGCGGGCCTCGGCTCGCGTGACGTCGCGGCGGGCGACATCGCGGCCGTCTACACGTGGCTCGACGAGCCCGCGACGTCGGGACGGCGCTTCGCCGTCCTCGGCGTGCGGCACCCGCTCGCGCTGGAGCGCATGACGCTCGACGTCCGCCCGCGCGGAGCGTTCAGCCTGCGCGGACACTCCATCGGCGGCTTCGGCGCGGTGACCACGAACAAGCTCCTCGCCGCGCTCGTCGGGGATCTCTTCGGCCTTCGCGTGCAGGCCTATCCGCGCTACGGGTCGGAGAAGAAGGGCCTGCCGACCGCGTACTTCCTCACCATCGCGGAGGAGCCGATCCGCACGCACGCCGAGCTCGACGTGGTGGACTTCGTCCCGCTGTACGACGTCGCGGCGTTCGGCCACGGCGACGCGCTGCGTGGCCTGGTGGACGGCGGCACGGTGTTCCTGCAGAGCGCGCTGACCGATCCGCGTGCGATCTGGGCCTCGATCCCGCCACCGGTCCGCGACCGCATCCTGGCGCGCCGCATCCGCGTCGCGGCACTGGACACGGTCGCGCTCGCGCGGCGCCACTCGCCGCGGGCGGACCTCGAGGTCCGCATGCAGGGCGTCGCGCTCGTCGGCGTGTTCCTGCGGCTCACGCCGTTCGCCGCGAAGGCGGGCCTCGATCGCGTCCAGCTGCTCGACGCGGTCCGCGACCGGCTCGGCCGCTTCTTCGGGAAGCGCGGCGATCGCGTCGTGGACGCGAACCTCGCCGTGGTGCGCGAGGCCTACGACTCGGTGATCGACGTGACGGCGGCGATAGCGCACGAAGCTGGCTCACGAACGGCGGAGGTGGTCGCATGAGCGCGGCATCGGCACCGACGGTCGGCGACGCGATGACGAAGGGCCTGGTCACGGTCCACGCGAGCGCTCGGCTCTACGAGGCGGCGCAGCTCATGGACGCGCACAAGGTCCACGGACTCCCGGTGGTCGACTCCAACGGGACGGTGGTGGGCGTCCTGAGCCAGACCGATCTTTTGCGCGCCCGCGTGGTCGAGCACCTGTGGACGAACCTCCGCGGGCTCGCGGTGCGTCACGTGATGACCGCGCCCGCGATCACGATCCCGCTCCACGCCACGCTCGACGAGGCGGCCGAGCTCATGGAGCAGCGCCGCGTGCACCGGCTCGTGGTGATCGGCCCCGATGGCGTCACGCCGGTCGGGATCCTCTCGGTGTCCGATCTCGTCCGCGTGATGGCGGCCGGCGCGGAGACGCTCGCATGACCGTCACGAACCTGCTCGACGTCCACGCGTACGTCGACGACTTCAACGACGCGGTGCTGGGCGCGTACGCGACGAACGCGAACGACGGCGCGCTCGACGCGGACGAGGGTGTCGCGCGCAGCATCATCCCGCCCGGCACGGCGGCGACGCGCGACTTCAGCCACCTCGCGCCGCGCATCCCGGAGTTCATCGCCGACCGCTGCGTGGGCTGCATGTCGTGCGTGAACGCCTGCCCGGACACGGCCATCTTCGCGGTCGCCCTCGGGAAGTCGAAGGTGTCCGAGCGCATCGAGACCTTCGCCCAGACGGAGCCCGTCGCGGCGCGCGCGCGAGAGACCGCGGCCGCCCACTTCGCGGACACGCGCAAGTACGGCGAGGTCCCGGCGAAGAAGGGGCACGAGCCGGGTGCGTTCGGCATCTTCGTGGACCCGGTTCACTGCAAGGGCTGCGGCGAGTGCGTCGAGGTCTGCGTCGCCCTCGAGTACGACGCGCTGCGCATGGTCGACAAGGCGCCCGAGGGTCCTGACGGCGAGTCGACGCTCGCGCGCTACGAGCGCGACATGCGGTTCTTCCGTACCCTGCCCCCGACGCCGCCGGAGTACCGCAACGAGAAGGCCCTCGCCGATCTCATGCTGGGCGAGCACGCCATCGGATACGTCGGCGGCGCGGGTTCGTGCTCCGGCTGCGGCGAGGCGACCGCGATCCGCATGCTCGTGGCCGCGACGCGGCAGACGTACGGGCCGGAGAGCATGGGCATCGTCGCCTCGACCGGCTGCAACACCGTGTTCGGCAGCACCTATCCGTACAACCCGTACCTCGTGCCGTGGACGAACTCGCTCTTCGAGAACGCGCCCGCCGACGCGCTCGGGATCCGAGCGCGCTGGGACCAAGCGGGCCACCGCGATCGCCGCCTCTGGGTCATCGGCGGCGACGGCGCGATGTACGACATCGGCTTCCAGTCGCTCTCGCGCGTGCTCGCTTCGGGCGCCGACATCAAGGTGCTCGTGCTCGACACGCAGGTGTACTCGAACACCGGCGGCCAGGCCTCCACGTCGACGTACGGCGGACAGGTCACCAAGCTCTCCGCCTTCGGGAAGGCGCTGCACGGCAAGCCCGAGCGCCGCAAGGAGCTCGGGCGCATCGCGCTGTCGCACGGCGACGTCTTCGTCGCGCAGACGACGCCCGCGCACGTCAATCACTTCTACAGGGCGATCCTCGACGCGAACAGCTATCCCGGCCCCGCCGTCGTGATCGCGTACGCCCCGTGCCAGCCGGAGCACGGGATCGCGGACGACGCGTCCAACCGGCAGGCCCGGCTCGCCGTCGACTCGCGCGCGTTCCCGCTCTTCGTCTACGACCCGCGCAAGGGCGAGACGGTCAGAGAGCGGCTCAGCCTGCAGGGCAATCCCGATCCGAAGTCGGACTGGTGCACCCTCCCCGACGGCACTCTCGTCGACTTCCTCGCCTTCGCGCGCACGGAAGGACGGTTCGCTCCGCACTTCGGCGCCGACGGCAGCGCCAGCGCGGAGATCCGCGCGACGCAGGCCGAGCGGCTCGCCAACTGGCATGTGCTGCAGGAGCTCGCGGGGATCCGCGGGAAGGAGGTCACGCCATGAACGACATCGACCTTGCGACGATCGCGACGGCGCTCTGGATCGCCGTCACCGTCGCGGCGGTGATCGCGGCGGCGCGGCTCATCGTCACGTTCGCCCGGATCGAGCGCCGCGCACGGCGGGTGCTCGAGGATCGTCTCGCTAGCGGTGAGATCGACATCGACGACTACCGTCGGCGGATCGCGCTGCTCGGCGACTAGCTCGCCACCCGTCGCCGCGCCGGCGCGCTGCCGTCGCCGGACGGACGCACGCTCCACGCCGTCGCGTCCGTCCGGCGTCGCGGTCATCGACACGGAGTACCTCACCTCGCGCGCCGTCCGGCGGCGGCCGCACCAGCCGGCCGCTAGCACTCAGATCGCGCCGTGCGGCGCCGTCGCTCGTGCGGTGACAAGTCCTTGCCAGCGCGGTTCATATGGATCGGAGGCGAGGCTGCGCGCGATCGTCGACGCGTCCTCACCCGTGACGCGAGCACGCGCCGTCCCACCAGCGCTGACCGGGGGTCGCCTCTAGTCGCCCGCGGTGCGGCGGCTAGCCCTGCGCTCGAGTCGCTCGAGCCCGAGGTGCACGCCGAAGGTGACGATCATGAGCGTGAGGATCACGGCGTAGAGCCGCGCGAGGTCGAAGGTCAGGATCGCCGTCTGCAGCAGTCTTCCGATCCCGATGACGCCGATGAGGATCTCGGCACTCACGACACCCTTCATGCCCTGTACCACCGCGATGCGCACGCCGGTGATCAGCACCGGCGCCGCGGCCGGCAGCACGACGGACGACAGCAGGCGCAGACGTGACGCGTCGTAGCTGCGGGCCATCTCGAGGAGCTCGCTCGGCAAGCCCCTGGACGCGGCCGCCCACTGGACAACGAGTGGCGCGAACGCGAACGAGACGACGGTGGCGACACGCGTGATGTCCGATAGTCCCCAGATGAGGATGTAGGCCGGCGCGAGCGCGACGGTCGGGATCGCGAGCGCCGCGTTCATGTACGGCTCGAGGGCCTCCCGCAGCGTCGACGAGAGCCCGATCGCGATGGCCACGACGCCGCCGGCCACGAACACGATCGCTAGGCCGATGACGAGCGTCCGCGCGGTCGACGCGAGATCGGCGAGCTGCCCACCGGAGACGAGCCGTGCGAACGCTCCCGCCACGGCGTCGGCAGGCGGCAGCCAGGACGGGCGCAGCGTACGCGCCACGAGCTCCCACAGCACGATCGCCGCCGCGAGCGTGAACGCTTGCGGGACGCGGACGAACGCGCCCACCTACGCGCCCGCGAGCCGCCGCTGCACGCGGCGCTCCACGAGCTGCGCGAGGCTCATGAGCAGGATCGCCTCGAGGAGGATGACGAGCGTCGCGGCGTACAGATCCGCGGCGGCGAATCGCGAGCGGTACGTGACGATGAGGCCGCCGATGCCGGCAGGAACGAGCGTGAGCTCCACGACGATCATTCCGGAGATCGCGCGTCCGAGACCCTGCCGCAGGCCGACGAACAGCGTCGGCAGGGCCGCCGGGATGATCACCGCGGTCCACACGCGCGCCTGCGGCGCGCCGAACGAGCGAGCCATCTCCGCGAGGCGCTGGTCGATCACGCGCACCGCGGCGCGCGCGTTCAGGCCGAGCAGCGGCAGCGCGAACAGCACGACCACCGCGACGCGCGCGCTGAGACCGAGGCCCAGAGCGACGATGATCGCGGGGATGACCGCGATCATCGGGATGACGAGCAGGAGATCGAGCCAGTACGAGAACGAGCGGTCGAGCAGCCGTCTCCGACCGAGCGCGAAGCCGATCGGAATCGCGAGCGCGGCAGCGATGGGGAAGCCGATGACGAGCGCGAGGTTGCTCGCGAGGAGCGCCGCGCCGAGCGTGCCGTCCGCGGAGAGCGCGAGGAGGTGCGACACCGTCACCGTGAACGGCGGCAGGAAGAATCCGCCGCTCGCGCGGCCGAGCGCCTCCCAGCCACCGAGGAGCACGGCGAGGAGCGCGACGCGGATCGCCGCGATCGCGACGATGCGCCGTGGCCCGGCCACGCGGTCAGTTCCCGATCGTCTTCAGTGCGGCGTCGAGCGCCGAACGGTCGCAGCACTCCGCGGCCGTGGGCGCCTTGGCGATGAGCTTGCTCGACGTCAGCGCCGACAGGGTCGCGCTGACGTTCGCGCCGTTCATGCCGCCATCCTTCGGCCAGATGCCCGAGTCGGTGTAGAACTTCGCGAACTGCGCCCCGAGGTCCGCGGTCGTGTTCGGAACGTACTTCGCGATCGCCGCGGCGAGGCCCTTCTGATCGGCGTACGCGTTCCGGTTCGCCTTGAGCTGCGCGACGATGTACTGCTGCACGAGATTCGGATCGGACCGCAGCAGCTCCGCCCTCGTGAAGATGACCGCATCCATGAGGTCGGGGCGCTCCTTCGCGACGTCGAAGATCGCGTGGAACTTCCCGGGTGCGAGCTTTTCGAGCGCCGGCAGGTCGGAGAGCTGGACCACCGACCCGTCGAGCTGTCCGGCGGCGAGCGCCTGCACGCGGTTCGCCGATCCCGGGACGACGAGGATATTCGGCTTCACGCCAGGGAACTTCTCGAGCATGACGTTCGTGTAGAGCGCCGTGGACGACACGGCGGCGTGGATGCCCACCTTGAGACCGCCGAGCTGTGACGGGCTCGTCACGCTCGCGGGCGCGACCATCACGTAGTCCGGCGTGTTCGCGACCATGATCGCCTTCACCGGGATGCCCTGGGCGATCGCGGCGAAGACCGTGCTCGCCGACGCGCTGCCGAAGTTCGCGTCGCCTCGCACCACCGCCTGCACCGGATCCTCGCTCGACTGCAGGTAGAGGATCGTGACGTCGTGACCCTCCTGCTTCAGCGCCTCGAGCGCGAGGATGCTCGGGACCTTGCTGACCTGCGGCGTCGCCGCGGAGAACGCGAACCTCACCGCGTGATGCTCGACGGGCGTCGCCGTCGCGGTGTTCTGCGGCGCGGCGGCCGCGCTCCCGTTCGCCGCGGGCGTGCCCGCCGATCCGCCGCACGCCGTCGCCAGGATCGCCACCAACGCCGTCGCGAAGAGTCCTCTACGCATACCCACACCCCCGGGCCCATGCTGGGCCAGTCACATTTTCCACTACACCCGCCTGGCGCTGAGCACTTCGTCGCGGATGAGCCGCCAGAGCTCGTCGACCTTCGCGGCGAACTCCGGTGTGTGCTTCAGCTCGATCGGCCGCGGACGCGCGAAGGGGATCTCGACGGTCGCGCGGACGTGCCCGGGCCGGGCGGAGAGGACGATGGCCCGGTCGCCGAGGTAGACCGCCTCGTCGAGCTGATGCGTCACGAATAGCACCGTCTTGCGGCTGCGCTGCCACGTCGTGAGGAGCTCGAGCTGCATCACCTCGCGCGTCTGCGCGTCGAGAGCGGCGAAGGGCTCGTCCATGAGGAGCATCTCCGGGTCGACCGCCAGCGCGCGCGCGAGGTTCACACGCTGGCGCATGCCGCCCGACAGCTCGGCGGGGAACTTGCGCTCGGCATCCTCGAGTCCCGTGAGCGCGAGGTAGCGCCGCGCCGTCTCGCGCGCGTCCCGCCGGCGGACGCCGCGAAGCTCGAGCGAGAACGCGACGTTGTCGATGACGGTACGCCAGGGGAGCAGGCAGTCGGACTGGAACACGAAGGCGCGATCGCGTCCGGGCCCACGGATGGCCTCGCCGTCGATCGCGATGCGCCCGGTGAACGGGATGAGGCCGTCGACGGCGCGCAGCAGCGTCGTCTTGCCGCTGCCGCTCGCGCCCACGATCGTCACGAACTCGCCGGCCTCGACGGAGAACGACACGTCCTCGAGCGCGAGGACGCGCTCGCTGCCCGTACCGAACGCGACGCTCACGCCAGCGAGGGTCAGCACGGGATCACGTCGACGCGAAGCGCGCGCCGTACCACGAGATCGCCTCGTGGGCGATGACCTCGAGGTGCTCGACGTATGCGGCGTAATGGCGTTCGCCTGGGAGCGTGACGAGACGCTTCGGCTCCGCGGCCGCGGCGAACATGCGGCGCGAGTGCTCGGCGGGGACGACGCTGTCGCGCGTGACCGCGAGCCACAGGACGCCCGTGGTGGCGCGTGACGCGACCGCGTCGACGGGCCGGTAGTCGATGATCGCCTGTGCGCAGTGCAGCGGCGTGCGGTGCGCGGCCATGCCCGCCGGGACGCTGCCCTTCACGGTCGTCGCGCGCCGCTCGGGCGTGGAGATCATGATCTCCTCGGTGGGGTCCACCATCGTCACCTCGCCGGTCGCGGCGCGCCGCGTCCGTTCGGCGGCGAGCCTGTCGAGCAGCTCGTGCCATTCGTACTCGCGACGCATCTCATGCAGCCACCTGCCGCCGTCCCCCACGCCGCTCACGCTCACCGCGCCACGCACGCGATCGTCCACGCTCGCGACGTAGGACGCGTGACCGCCGCCAAAGCTCACGCCGAACAGCCCGAGCCGATCGCGGTCGACGTCGTCGCGAGATTCGAGGTAGCTGAGCGCGCTGCGGATGTCCTCGACCTGCTGCAGCGGGAAGATCGCGCCGCGCTCGCCCTCGCTGTCGCCCCACCCGCGGTAATCGATGAGCAGGACCGTGTACCCGGCACGCGAGAAGCGCTCGACGTAGGGCTGGTAGAAGGCAGCGTACTTCGTCCCGGTGAAGCCGGGGCAGAAGACGATCGCGGGCCGCGGCGCCTGTCCCACGCCTGGCGAGAGCCAGCCCGAGAGCCTCAGCCCGTCGCTGAAGAAACGGACCTCCGTCGGCACGCTCATCCTCGGGCGGCCTCCGCCGCCATGCGCTTCACCGCGGGAAGGATGTCGCGTGCGAGCCACGCCACCTGCTCCGGATAGTCGTCGGGTCGCAGTCGGAAGTCGAACACGAGCTGGTCGACGCCGCGGTCGATGAACTTCTTGATGTCCGCGATGCATTCGTCGGGCGTGCCTGCGATGAGGATACCCTCGAGATCGTCGGCGTCCTCGAACGGCCCGTCCCAGAATTTCCGCTCGCGCGCCTCCTCCAGCAGGCCGTGCACGTCGACGGCGGCGACGGCCTCTTCGCGGCTCTTCGCGATCGAGATGCACGGGATGATGCCGACGCCGATGTGGCGCCCCTGCTCCTTCGCGCCCTTGCGGACGCGCGCGAGGTACTTGTCGAAGGTCTTCATCGGACAGCGTCCCGGGAACCATCCGTCCGCGTACTCGAGGGTCCGCCGCACCGAGGCGGGCGTCGAGCCGCCGTACCAGATGGGCGTGTCCGGTTCGGGACGCGGGTCGATCGTGACGTCGTCGAAAGAGTGGAGGCGGCCGTGGTAGGAGGCGTGGGGACCGGACCACGTAAGCCGAAGGATCTCGGCGAGCTCCTTCACCTCATCGAAGCGGTTCTCGTACGGTATCTGCGTCGCCGCGAACGGCTTCTTCGGCGCGCCCGCGCCGATGCCGGCGATGATCCGGCCGGGGCCTGCGACCGCCGCGAGGCCGCCATACAGCTGGCTCGTGACGAGTGGATGGCGGAACGGGATGGTCGTCGCGGTGCCGAGCGTGAGCTCTTTCGTGATCGTCGCGATCGCCGTGAGCGTGGTGAACGGCTCCATGAAGACCGAGCTCGGCTTCTCGAAGCCGTGCGGCTGGAATTCGAGGTGATCGCGCGTCCACACCGAGTCGAAGCCCCAATCCTCGAGCTGCGGTGCCTGATCGATCACGGTCTCGCGCCGGGCGGTGTGGCCGAAGTGCAGCAGCAGGATCCCGAATGCCGTGGTCATCGTGCCTCCGTCATCGAGCCCGCCGCGCAGCGGTCGAGATACTCGACCACGAGCGCGGACGGCATCACGTTCGCGTACTTCTGATCCATGTCGAAGAGGTTCGCCGCGTGCGCGATCTCGCCGCGATCGAATACGCCGTCCTCGACGACGATGGTGTGGAAACCATAGGAGAAGGCGTCGACGACCGTCGCGCGCACGCAGCCGGAGGTCGTGCATCCGGTGACCACGAGCGTGTCGGCGCGCGCGTCGATGAGCAGATCGAGGAGCGGCGTCCCATGGAAGGCGCTCGGCTTCGTCTTCCGCACGACGATCTCGCCCTCGACGGGCCGCAGCTCCGCGACGATCTCGTGTGCGTCGTCCGGCTGTGCCAGCGTGCGCGGATGCTTCTCGCGCCACCGTCCGACGTGGCTCTCGAACTGGCCGGTGAGCCCGCCCGTGAAGAACACCGGCGCGCCGGCGCGCCGTGCCGCCGCGAGCACGTCGCGGATGGGCCTCACCGCGTCCCAGCCGGCCTCGCCGCAGGAGTTCGGATACGTCTTGATCGACTCCAGGATCGGCGCGCGCGCCCGTCCGACGAAGCCGTACGTGACGTCGATGACGATGAGCGCGGGACGCGCGCCCGGCGTGTCGCGCTGGCCGTAGCCTGCGGCCTCATACACCGCGCGGTCGAGGGGCGTGGCGATGTCGCGCCAGGCCCGCGCGGGCGCGCGGTCGGGGTCGGCCGAGCGCGAACGGAGCATGGCCGCAGTATGCCCAACGAGGGCGCGCCGAGCGGCTTCGCCACGAGGAGCGCGAGGACTACAGGTCGTCGAGGCCGAGCCAGCCCGTGACGATGCGCGCGTCGCAGACCACGTAGCGCGGCGGGTCCGCGGTGTCCTTGTCGATCAGACGGCCGCACTCGAGGCAGCGCTCGAGCGCGACCTGACGGTCGCGAAGGGGGCACTGGACGAGGCCTGTCTTCGGTTCCACCGGTTGGCGATCCATCGAGACCATGGCGTTAGCCTGCGCCCGGCGGGCGTGGGTCCAAGTGCCGAACGGCACACGCCCCGGGCTGCCGAACGGCCCTCGCTCGCGTGGCCTCGGATGCCTAGCGTCCCGTTCGTGGCCATACTGACCGACGTGCAGCCGCACGCGGTCCTGACGCCGGCCTATCGCCTGGTCTTCCGTCTCGAGATCGCCAACCGACCGGGCATGTTCGCGCAGGTCGCGACGACGGTCGGCGGCCGCGGATGCAGCCTGGGCGCGATCGACCTCGTCGAGGCATCGCCGGAGATCCACGTCCGCGACGTCACCGTCGACTGCCCCGACGAGCGCACCGGGCAGCAGCTCCTCGCCGATCTTCAGCTCATCGACGGCGTGAACGTGCGCTCGGTGTCCGACCGGGCGTTCCTCCTGCATCTGGGCGGCAAGATCGAGATCAAGGGCCGCGTGCAGGTGCGCACCCGGGACGACCTCTCGCTCGTCTACACGCCCGGCGTCGCCCGGATCTGCCGCGCGATCGCGGAGGATCGCGAGAAGGTGTGGAAGCTCACGATCCGCCAGAACACCGTCGCCGTCGTCACCGACGGCACCGCCGTACTCGGCCTCGGCGACATCGGTCCCGAGGCGGCGATGCCGGTGATGGAGGGCAAGGCGCTCATCTTCTCCGAGTTCGCGGGCATCACCGCGTTCCCGCTCTGCTTGGACACGAAGGACCCCGACGAGATCGTCCGGACCGTCGAGCACGTCGCGCCGGTCTTCGGCGGGATCAACCTCGAGGACATCGCGGCACCGTCGTGCTTCATCGTCGAGCGCGAGCTGCGCGAGCGGCTCGACATCCCCGTGTTCCACGACGACCAGCACGGCACCGCGATCGTGGTGCTCGCGGCTCTGCGCAACGCCGCGGCCGTCGTGCGGCGCGAGCTCGAGGGTCTGCGCGTCGTGATCGCCGGCGCCGGCGCCGCGGGAAGTGCGACCGCGCGGCTGCTGCACCTCGCCGGCGTGCGTGACATCGTGCTCTGCGATCGCCACGGCATCGTGAACGCGGCGCGATCGGACCAGAGCGCGGAGAAGGTCGCGATCGCGCGCGAGCTCGGCACCGCGCGTACGGGCACGCTCGAGGACGCCGTCGCGGGCGCCAACGTCTTCATCGGTCTCTCGGGACCGGGCGTCCTCACGCTCGACGCGCTCCGCACCATGGCCCGCCCGCGCATCGTGTTCGCGCTCGCCAATCCCGATCCGGAGATCGATCCGCTCGTCGCGGCTCCCGAGGTCGACGTGCTGGCCACCGGTCGCAGCGACTACCCGAATCAGGTGAACAACTCCCTCGTCTTCCCCGGCGTGTTCCGCGGCCTGCTCGACGCGCACGCACGTGGTGTCTCGCCGGACATCGAGCTCGCGGGCGCTGCCGCGCTCGCCGCGACGGTGCCGGCGCAGGTGCGCTCGTCCGAGTACATCCTCCCGTCGATGTTCGATCGCGAGGTCGTTCCCGCGATCGCCAAGGCGGTCGCGTCGGCGACCCGAGCGGCCGGCCTCTCGCGGAGGACATCGCTCCCGGACGCGTAGCGCGGTGAACGAGGCCGTCGGCCTCACCGCGATCGAGGCGCGCCGGCGTCTGGACGTCTTCGGCCCGAATCTCCTCGTGCCCGAGCACGAGACCACCGGCCTGTGGGGAACACTGCGCCACATCGCCAGCGACCCCATGGCGATCCTCCTCGTCGTCGCGAGCGCCACGTACTTCGTACTCGGCGAGACCCGCGACGGGATCATCGCGCTGGTGGCCCTCGTCCCCATCGTCGGCGTGAGCCTCGTGCTCGAGCTGCGCGCCGAGCACGCGCTCGCGAGCCTACGCCGTCTCACCGCGCCGCTCGCGCGCGTCATACGGGATGGTCGCGAGGAGCTCGTGCCGGCGCTCGATCTCGTCCCGGGCGACGCGATCGTGCTGCGCGAGGGCGACGTGATCCCGGCGGACGGGCGCCTCGTGTCCGGAACCGAGCTCGTCGTCGACGAGTCCGCGCTCACCGGCGAGTCGCAGACCATCACCAAGACGCCGCTCGATGACGACGAGGCGGCGCTCTGGGCGGGCACCACCGTGCTCGCGGGCCGCGCCGTCGCGGTGATCGGGGTCACCGGCACGAAGACGCGCTACGGCACGATCGGCGAGCTCGTGGCGAAGATCGCGCCGTCGCCCACGCCCCTGCAGCTGCTGATCCGCCGGCTCTTCGTCCAGCTCTCGATCCTCGCGGCGGCCTTCTGCGTCGCGGTCTTCGTCGTCGAGCTGGTGCGCGGACACAGCGTGGCCGACGCGCTCATCGCCGGCGTGTCCCTCGCCATGGCCGCGATCCCCGAGGAGCTGCCGATGGTGTTCACGCTCTACCTCGGCCTCGGCGCCTGGCGGCTGGCACGCGATCACGCGCTCGTGCGCCGGCTCGTCGGCGTCGAGACGCTCGGCGCGACGGGCGTGATCTGCGCGGACAAGACCGGCACGCTGACGCTCGGGACCATCGAGGTCGCGGCGCTGTGGACCGCGCCCGGCGTCGCCGAGCGCGACCTTCTTACGTTCGCGCTGCTCGCGTCCGAACCCGAGCCGTACGACCCGCTCGAGCAGGCCATCGTGCGGGCCGCGGCCACGCGCGGCATCGACGCGTCGCGCGTCCACGCGGCCGAGCTGGTCCGCGATCACGCGTTCGACCCGCGGAGCCGCACCCTCACGCACGTGTGGCGGCGCGACGGCGCGCTCGCCGCGTACGCGAAGGGCGCGCTCGAGGGCGTCCTCACGCACGGCGAGACGCCATCCGACGCGCGCGACCGCGCGCTCGAGGCCAACGCGGATCTCGCCGCGCGCGGCATGCGTGTCATCGCCGTCGCGGCGAGCGACACCGCGGACGAGGCCGGCGATCGCGCGAGCGACGAGTCGCGGCTGCGGCTGGCCGGTCTCCTCGCGTTCGCCGACCCGCTCCGTCCCGGCGTCGACGCCTCGATCGCCGAGTGTCGCGACGCGGGCGTCCGCGTCGTGATGATCACCGGAGACCATCCGATCACCGCGCGCGCCGTCGCCGAGGGCCTCGGCATGCGCGACGCCCGTGTCGCGACGGGGACCGACATCGACGCGGCCTCCGACGAGGAGCTGCGCACGCTGGTCGCGAGCACCGATGTGTTCGCGCGCGCGAGGCCGGAGCAGAAGTACCGGCTCGTCCGCGCGCTGCGCGACGACGCGCACGTCGTCGCGATGACCGGCGACGGCACCAACGACGCGCCCGCGCTGCGCGAGGCGGACATCGGCATCGCGATGGGCCGCCGCGGCACCGAGGTGGCCCGCAGCGCCGCGACGCTCGTCCTCCTCGACGACGACTTCTCCACGATCGTCGCGGCCGTGCGCGACGGGCGGCGCATCTTCGAGAACCTGCGGCGCGCCTTCAGCTACCTCGTCTCCTTCCACGCGCCGCTGCTGCTGTCGGCGATCGTTGTCCCGCTCGCGGACGCGCCGCTCCTGCTGCTGCCCGTCCATCTGGTGTTCCTCGAGCTGGTGCTGCACCCGACCGTCGCGCTGGTGTTCGAGGGCGACGCCGCCGATCCCGAGCTCATGCGCCGGCCGCCGCGCGGGCGCGCCGCCGGTCTGCTCGACCGCTCCCAGGCCGCGGGCGTCATCGCGCGCGGTCTCCTGCTCACGATCGGCGTGCTCGCCGTGTACCTCCTCGCGCTCCCGGCGGAGGGGGAGGCGGGCGCGCGCGGCCTCGCGTTCGCGACGATGGTGATCGGTCAGCTGCTGCTCGTCGTCGTCGAGCGGGCCGACGGCCACGGCGTGCTGCGCGCGGGCCTGCGCGCGAATCGCGTGATCCTTCCGATCCTGCTCGCCTCAGCCGGCGGACTCGTGATCGCGGAGGCGCTGCCGCCCGTGGCGGCGCTCCTCCACATGCGCGCGCCGAGCCTCGAGGGATGGCTCGTCGCGATCGCGGTGGCCGCGGTCGCGACGCTCTGGGGCGAGGTCGCGACGCTCCGACGCGGTGGAGGCAGGTCGGCACCTGCGATGATGTGAGACGTGCTCATCCATCGCCACGACGCGCCGCTCGACGAAGCCGAGTGGCGCGCGTTCCTCGCCGATCACGACTTCGGCGAGCTCATCGCGCCCGGCGCGTGCCGCGATCTCCCGATCGTGGTGCCCACGCACTTTCTCTGGGACGGCGAGCGCGAGGTCGTGCTACATCTCGCGCGGCCCAATCCGGTCTGGGGCGCCCTCGAGGAGCGTCCGCGCGTGCTGCTGTCGGTGTTCGGCGCGTACGCGTACATCCCCGGTCACTGGAATCAGGACGAGTGCGGCGTGCCGACCTCGTACTACGCGGCGGTCCAGCTCGCGTGCGACGCCCAGGTCATCGACGATCCCGCCGCCATCGCGGCGATCCTCGAACGGCAGCTCGCGCACTTCCAACCCGAGGGCAAGCACGCGCCGGTCGAGGCGGGGGAGAGCCGCTACGGGAAGCTGCTGCCGAGCATCCGCGGCATCCGGCTCACGGTCACCGACGTGCGCGCGAAGCTGAAGTTCGGCACGAACCGCACCGTCGAGCACCGCGAGGTGATCGCGGCCAAGCTCGCCGAGCGCGGCCGGCCGCTCGACCGCGAGGCGCGGGCGCATGTCCTCGAGCGCATCGCGCGGGCGCGAGGATGATCGGGCCCGGCTTCCTCGCGGGCGTCGCCGTCCTCGCGCTGCTGACCATCTCACCGGGCGCGGACATGGCGCTCGTCGCGAAGATCACGCTCGACCGCGGGCGCCGCGCGGCGCTGCTGGCGAGCATCGGCATCTGCAGCGGCCTGCCCGTGCACGCCACCGCGTCCGCGCTCGGCCTGTCGGTCATCCTCGCGACGTCGGCGCAGGCGTTCACCGTCGTGAAGCTCGCGGGCGCCGCCTACCTCGCGTATCTCGGGCTCCGGTCGCTGCGCGACTCGTTCCGCGTCCGCGCGACGGACGAGTCCGCTCCGCCGAGGCGCGGCGCGACTCCGTTCCTCCAGGGTCTGCTGAACAACGTGCTGAATCCGAAGGTCGCGGTCTTCTATCTGACGTTCCTGCCGCAGTTCATCGACCCGTCGGGGAACGTCCTCGCGCAGTCACTGGCGTTCGCGATCGCGCATAGCGCGATGGGCGTCGTGTGGCTCTCGGCCTACGCGTACGTCCTCGCGCGGGTGTCCGCGCTCCTGGCGGGTGCCGGCGTGCGCCGCTGGCTCGAGCGCGTCACGGGGACCGTGCTCGTCGCGCTCGGCGTGCGGCTCGCGTTCGAACGCCGCTAGCTCGCCGTAGGACGAGCAGGTCGCGAAGCTCGAGCAGGCGCGACCGTAGCCACGCGCGCTCCCTGCCCGCGAGCCGCGAGAGCGACGCCGCGAGGACGACGAGCTCGTCGGCCTCGATGTCGGCGAGGGCCTCCGCGTCCGGATGGCCCGCGGCGGCCAGGAGCACCACCGCCGGGATGCCCAGCACCTTGGCCAGCCGTGCGAACGCCATGGCCCGCGGTTGCGCGATGCGGCCCGCTTCAAGCTCGGACACGGCACTGCGGGAGACGCCGACCCGCGTCGCGAGCTCGGCCTGCGTCAGGTGGAGCTTCTCGCGCTGCGTGCGCACGAGCCGGCCGAGCGACGCGCCACGGTTCGCCACGCCGCTACGGTAGCGCGCCCGGCGGCGGTCGGCGACACGGTGACAGTAAACTGTCAAGATGGTCGAGTTGATCGACGCGGAGGCCGGCTATCTGACCTCCGCGCTGCTGTGGATCGCAGGCGTGATCGCGGTCATCGCACGCAAGCTCCGATCCGGATGATCGAGACCCTTCAGGCCATAGCCGCGATCGTCCTCATCGACCTCGCGCTCTCCGGAGACAACGCGCTCGTCATCGGCATGGCCGCGCGCGACCTGCCGGTCGCCCAGCGGCGGAACGCTATCGTGCTCGGAGGCCTGGGCGCCGTCGGTCTGCGCATCGTCGGCTCCGCCGGCGTCACGCTGCTCCTCGCGGTGCCGTACTTGCAGCTCGCGGCCGGGGTGGCGCTCCTGGCGATCGCGTACCGGCTGGTCCGTCCCGCAGGTGGCCACGCGACGACCGTCCGCCGCGCGGCGACGCTGCGCGCGGCGGTCGTCACGATCCTGGTGGCGGACGCGGCGATGAGCCTGGAGAACGTGCTCGGCGTCGGCGCGGCGGCGCACGGCAGCATCGCGCTGCTCGTATTTGGGCTCGCGCTCTCCATCCCGATCGTGCTCTTCGGCAGCTCGGTCGTCGTCCGCCTCCTCGAGCGCTACCCGCGGGGGATCTGGCTCGGCGCGCTCGCGCTCGTCTGGACGAGCGCGGAGCTCATCCTCGACGAGCCCGCGATCGAGCTGCGGCACGCCGTTCCGTGGGCCGCGGAATTCGTGCTGACGGCGGTGATGCTGGCGATCGTCGTCGCGGCGCGCGAGGCGTCCCGTCGCCGTAGACGCGTCCCTCTACTATGACCGCGCGCTCCGAGGATCTCGGGGCCGGAAAGGACCGAGTCCCGTGAGCTTCCAGGACAAGACCCTCACCTGTCGCGACTGTGGCCAGGAATTCGTCTGGACCGCCGGCGAGCAAGAGTTCTACGCGTCCCGCGGGCTGCAGAACCCCCCGAGCCGCTGTCCGTCGTGCCGCGCCGCGCGGCGCGCGAGCCAGGGCGCCGGCGGCGGTGGCGGCGGACCGCGCGAGATGTTCACCGCGACCTGCAGCAGCTGCGGTCGCGAGGCTCGCGTGCCGTTCCAGCCGCGGGGCGACAAGCCCGTCTATTGCAGCTCCTGCTTCGAGCAGATGAGAGGCGCGCGCCGCTAGCGACGACGATCCGGAGCGCGTGGCGCTCCGGCTAGCGGGTTGCATGGGATGGCTGGCTCGAGTGCGTCGGCGCCGGGTCGGCGTCCGAGCTATCTCGGAGGTGCCCTGACGCGCGCGCCGCTCGACGAGTTCGGCGCGAGCAAGCTCGCGCCCGCGGGCTCCTAGTACCCGTAATTGTCGGCGTCGGGGTTGCCGCTCGGCAGCGGCGCGCCCTTGAGCGTCGGCGCGGCCGATGCCTTCGGCGCGCCGGTGGCAGGGCCCGCGCCGTCAGCCGGCGCGCCGCCGCCATACGCGCCGCAGGCCGCCATCAGGAGCGCCAGTGTCGACGCGAGGAGCATCGTTCGCACGCCGGTGATACGCGCTCGGCCGGGTGGCGGATGTATCGGACGCGCGTCGTCGTAACGGCCCCGGGCGGCAGGGCCGTCCGACCGTATCCGCCGTGCACTCGCGCGGCGACAGTGAGCGCGGAGGTGCGATATGCGTCTCGATGGGAAGGTCGCGGTCATCACCGGCGCGGACCGTGGGATCGGGAGGGCGACGGTCGCGACGTTCCTCACGGACGGCGCTCGCGTCGTCGCCGCGGATCTCGGACCGACCGGCTGCGCCGAGTACGCGGACGATCCGCGCGTCGCGATCGTGTTCGGCGACGTCAGCGTGCGCGCGGACGCCGAGCGCATCATCGCGACCGCGCTCGAGCGCTTCGGCCGCCTCGACGTGCTCGTGAACAACGCCGGCATCGTCGATCGCTTCCTGCCTGTCGGCGAGCTCACCGACGAGCTGTGGAACAGGGTGCTGGCGGTGAATCTCACGGGCCCGATGCTGCTCGCGCGCGCCGCGATGCCGCACCTCATCGCGTCGAAGGGCGTCGTGGTCAACATCTCGTCCGTCGGCGGCCTCTTCGGCGCGCGCGCCGGCGCGGCGTACGTTTCCAGCAAGCACGGCCTCATCGGGCTTACCAAGAACATCGCGGCCACCTACGCGAGCGAGGGCGTGCGCGCCGTCGCGGTCGCGCCCGGCGGCGTGAACACCGGCATCGGCCTCGGCGGCGAGCCAAGCCCGCGCGGCCTCGCGGCGCTGAACAAGACGCTCGCGGCGAACGTGCGCCTGGCCGAGCCGAGCGAGATCGCATCCGTCGTCGCGTTCGCGGCGTCGAGCGACGCCAGCTTCGTGAACGGCGAGGTGCTCGTGGTCGATGGAGGCTGGACCGCATACTGAGCGCGCCACGCAGACGCGGCCGGCCGCGCCTTCGAGGCGCTCCGCGCCGCGCGATGACGCCGCTCTTCGTCTGGCCGGGGCTAGCGGAGGATGAATCCCTCCGCGAGCGGGTCGTGCGGATCGAACCAGAGCTGGCTGCGGCCCGAGATCCAGGCACTGCCCTCGACCTCGGGGACGACCGCGGCGTGCGGACCGAAGGTCGCCTCGCGCGCGACGCGGCCGGTGAAGCGGGTGCCGATGATGCTCTCGACCACGAATGGCTCCCCGATCGCCAGGCGGCCGCGCGCGTGCTCGAGCGCGACGCGCCCCGAGACGCCGGTGCCGGTGGGCGAGCGGTCGACCTCGCCGTCCGCGAACACGCAGACGTTGCGCGAATCTCCGCCGGGGCCGAGCGCCGGGCCGGTGAAGATCGTGCCGTACAGGAAGGACAGCTCCGGCTCGAACGGGTGCGGGATCTCGCGCGTGGCCATGACGGCTTTCTTGATGCGCCAGCCCGCGTCGATCAGCCCGCGGTAGTCCGCGGAGGTCATCGCGAGCCCGATCTGCGCGACGTCGACGTACGCGTAGAAGGCACCGCCGAACGCGACGTCGTACCTGATCCTGCCGATGCCCGGTACCTCGACGGTCTCGTCGAGAGCGAGGACGAACGACGGGACGTTCTCGAACGCGACGCTCGTCACGCGGTCGCCATCGCGCCGCGGGCGAGCGGTGATGCGCCCCGCGGGCGCGTCGATGCGAACGACGTCGCGCGGCGAGAGCATGCCCGCTTCGAGGGCGACGGTGGTGAGCGCGATGATCCCGTGGCCGCACATCGTGCTCCAGCCCTCGTTGTGCATGAACAGCACGCCGAGATCTCCGTCCGCCGTGACGGGATCGGTGACGATCGCGCCGTACATGTCGGCATGCCCGCGCGGCTCGAACATGAGCCCGCGGCGGAGCCCGTCGAGGTGCTCGCGGGCCCATTTCCGTTTCGCGACGATCGTGTCGCCCGGGATCGGATCGATCCCCTCGAGTACGACCCGCAGCGGCTCACCGGCGGCGTGCGAGTCGATCACGCTGACGCGGCGCCAGTCACGCGGCGGCTCCCAGGCGAGGCCCTTCGCGTGCTCGAACGGCATCACTGGGAGCCTATCGCCCCAGGCTTCCCGCGGCACGACGCACCTTCGTCGCGCAGGTCACCGGCGCGCTCCTCGCGCGGCGCCTGCCGCGCGAAGACTGAGGCCCCGGTGCCGCCCGGCCTCAGGAGCCGACGTCCCTTCGGCGCATCGCGACGAGGGCGACCGCGGTGCCCGCGACGCCGATGGCGACGAGCGCGGCGATCCCCGGCCAATCGTCCGTGGAGAGCGGTGTCCCGTACAGCTGGTAGATCGACAGGTGCCCGACCCAGTCCGGCCAGCTGAAGATCGCGTAGAACTGCTGGAGGAAGTACGACACCACGGCGACGGCGCCGAGCAGCACGACCGCGGTGCGCGGGCGCCAGCCCACGAGTGCGGCGCCGATCCCGCCAAAGGCGAACACCACCGGAAGCGTGTCGGCGGTCGCGACGATCATCCGATCGCCCGGCACGACGATGTCGAGCGCGCGCGCTCCGTAGAACGCGACCGCGGAGCTGACGGCCGCGACGATGCCGACGACGACGAGGAGCGCGGCGATGCGCTCCACCACGACGCGCGAGCGCGACGCGCCCGCGGCGAGCATCGCCTCGAGCCGGCCTTCGCCGTCGTCCGCGGCCCAACCGTTCACCTGGGCGATGGCGAGCCCGGAAACGATGAAGAGGAAGGTCCCGAACCAGAGGACGCCGATGAAATCCGAATACGCGGCGATCCCCAGACGGTCGAAGTACACGCGCAGCGACGGGATCGCCATCATCCCGTCGACGATCGCCCGTCCGAGCGACGTGAGGAAGTACGCGAGGAGCGCGAGCCCGACGGTCCATCCGGCGAGCCACCAGCGTTGCTGGTCGACCATGCCGAGCACCGGGATCCGGAGGAGCGGGTCGGCGGACGGCCGCGCGGTCGCGCGCGTGCGCCCGTTCCCGAGGCGTACGAGCACGCCACCCACATCCCGCCGGGCGAACGCCGCCACGCTCAGGCCGGCGAGCACGACGCCGGCGACGTACAGGGCGACCGTCGCGCCGGCGTCGACGCCGCCGCCCCGCGGCAGGAGCGGCCTGCTCCGATCGAAGAGGGCGAACGGCGATACGTTGCTGAGCCAGCCGACCTCGACGCCGGACCGGCTCGCGGAGTTCAGCAGGTACAGCCCGACGACGACGACGGCGCCGATCGAGCCGGCGGCGCGGCGGGTGAGGACGAGCTGCGCGATCGCGAGGCCGCTAGCGTAGGCGACGAGGGTCAGGCCCAACAGCTCGATGCCCTCGAGGAGGACGCCGTCCGCCGGCAGCGGGTCGCTCACTGCGGCCGCGACGAGCGCGGTCCCGAGGAGCGTGACGACGAGTGCCGCGGCGCCGGCCGCGACGAAACCCGCCGTGCGCGTGCCGAGCCAGCGCGCGCGAGAGACGCCGGCCGCGAGCCAATGCTCCGTCAGACCGCGTTCCTCCTCGCCGCGGCCCGCGCCGGTCGACGCCAGGACCGCCCAGATCGCGAAGACGAGCGCGAGGAATCCGAACGCGCGCCAGGTCAGGTAGCCGCCCATGGTGTCGAGCTGGACGGGATCCGGCAGGAGGTAGGAGAGCTGCTTCCCGAGGAGCTCCATCTGCTGACCGAACACGGCGCGTTCCGCCGGCGTATCGCCGGCGAGCTGCTCGAAGGCGGCCGCGTTGAGCGCGCCGGCGAGAAGGCTGAGGAGCGACATCACGACGAGACCGGTGCGCTGGTAGCGGAGGGCGAGCCGGAAGAGGGTCATCGGTAGTAGCTCAGGAAGATCTCTTCGAGCGACGGCTCCCTCGACACGAAGGACACCACGCGCTGTCCGGCGAGCGCCGCGAGCAGGGGATCGAACGCGCCGCGATACAGACCGCTGACGCGCGCGCCGTCGACCCGGACCTGCTCGAGGCCGGGCACGCGCCCGATCGTTTCCGCCGCGGATGCGTCCGCGAGCTCGATCTCGACCCGATGGGCCTTCGCGCCGAGGAGCTGCCCGATCGGCCCCACCGTGACGAGATGGCCCTCACGGACGATGCCGACGCGGTCGCAGATCTGCTCGACCTCGGAGAGGACGTGCGAGGACACGAAGATGGTCGCGCCGGCGGCGCGTGCGTCGCGAACGAGCGCGTAGAACTCCTGCTGGTGGAGCGGATCGAGGCCGCTGGTCGGCTCGTCCAGGATGAGCATCGCGGGCCTCGGCGCGAACGCGAGCAGGAGCGCGAGCTTCTGCTTGTTGCCGTGCGAGTACTCGCGGTACTTCCGCGACAGATCGAGATCGAGCCGCTTCGCGATCCGTTCGACCTCGGCATCCTCGACGCCTCCACGCAGGCCCGCGAGGTACGCGACGATCTCGGTGCCGCGCCAGCCGCCGAATTGCGGCAGCTCGCCCGGGACGTACCCGATGCGGCGCTTGAGGGCGACGGCATCGCGATCGCTGTCGAGCCCGAAGATCGTGGCCGACCCGCGCGTCGCGTGGGTCATGCCCATGAGCAGCTTGATCGTCGTGGTCTTGCCGGCGCCGTTCGGACCGAGATAGCCGACGACCTCGCCCTCGTTCACGACGAGATCGAGATCGAAGATGCCGCGTCCGCCGCCGTAGTCCTTGGTCAGCCCCCGGCTCGTGATGGCCTCCGTCATGGCGCCTTCCTCCTCTGCGCGCGCAGCGCCAACGTGGGCGCGGCGGTGAAGGCGCCCTCGAGCGCCGCCGTCATCGCGGTGATCTTCTTCCGCACCGCCGGAGCCGCGGCGACCTTCGCGCCCTCCCGCAGGCCCTCGATGAAGACGCGCGTCTGCGCGGCGCGTGCGGCCACGATGGCGCTGAGGTCGTACAGCGCGTCGTACCGGAGCCGCCGCGTCTTCCCTTCACCGAAGCTGCGCGCGAGGCCCGTCGCGATGAGCTGCCGCGTCGCGACGCTCGCGCCGCTCTTCGCGACGTCGAGATCGCGCGCGATCTCGTCCAGCGTTGCGGGGTCCGGGCGCAGCAGCAGGTACCCGTACACGCGGCCGGTGGTGCGGGGAAGCCCCCAGCGGACCATGAGCCGTCCGATGTCGTCTATGTACCGCCGCTGCGCGGCGCTCATATTCACGATATTCAGTCTATGCTGAACGATGCCTGCCATGTCCTTCGGGCGTCGTCAAGGGCTCGCGGTGCTTGCCTCTGAAGCGCAGATGCCGCGCCCGCGCGAGCCCGGTCGTCTTCGCGAGGGCCTGTGGCTCGTCCGCGTACGCGCCGGCCTGGAGCGCCTGCACCGAGCGGCACTCGCGCATCGTCTCGCCGAGAAGCGCGATGAGGAGTAGGAGCCCGGGGAGCCACTCCATCGAGCTGAGCGGGTGGCGGGAATCGGACCCGCGACGCAACTTTGGGAAAGTTGCACGTTACCACTACGCCACACCCGCGAGTTCTCGAATTGTACTTCGATAGAGGACCGCGCTTTCCGCAAGCGATTTGTCGGATCCCTCTTGCGCTTCTGCGGATGCGGCCCGCTGCAATGTGAGTCTCGCCCAGCCGAATTGCGCCGCCGTTCGGCGCCTATGGCAGTTCGCGCAACGCACGTCGCACTTCGCGATCTCTGCCGCGACCTCGGCCCACCGGCACGATACGATGAGTCGAGCTACCGCGTCTTCCTTCTCGACGCCGTCTCGATGGTCGAACTCCAGAACGACAGGATCGTTCTCGCCACAGTCGACGCAGCTCCGTCCGTCAAGGTGCGTGAGCATCTCCGCCCGATTCCGTCTTCGATACGTGCCCTTGTTCTTTCGACCTCGCGCCAGGTACTGCGCCTTGTTCGTACGGTAACGCGCTCGCCCACAGGCTCTGGCGCACGCGCGGCAGATGCTCGTGCGTGTTCCGGTCCGCTGATTCTTCACGCTGAATTCGTCCGCAGGCTTCAGCTCGCCACACCCCTGAGCAGCGGGCGAGCGCGATCGTCGCGTCGAGCATCGCTCGTTGCACGGGGAGCGGCGTTTGAGGGCGATCGCTCGGGCTTGACCGCGCGGGCGGCAGTAGCTTCGTCCAGTTGAACTGGATCGCCGTACGCTTCCGATGGCAGTTCGCGCACCGGACATCGCACTTCGCGATCTCGGCGAGGACGAATTTCCACGGCTTCCGTGCGGCGATGAAGCCGATGTCCCGCTGCTTCGTCGACGGATCGCGATGGTCGAATTCGAGGACCAGCACGTCCGTCTCGCCGCAGTCGACGCACGGATGTACGGACAGGTACTCGAAGATCTTCACGCGGTTCTCGATCCGGAACGTCTTGATGCGCGCGGCCTCGCGCGCGACGTATTCCGCGCGATTCCGGAGATAGTGCTGTCGTCGATACGCCGCGTGACAGGCGCGGCAATGGCTCTGTCGCTCACCGGTCGCGATCCGCCGGAACGCGAATTCGGACTCCGGCTTCTCCAGCCCGCACATACAGCACCGGCGCACGTCGCACTCGTCCATCCGGCCGCGCGCCGGCCTCGCGGCCCCTCTAGAACGCGTGTGCTATCACATCCACGACCGCGTGTGAAGCGGCATCCTTCGCGCATGAAGTTCGAAGACCTCGAGGTCCAGCGCGCGATGGCCGTCTACGCGCATCCCGACGACGCGGAGTTCGGCCTCGCGGGAACGATCGCGAAATGGGCGCGCGCGGGCGTCGAGATCACGTACTGCATGGTGACGAACGGCGCCTCCGGCTCGGACGATCCGGAGATGACGCGCGAGAAGCTGCGCGAGCTGCGGTACGCGGAGCAGCGCGAGGCTGCCGAGATCCTCGGCGTGAAGCACTGCGTCTTCCTCGGATACGAGGACGGCTATCTCTATCCGACGCTCGAGGTGCGCAAGGATGTCGCGCGGCAGATCCGGATCCACAAGCCCGACGTGCTCTTCACGATGGATCCGACGCTGCGCGTCGCCGGCGACTTCTACGTGAATCATCCGGACCACATCGCGGCGGGCGAGGTCGCGCTGCGCTCGGTCAATCCCGATGCGTCGACCCGCCAGATGTTCCCGGAGCTGTGGCGCGACGAGCACCTCGAGCCGCACAAGCCGAAGGCGCTCTTCCTCCAGGCGTTCGGCGGCGAGGGCACGGTCATCGACATCAGCGACACGCTCGAGACGAAGGTGAAGGCGCTCCTCGTGCATCGTTCGCAGCTCGGCCCCGACGCCGAAGCGCTCGTGCGCGACTTCGCCGCGCGCATCGGAAGGTCCGCGGGCTACAAGGCCGGCGAATCCTTCCGCGTCATCCGCCTCAAGCGGCCGCCCGAGCCGCCGAAACCGGCCTCGCGCGGCAGGCGCGCTCGCCAGAGACAGCGGCCCACGTCGACGCGCGCACGCGCGACGGGCACGCGCGCACCCACAAAGGGCACGCCCTCGCGCCGCAAGCGCTCGCGCTGATCCGGGAACGACGCCGCGAGCGATCCGTCCGCGTGGATCACGCGATGGCAAGGCACGCCGGGGTCGCGGCATTCGAGCATGACGTTGCCCACCGCGCGAGCGGCCCGCGGGCGCCCCGCGAGCAGCGCGACGAGCCCGTAGCTCGCGACGCGGCCACGCGGGATCGCGCGCACGACGCGGTACACCTGGGCGGTCCACGGGTCCACGCGCGCATTGTCGCCTCGCGGCCTCGCTCAGTAGCCGCCGGCCCAGACGAGGTCGCCGTAGTGGCGGCCCGTGACGCGCGAGCGCTCGTCCCCGCCGAATCCGTCGCCGTGCGCCTCGGCGTCGTCTCGCACCTGCCGGATGATCGCGGCCGCGGAGCCGTGGCACCGGCCCGAGGCGATGCAGAGCGCGACGACGCCGCTCACGTGCGGTGCGGCCATGCTCGTGCCGGAGATCGTGCGATAGCCGCCGCCCGGCCATGACGAGCGGATGCAGACGCCGGGAGCGGCGACGACATGCGCGGCGCCGGCGGCGTCGCCCGCGTAGTTCGAGAAGCTCGCGAAGACGTCGTCGCGCTCGCGCGGCCCGCACGTCGACGGGGCGCCGCGGCCGCCCGGCGCGCCGTCGGTGTCGGACATCGCCGTGACCGCGAGCACCTCGGGGTATCCCGACGGAACGTCGTGCGCGATGTCCGTCGCGTCGTTGCCCGCCGCGACCACGTACACGACGCCGGAGGCGACCGACGCGCAGATCGCTTTGTGCAGCACGTCCTTGCTCGTGCGCCCGCACTCTCCGTCGGGCGACCCGGGCATGCCGAGGCTCAGGCTCGCGACCTTGATCCCAAGGCGGCTCGCGTTCGCGGTGACCCAATCGATGCCGCAGATGAGCTGCGACGTGCTGCCGCGCCCGGCATCGTCCAGGACCTTCACCGCGTAGACGGGCGTGCCGGGAGCGACCCCGATGCCGGAGCGCCCGGCGATCGTTCCCGCGACGTGCGTGCCGTGACCGTGCCCGTCGGTCACGGCCGCAGGCCGCCGCGTCGCGCCGCCGACGCAGTTGGTCCCTACCAGCGCGGTGAGATCGGGATGGCTGAGATCGATCCCCGTGTCCAGCACCGCGACCGCGACGCCCGCGGCGGCCTTCGCGCCGCCGCCGATGCGCCGCACACCGGTCGCGAGCGAGGCCGCGCGCGTGTTGCGCGTCGGCGGGGTGAGGCGCACCGCACGGTCCTCGTGGATGGACGCGACGGACGGGTCGCGCGCGATGGCGTCGCGCTGCCGGCCCGCGAGCTTCGCCGCGAAGCCCTTGATGCTCGCCGCGTAGGTGTGATCCGCGCGGAAGCCGTGGGCGCGCTCGAGCTCGGCGGCCCTCGCGGCCGCGTCGACGCCGTCGGCGAAGACGACGACGTACGGCGCGATGAGCTGCGCGTCGGCGTTCGTCGCGCTGAACACGCCGATGCCCGCCGCGATGACCGCCACGCCCGCGATCGCGAATCTCACCACGAGGGGTCATCGGCTGACCCTTGCGCGCCGGCGGCGCACGCCGCTCTGGTATGAGCGACGCGGTCGCGCGAACGCGTCGGCGCGCGGTGCTAGCGGACCGGCAGGCGGCGCGCCGCGACCGGCGGCGCCGACTCCTCGACCACCTCGTGGCGCTGCGTCGCGCTGATCACGACGCCGGCGGCGGTAGAGATGACCGCGCCGACGAACGCGGCGAGAAGCAGCACGCTCTGCGCGGGTCGCGCCGGCGCGTTCGCGAGCGGCGCCCAGGTGATGAAGAGCATGAACAGAAGGCTCGCGCCGGCGAGGCTGCCGACGGCCTGCGCGAAGACGTAGAGCGCGAACCAGCGGGTCGGACGGCGGAGCAGCGTGTCGAAGAACGTGCGGAGCACGCGCGTCACCGACCAGACGACGAGCGCGGCGGCGGTCCACGCGAGCACGGTGGCGATGGCCGTCACGTCGGCGCCGACGAGGCGCGACACGAGCCCGGCGAGCTGCGACCAGAGCGTCGACGGATCGAGGAGCGTGAGCAGCGGCCCCATGCGGTCGGACGGATTCGCGACGACGCTCTCGAGCGCGCCGGCGGTCTGCGCCGCGCGCACCGGATCGAAGAGCGTCTGCTGCTCGAGGATGAAGCCGGTCTCGGCGAACGGCCCGAACGTCTGCTTGCCCATGGCGATCGCGACGATGACCGTCATGATCGCGCCCCATGCGGTCGTGACGACGCCCATCAGACCCTCGACCGACGCGGCGGTGAGGACGAGCGCCGGCGCGATGCCGAATGGCGCCGCGACGGGCATGGCCATCGCGAGCGCGGCCTGCTCGGGACGCACGTCGCGCACCCAGAGCCAGATGCCGAGGACCGCGTAGAGCAGCGCGAGACCGGGCACGAACAGGAACAGGAGGCCGGTCTCGACGAGCCACGCCACCGCGAGCGCGCCGCCGAGCTGCCCGGCGAGCGCGGCGAGCACCACCGCGCCGGCGGCGAGGGCGAGCGGGATGAATCCGATACCCGCGAGCACGCCGAGCGCGACGATCGGAAGCGCGATGAAGACCGCGAAGAAGATGTGCCGGATCGGCTGCCCGTACTCCGACAGCAGCGCGACGACCGGACTCTGGCTCACGGTCGGCACGAAGTCGCGGATCGGCTCGGTCATGACCGCGGCGAAGCGCGTCGTCGCGAGGTCCTTGTCGAGGTTCTCGATCGAGCCGAGCGCCGCCGCGAGCTCGGAGGCCTTCTGGTAGCGGAGGCGCGGCTCCTTCGCGAGCGCCTTCAACACGATGGTGTCGAGCTCGCGCACGAGGCTCGGGCGCAGGTGGCTCGGTGGCACGGGCATGCGGACGACGTGGTCGCGCAGCAGCACGGCCGCGTTCGCGCTCACGAATGGGGGCCGGCCGACGAGCATCTCGTAGAGGATCAGGCCGAGCCCGTACACGTCGCTCGCCGCGGTCGCGGGCTTGCCCTCGACGCGCTCCGGCGCGACGTACATCGCGGTCGCGAAGAGCTGCGGCGTGTCGGCCTCTTCCTGCGGCGTGCGGGCGATGCCGAAGTCGCACACTTTGGCGTGATCGTTCGCGTCGAACAGGATGTTCGAGGGCTTGAGGTCCGCGTGGATGATGCCGCGCGAGTGCGCGAAGGCCAGGCCGTTCGCGATCTCGATCGTGTGCGTCGCGGCGGCCGCGGCCGGGAGCGGGCCGTTCCGTTCGATGCGCTGCTTCAGGGAGCCGCCCGGGAGATGCTCCATGACGATGAACGGGAGGCCGTCGACCTCGCCGACGTCGAAGACCGCGACGATGCTCGGGTGGGAGAGCGACGCGAGCGCGCGCGCTTCCTTGACGAACATCTTTCGCAGCGTGGGATCCGCGGCGGCCGCGGCGTCGAGGACCTTGATCGCGACCTCGCGGTTGAGCGCCGTGTCCTGGGCGAGGTAGACCTGGGACGAGCCCCCGGCGCCGATGGGCGCGACGATCTTGTATCGCTTGTCCAGCACTCGCTCCACGGCCAGCTCCGTCACGGGCGGGCGCGCGCCGACTATAGCGCCCGAACGCCGCGCGACAGCCTGTGTGAACGGATTTCCCATGCGTCTCCCCCGAGCGCCTGCCTCGTCACCCGCACTCAACGCCGGCCCGGCGACCGCCGTTACACGGCGCGCCCGCCCGCCGCGCCGCCAGCGAGGGTTCGCCACCGGTTGGATACCGCCGTCCGCGAGAACGCCGGGATCCCGTCGATCCCGGCGTTCGAAATGGCGATGACGGGAGCGAATCTAGCGGGATTTGATCGCCGTCCCCTCGTGATCCACGAGCTCCGCGACGGCGCCCTGCACCTTCGTCTTGAGCTGCGTGGCCTGGTCCGCGGTGAGCTTGCCGTCCTGCTGGGCCTTGTCGATCCTCGCGTTCGCGGCGCTGGTGAGGGTCGAGACGAGACCGGTCTTCGACTTGCCCGCCGTCGCGTCCGCGATCTCGCCCAGGCTCTTGCCCGAACGAAGCTGCGTCGCGAGGTCCTTCTGCGAGAGGCCGAGGTAATCGCGCGACGCGCTCATCACGTCGCCGATGAATGCGCGCACGTTCGGCATCTTCGGCTTGGGCGTCGGCCAGGTGTGGTCCACGAACTTCGCCACGCGATCCGGCACCGCGGCCGTGGCCTTGTCCGCCTGCGCCTCGGTGATCTTGCCGTCGGCCTGCGCCTTCGCGATCGCGTCGTCGGCAGCGTTCGTCAGGTACGCGACGAGGCCGTCGCGGCTCTTGCCCGCGGTCGCGTTCGCGATCGCGGCGAGGCTCGTGCCCGCAAGCTTCGTCTTGAGCTGGGCCGGCGGCACTCCGAGGTAGGTCGCGCTCTCGTCGAAGAGACCCGCGAAGATGCGCTTCAGGACCGCCGCACGATCGCGATCGCCGCTCGCGTCCTTGAGCGCGCCGAGGATCGCGTCTTCCTGCTGCTGCGTGATGACGCCCTTGGATACGAGCCCGTCGAGCACGTCCTTGAGCTTGTTGCCCTTCGGCGTCTCGGCCACGGCCGTGCCCGGAAGCGTCGGGACGAGCGAGAACGTGTCGAGCGGCGCGGGCGCGAGCGCGGCGAAGGCAGCGCTTCCCAGCACGCCCAGTCCGAACACCGTGGTGACCGCGATGACCGCGGCCCTGCGCCCGATGCGATCCATATCTGGTCGCCTCCTTGGATGGAGCTTCTTCCTCACCCGTGGTATCCACCCATGTAACGCCCTCGTTTCGCGCGGGGATATGGTGACGGGGCGCGACCGCCAGCTCCTTACAGGCCGTTAACATCCGGGTCTCAAGTGCGGATCGTCTTTGCGGCGGCCGAGGCCGCCCCCTACGCGAAGGTGGGTGGCCTCGCGGATGTTGCCGGATCGCTTCCGCGGGCCCTCGCCGACCTCGGCCACGAGGTGACCCTCTACCTCCCGCTGCACGGCACGATCGACCGGGCGCGCTTCGGGATCCCGGCGAAGGGTCCCACGCGCTCCGTCCCGTACGGGAACGCGAACGCGCGTGTCGCGTACCCGGCGATAGAGCGCGACCGTGTCAGGATCGTGTTCGTCGACGGCGCGCGCCGCCTCGCGCGCGACACGGTGTACGGCGAAGGCGACGACAGCAAGCGCTACGCGCTCTTCTGCCGCGCGGTGTTCGAGGACGTGCGCGAGGCGAAGCCCGACGTGGTCCACGCGCACGACTGGCATGCCGCGCTGCTCGTGCCGCTCGTGCACCGCGCGCGCCGCCTCGCGACGACCGCGACGGTGTTCACGATCCACAACCTCGCCTATCAGGGACGCACGTCGGCCCAGGTGCTGGCGCTCGTCGGCCTCCCGCGCGCGCGCCTGCGTATCGAGGATGCGGGCGAGTGCAATCCGATGGCTCGCGGGATCGCGTACGCGGACATCGTGAGCACCGTGAGCCAGCAGTACGCGAAGGAGATCCTGACGACCGCGTTCGGCGAGCGTCTCGACGGGCTGTTGCGCGAACGCCGCCGGCGTCTGCTCGGCATCGTGAACGGCATCGACACGAAGGCGTTCGATCCCGGGACCGATCCGAATATCGCGGCGCGCTACTCGGCCGACGATCCGTCGGGGAAGGCGAAGGACAAGGAAGCGCTGCGGGCCGAGGGCGCGCTCGACGTCGCGAGCCGCGCGCCGCTCTTCGGCGTGGTCGGCCGTCTCGTGGAGCAGAAGGGAGTGGATCTCCTCACGGACGCGGCGCCGCACCTCCTCGACGCGGGCGCGCAGCTCGTCGTGCTCGGGTCCGGCGATCCCGCGTACGAGGCGAGGTGGAAGGCGCTCGCGGGGCGCTACGCCGGGAGGCTCTGGCTGCGTCTCGGGTTCGACGCCGCGCTCGCCCAGCGCATCTACGCCGGCAGCGACTTCTTCCTCATGCCCTCGCGCTTCGAGCCGTGCGGCCTCGGCCAGCTCATCTCGTTCCGCTACGGCACGATCCCGGTGGTCCACGCGGTCGGCGGGCTCGCCGAGACCGTCCGCGACGTCGACGCCGATCCGCGCGCGGGGAACGGGTTCTCGTTCAAGCGCTACGACGCCCAGGCCTTCCGCGACACCCTCGACCGCGCGATGAACAGGTTCCGCGCCGACGGCGCGCCGTGGCACGATCTCGTCGAGCGCGTCATGCGCGAGGACCACTCCTGGAGCGCCTCGGCCAGGCGGTACGTCGACCTGTACGCCCGCGCACGGCGCCTCCGCCACGCCGCATGACGACGATCGTCGATCTCGAGGACGCGATCGCGAGCCTGCCGGGCGCCGCGCGCGCCGCGGCCGCGCGGCTCTTCACCGTCTCGACCACGACCGGCCGGCTCGACGCGCCGCCCGAGATGCACGCCTGGATCGCCAAGCTCTTCGGCTCCGTCGACGCGGTCCGCGAGCAGCGCATCGTGCGGGTGACGAACAGGGTCACCTTCGAAGGCGCGCTCTTCAACGAACTCCGCGCGATGCGTCCGATGGAGGTGAAGGGCAGGGACGACGCCGCCGCCGCGATCGAGAGCTCGCGCGACGACCCGTTCGACCACCCCGACACCGGGACGCCGGCCGACACGTTCGGTCGCATCCGCGGGGCGCACGGCGTGACGGCCAGCAACGTCGCGAAGTACGACGGCTACCACGGCGTGCTCGTGTTCGACGAGCACGACCCGCTCGCCCCCGTCGACCCGGACGTCGTCCGCGACCACCTCACGACCATCCGTCGCTGGGGCGAGGCCGCGCTCGCGGCCGATCCGGCGGCGCGCTACCTCTTCGTGTTGTGGAACTGCCTGTGGCGCGCGGGCGGCTCCATCGTCCACGGCCACATGCAGATGACGGCGACGCGCGGCACGCACTACCCGAAGATCGAGCTGCTCCGCCGTCAGGCGCTCGCGTACGCGGCGGGCGACGGCCGAGACTACTTCGACGACCTGTGGCTCGTGCACCAGGCCCTCGGGCTCGGCGTCGAGGTCGCTGGGGCGCGGGTGCTCGCCTCGCTCGCCCCGATCAAGGAGCGTGAGGTCGTGATCCTCGGGCGGCCGGGCGCCGACGAGCGGACGCTCGCGGCGGCGATCGCCCGCGCGCTCCGCGCCTATCGCGCCGCCGGCGTCGTCTCGTTCAACATGGCGCTCTACCTGCCGCCGCTGTCGCCGGACGGCGAGGATTGGCGGCGCTTCCCGCCGGTCGCGCGCATCGTCGACCGCGGCGACCCGGCGAACCGCACCTCGGACATCGGCGCGATGGAGCTCTACGCCGCGTCGGTGATCGCGGCCGATCCTTTCCGGCTCGCCGAGCAGCTCCGCGACTGACGCGCGACCGCGCGCGTGCGATCGGCCTGTATATTCAGCCGTCCGCCTGCTCGCTTCGACCAGCGTGCCACCGCGCGGCCTATTGACGAGTCGCTGCGCGTCCTGCTTACTGAGCGACGACGATGGCGGACCTGACGTTCGTCTCACGACGAGATTCGAGCTTCAAAGAGTTCCCGCCGGCCTCTGCCCAGATCGCGATGGTCATCCCCTTCTACGGAGACCTCACCGTATGGGTGCGGTCGCCCGACGCGGGTGGCTGGCACTTTCCCACGAGCGCGCGCCGCTCTGGTGAAACGATCCTCGAGGTCGCGCGCCGCGAGCTGTGGGATTCCGCTCGCATCGTCGCGGGCCGGCTCGATCTCCTCGGCGCCATCCGCTACGAGCTCCCGAAGCCGACCACCGCGTACGTGTACATGTGCGAGCTCCAGCACCTGACCTGGTGGTACGACCTCCCCGTCAAAGAGAAGGTCGCCGAGATCGGGGTCTTCGCGCGGCTGCCACGCCCGGTCGCCTCCGAGGCGGTCGAGCTGGTCCTCGAGGCCGCGCTTCGCGCGCGCCGCACCGGCCTCCGGTAGTCACCCGCCCGGCAGGCCACGTGCGCGCCGCCGAAGGCGCGATCGTGGAGCGCGGCGCGCGCAAGCCGGACCTAGTCGAACGCGGCCGCGATCGCCGCGTGCAGCGCGTCCCCGCTGAGCCCGTCACCGAGATAGCTCGTGCCCACCCGCACCTCGAGATGGAGATGCGGCCCGCCCTCCGGATATCCGCTCGATCCGACCGCGCCGATCACGTCGCCCGCCGCGACGGCGTCGCCGACGGAGAGGTCCGCGACCGACGAGAGATGCGCGTATCGCGTCACGACGCCGTGCCCGTGGTCGATCCACACCTGGCGGCCGCGGATGCGGTCGAGCGTGGCCGCGGGGGTGTACCCGAGGCCGACCGCGACATCGAGGGCGAGCTGCTCGCTCTCGCGGCCCCAATCGCTGAAGTCGCGATCGACGCGCACGATCGTGCCGCCGGCGGCCGCGCGCACGGGCGTCCCAGCGGGGGCGGGGAAGTCGATGCCCTCGTGCCAGCCGCCGCGGTAGGCGCGCTCCGCGTTCGGGAGGAGCCGGTCGTCGGTCGGCAGCGTCGCGTCGTCGATCGGTAGCCGAAGTCCGCGAAGGCGCACGGCACGCCGGTCGGCGCGGTCCTCGCGCGCGAGCCGTCCGCGATCCAGGTCCGGATCGGTGCGCGCCGTCGCGGCGGGATCCGCGGTCGCGAGCGGGGCGGCGGCCACGACCGCCGGCGTCGCGGCGCCCTGACGCCCCGAGGAGAGCGCGACCGTCACCGCGCCGAACACGAGAACGACGAGAGCCACGACCGCGGTGCGCATCGGTACCGAAGGTACCGCAGGACCTATGGCTCACGGACCCGGACCAACCGGTATCAGGCCGCCGCTCGATAATCCGCTCGGTGGCCGATCCCGTCATCGAGCACGCGACCTACACCTGGGACCCGGTGAGCGCGTCCTGGATCCATGAGAAGGGACCTGAGATCTCGCCTCCGCCCAGGCCGCCGGACGTGCACGCGCTCCAGTCCTACTTCTTCGACGCGGATTCGAAGGAGTGGATCCGTACGGTGCTCGCGCCGATGGGCCGCGAGCTCGCGGCGAAATGGCAGGGCGCGCACCGCATCCCCATGGAGCCCGCGGAGGCGCCGAAGGCGAAGGCCAAAGCCGGTGCCGCGGCGACGAAGGGGCCGAGCCCGGTCCTCCTGATCGTCGCCGTCGTCGTCGTGGCGATGGTGGGCGGCGCCGGCATCGTCGGCGCGCAGAACGGTCTCTTCGGGTCCGTGCCCACGAGTCTCGACGGCCTCGCGAGCTTCGTGCCGCAGGCGGCGCCGAGCGCGCCGGTCCAGGCCGCTCCCATCGCGTCACCGAGCGCGAGCGCCGCGCCGAGCCAGGCCCCCGCGGCGACGGTCGCCCCCGTCGTCGCGCCGACGCGCGCGCCCGTCGCGCCGCCCGCGACGTTGCCGGCCGGTCCGAACGCCAAGCTCGCCGACGGCACGACCGCGGTCTACACCGGGCCGACCCTCGTGGTGAAGCCCGCGGCGCTCGCCGCGACGTTCACCTTCGTCGCGCCCGATGGGCGTCCCGCGAGCGGCGACGCGACCGTCGTCCTCGGCACGGTGAGCGTGCCCGCCCAGATGGACGCGAACGGGCGCGTCGCGGTGAGCGTGCCGACCACGGCCCTCGCCGCGGGCCAATATCCCATCCAGGTCATCCACAAGGGCGCGCTGACGCCGGTGGCCTTCATCACCATCCGCTAGACTCGTTCGAGAGCACGACCTTTAACGACCGGTCCCGAGAGGCCGGAAAGGGAGTGGGGTATGGCCCAGCCGCGCGCCGTCCTGCTCAGCGCCGACGACATCCGTCGCGCGGTCTCGCGCATCGCTCACGAGATCGTCGAGCGCGATCACGACCTCACCGCCATCGCCATCGTCGGCATCCGCTCGCGCGGCGACGTCCTCGCGGCGCGGCTGCGCGAGGCCATTCGCTCCCACGAGGGCGTGCTCCTCCCGCTCGGCTCGCTCGACATCACGCTGTATCGCGACGACCTGACCCGCATCGGGTACGCGCCGGTCGTGCACGAGTCGGCGATCGACTTCTCCGTCGACGACAAGGTGGTCGTGCTCGTCGACGACGTGCTCTTCACCGGCCGCACCATCCGCGCGGCGCTCGACGCCCTCGTCGACTACGGGCGGCCGCGCGCGATCCGGCTCGCGGTCCTCGTCGATCGCGGACACCGCGAGCTGCCGATCCGCGCCGACTTCGTGGGAAAGAACGTCCCGACGAAGGCGGCCGACGACATCCGCGTGCACCTCACCGAGGTGGACGGCCGCGATGAGGTCGAGCTCGTCGTGCGAGAGGCGGTGACGGCATCATGACGACGCTGCAGGAGAAGGCGGCGGCGCGCTGGACCCGCCGCCACGTGCTGGACACCGACGACTGGTCGCGCGGCGAGATCGAGGCGGTCCTCGAGACGAGCGGCGCGATGGTGGAGATCCTTCAGCGGCCGATCCGCAAGGCGCCGCCGCTGCGGGGCAAGACGGTCATCCTCTTCTTCGCCGAGGCCTCGACCCGCACGCGCGTGTCCTTCGAGCTCGCGGCGAAGGCGCTCTCGGCCGACGTCACGAACATCACGGCGAGCGGCTCTTCCGTGGAGAAGGGCGAGACGCTCTACGACACGGTCCGAACGCTGCAGGCGCTCGGCGGCGACATCGTCGTGATGCGTCACGCGTCGTCGGGCGCGCCCTACTTCGTGGCCGAGCGCACCGACGCGCCCGTCATCAACGCCGGCGACGGATGGCACGCGCACCCCACCCAGGGCCTCCTCGACGCGTACACGCTGCGTTCCGCCCTGGGCGATCTCGCGGGCAAGCGGATCGTCATCGTCGGCGACGTGCTGCACAGCCGCGTCGCGCGGTCGGACATCAACACGTTCGTCCCGCTCGGCGCGCAGGTGACCCTTTCGGGCCCGCCGACGCTCATGCCGGCGGCGTGGCGGTGCGGCGCGCTGCCGCCCGCGGTGACGTACGAGCCCGACGTGGATCGGGCGCTCGACGGCGCGGACGCGGTCATCGCGCTACGCCTGCAGAAGGAGCGGCAGGAGGGCGGTCTCTTGCCCTCGCTCCGCGAGTACACCCGGGTCTGGGGGCTCACGGAGGCGCGCGTCTCGCGCATGCGGCCCGAGGCGCCGGTGCTCCATCCCGGCCCGATGAACGAAGGGATCGAGATCGACGCGGCCGTCGCCCATGGCGCCAGGTCGCTCGTCGAGCGGCAGGTCACGAACGGCGTGGCGGTGCGGATGGCGCTCCTCTATCTGCTCATCGGCACGCCGCTCGGGGAGGAGCGGTGATGGAACGGCGCGACTGGGAGCGACGTGGCTGTCTCGTCGTGAACGGGCTGGTCGACCTCCACGCGCATCTGCGCGAGCCCGGCTTCGAGGACGCCGAGACCATCGCGAGCGGCGCGCGCGCCGCCCTCGCCGGCGGGTTCACGACGATCTGCGCGATGCCGAACACCGAGCCGGCGATCGATTCGCCGGGACTGGTCGCCGAGCTCGTCGCTCGCGCGGCCGCGGCGCGTGGCGCGCGGGTGCTGCCGATCGCGACGATCACGCGCGGCCGCAGGGGGAGGGAGCTCGCCGACATGGTCGAGCTCGCCGCCGCGGGCGCCGTCGCGTTCTCGGACGACGGCTCCCCGGTCGACGACGCGCGGCTCTTCCGCCACGCGCTCGAGTACGCCCACGCGCGCGACCTGCTCGTCATCGAGCACCCGCAGGACCTGTCGCTCTCGGCGAAGGGCGTCATGCACGAGGGCACGGTCTCGGCGCGCCTCGGACTGCCCGGCGTGCCCGCGGCGGCCGAGGAGTCCGCGGTCTCGCGCGACCTCGCGCTCGCGAAGCTCACCGGCGCGCGGCTGCACCTCACGCATCTCTCGACCGCGGGCTCGATCGAGCTCGTGCGCCGCGCGAAGCGCGACGGCGCGCGCGTGACCTGCGACGTCACGCCGCATCACCTCTCCATGACGGACGCGTGGGTCGCGGGGTCGCGCGCGCTCGCGTGGGAGCGTGAGGACGAGGCCGAGCGCGCCGTCCCCTTCGACGCGAACACCAAGGTGAATCCGCCGCTCCGCACGCTCGCCGACGTCCGCGCGCTCTGGGAGGGGCTGGCCGACGGCACCGTCGACGCGATCGCGACCGATCACGCGCCGCACGCGAGCACGAAGAAGGACGTCGAGTACGACCAGGCGGCGAACGGCATCAGCGGGCTCGAGACCGCGCTCTCGCTGGTGCTCGGCGGCGTCCACGCCGGCTGGTGCGATCGCGACACGGCCCTGCGCGCGCTCTCCAGCGGACCCGCGCGGATCCTCGGCATCGCTCCGTCGGACGACGACTGGATCGCGATCGACCCCGACGCCGCGTGGACGGTGCGCGCGGCCGATCTCGCGACGCTGGGGAAGAACACGCCGCTCGTCGGCCGCGAGCTCCGCGGACGCGTGGTCCTGGCGGTGGTGGGCGGCGAGGTGCGCTTCGAGGGAGCCGTGGGTGCCCGCGCCTAGGCGACGAGACGCGCGCGGGGGCGCGGCGACGCGCTGGGAGCAGCAATTGCATCTTTATTCATCCGGAACGTATAGTTATTCAGCGATGAGCAGGGCGGCGGTGCTCGGTCTCGAGGACGGCAGCGCGTGGTGGGGCGAGGCCTTCGGCGACGCCGCGTCCGCGCATGGCGAGGTCGTCTTCAACACCGCGATGACCGGCTATCAGGAGATCGCCTCCGACGCCTCGTACAACGGCCAGATCGTCGTGCTCACGTACCCGCTCATCGGCAACTACGGGACGTTCGAGCGGGCGTCGGAATCGCGGCGGCCATGGGTCGAGGCGCTGGTCGTGCGCGAGCTCGACACCACGTGCCGGGAGGGCACGCTCGATCTCGACGACTACCTGCGGCAGTACGGCGTGCCCGGGATCTCCGGCGTCGACACGCGCGCGCTCGTGCGCCGGCTGCGCGCGAAGGGCACGCTGCGCGGAGCGCTGCTCCAGGTCCCGCCGCACCTCGCGCACGACCCGGGCGTCGCGCAGGAGGCCGTCGCGAAGGCGCGGGCCTCCGCGCCGCTCGCGGCGCGGCCGCTCGTCGTCGAATCGACCGGGCTCGCGCGGCAGACCGGGAGCGGCCCGAAGGTCGCGCTCCTCGACACCGGCGTGAAGGAGAGCCAGGTCCGCTGCCTCGTCCGCCGCGGCGCCACGGTCAAGGTGTTCCCCGCCACCACGAGCGCCCGCGACGTGCTCTCGTGGTCGCCCGACGGCATCGTCATCACGAACGGACCCGGCGATCCCGCGGCCATCCCGCAGATCGCGCACAACGCGAAGCTCCTCCTCGACGCGGCGCTCCAGCGCGGGAGCGGCCGGGCGCTGCCGATGCTCGGCATCTGCCTGGGCCATCAGCTCATCGGCCGCGCGATCGGCGCGTCCACGTCGCGGCTGCCCTTCGGCCATCACGGTGCGAACCACCCGGTGAAGGATGTCGCGACCGGACGCGTGGTCGTCACGAGCCAGAACCACGAGTTCCAGGTCGACGAGCACTCGATCCCGTCGGACTCGGACTTCGTCGTCAGCGCGCGCAACCTGAACGACGGATCGGTCGAGGGCCTCGCGCACCGCACGCTTCCGATCCGCAGCTACCAGTACCATCCCGAAGGCGCGCCGGGGCCGCGCGACAACGAGCCGGTCTTCGACGCGTTCCTCGCCGAGGTCCGCGCCGCGGTCGAGCGCAGATGACGCGCCACGACTACGCGCTGCTCGACGTCTTCACCGAGCGCGCGTTCGGCGGCAACCAGCTCGCGGTGTTCCACGACGGCTGGGGCGTGAGCGACGCCGAGATGCAGTCGGTCGCCAACGAGCTGAACCTGCCCGAGACCGTCTTCATCGCCAAGCCGCGGCAGGGCGGCGACCACCGCCTGCGGATCTTCACCCCCGCGCGCGAATTGCCCTTCGCGGGTCATCCAACCGTGGGCGCGGCGCTCTTTCTCGCCGACGGCAGGGACGCCGACCTCCGGCTCGAGGAGGGCGTCGGCACGCTGACCGTCACCGTGCGCGGCGGGTTCGCGGAGATGGAACAGCCGCTGCCGGCCTTCGAGACCGTGTCCGACCGCGCGTCGATCGCGGCGCAGCTGTCGCTCTCCGAGGGCGACCTCGTCGCGGCGTTGCCGATCGAGGTCGGCTCGAGCGGCAATCGCTTCACCTTCGTACCGGTCACGGGCATCGACGCCGTGCGCCGCGCGCGGCCGCGCGGGCTCGCGGAGGCGGCGTACATCTTCACGACCGAGACCGTCGAGCGGGGATCGACGACGCACGGACGCATGTACGCGCCCTGGCAGGGCGTCGCCGAGGACCCGGCCACGGGCTCGGCGTGCGGACCCCTCGCCGCCTACCTCGTGCGGCACGGTCTTTCCGACGGCACGCGCATCGTCGCCGAACAGGGCTACGAGATGGGACGGCCCTCGATCCTGTACGCGCGCGTCGGCGGGACGAAGGACGAGATCACGAGCGTCCACGTCGGCGGCCGTGCGGTCGTGACGGGCGGCGGATGGATCGTGCTGTGAGCGCGCGAAGCGCCGCGGCACGCGACGCGGGTGACGGGACGCAGCGAATCCCTCGCGAGCGGGCGAGGGGCCCCGCGTGGACCGTACCGGGCGCCGGACGGCCGTCGCGGGGGAACACTCCCGCGAGTGAGGGATCGCGAAGCCCCGGCAGGACCCGCGTCGCGTACAGCGGGGTCCCGCGATGAAGGTCCTGATCATCGGCTCCGGGCCGATCGTCATCGGACAGGCCGCGGAGTTCGACTACGCCGGAACTCAGGCCTGCCGCGCGCTCCGCGAGGAGGGCATCGAGACCGTCCTCGTGAACTCGAACCCCGCGACGATCATGACCGACCAGGGCATCGCGGACGTCACCTACATCGAGCCGCTCACCGTCGAGGTGGTCGAGCGGATCATCGCGAGGGAGCGGCCCGACGGCCTCCTGCCGACGCTGGGCGGACAGACCGGTCTGAACCTCGCCGTGGCGCTGGCCGAGGCCGGGGTGCTCGAGCGCTACGCGGTACGGCTCCTCGGCACGCCGCTCCGCGCGATCCAGCAGGCCGAGGACCGCGAGGCCTTCAAGGAGCTGCTCCTCTCCATCGGCGAGCCGGTGCCCGAATCGATCACGGCGCGCAGCGTCGACGACGCGACCGCGTTCGCCGAGCGCGTCGGGTTCCCGCTCGTCATCCGTCCGGCGTTCACGCTCGGCGGCACCGGCGGCGGCTTCGCGCACGACCGCGACGAGCTGGTGCGCGTCGCGTCGCGCGGCATCTCGGCGTCGCCGATCGGGCAGGTGCTCGTGGAGCGCTCGCTCGTCGGATGGAAGGAGATCGAGTACGAGGTCATGCGGGACGGCGCCGACACCTGCATCACCGTCTGCAACATGGAGAACCTCGATCCGATGGGCGTGCACACCGGCGACTCGATCGTCGTCGCGCCGTCGCAGACGCTGACCGACAAGGAGTACCAGATGCTCCGCAGCGCGGCGCTGCGGATCATCCGCGCGCTCGGCATCGAGGGCGGCTGCAACGTGCAGTTCGCGCTGCACCCCGACCGCTCCCCGAGCGCGGATCCCGAGGCCCAGACGCCGTATCACGTCATCGAGGTGAATCCGCGCGTGTCGCGGTCCTCGGCGCTCGCGTCGAAGGCCACCGGGTATCCGATCGCGCGCGTCGCCGCGAAGATCGCGATCGGGAAGCGTCTCGACGAGATCCCGAACGCCGTGACCAAGAAGACCTCGGCGGCATTCGAGCCCGCGCTCGACTACGTCGTGACCAAGATCCCGCGCTGGCCCTTCGACAAGTTCCCGGGCGCGGACCGCGCTCTCGGCACGCAGATGAAGGCGACGGGTGAGGTCATGGCGATCGACCGCACCTTCGAGGCCTCACTGCAGAAGGCGCTCCGCTCGCTCGAGGTGAAGGGCCAGGGTTTGCTGTGGGAGTCGCCCGCGTGGGTCGAGGTGAGCGACCCGACCGTGTTCGTCGACCGCTTCCTGTCGGGCTCGCCCACCGACGACCGACTCTGGCGGATCTTCGCCGCGTTGCGTCGCGGCGCGAGCGTCGAAGAGCTGCACGAGCGCACGCGCGTGGACCGGTGGTTCCTGCGCAAGATGTCGGCGATCGTCCGGTTCGCCGAGGACGAGCTGCAGGGCAAGACGCCGACGCCCGACCTGCTGCGACGCGCGAAGCGACTCGGCTTCGGCGACTCGGACATCGCGACGCTCACCGGGATGCTCGCCGCGGACGTGCGCCGCCTGCGCACGCAGTGGGGGATCCGGCCGGTCTACAAGATGGTCGACACCTGCGCCGCGGAGTTCGAGGCGGTGACGCCGTACTTCTACTCGACCTTCGAGCAGGAGAACGAGGCGGAGGCCCTGCCGGGCGACAAGGCGATCATCATCGGCTCCGGTCCGATCCGCATCGGCCAGGGCATCGAGTTCGACTGCTGCTGCGTGCAGGCCGCGACCGCGCTCCGCGAGCGTGGCGTCGCGCCGATCATGGTGAACAGCAATCCGGAGACGGTCTCGACCGACTTCGACGCGAGCGCCCGCCTCTACTTCGATCCGCTCGACGAGGAGTCCATCGCGTCGGTGCTCGAGAACGAGGGCGTCGCTGCGGAGGACGAGCGCGGCGCGGGGCAGGTGCTCACGCAGTTCGGCGGGCAGACCGCGCTCAACATCGCCGACCGCATCGCTGTCATCGGCGGGCGCATCGCGGGAACGTCCGCCGACGCCATCGCGCTCGCCGAAGACCGCCGCCGCTTCCATGAGTTCGCCGACGCGCTCGGCGTGCCGCAGCCGCCCGGCGGCACCGCGGCGTCGCTCTCGGAGGCGCTCGCGATCGCGGCGGACATCGGCTATCCGGTGCTGGTGCGGCCCTCGTACGTGCTCGGCGGGCGCGGCATGGAGATCGTGTACGCGCCGGAGGACCTCGAGCGGTACTTCCACGCCGCGCTCGAGGCGGGAACGGGGCGCGTCCTCGTCGACAAGTACCTTCGCGGCAAGGAGGTCGAGGTCGACGCGGTCTCCGACGGCACGGACACGCTCGTCGCCGGGATCATGGAGCACATCGAGCGCGCCGGCGTGCACTCCGGCGACTCGTACGCGATGTATCCGGCGCAGAACCTGCTCCCCGCGGAGCGCGCGACGATCGTCGAGCTCACCGCGCTGCTCGCGCGGTCATTGCCGGTGCGCGGCCTGCTGAACATCCAGTTCATCGTCGAGGACGACCACCAGGGGGCTTCGTCCCCCGAGGCCCCCCCGAGGATCTGGGTGTTGGAGGTGAACCCACGCAGCTCGCGCACCGTCCCGTTCCTCACGAAGGTGACCGGCGTGCCGCTCGTCTCCCTCGCGGTCGGCATCGCGCTGGGCTCGACGCTCGCGGCGCAGGGCTACGCGCGCGCGGACGGCATCTGGCCCGACCAGCCGCTCGTCGCGATCAAGGCGCCGGTCTTCTCCATGGCGAAGCTGCTCGACGTGGACACCTACCTCGGGCCGGAGATGAAGAGCACCGGCGAGGTCATGGGCGTCGACCGCTCGCTGCCGCCGGCCCTCTGGAAGAGCCTGGTCGCCGCGGGTCTCGCGCCGATGCCGAGCGGCTCTGTCCTCGTCACCGTCGCCGACAAGGACAAGGACGAGGTCGTACCGATCATCGAGGGCTTCCATTGGCTCGGCTACGATCTCGTCGCGACGCGCGGGACCGCGGCGCTCATCCGCTCGCTCGGCATCGACGTGCGCGAGGTGGGAAAGCTCGCCGAGGGGACGGACGAAATCCTGAAGGTGATCCGCTCGGGGACGTGCGCGGCCGTGGTGAACACGCCGACGCTCGGCAAGAACGTCGACCGCGACGGGTTCCTCATCCGGCGCGCGGCGGTGGAGGCGCGCGTGCCGTGCCTCACCTCGCTCGACACCGCGCTCGCGGTGGTGACCGCGCTCCGCGCGTCGGCGGTAACGTACGACGTGGCGCCGCTGGTCGCGTACCGCGAGCCCCAGACCGCGACGGCGGCGGATTAGCGTGACGAAGAAGCGCACGGGCGAGCCCTGGATGACCGCGGCGGAGTACGGGCGCACGCTGCACGGCCTCTCGCTCAACCTGCTCGTGCGCGACGTCGCGAAGAGCCTGCCCTTCTACAGCGAGGTGCTCGGGCTCCACGTCCACTATTCCGACGTGGACTTCGCCGCGCTCGAGCGCGACGGCGTGCGGGTGCAGCTCCACGCCGACCACACCTACGACGGCATGCCCTGGGCGGTCCGCCTCGGCGAGCCCGGGAAGCGCGGCTTCGGCGCGGAGCTGCGGATCCTCGGCGTCGACCCGGACACGGCCGAGCGGCGCGCCCGCGAACAGGGTCGGGTGGTCCTCGTCGCGGCGCACGACACCGCCCACGGCTGGCGCGAGTGCATCGTCGAGGACCCCGACGGCTACACCTTCGCGGTCGGGACCCTGCGGTGATCCTGGAGGACGGCCGCGTCGTCGCGCGCACCGGCATCGGCGAGCTCGGCACGCTGCTCACGGTCCACGCGCCGGGGATCGCCGAGCGCGCGAATCCCGGTCAGTTCGTGCACGTCCGGCCGGGCCGCGGCTGGGATCCGCTGCTCCGGCGCCCGTACTCGTTCTGCCGGATCGACCGCCGCGCCGGCGACATCGAGCTCGTCGTGAAGCCGCTCGGCACCGGCGGCGAATGGATCGCCGAACGGCGTGCGGGCGACGTCCTCGACCTCCTCGGGCCCCTCGGCACGGCGTTCGTGGTGACGCGCGACACCCGCAATCTGCTGCTCGTCGCGGGCGGCACCGGCATCGCGCCGATGCGCGTGATCGCCGAGCAGGAGGCGTCGCGCCGCAACGTCACCCTGGTCATGGGCGGACGGAGCGTCGCGTACCTCTGGCCGTCCGAGCGGCTCCCCACGGGCGTCGAGTACGTGACGACGACGGAGGATGGCTCGTTCGGCGTGCGCGGGCGCGTCACCGACGTCATGCCCGATCTCCTCGCCTGGGCCGATCAGGTGCTCGCGTGCGGGCCGTGGCCGATGCTCGCGGCGATCGGGCGCATGCGCGACGACGCGGCGCGCGGGCCGGTCGTCGCCGGGCGGCGGCCGCTGCTCGAAGCGCAGATCGCGGTCGAGCAGCACATGGGCTGCGCCATGGGCGTCTGCCGCGCGTGCGTGATCGTCACCGCGCACGGCAACGCGCGGGTGTGCCGCGAGGGTCCGGTGTTCCCGCTGGGCGACGTGGCGTTCGAGGCGGGCGAGCCCGCGACGGTGGGTGTGCGCTGATGCCCTGGCGCGCCCCGCGGAAGCGCGTGGAGCGGCCGTACGAGGTGAAGCGCTCGCCGGAAGAGCGGCTCGAGACCGCGAGCGAGCGCGAGGAGGAGCGCGACACCGTCGAGCTCGCGGCGCTCGACGGCGCGTCCATCGTCGAGGCGGCCACCGGCGAGCCCGATCGCGCCGAGGCCGCGCCGCCCGTGACCATCGACGCGGAGCGGCTCGCCGAGGTGCCGATGGTCGCGCCCGGTCCTCGTGACGTGCTTCCGGAGCACGGCGTGGACCTCGAGGTCGAGGCCGCACGCGGCCTTCGGCTGAAGAATCCCGTTCTCGCCGCGTCGGGGACGTTCGGGCAGGGCGTCGAGTACGCCGAGCTCATCGACGTCTCTCGCCTCGGCGCGTTCGTGAACAAGGGCACGACCCGCGGCGCCCGGCCCGGCAATCCGCAGTACCGCATCGCCGAGACGCCCGCGGGCATCCTGAACTCGATCGGCCTCGAGAACCCGGGCGCCCTCGAGGTCGCGCGGACGTACGGCCCGAAGTGGGCGAAGCTCGCGGTCCCGGTCATCGTGAACGTCGCCGGCTACAGCGTCGACGACTACGTCTTCGTCGTCGAGGCGCTCGCGTCGACGCCGGGCGTCGTCGCGTTCGAGCTGAACGTCTCGTGCCCGAACGTGAAGGGCGGCATGCTCTTCGGCTGCGATCCGGAGCTCGCGGCCGAGGTCACGCGCGCCGTGCGCCGGGCGACGGACCTTCCGATCATCGTGAAGCTCACGCCGAACGCGCCGGACGTCGTCGCGGTCGCGCGCGCGGTCGAGGCCGCGGGCGCGGACGCGCTCACCGCGATCAACACCGTCCTCGGCATGCGCGTCGACGTCGCGAAGCGGCGGCCGGTCCTGGGAACGGGCTCGGGGGGTCTCTCCGGCCCGGCGATACGCCCGATCGCCGTGCACCTCACGTATCAGGTCGCGCAGGCCGTCTCGATCCCGATCATCGGCGCGGGCGGCGTCACGAGCGGGCGGGACGCGCTCGAGTTCCTCATGGCCGGCGCGTCCGCGGTCCAGGTCGGGACCGCGACGTTCGCCGACCCGACGGCTCCGCTCCGCGTGATCGAAGAGCTCGCGGCGTACGTGCGCGAGAACGGGCTCACCTCGATACGCGACGTCATCGGCGCCGCACTCCCACCACGCGCATCCCCCGACTGAGCGAGCACACGCGGCGCGCGCTCCGGCTACGCTCGGAGCGAGATGGCACGTGCATAGCGCGCTGCGCTTCGGACCGTTCCTCCTCCTCGCCCCCGCCGCGCGTCAGCAGCTGCGGTCGCGCGCGCGCGAGGTTCGGCTTCGGGAGGGCGAGGTGCTGATCGAGGAGCGCCGCGGCGACGAGGACGCGTACCTGCTCGTCGAGGGATCGCTCCGCATCGTCGCTCAGGGCGAGGGTCGGACGCTCGCGATGGTCGGCGCGCCCGCCCTGGTGGGCGAGATGGCGGTCGTGATGGACACCGACCGCAGCGCCACGGTCGTCGCCGACACGCGCTGCTCGCTGCTGAGGCTGCCGGGCGTGGAGCTGCGCCGTCTCATGGCCGAGCAGCCGCTCTTCGCCGCCGCGATGCGCGAGCGCGCCGATCTGCTCCTCGCGGACGCGTTCCTCAAACGACGCAGTCCGCTGCGCGATCTCCCCGCCGAGATCGTCGCGTCGCTCGTGTCGCGCCTCCGCCCGCGGGACCTCGCGCCCGACCAGCTCATCGAGGGTGGGGACGACGACCTCTATCTCGTCCGCCGCGGGACGGTCGAGCGGCAGCGCGACGGCGAGCGGACCTCCGCCGGCGACTTCGTGCAGCGCGAGCGCGGAGAGCGCTACGCCGCCGTCGGCGAGACCTCGATCTACGAGCTCCGGATGTCGGACGTGGCGGCGGAGATCCTCCACCATCAGGAGCGCGTCCGCGAGGTCGCGGCGCGTCTCGACGATCGCGCGCGCGTCCGCGCGGTCCCCGGCGTCGTGACGGTGCCCGATGCGGAGCTCGGTGGCGCGCTCGTGCACGACGCGTCGCACCGCGCCGTCGTCTCGGGGCACGTGGCCGCGCTCGTTCCGCGCCTCGACGGCCGGACCGACGTGGCGGCGCTCGTGCGCGGATCGGGCCGCACGCGTGGCGAGGTCGTCGAGGGCCTCGCCATGCTGGTCGCCGCCGGTCTCGCGCAGATCCGCGACACGTAGACTCGGATCCATGTCGCAGAAGCCTCCCGCGACCGAGGCCTGGCGCTCGTCGATCACCGCGCGCGTGACCGCGATGAACGACATGCTCGACCTCGCGATCGCCGACCTCACGACCGATCAGGTGAATCGGGTCGAGCGGAAGGGCGTGCTGCCGATCGCGTTCAGCCTCGCGCACGTCGTCGGCAGTCAGGACCGCTCCGCGAGCCGCTTCCTCGCGGACGGGGCGCCGAGCCTGTGGGAGAGCGCCGCCTGGGCCGAGCGCGTGCGCCTGGCCGGAGCGCTTCCGTTCCGCGGCACGCCGATGGAGGAGGCCGAGCGCATCCGCATCGGCGACATGGACGCCTGGCGCGAGTACCAGAGCGCGGTCTTCGCGAAGACCGAGAGCGCGCTCGAGAACGCCCCCCTCGCGCTCTTCGACCGCGACGCGTTCGGCGGCGGGCGGCCGGATCTGGGTACGAGCTCGTTCCTCGGTCTCCTCGTGCCGTCGGGGCCGATCACCGTCGCGGACGTGTGCGAGGCGTTCTTGTTCCAGCACGCCGCGCGTCACCTCGGCGAGATCGAGCATGCCAGGGCGCTCCTCGGCCTCGGGGGACTCTCCTAGCCGCGGCGGCTCGCGCCGGCCTACCCTAGGCCGCCTTGGATCCGGTCCTCGCGGCCTACCTCGAAGACTGGCTGCATCTTCTCGTGCGCTGGGCGCACATCGTCGCGGCCATCGCCTGGGTCGGCGCGTCCTTCTACTTCATCGCGCTCGATCGATCGCTCCGGCCGCCCGCCGGTGAGGACCGCTCCCAGGTCGGCGGGGAGGCCTGGGAGATCCACGGCGGCGGCTTCTACCGCGTCGAGAAGCTGAGAGCCGCTCCCGCCACGCTGCCCGAGCGCCTCACCTGGTTCAAGTGGGAGGCGTACCTCACGTGGCTCACCGGATTCGCGCTGCTCGTCCTCCTCTACTACCTGCAGCCCGCGACGTACCTCATCGATCCCGCGGTGCAGCCGCTCCAGGCATGGCAGGCGATCGTCGCGAGCGTCGCGCTCCTCGGGCTCGGCTGGATCGCGTACGACCAGCTCGCGCGACGCCTCGCGTCGCGGCAGCGCGTCCTTGCGGTCGCCCTGTGCGTGTTCGTCGCGATCGTCGCATGGGCCTCGGCGCAGCTCTTCAGCGCCCGCGCGTCGTACATCCAGGTGGGCGCGATGCTGGGGACGTGGATGGCGGCCAACGTGTTCTTCGTCATCATCCCCGGCCAGCGCGCGCTGGTCGCCGCGGCCGCCGCCGGGCGGCCGCCCGATCCCGCCCCGGGGATCCGCGGCAAGCAGCGATCGGTGCACAACAACTACCTCACCCTGCCGACGGTCTTCGCGATGATCAGCCAGCACTTCCCGTTCACGTATGGCAGCGATCAGCGCTGGCTCGTGCTCCTCGCGCTCATGGCCGTGGGCGCGATGGCGCAGCACGCGCTCAACCTGCGGCACGACGGGCGCACCCGGTGGGGACTCGTCGCCGGAGCCTTCGCGATCGTCGTCCTCGTCGCCGTCGCTCAGGCACCGGTACCCATCGCGACGGGATCCCTGACCGCCGCCGAGTTCCCGCGGGTCGCGGCGGTCGTCCAGGCGCGCTGCGTCGTGTGCCACTCGGCCGCTCCCCGCTTCCCGGGCTTCGACGCGCCGCCACAGGGGGTCACGTTCGACACGCCCGCGCAGATGCGGGCCCTCTCGCAGCGCATGTATCAGATGGCCGTCGTGAGCAAGCTCATGCCCCTGAACAACGCCACCGGCATGACCCAGAGCGAGCGCGAGCTCCTCGCGCGCTGGGTGCGGTCGGGCGCGCCGATCCCGTAGCCGTCAGCAGGAGATCCGCACGAGACGATCGCGCGCGATGCCGAAGAACTCGTCGATGCCCGCCGCGAGCTCCTCGTCGCGCGACCGCCGCAGGCGCGCCCGCAGCACGGGAACGATCTCGCGCTTGCTCCGGCCGTTCACGAAGACGACGAAGCGGAAGCCGAAGCGCCGCTCGTACTCGTCGTTCAGCGCGGCGAGCTCGCGGAGCGTGCGCTCGTCCGCGGCGTCGCCCTGTTCGACGCGCGACAGGGCGGAGAGCGTCCCCGGCGCCGCGCCGATGCGCGGATGCGCGTCCAGGATCGCGATGCGCTCGCGCTCGTCGAGGTCGCGCACGATCGCCCGCGCCTTCCGCATGACCGCGTCGGCGTCGTCATCCTCGGAGACGGCCGCGGCGAGCCGCTCGACGAGGACCGGCGCGCGCTCGAAGGACGCGGCGACGAGCTCGCGCGGGTCCATTCAGCTGCCGCGATACGAGGTGACGCCGTAGCGCGAGAGGAGGAGGGGTACGTGGGTGTGGCCCTCGGCGAGATCGACGTCGAGCGCGACCTGACGGAAGAACCCATCCCTCGCGTACGCTCCGGTGTCGAAGCGGATCCGGTACGTGCCGGCCTCCAGATCGCGCGCGAGCTCGCGGACGCGTCCGTCCGCGTCGGTCACCCCGCTCGCCACGGGAGCGCCATCGCGCTCGAGCTCGATGCGGAGGCCCGCGGCGGGCCTGCCGGTCGTGGTGTCGAGGACGTGCGTCGACAGCGAGGCCTTCGTCATCGGCGGCGTATCGTACGCCCGCCATGAGGATGCTTCGCATCACCGCCGGGACGTACACGTTCGGCGCGCGTCTGGAGGAGCAGCTCGCCCCGAAGACATGCGCGGCGATCCGCGCCATGCTCCCGTTCCGGAGCAGGCTCGTCCATTGCCGCTGGAGCGGCGAGTCGACCTGGGTGCCCATGGGCGACCGCCGCCTCGGCGTCGCGTACGAGAACCACACCAGCCATCCGGCACCGGGGCAGATCCTCGTCTATCCCGGTGGCATCTCGGAGATGGAGATCCTGTTCCCGTACGGCGCGACGCTGTTCTCGAGCAAGGTCGGGCAGCTCGCGGGCAATCACTTCGCGACGGTGGTCGAGGGGAACGAGCATCTCGCGGAGGTCGGGCGGCTCACGCTCTGGGAGGGCGCGCTGGACTTCGCGATCGAAGAGATCGCCTGACACGTGGCGGACCTCGGCATCCGCGGCGGGCGCGTCGTGCTCGCGGACGAGGTGCGCGCGGCCGACGTGCTCGTCCTCGCCGGGTCGATCGTCCGGATCGCGGACCCGGGCGAGGGCGGCGCGGACGAGGAGATCGACGCGCGCGGGCAGGTCGTGCTCCCGGGCGTCGTCGACGCGCACGTGCACGTGAACGAGCCGGGCCGCGCCGACTGGGAGGGCTGGCTCGCGGCCACGCGCGGCGCGGCGCGCGGCGGCGTCACGACGATCGCCGACATGCCGCTCAACTCGATTCCGCCGACGACCGACGAGGCGGCGTTCGAGGCGAAGGCCGCCGCCGCCGCCGCGTCCGCGGTCGTGGATTACGCGCTCTGGGGCGGGCTCGTGCGCGCGGACGAGAGCGCGCTGCGCGCGCTCGCCGGCCGCGGCGTCGTGGGCGTGAAGGCGTTCCTCTGCCCGAGCGGGGTCGACGAGTTCCCGCATCTGGACGACGGCGAGCTCGTGCCCGCGCTCCGCGCCGCAGCCGCGGCGGGCCAGCTCGTGGCCGCGCACTGCGAGGACGAGCGCACCCTCGCGCTCGCCGAGCGTTCGGCCGGCGGCCGCGGCGACGCGCACGGCTGGCTCGCATCCCGCCCGGTGGAGGCGGAGGTCGTCGCCATCGAGCGGCTCGCGCGCTCCGCGCGCGAGGCCGGAGCGCGCGTGCACGTCGTCCACGTGTCCAGCGCCGACGGCCTGGCGGCGGTGCGGCGCGCGCGACGCGACGGCGTCGACATCAGCGCCGAGACCTGCCCGCACTACCTCGCGTTCGGCGCCGGCGACGTGGCCCGGCTGGGTCCGGTGCTGAAGTGCGCTCCACCGATCCGCCACGGGGCGCGCGGCGGTCTCTGGGAAGAGGTCGTCGCGGATCGCGTCGACTACGTCGCCTCGGACCACTCGCCCTGCGCCCGGTCGCTCAAGGAGCCGCGCGATGGCCGCTTCGCCTCGGCCTGGGGCGGCGTGTCGGGCATCCAGTCCACACTTGCGGTGATGCTCAGTGGCGTGCGCGAGCGCGGCCTCTCGCTGCCGTCGCTCGCGCAGCTCCTCGCGACGCGCCCGGCCAAGCGTCTCGGCCTCTGGCCGCGCAAGGGCGAGATACGGGTCGGCGCCGATGCGGACCTCGTGCTCGTCGACCTCGAGCGCGAATGGACGCTCGGACCCGACGAGCTCGAGACGCGGAGCGGCCTGTCTCCGTACCTCGGACGCGCGTTCCGCGGGGCCGTCGTGCGCACGCTGGTGCGCGGCCGCACCGTGTACGCGGACGGCGCCGTCCTCGGCGCGCCCGGCGATGGCTGGTTCGTCCGGAGCCTCGTGTGATGACGACCGAGCTCGTCGCCATCGACGAGCGCCGCCTGCTCCGGCGGCTCGACGAGCTCGCCCAGCGCGGCGCGCTCGCCGGCGGCGGCATCTACCGCGCGCTGTACACGCCGGCGTGGGTCGCCGCGACGGCGCTCGTGTCCGACTGGCTCAAGGACGCCGGCCTCCTCGTGCGCCGCGACGCGGTCGGGAACGTGTGGGGACGCATCGAGGGCGCGCGCGGCGGCCGGGCCATCGTGACCGGGTCGCACATCGACACGGTCCGCGGCGGCGGCGCGCTGGACGGCGCGCTCGGCGTCGTCGCGGGCATCGAAGCCGTCGCCAGCGTCGTCGCACGGTACGGCAGGCCCACGCGGATCCTCGAATGCGTGGCCATCTGCGAGGAGGAAGGCAGCCGCTTCAACACGAACTTCTGGGGCGCCCGGGCGATCGCCGACCGCATCGAGCCCGACGAGGCCACGCGCGTGCGCGACGCGGACGGCGTGACGCTCGCGGACGCGATGCGCGGCGTCGGCCTCGATCCGGCAAAGGTCGCGCAGGCCGTCCGGCGGGATCTCGACACGTTCGTCGAGCTGCACATCGAGCAGGGCCCGATCCTCGACGACGCCGGCGAGCACGTCGCGGTCGTGCGCACGATCGCCGGCACGACCCATCTCGAGGTGACCGTGCGCGGCGAGGCCGATCACGCCGGGGCCGCCGCGATGGGACGCCGGCGCGACGCGCTGCTCGGGGCGTCGGCGATGACGCTCGCCATCGCCGAGGCCGCGTGCCGGCTCGGACCACCGGCCGTGGCGACCGTCGGCACGATGACCGTCGAGCCCGCGCAGGTGAACGTCGTGCCCGGCCTCGCGCGCTTCACGGTGGACGCTCGGCACAGCGACAACGCGACGCGCCTCGAGCTCGTCGCCGAGATCGAGAAGGTCTGCAAGGTCATCGGTCACGAGCGCGACCTCACCGTGGCGGTCCGCACGCTCCGCGATCGGGCGCCGGTCACGCTGGCCGAGCACACCGCCGAGGTGCTCCGGCGCGCGTGCCGCGCCGCGGGCGTCGAGCCGCGCGAGATCACGAGCGGCGCGGGGCACGACGCGCAGATCCTCAGCGCGGCCGCGCACACCGGGATGCTGTTCGTCCCGAGCATGGACGGGCGATCCCACCGCGGCGACGAGGCGACCGCCGCCCTGGACGTCGTCCTCGGGACGCGCGTCCTGGCGACGGCGCTGCACGAGCTCGCGTATTGACCGGTCGAGCGGGGAGCGGTCCATGAGCCTCGTCCTCCGCGGCACCATCCTGCTCCCGATGGTCGACGGCGCGCGCGCCGTCCCGGGCGATCTCGTCGTGTCCGGCTCGCGGATCTCCGTGCTCGGGCGGGATGCCGTCGCGCCCGCCGATGCCGAGGTGCTCGACCGCCCCGGCCATTACGTCATGCCGGGGCTCGTGCAGACGCACGTCCATCTGGTGCAGACGCTCTTCCGCGGCCTCGCCGAGGACCTCACGCTCCTCGAGTGGCTCCGCCGGCGCGTCTGGCCGCTCGAGGCCGCGCACGACGAGAGCTCGGTGCGGGCCAGCACGCGGCTCGGGCTGCTCGAGCTCCTGACCTCCGGCACGACGACGATCCTCGACATGGGGACGACGAAGCACGGCGACGCGGTCGCGGAAGAGCTCGTGCGGTCGGGCATCCGCGCCTCGTTCGGTCAGGCGATGATGGACATGGGCGAGGGCGCGCCGCCGGAGCTGCTGGAGACGACGCGCGCGTCACTGGATGCCGGAGCGGCTCTGCACAAGCGCTGGCACCGCTCCGCGAACGGACGCATCCGCTACGCGTACGCGCCGCGCTTCGCGCTCTCGTGCACGCGCGAGCTGCTCGAGGCGGTCGCGGCGCTGGCGAAGATGAACGATCTCCTCGTGCACACGCACACGAACGAGGACCCCGGCGAGCGCGCCGCGATCGAGCGCGCGACCGGCCGGGCGCCGATCGCGTACCTCGCGGAGACCGGCATCGCGTCGGATCGGACCGTCGCCGCGCACGCCGTCCACGTCGATGACGCCGAGCTCGCGATCCTGCGCGACACGCGCACCGCGGTGACGCATTGCCCGACGTCGAACCTGAAGCTGGGCGCGGGCGTCGCGGACGTGGCGCGCCTCCGCGGGGCGCGCATCGCGGTGGGGCTCGGCGCCGACGGCGCCGCGTGCAACAACCGGCTCGACGGCTTCGAGGAGGCGCGCCTCGCATCCCTTCTCGCGCGCACGCTGCACGGCCAGCTGACGCTCTCGGCGGGAGACGCGCTCGTGATGGCGACGCGCGAAGGAGCGAGGGCGCTGCGTCTGGACGCCGAGATCGGCACCCTGGAGCCGGGGAAGCGGGCCGACGTCATCGTCATCGACCCCTCGCGCCTCGGCGGACCGGGCGGCGATCCCGCGACGCGCATCCTGTTCGGCGGCGGGGCGCGCGGCGTACGAGACGTGATCGTGGATGGGACCGTCCTCGTGCGGGACGGTGGATCGCTGACGCTCGATGCCGCCGAGATCCGCGCCAAGGCCGTCGAGTCGCAGCGCGCGCTGCTCGAGCGCGCGCGGCTCGCCTAGCGCTTGCGCTGCTTCGGCCGCGCGCGGTCGGCGAGACGCCGGACCTCGGTCAGCGTGATGCCGCCGGTGTCCTCCCAGCGATGCGCCTTCGCGCGGATGTCGTGCGGGCAGAACGCCCACTTTCCCTGATGGATCGTGAGCGTGTCCGACCTCGACCCCGGCTCCTGGTGATCCTCCGCAACGCAGCGGAATCGGATGAGCGCGCGCTCCTCGGGCACGAGCTCCCCTCCCTCGGCGAAGCGCCCTCGACGCAAAGGACATGGTACCGGTGCGCGCGCACGCGCCGCGCGCCGCGGGCTCCGCATGCCCCTGCGCTAGAGTCCGCGCGTGGTGCGTCCTGAAAGTTCCACCGAGCCAACGGGTGAGAGTCCCGTGCAGGGAAGTATCGGAGCCCCTGCTCGCAGGCCCCAGTCGGCGATCGAGAGACTGCTGATGAAAGCGGGGCGTCAAGAGCCTCTTGGGAGGGAGCACGAGCGCGGGCCGCAACATCACGTGAATCCTGCCGCCTCGTCAGACGAACAATGGGAGAGCCGAGCCGCGCACGTCACGGTGAAGGCCATGTCCGCGATGCGGGTCTCCGGCGATGCCGCTGCGGATCTCTCCGGGGTAGAGGGAACGGCACGTGCTCAGGGTTCGGTGGGGAACAGGAGAGACCCGTCTGCGCCGCCTGAGTCAAGGCAAGCGCGCTCGTATGAGCCGATGGCGAAAGCGAGCCGCGCGCAGCGGGGGTCCGAGGGGGTCGCAGTACCGCTGATGGGCGTGCAACACAACGCGCCCGGAGGGAAGGGCCCCTACTTTGGTCGCGCTCGCGCGGCCGGTGCGGGCAAGGGCATGGTCCGGACCGCCGGACCCAATCACCCCGGTGGGCTCCCGCCCATCGACAACGTCCGCCGCCTGCAGCGCTGGCCCTCGGTCCGCAGCATGCGGCGAGTGCGCCAGGGCGTGCACGAGCTCACCGACCGGCGCTGGGACGGGGCCAAGGACGTGCGCGTCCTGATCGAGAGGCTCAACCCCGTGCTCCGAGGCTGGGGCAGCTACTTCCGCACCGGCAACGCCGCTTCGAAGTTCCGGAGCATCGACCACTACGCCACCGACCGCCTCCGCCGCTTCCTCGTGAAGCGCGCGGGACGGAACTTGCGTGCTGGTCGCGCTGCTCAGTGGACCGACGAGTGGTTCTGGGGACAAGGCCTGCACCGCCTGCACGGGACGGTCCGCTACCCGCAGCCGTCGATGCTGCACGAGAAGGCCATCGCTAAGCCGGATGCGGGAAAACCGCACGTCCGGTTTGAAAGGGGGTCAGTGGTACCGGGTGTCCTTCGGGTCGCACCGGGCCTCTGACCTACCAGTGCCGGTGGTGGTCGCGCGCCGCCTCGATGAAGCGCTCGCGCACTTGCGCGATACGGAGAGCGTGGTCGTCGCGGGCGGCACCGATCTCATGGTCGCGATGAACTTCGGACGCGCTCGTCCCGAACGAGTGTTGACGGTCGACCGGGTCGCGGAGATAGGCGGCATCGAGACGGCGGCGAACGCGGTGCGGGTCGGTGCGGGCGTGACGTACACGCGCCTCCTGCGCGAGCTCGACGGCTCGCCGGCCCTCCGCGAAGCCGCGCGCACGGTCGGCTCCCCGCAGATCCGCAACGCGGGAACGATCGGGGGCAACCTGGCGACGTCCTCCCCCGCCGGCGACACACTGCCCGTGCTCGCGGCGCTCGACGCGACGGTCGTCGTCCGCTCGGCGGTCGCCGAGCGGCGCGTGCCGTTCGCCGACTTCATGACCGGCCCGAAGCGCAACGTGCTGCGGCCGACCGAGCTGGTCACCGCCGCGGAATGGGCCGACGCCGGACCCGCGCAGACCTTCGTGAAAGTGGGCACGCGGAACGCCATGGTCATCGCGGTCGCCTCGCTCGCGGTGGTCGTCGATCGCGCCCGGCGCCGCGTGGGCATCGCGCTCGGCTCCTGCGGGCCGACGATCCTGCGAGCCGGGGAGGCCGAGCGCTTCGTCGCCGGCCTCGCCGAGGAGACCGGCTGGGACCGGCCGCTGCGCGCGAGCGACGCCGCCCTCGCCGAGGCGGGGCGGCTCATCGCGGCGGCGGCGCGGCCCATCGACGACGTGCGCGGGACCGCGGCGTACCGGAGGCACGTGCTCGGGGTCATCGGCGCGCGCGCGATCGCGCGCGTGGGGGCGATCGCGTGAGGCTGCGCCTCGTCGTGAACGGGATCGCGCGTGAGGTGGAGGCGCGCGAGCACGAGAGCCTTCTCACGGTGCTGCGCGAGCGCCTCGGCCTCGCCGGCAGCAAGAACGCCTGCGAGCAGGGCGAGTGCGGCTCGTGCTCGGTCATCGTCGACGGCGAGCTGGTGTGCTCGTGCCTCGTCCTCGCGGGTGCGGCGGTCGGGCGCGATATCCGCTCGGTCGAGTCGCTCGGCACCGCGGATGAGCCGCACCCGGTGCAGCGCGCGTTCGTCGACGCGGGCGCCGTCCAGTGCGGCTTCTGCACGCCGGGCTTCATCGTCGCCACCGTCGCGCTGCTGCGCGACAACCCCGAGCCGACCGACCCGGAGATCCGCGAGGCGCTCGCCGGCAACATCTGCCGCTGCACCGGCTACGGGAAGATCCTCGAGGCCGTGCATCGCGCGGCGCGAGCGGCACCGTGAGCGTCGCCACACGCGCGCGCCTCCGCGGCATCGTCGGGGAGTCCGCGCCGCGGAGCGACGGACCGCCCAAGACGCAGGGCGCGTTCGTCTACGCGAGCGATCTCTCCCGCTACGGCATGCTCCACGGCGCGACCGTGCGCAGCCCGCACCCACGCGCGCGCATCGTGCGGATCGACGCGGGCGACGCGCGCGCGATGCCCGGCGTCGCCTGCGTCCTGACCTCGGCCGATCTTCCGACGCGCGAGCGCTTCGGTCTCATGAAGCCCGACCAGCCGGTCCTCGCGGACGGCGTCGTCCGCTACGCGGGCGAGCCCATAGCGATCGTGGCCGCGGACGACCCCGAGCGCGCGCGCGTCGCGGCAGGAGCCGTGCGTGTCGAATACGAGGTGCTCGAGCCGGTCACCGATCCGCTGCGCGCGCTCCAGGCCGACGCGCCGCGGCTGCACGACGGCGGGAACGTCATCGAGGACGTGCGCGTGGTGCACGGCGATCCGCGAGCGGCCGCCGATGTCGTCGTGGAGGGCGAGTACGAGATCGGCATGCAGGATCAGGCGCCGCTCGGGCCCGAGGCCGGCCTCGCCATCCCGGATCCGGACGGTGGCGTGACGCTGCACGTCGCGACGCAGTGGCTGCACGAGGACCTGCGACAGATCGCCACGTGCCTCGGTCTCGCGGAGTCGAAGGTCCGCCTCGTGCTCGCCGGGGTCGGCGGCGCGTTCGGCGCGCGCGAGGACGTGACGCTGCAGATCCACGTCTGCCTCCTCGCGCTCGCGACGACGCGGCCGGTCCGCATGGTCTACGGACGCGAGGAGTCCTTCTACGGTCACGTGCACCGGCATCCCGCGCGGCTCTGGTACGCGCACGGAGCGCGCCGCGACGGGACGCTCGTCTTCGTGCGCGCCTCCATCGTGCTCGACGGCGGCGGGTACGCCTCGTCGACCCCGGCGGTCGTCGCGAACGCCGCGTGCTTCGGCGCGGGTCCGTACCGCGTCCCGAACGCGCTCATCCACGCCGTCGGCGCGTACACGGACAACCCGCCGGCCGGCGCTATGCGCGGCTTCGGCGCGGTGCAGTCGTGCTTCGCGTACGAGGCGCAGATGGACAGGCTCGCGACCGCGCTCGGTATCGACGCGGTCGAGCTGCGCGCCAAGAACGCGCTGCGCGACGGCGACGAGATCGTGACGAGCCAGCCGGTGGAGGGGAGCGAGCCCGTCGCGGAGCTCATCCGCCGCTGCGCGGCGCTGCCGCCGCCCGGCCCGGCGCCGCGCGACGATCCGGCGGCGATGCCCGGCGGCGTGGGGAACGTCACGCGCGGCGAGGGCGTGCGGCGCGGCACGGCCCTCGCCGCGGGCTTCAAGAACGTCTGCTACTCGCACGGGTTCGACGACGTGTCGCACGCGCGCGTGCGTCTCGTCCGCGAGCGTGGCGAGCCGGTGGCGTACGTCCTCACCGCGGCGGCCGAGGTGGGCCAGGGGATCGTCGCCGTCTGCGAGCAGATCGCCCGCACCGAGCTCGGCGTGCAGAAGGTGGTCGTCGAGACGCCCGACACGAGCATCGGGTCCGCGGGCTCCTCCTCCGCGTCCCGGCAGACCTGGATGACCGGCGGCGCGGTCCTCGCGGCGTGCCGCGAGGTGCGCGCGGAGCTCGCGCGGCGCGCGAACGCGCGCGACGTGGACGTCGCCGCGCTCCTGGACGAGCCGATCGAGCGAATCGTCACGCACCGCCATCGCGACACCGCTCCGCGCGACCTGGTGACGCAGAACCACGGACACGTCGCGTTCCTGTTCGCCGCGCACCGCGCCACGGTCGACGTCGACGTCGCGACCGGTCTGGTGAAGGTCGTGCAGGTCGCGACGGCGCAGGACGTCGGGAAGGCCATCAATCCGCAGGCGGTCGTCGGCCAGGTCGAGGGCGGGATCGCTCAGGGGCTGGGGCTCGCGGTGATGGAGGAGGTCCAGGTGCGTGACGGCCTCGTGCGCAACGCGTCGTTCACCGACTACCTGCTGCCGACGATGCTCGACATGCCGCCGGTCCTCTGCGATCTCGTCGAGCACCCGCACCCCGACGCGCCGTACGGCGCCAAGGGCGTGGGGGAGCCTCCGGCGATCTCGAGCACTCCCGCGATCGTCGCCGCGATACGCGCGGCGACCGGTCGCGTGCTCAACCGGGTGCCGGTCCGCCCGGACGACATCGTCTTCGGCACGGTCGCGCGCTCGGGCTGGAGGGTCGCGCCGGGCGACGATCCGCGGCGCGCCGCCCGCGCCTAGCCTCATTCCGAGCGCATACTTCCGCCGCAGGTGATCCCGCTCGAGACGCTCCGGGCGGCCCCAAAGGTGCTCCTCCACGACCACCTCGACGGCGGCCTGCGCCCCACGACGGTGGTCGAGCTCGCGAAGGATCAGGGCTACACGAAGCTCCCGACGATCGACGCGGCGGAGCTCGCCCGCTGGTTCCACGCGAGCGCGGCGGGCGGATCGCTGGCCCTGTACCTCCGGGGCTTCGCGCACACGATCGCGGTCATGCAGACGGCCGACGCGATCGAGCGGGTAGCCTTCGAATGCGGCGAGGACCTCGCGCGCGACGGCGTCGTCTACGCGGAGATCCGCTACGCGCCGATCTTCAGCACGCAGCGCGGGCTCGCGCTCACCGAGATCGTCGAGGCGGTCCGGCGCGGTCTCGAGCGCGCCGAGGCCCGCTACCCGATCACGCTCCGCCAGATCATCTGCGCCATGCGCGACCGTACCGATTCGCTCGAGATGGCCAGGCTCGCGGTCGCCTATCGCGAACGCGGGGTCGTGGGCTTCGACATCGCCGGCGAGGAGGCCGGCCATCCCGCGAAGGAGCACCTCGAGGCGTTCGACCTCTGCCACCGCGAGAACTTCTCGATCACGATCCACGCGGGCGAGGGCTTCGGGCCGCGGTCGATCTGGCAGGCCATCCAGGTGTGCGGTGCGCATCGCATCGGCCACGGCGTACGGCTCATCGAGGACATGCGGATCGAAGAAGGGGAAGGGCCCCCGCGGCGCGGGGCGACCGTGGTGTCGCTCGGTCTCCTCGCGCAGTACGTCCGCGACAAGCGCATCCCGCTCGAGCTCTGTCCGTCGAGCAATGTCCATACGGGGGCGGCGCCGTCGCTCGAAGCGCACCCGATCCGGCACTTTCTCGAGCAGCGGTTCCGGGTGACGCTCAACACCGACAACCGGCTCATGTCGAACGTGACGCTCTCCGAGGAGTTCCACCGTCTCGCGTCCGTCCACGGCCTCGAGCTGGCGGACGTCGAGAAGCTCACGATCAACGCGATGAAGTCGGCGTTCGTCGGCTACGACGAGCGGCTCGCGATCATCTACGACCGCATCAAGCCCGGCTTCGCGCGACTCCGTGGCGAGCCGGCGCTGGCGGGATACCGTCTCCCGCCGAGCGCCTGACGATCCGCCGCTCTCACCGTGCGGAGGCGGTCATTTGAGCCAGACGAGGTCGCCGAAGAAGAAGTCCTGGCCGTTCGCGATGGTGCGCGTCGTCCCTGCCTTCACGTCGAGCGTGAAGAAGCCGCCGGATCCGACGTACGCGATCTTCGACCCGTCCGGCGACCAGGCCGGTACGACGTCGTCGCCGGTCTGCCCCACCGAGCGGACCTGCGAGCCGTCGCAGGGGACGAGGAAGAGCTCGGATGGGATGTTCAGGTGGGCGAGATGCGCGCCATCGCCGGCGCCGCCTCGCGCGCGCGCGATCGCGCCGCCGGCGGCGCCGGCGACGGTGTGACCCGCGGCCGAGAAGACGACCTCGCAGCTCGCCGGCGAGAAGCGCGGCGCCTGGAGGTACCAGAACGTGTCCTTCGTCTTCAGCAGCGGCGCCGCGTTCGATCCGTCGATGTCGGCGCGCCACAGCGCGTCGATCTGACCGTCCTTCAGATGCACGTAGACGATCGCCCTGCCGTCCGCGCTCACCGCCGGGTCGGCGCCGTCCTTGATGATCTTCGCGCTCTGCCCGCTCCGGAGATCGATGCGCACGATGGCGTCCTCGTTGCCGACGAAGGAGCCGTTCGCGATGACCGCGGCGCGGCGGTGAACGTAGAGGACGTTCCCGCTCGAATCGAAGCGCGGGCTCGCGTAGAACACGTTGTTGTCTTCGTGCTGCACGACCGGATGCAGGTTGGTCCCGTCGAGATTCACCATGTAGATGTCGGACCCGAAGCCGCGCTTGGGGTCGGGCTGGCCGGTGAGCGCGAACGCGATCGCCGATCCCGACGGATGCAGCGCCGGTGTCGAGGGCGCGCTCTGGTCGGGGAGCTTCACGACCTTGCCGAGCGACCGCGCCGCATCGTCGAGGCAGGTGAGCCCGCCCGGATTGGCGAGGATGAAGGAGGCCTCCACCCCGCACCCCGGTTCGCCCGGCTGCGCCGGGGTCGCGCCACCGGCGCCCGGCGCGCAGGCGGAGAGCACGAGGGCGAGCGCGATGGCCGCCGAAGAGGCGGCCCGGCGCGGCCGAGCCCCGACGATCACGCGATCACCTCGCCCGCGCGCTTCGCGCCGTCGCGCATCCGGCCGCGGATGCGCGCCGAGGTGCGCGCGAAGTGCTGGACGGCGCTCACGAACGCGGCGTGCGACCAGGTGAGCGGCGAGACCGAGAGCGGCGCGCCGGTCTCGGGATGCACCTGCTCGGCGAGCACGCCCGACGGGAGCGCCTTGTCGCGGCACCACTCGAGGAGCGTGCGCGGCCGGTCGAGGTCGTCGAGCGAGCGCGCTGTCGCGATGTACCACTCCGCGAGCCAGAGCGTGCTGATGAACCACGGGTTGCCCGGGACGTTCGCGGTGTCGTGCGAGACCTGGAAGTACTGGTCGTTCTCGTACCGCGCCACGCCGCCGATGGCCGTCTTCACCGTGAGCCGCTCCTCGATCGCCCGCATCGTCGAGGCGACGCGCGGATCGTCCGCCGGCAGCAGGCCGAAGAGGAAGATGCCGGCGAGCGAGATGTCGACGGTCGCGTCCTTCACGAGGAGGCCGTCCGGCAGGACCGCGACGGTGCGGACGAAGCGCCCGCGGTCCGCGTCCCAGAGGTGCGCGAGCGCCGCCTCACGGATCTCCTGCGCGGCCACGGCGTAGCGCTTCGCGTACTCGTGCTGGCCGAAGGCGACGGCGAAGTTGCGCGCCGCGGTGAGTCCCGCGTACACGGCCGCCGCCGTGAACGCATGTATGCCGCGGCGCTCTTCCCACAGGTCGAACGACGCGGCGGGGAGCTTCGTGCGCGGCTCGCGGAACGTCGCCATGAAGTCCGCGCCCGTGCGAACGAGCTTGCGGTACAGCGGCCGAACGAACTCGATGTCGCGGTCGCGCACGTAGTGCTGCCAGAGGGCCCAGATCGGCAGGCCGGTCTCGTCCTCTTGGATGGGAAGCTCGAGCCGGCCGTCGGGGGTCGACCAGGCGTGCCACGAGGATCCCAGCGATCCGTCGGGGTTGTACTTGTGCAGCAGGTAGCCCTCGCGCGTCATGAGCTCGCCGCAGAGATAGAAGAATCGCCGCGTCACCTCGCCGTAGCCCGCGAGGTCGAGCGCCTCCGCGGCGAGCGCGCCGTCGCGCGGCCAGAGATACGAATAGGTGTCGCGGTTGAAGCGCAGGACGTCGGAGTCGTTCCCGGCGATGATCGCGCCGCGGTTGTCCACCTGCGTGCGCATCACGAGCGTCGACCGCTTGTAGAGCCGCGCGAGCTCGGGCGAGAGATGGTCCGCCACGGTCTCGTCCTTGTTCGCCCAGAGCCTCCAGTAATCCTTCGTGCGCGCGAGGAACGCCGCGGGCGTGCGCTCGCGGACGAGCTTGTCGAGCTCGCGCACCTCGTCGTACGACTGGCCCGCCGCGATCCAGAACACGAACGTCGTGCTCGCGCGCGCGGCGACGGGTGCCGCCAGCATGCCGACGCTGTCGATCGATCCCTGCGCGACGGCGTTCCGCGACAGCTCGCCGTCCTCCGCGTCGCGCCAGGTGCCCTCGCGGCCGGGTGCGTCCTTCTGGCCGATCGCGAAGGAGGTCAGTCCGAACGCGTGGCCGCCTGCCGTCCCCGAGAGGAGGAAGCAGCGGCGCGCCTTGTAATGGACCACGGCCTGTGAGCGCGGGTCGTAGTACGCGGAATCGCCCACCTCGTTGCCGTAGAGGTGCGCGTCGAAATGCTGGAACAGGCGGACGTCCCGGTCGCGCCCGCTCTCGTCCTCGACGGTGACCTCCTTGAAGTAGATGTTGCGGTCGAAGTCGACGGCGTCGCGGCAGCGCATCGAGAGACCGAGGCCGGCGTGACGGAGCCGCGTGTCGCCCACGAGCGTCTCGTGCTCGTAGTCGATGTGCTTCTCCCAGGACGGATCGGAGATCCACGAGAAGGCGCCGTCCACCCACACGCCGAAGCGGCACGGCTCGCCCACGGTGTGGTTCTCCATGCCGACGAAGGGGTAGTAGACGTCGCGCAGCTGGTACGACGCGTCGAAGGTGACGAGGAAGTCGCCGTTGCCGAGCGGAAGGTCGCGCGGCAAACCGTCTAACCGGAACGGCGCGTGGCGGCGAGGAACCGCTTCGCGTTCGCGACGATGCCGCCCGTGTCGCCGCGCTCGAGCAGGTCGGGCCGGATGAGCGGACCGCCGATGCCGAAGCCGACGACGCCCGCCGTGAAGTACGCGGGGATCTCGTCGTACTCGACGTTGCCGGTCGCGACGAGGGGAAGATGCTGGAGCGCCCGGCGCACGTTCGCGATGAACTCGGGACCTCCGATGGTGGCGATCGGGTAGACCTTGATGAAGTCGGCGCCGAGCTCCGCGGCCTTCACCATCTCCGTCGGAGTCATCGTCCCGGGCATCGTCATCGCGTCGCGCGCGCGCGCCGCCTCGAGCATCTCGGGGATGAGCGCGGGAGACACGAGGAACCGCGCGCCGGCGAGGAGCGCATCCTCGGCCTGCGCGCCGGAGAGGACCGTGCCGGCGCCCACCACCGCGCCCTGGCTCGCGAATTCTTCGTCGGTCGCCAGCGCGGCGATGAGCTCGTACGCGTCCGGGACCGTGAGCGTGATCTCGACGAGCCGCAGGCCGGCGCGGGCCATCGCGCGCGCCGCCTTCTCGGCGGCCTCGGGCGTCGCCGTCCGGATGACGGCGACGAGACGGTCCTCCGAGAAGATCCTGATGAGGTCGCGCCGGAGGACGGGGGGACGCCGGGTGACGGCCATGTCACTCAATCGTATCGCCGCCGCGCCGTACGGCGGCCGCGGCCACTCGCAGGGCGAACAGCCGGGCGGTCTCGAGATCTTCGTCGGTGAAGACCTGACCGGACTCACCGCGGTAGAGCTCCAGCGCGCCGCGGACGGCTCCGGCGTCGAAGATCGGCACGCCCATCCACGAGCGCACGTCCCGCTCCAGCAGCAGGCGCAGATGCTCGGACCCGCGCGTGAGCGCGGACAGGTCGTCGGGTCCCAGGTGCGCGATGGACCGCGCCTCGCCCGTGCGGATCGTCTCGAAGAGGGGATCCTGCGCGGTCCAGCTGCGTGGATAGCGGTGCGCGATCATCCACATGTCGCGCTCGCGCTCCGCGTCGACGGCGGCGATCGCCACGCTCTCGAGCCGGCCGCTCGCGCGGAGCAGGTCGATGGCGCACGAGTCAGCGAGCTTCGGCACCGCGAGGCGCGCAAGCCGCGCGAGGCGCTGGCCGACGCCCGCGCCGTCGAGCACCGCATCGGCCGCGTCGAGCAGGAGCTGCGCGCGGCCGGCCGCCGTCTCCGCGGCCGTGCGCGCCTGCCGCTCGTCCTCCAGCCGCTTCGCGCGCTCGAGGGCCGTCGCGAGCCGCGTCGCCACGAGCTCCAGCAGCGAGCGATCCCCGCCGCTCATGTCGCGCGGGCGGTCGAAACCGAGATACAGGACCCCGAGCGGCACGTCGTTCGCCTGGAGCGGCACGACCGTCCGCGACGCGACGCGCTGCGCCGCGATCGCGTCGAGGGCCTGACCGAGATCGGCGCTCCGCGAGAACGCCGAGCGCGGCCGGAGCACCAGGCCGTACGAGGCCCGTACGAGGAGGCCGTCGCCGGACCCGGTGAGGATCGCGGCGGCGGTCGCGCCGACGGCGGTCACGACGCGCTCGAGCGCGTCCTGCATCACGTCGTCGACGGAGTCGTGCCGCAGCACGCTCTCGCTGATGCGCTCGGCCGCGCCGAGATGCGTCATCGCGCGCTCCGCCGCGCTGCGCGCCTCGCGTTCATGCTCGAGCAGACGGGTGCGCTCGCGCTCCGATTCGCGGAGCGTCACGACGTCGCTGCGCAGCACGCCGATCTCGCGAAGCATCGACCTGGTGAGGAGCGCGGTGAGCGCGTACATCAGGAGGTCGAAGGCGATCTGCGCGAGCGGCAGCGGCAGCGACAGCGCCTGCGCCCGCCACGCCGCGATCGCGATGAGCGCGACGGCCATGAGCGAGGCCGCCACGAGCGCCCCGAGATCGCCGAGGCGGAACGCGGTCGTGATGATGAGCAGCATGCCGATGAGCGGCACGACCGGCCAGTTGGGATCCGGCGTGACAAGCAAGATCGCGAAGGACACGAGGAGCACGTCCCAGCCGAAGGTGATCCACGAGAAGGCACGCGCCTGTCGCGGCGTGCGCACGCGGCCGGAGAGCACGTGCAGCACGACGGCGGACGCCGCGAGGCTGCCGGCGAGGAGCGCGACCGCGATGGAGCCGAGGTTCGGGAGGAAGGGGGCGATCGTGACGACCGCGACGGCGCCGACGAGGCGCGACAGCGTGATCGCCCGCTCGAATCGCGGCGGCGTCCCGATGCCTCCGGCCGCCCCTCCCTCCGCGTTCACTGCTCGATCAGGAAGACGCGCGCGGGAGCACCGTCGCCATCCTGGATCTTGATCGGCGCGCACACGAGCTCGTACGTGCCGGGTCTCACGCCACGCAGGTCGAGCCCCTCGATGATGACGACGCCGGCGCCGAGGAGCGTGTGGTGCACGGGGTATCCGGCCTTCTCGGGTCCCTGTGGCTCGATCGACAGGTAGTCCATGCCCACGAGCCTGACGCCGTGCTCGACGCACCAGCGCGCCGCGGACGCGTCGATCGTGACGAAGTCGCGCGTGAACTTCTGCGTGGGATCGTTCCAGAGCTCGCTGTTGCGTGTCTTGAAGAGGATCCGGCTCGTTCCCGGCGGCACCTTCGCCCCCTCGAGCCAGCGGGCGTTCACGTGCCCGGACCCGTCGTATCCGAGGAGGACGCACGGTCCGACGAGCGCGTCGAGCGGCAGGCGGTCCACGGTGCCGCCGCCTTCGATGAAGTGGATCGGCGGATCGACGTGCGTGCCGGTGTGGTCGCCGAAGGAGATCGTGGAGACGTTCGCGGTGTCGCCCTTCGCGATGCGGCGGAGCGGCGCGATCGTCGGCCCGGGCTCGTTCGACCACGTGGTCATGTCCGGACGGAGGACCAGCGACACATCGTAGACCCTCACCACACGCTTCCCACCACCGCAGGATACTGTCGATCTGTGCTCGGATCAGCCGAGGTCGAAGCCATCTTCCGCTCCGCGGGCGCGCTGCGCGATGGGCATTTCGTACTCGCGTCTGGGAAGCATTCGGCGCGCTACCTCGAGAAGTTCCAGGTGCTGCAGTGGCCCCGCCAGACCGAGCGTCTGTGTGCCGCGATCGTCGAGGCCGCGCGGCCCTACGACCCGCGCACCGTCGCCGGGCCGACGACCGGCGGCATCATCCTCGCGCACGAGGTCGCGCGGCAGACGGGCATCCGCGCGGTATACGCCGAGCGCGGCGAGAGGGCGGGGACCGGCCGCGTCTTCCGCCGGGGATTCCAGCTCGCGCCCGGCGAGCGCGTCCTCGTGGTCGACGACATCATGACGACGGGCGGCTCGGTGCAGGAGACCATCGACGCGGTGCGCGCGTCCGGCGCGACGGTGGTCGCGGCGGCGGTGCTCGTCGATCGCTCGGGTGGCGCCGCCGCGCTGGGGGTGCCGCTCATCGCGCTGTGGTCGCTCGACATCCCGACGTACGCGCCGGCGGCGTGCCCCCTCTGCGCGAAGGGCGAGCCGCTCACCAAGCCTGGCACGACCCCTGCTCCGGTGGCGCTCGGTTGAAGGACCTCATCCGCCTCTTCCGTACCCTCGCCTGGATCGCGCTCGTCGCCGCGATCTACCAGGAGCTGAAGAAGCCGCCGCAGGAGCGCACCTGGCACGGCAAGGTCGCGGGCGCGATCCCGTACGACTTCCGCGTGCCCACGATCGACCGCGTCCGCGAGGCGTACTGGGATCCCTCGAGCGAGCGCATCTTCTCGGACAAGGTCATCGGCGTCGGCTGGGCGGTGAACATCCCCACGGCCGCGCGGAAGATCAGCGAGATCGTGTCGCAGTACGTCGAGGCGAGTAGCGTGCTGCGCGAGCGTCGAGACGGCGCGCGCGGATCGCGATGAACGCGGGCAGGTAGCGCTCGAGCTCGTCGTCCGAACCCGGCTCGCCGCCCGCGTCCCCCGGTGACCACTCCCAGAGGCCGTCGACCACGAGCTTCGCGCGCACGCAGGCGTTCACGAGATCCGAGATGCGATGCGCGTACTCGAGCGTCGGCGCCTCGACCTTGACGTCGTCGAACTCCCACGTCGGTGACTTCACCGGCACCGGACCGTTCTCGTCGTAGCGCTGCTTGAATCCCCAACCGGTGCCGGTCCACGTCTCGTACATGCGCAGCGTGACGGGGTGCATCGTCGAGAAGACGTAGATGCCGCCGGGCGCCAGCACGCGCGCGACCTCGCGGACGACGCGCGCCGCGTCGGGAACGAAGACGAGGGAGTGATGGTGGTAGACGAGGTCGAATTCGCCGTCGCCGAACGCCGAGAGATCGCGCATGTCGCCGCGAACGAAGCGCAGCTTCGTCCCGCGCTCGCGCGCGAGCGCGCGCACCGTCGCGAGCTGGCGCGGCGACAGATCGAAGAGCGTCGTCTCGGCCCCGAGCTCGGCGAAGAGGATGGGGTCCCAGCCGCCGCCGCCCGCGAGGGACAGGACGCGCTTTCCCGCGAGCGGGATGCCGCGGATGTGGCCGTAGGTCAGCTCGTCGAGGAAGCGTCGCTTCCCCCGCGCGTCGCGCGGCGGTCGGCCCTGGGGGCGCGTATACGGGATGCCCGCGCGCGCGAGGCGGTCCCACATGCGCTCGTTGTGGGCCGCGACGGCGTCGACGGCCGCGGTCCGCGGGCGGGCGCTGGAGCGATGCGTGGAGCGTACGGGCACGTGCCGACGATATCCCGAGGAGCTGTGGAACGAGGCGGTCGGGAAGCAGCCGCGCGTCCACGACGCCGTCATCGAGCGCGCGACGTATGCTCACGGCAGGTGGCCTCGCCCCTCATCGTCGTCACGCGTCCCGTCCCCGAGAAGGCGCTCGAGCTGCTGCGCCCGCGCGGCACCGTCCGCGTCGGCCCGAGCGAGCCGCCGGTCCCGACCGCCGACGAGGTCGCGGATCTCGTGCGCGACGCCGAGATCGTGTTCACGCTCCCGGCGAATCCCCTCACCGGCGGCGCGATCCGCGGCGCTTCGAAGCTGCGGATGATCGCGACGATGGGCACCGGCTACGACAACGTGGACGTCGGCGCGGCGCGCGAGCGCGGCATACCGGTCACCTTCGCGCCGGGCATCCTCGACGAGACCACCGCCGACGGCATCTTCGCGCTCATGCTCGCGACGGCCCGGCGCCTCCCGGAGGCCGAGCGCTTCCTGCGCGCCGGCAAGTACCGCGGATGGACGCCCTTCCTCTTCCTCGGCACCGACGTGTACGAGGCGACCCTCGGCGTCGTCGGCATGGGTCGCATCGGCCGCGCGATGGCGCGCCGCGCGACGGGCTTCCGCATGAAGATCCTGTACACGGACGCGTTCCGCAACGAATCCGCCGAGGAGGAGCTCGGCGCGCGCTTCGTCACGCTCGACGAGCTCCTCGCGCAGTCCGACTTCGTCACGCTGCACGTGCCGCTCATGCCCGAGACGCGGCATCTCATCGACGCGAAGCGGCTGCGTCGGATGAAGAAGACCGCGATCCTCATCAACGGCTCGCGCGGTCCGGTCGTGGACGAGCGCGCGCTCGCGGAGGCGCTGCGTGACGGGGTCATCGCTGCCGCGGGGCTCGACGTCTTCGAGCGGGAGCCGCAGGTCGAGCCCGCGCTCCTCGAGCTCGAGAACGCCGTGCTCCTCCCGCACATCGCGTCCGCGTCCGAGCGCACGCGCGTGCGGATGGCCGTGCGGGCCGCCGAGAACATCCTCGCGTTCCTCGACAAGAGACCGCTCCTCGATCCCGTGCCGTGAGCCGAACGCTCCGCATCGGAAGCGACGCCGAGACGCTGCAGGCCGACCTGTACGGCGAGCTCCCCGCACGCCGCGCGGCGATCCTCGTGCACGGCGCGCGGTGGGACGGCAGCGGATGGCGCGAGATCGCCCCGCGCTTCGTCGCCCGTGGGGTGCCGGTGCTCGCCCTGAACCTCCGCGGCTACGACGGCTCGACGGGGAAGACCGACGCGTACGTCCCGGGCCGCCCGTGGTCGCCGGCGACGGACCTCGCCGCGGCGAAGGCCGCCCTGCGCGAACAGGGCGCCGCGGAGATCGCGCTCGTCGGAGCGTCGTTCGGCGGGCATGCGGTCCTCGCGTCGAGCTTCGACGGCGACGTCGAGTGCGTCGTCTCGATCTCCGCTCCGGTCCAGGAGACGCCCGACGCGCTCTCGCGGCGCGTCACCGGCCGGAAGCTCTTCGTCTGCGCCGACCAGGACACGCTCGGCGCGTGGCCGCATGTCCTGCGCGCGTTCGCCGCGGCCGCGACGCCGAAGACGCTGCTCGCCTTCGGCGGCAGGGAGCACTCGCGGGCGATGTTCGCCGCTCCGTACGGCGACGAGGCGATCGCGGCGATCGTCGACTTCGTCGCGAGGGGCCGATAGGTGCCGGCGCGCGTCCATCCCGACGTCCCGGGCGAGGCCGCGCTCGCGAAGAGGGTGGGGCGGCGCATCCGCACGCTGCGGCGGCGGCAGGGTCTGACGATGGCCGAGCTCGGCGGCGACCGGCGCGGCCGCGTCTACTTCGAGAAGCAGTACGTGTGGAAGATGGAGACGGGTCGCGTCACGCCGTCGCTCCCGGCGCTCGCGCACATCGCGAAGCGCCTCGGCGTTAGCCTCGCGTCGCTGCTGCGGGGCCTGTGAGCGGCTCGGCCCTCGCGCTCGCGAGCGGGAGCGTCACGTGGAAGGTGCTCCCGGAGTCGCCGCTCTCCGCCCACAGCCTGCCGTTGTGGCGCGTCACGATCTCGCGGCTGATGTAGAGGCCGAGCCCGAGCCCGCCCACGTGGCTGGCGCGCGGGTCCGGCGAGCGGTAGAAGAGAGTGAAGATCCGGTCGAGCTCGTCGCGGGAGATGCCGATGCCCTCATCCCTGATCGCGACGTGCACCTCGTCGCCCGTCGTCCGCACCAGCACGCGCACGTCGCCGCCGTCCGGCGAGTACTTCACCGCGTTGCCGATCAGGTTCTCGAAGACCTGATCGATGCGGTCGGGATCGGCCGTGACGATGACGCTCGCCACGTCGCTGTCGAGCTCGATGTGGTGCGTCGACGAGAGGAGCCGCATGCGGTCGATGACCTCGCGCACGGCGTTCACGAGGTCGACCTCGCTGGGCTGCAGCTCGACCCGTCCGAGCTGCAGCCGGGACACGTCGAGCAGCTCGTCGATGAGCCGGCCCAGGCGGCGCGCCTGACGCTGCGCGAGCTCGAGCGTCTCGCTCGAGCGCGCCGCCTCCTGCCGCCAGTCGTCCGGGCTGCTCTCCGGATCGGTCGCGCGCAGGATGCGGCGCCGCGCGACCTGAATGAAGCCGCTCACCGCCGTCAGCGGCGTCCGGAGCTCGTGTGACGCCATGGAAAGGAACTGCGTCTTGAGGCGGTCGACCTCCTCGAGCTCGAGGAGGCGCCGGCGCAGCTGCCGGCGCTCGATCGCGCGGTTCACCGTCGCGCGCAGCTTGTCGACCTCCGACGGCTTCATGAGGTAGTCGTAGGCGCCGCTCCGGAGCGCCGCGATCGCCGACTCGAGCGAGGCGTACCCGGTGAGCATGATCGCCACGGTCTCCGGCGCGGTGCGCTGGACCTCCTTCAGGATCTCGATCCCGTCCATGTCGCCCAGCCGGAGGTCCGTGAGCACGACGTCGAACTGCCGCTCGTTGAGCAGACGGAGCGCTTCGCCCCCGCTCGTCACGGCGACGACGTCGTGACCGTCGAGCTTCAGGATCGCCGCGATCGTCGTCGCGACGCTCTCCTCGTCGTCGACGACCAGGACGCACGTCTCAGGCATCGGATGGCGGTCCCGCGACGGGCAGCGAGATGATGAACGTCGTCCCCTGCCCGGCCTTGCTGCGCACCTTCATCGTGCCGCCGTGCCCCAGGACGATGCCGTGCGAGACCCACAGGCCGAGCCCGGTGCCGCGCTCGGTCTTCGTCGAGTAGAAGGCCTCGAAGATCCGCTGCTGCGTCTCCTCGTCCATGCCGAGGCCGGTGTCGGCGACCTCGATGCGCACCGCGTCGAACGGCACCTCGCGCTCGCTCTCGCTGACGTGGCGCGTCGTGACCGTGAGCGTGCCCCCGTGCGGCATCGCCTCCACCGCGTTGAGGAACAGGTTGAGAAGGACCTGCTTCATCTGGTCGCCGGAGGCCAGGATGTGCACGAGGTCCGGATCGAGGACGCGCGCGACCGTGACCTTGCCCTCGCGCAGGCGCTTCGCGATCAGCGCCTCGACCTCCTCGATGATCATGTTGATGTCGACCGGCGCCATGTCGCGCGTGGGCCTGTAGAAGCCGAGCATCTGGCGAAGGATCCGCGACATCCGCTGCGTCTCGCGCTGCGCGATCTCGAGGTACCGGCGCTCCGTCGCGTCGGAAGCGACGTTCGCGAGGAGGTAGAGCGAGTTCTGGACGGCCTCGAGCGGGTTGTTGATCTCGTGCGCGATCGACGCCGCGAGCCGGCCGGTCGCCGCGAGCTTCTCTGTCTCGAAGAGCACCTGCTGCAGGCGGCGCCGCTCGAGCTCGCGAAGACGACCGACCTCCTGCATCGCGGACACGATCGCGACCACGGCGCCGTGATGGTCGCGCACCTCGGTCGCGGTGATCTCCATCTCGAGGCGCTCGCCGGTCGTGGGGTCGACGAGCACGAGCTCGGAGCGGCGCTCGGGGGCGGGGTCGAGTCGGAGCTCCGCGAGGAACGAGGTGAACTTCGCGTCGTTCGCCAGCGCGTGCTGGATCTTGCCCTGACGGCCGAAGAGCCGCTGGGCCGCGGCGTTCATGGTGATGATCTGGTCGTCGTTGTCGACGACGATGATCGGGTTCGGCACGCTGCGCAGGACGAGCTCGAGGCGGTCGCGCTCGGCGCGGATCTCCTCCTCGGCGGTCCGGATCCGCCGCACACCCCGATCGAGCTCGAGGGTACGGTCGCGCTCAGCCGTACGCTCACGGAACGACGCGAGGTATCGACGCAACCTCATCACCCCGTCTCGCGTGATCAAGACCGCCACTGTGGCGGCAACGCCATCGTGAGGGCAAATACATTGTCGGATGAACGCTCGCTCGTACCCCAGCTCGGCGATGAGGCGAGCAGTGATCGAGAAGCTTCTCATTCACCGACTGGCGCGCGTCGGCGCGGGGCGCGAGCCACTCGTGGCCGCCGCGAACGGACCCTCGACGATCGCGCGCACCGCCGTACCGTCGATGCCGTCGAGCCGCGCCGCGTCGATCGTGGCCGCCGTGCTCGCGGGGACGAAGGCGTACACGTACCGAAGCACGGGCATCGCAGCTCCACCGGCAGGTCGATCCCGACGCGGCGTCCCTGCCCCGCGTCCCTCCGCCTGCGCGCGTGCCCTGGTGGGCTCGGCCCTCCTCGTAGGCTGGTTCAGGAGCGCGCTAGACCCCGGCGCTCCGCTCCAGCTGCAGACGGATCGTCACGAAGCTGTACGCCGGCCACGGACCGGTGTACGTGAGCTTCAACTCGCCCTCGTACCGCTGACCGATCTCCTGCACCTTACTTGACTTGTCGAACACGGCGGCCTTCTCCCGTTCGACGAGGAAGGCCGCGTTCGTGATCATCCGGTCCCCGATAACCTTGTTCTAGCGCGACGCGATCGCGGACTCGCGCAGCTCGTCGTAGATCTCACGGACGAACATCTCGGACCGCTCCGCGAGCGCCTGCTCCACGAGGCGGCCGAGCTGCATCCGCGCGAAGTACGTCGAATGCCCGTGCTCGCCTTCGATCTGCGGATCTCCTCGCAGTCGCGCTCGATGTCCGCCAGCACGGTGTTGCGATCCCAGTTCACCTTGAGGCCGAACTCGAGCTTGTCCTTCATCGTGCGGAGCACGTCGCGCAGCGCGTCGTAGGTGTCCTTGAGGAACTCGACGATGTCGTCCTCTGTCTTGAAGAGCGTCCCGAAGCTCATCGGCACCGGCGTGAAGCCGCTGTCGATCATCACGACCTCGTTCACGTGCTCGTGTGTGAGCGCGTTCTCACGCGTCGGGTCGTAGACCATGAGCGGCGTGCGGCTCACGACCGCGGCGAGCTCGCGGTGGAGGACGGTGAAGACGTCGTCGGCGCGGCCGCCGATGCCGATCTTGCCCAACGAGCGCGGCCCCGCGCTCTCGATGATGCAGTACACGTAGATGCCCTCGGCGACCGGCTGATCCCCCAAGGGCTTCGCTACCGTCACATCCAAGACGTGCGACTGTAGAGAAGCAGGTCGCCGGCGTCACGAAAAGCGCTCGCTCGCCCGTCATGTCCGCGGGCGGCGAAGATGCAGGGCCGCTCGTCGCCTTCGGCGGCATGCTCGCCGGTGCCGAACGGTGGGCCGTCTGCCTTTCGTCGAGAGCGGACATCACGCCGCTGGCCACGACCGTGACCGGTCGCCCGGACCAGGTCCTGCGGGACTTAGGAATAGATATTGGGTGAGGCGCTCTCATTCCTGTCCGGTTTCTGGATCGCATCTGTCTGCCGTCAGTAACTATCCGGGCCGGGCTCGTCAGCATTACTCTTCTCGCTTCGCAGATACTCACTCGTGCACGGTGAACGGATGCCGAAGGGGGTTGCGGTGGAGCACGGCAACAGCAAGCGGTCTCGTCGCGCCCTGACCGCTGTCGTCGTCGGCCTCCTCTCGTGCGCGATGCTCATGGGCCCCGTTCTCTTCTTCGGTTCCTTTGCGCTGCGGACCTCGCTGCTTGACCTGCGGACGCGCCTCGACAGCGAGCGGGGCCGGTCGGCCGAGCTGGCGGGCTTGCTGGCCGGGTCGCGTGTCGAGGGGCGCGCGGACGAGCTGCGTGACTTCGTCGCCCGCGCGGAGGTCGGCGGCGGGATTCGGGAGCGGGATCGCATTCGGCTCGGCACGCTCCTCGCGAGTCTCGTGGACGGGCGGCCGGACATCGGCAGCGCCGCGGCCTTCGATCGAGACGGCGTCATGCTCGCTCGCTACCCGGACGACGTCGTCGTCGGCCAGAGCTTCGCCGACCGCGACTACTTCCGCGGCGCGGTCACGACCGACCGCCCGTACGTGAGCGAGGCGTTCCTCTCCCGCGCGCAGGACTCGCCGGCCTTGGTCGCGCTCGCGATGGTCGTGCGCGGCGATTCAGGAGCCGTCACGGGCGTCGTGAACCTCACGCTGCGGCCGAGCGTCCTCCTGAGCGGCGTCGAGGTCTTGCGGGAGCCGGGCCGCGAGCTCCTGCTGCTCGATCACCGTTCGCAGGTCATCGGGAGCACCGCCGCCCGCGTGCCCCTGAGCCGGGTCTCGATCGCCTCCGTCGAGACTGCGTCCGGCGCCGTCACGTCGGTGGATGCGATGCCGCGGCTCTCCGTCGCGGCGGCTGTCCCGGGCGCCGCCTGGACGCTCTTGGTGCTCGACGATCCGGCGGCGCTGTACGCCACCCAGCTCGCGCTCTCACGTCAGCTCGGGATACCCCTCCTCGCCGTCATCGTCGCGGCGGGCCTGCTCGCGGCGGCGCTGTCCATCGCGTACCTGTTGCTCCAGCGCGAGCGCGAGCGTCTCGCGGCGGCGAACGCCGGCCTGCGCCAGCTCAATGCTGAGGTCGAGGCTGCGACGAGCGCGAAGTCCGACTTCCTCGCGAGCATGAGCCATGAGCTGCGGACGCCGCTCAACGCGGTGCTCGGCTTTTCGGAGGTGCTGCAGGAGCAGCTGCGGGGTACGCTCACCGATCGGCAGAGCAGATACCTCGCGAACATCCGTTCCGCCGGGCAGCATCTCCTCGAGCTCATCAACGACGTCCTCGATCTGTCGAAGGTGGAGGCCGGCCGTCTGCAGCTGCGTCGCGAGGCGCTGCCGCTGCCCGCGCTGCTCGAGCCCGTTGTCGCCTCCGCGGCGCAGCTCGCCGCCGACTGCGGCGTGCGGTTCGACGCGCCGGAGGTCCCCGACGTGACCGTGCTCGTCGACTCCGCCCGCACGCGGCAGGTGCTCCTCAATCTGCTCTCGAACGCGGTGAAGTTCACGCCGGCAGGCGGCGATGTCGAGCTGCGCGTTGGGATCGAGGGTGCGGACCTGCGCTTCGACGTGACGGATACGGGCATCGGGATCCCGCCGGACAAGCGCGATCGCGTCTTCGGCATGTTCGAGCGTCTGCACGAGGGCCGCAGCGCGGCGTCAGGGACGGGCCTCGGCCTCGCGATCACCAAGCGGCTCGTCGAGCTGCAGCACGGGTCGATCGATTTCGTGAGCCAGGAGGGCCGCGGCACGCGGTTCTGGGTCGTGCTCGAGGGCGTCGTCGCCGACGCGCCCGTCGGGCCCCGCCTCCTCGTCGTCGAGGACGATCGCGCCGACGCGGAGCTGCTGTCCGAGCTGGCTCGCGAGGCAGGTCTGCGTGTCGAGGTCGCGCCGACCGCCGCGAGCGCGACGGCCGCCGTCGCGCGCAGCGCCCCCACCGCCGTGATCCTCGACCTGCGGCTGCCGGACCGCCGCGGCGACGAAGTGCTGCGGTCGCTCAAGGCCGACCGCGCGACCGCGCACATTCCCGTGCTCGTGGTGACCGTCGAGGACGACGACGGCCACGCGCGGCTCCTCGGCGCCGCGGACCACATGACGAAGCCGATCGATTGCGATGCGGTACGCCGCTGGCTCGCGTCGGTGCGAACGGAAGGGGCGCCGCTTGCGTCTGCTGCTCGTTGAGGACGACTCGATGAACGTCACGCTGTTCGCCGACGTGCTCGAGGATGCCGGCCATACCGTCGTGGTCGCGCGGGATGGCACCAGGGGACGCGACCTGGCCTTGGCCGAGCGCTTCGACCTCTGCATCTTCGACATCCATCTCCCAGGCCTGCGCGGCGATGACGCCGCACGCGCGCTGCGGGCGGCGGGGATGACGTCGCCGCTCATCGCCCTGTCGTCGTCGGCATTGGCATCCGAGGTGGAGCGCGGCCTCGGGGCCGGGTTCGACGCATACCTGACGAAGCCGATCTCGCCCGCGGAGCTCCGCGAGGCCGTGCGCAGGTACGGCCGGCCGGCCGCGTGACGCAGCTCGTACCGAACCGTCCGCCGCTCGTGCTCGTCGTCGACGATGTCGGCGCGAATCGCGAGCTCCTCATCGCGCATCTCCAGGCGCTCGAGTACGACGTCCGCGAAGCGCGTGACGGGCTCGAGGCGCTCGCGGCGATCGAGGAGGAGGAGCCGGACCTCATCCTGCTCGACGTCGACATGCCGCGTCTCGACGGCATCGCGGTGTGCGAGCGCGTGAAGGCGCATCCGCTGCGGCGGCTGATCCCGGTCGTCATCCTCACCGCGTCGCACGACCGGGAGACGCGGCTTCGCGGCATCGCCGCAGGCGCCGACGACTACCTGAGCAAGCCGTTTGACGCGAACGAGCTCCTCGTGCGCACGCGTGTGCTGCTCCGCGACCGTGCCCTGAACAAGCGGCTCGACGCGACCGAGGGCGTGCTGTTCGCGCTCGCCCGCGCCGTTGAGGCCCGCGACCGGTACACGATCCATCACGCCGAGCGCGTCGGGCGCTAGGCGCAGGAGATCGGGACGCTGCTCGGCCTCGAGGGCGGCGATCGCGAGCTGCTGTACGAGGGCGGGATCCTGCACGACGTCGGGAAGATCGCCATCCCCGACGCGATCCTGCTGAAGCCGGGTCCGCTCACCGAGGACGAGCTCGTCGTCATGCGGACGCACTCCGCCGAGGGCGAGCGCATCTGCCTCTCGCTCCGGAGCGTCGCGCACTATCTGCCGATCATCAGGCATCACCACGAGCGGGCGGACGGGACGGGCTACCCCGATCATCTGCAGCGATCCGACATCCCGCGTGGTGCCCGCATCGTGGCCGTGGCGGATGCGTGGGACGCCATGACGAGCGACCGTCCCTATCGCGCGGGACTCGATCCCGATCTCGCCCTCGCGATCCTCCGGGAGGGCGCGGGATCGCAGTGGGACGCCGAGATCGTCGGTGCATTCATCCACCTTCTCGACCAAGGCGTCGTGTCGGGGATCCAGAAGGAGCAGCTGGCTGGTGCCCGCCTTCGGTGACGCGGCCGCGCGTGTCACGGCATCTTGCGCGCGGTCGCGCGGGGCCGATCTGTCGACCGGCGCTCAGTCGCCGCAGGCGCGCCTGGGCGCCGCGGACGGGGTCCCCAGCGGAACGGAGATGCGCACCGCGGTCGCGATGCCGGTCGTCGCCTTCAGGATGTACGTGCCGCTCGGCATTGGTCCACCGAGCGTGCCGGTGTAGACGCCGTAGCGATCGGTCGCGACCGAGAAGGCGTAGTGGCCGGGTCCGTCCACGGTGATCGCGACGCTCTGTCGCGGCCCGAAGCCGTAGATCCGCCAGGCGACCAGGCCGTCCGGCCGGGTCGCCGATAGGCTGATCCCGCGCCGGCAGCCGGCCAGCACGCGGCCCGGCACGCTCTCGACGAATTGCGCCAGCGGCTCGCCCGTCGCCGCCACGTACGCGGAGGCCAGCAACGCTCCGCGACCGACCGTCTCCAGCATCGTCGTGATGCCCGCGCGATCGAGCCGGTCGACGATGAGGCGGACCGCTTCCGCGGCGACGCCGTAGGCGTTTCCATCGAGCGCCGCGTTCCGGTCGGACCACGAGCGGTCCTCGTCGAAGGCGATGGACCGGAGCGCGTCGTCGCCGAGGATCGAAAACGCGGTCGCGCGGTCGAGATCGAACGCCGAGGCGTCCGGCTCGGCGACCAGCGTGGCCAGGCCCTCGTCGAACCACATCGGTAGTCCGACACCCGCGAGCTGGTGGGTCAGTACGTGGCTGAGCTCGTGCCGGAAGATCGTCGGCCGCGGGCCGCCGAGCACATTCTGGCCGTTGATCGCGATCGCGTCGATGCCGTTCACGAGGATGCCGCCGTACTGGCTCGAGAGCTGCGCTGCCGTCCCCGCCGCGTAACCGAACTGCCGCTCGAGCGCCATGCCGAACGATTGCTGCGACGCGAAGAGGAACACCGCCGGCGCCTCGCGGAATCGCCGGGCGAAGTAGGCCCGCACGGCGATCGCGTCGTCGCGCAGGATGCCGTCGATGCGCTCCGCGTCCGCGCCCGAGACGCCGCTCTCGGCCCAGAGCTCGAGCTCACCGCCGCTGACCCGGCGGAAGTCGGAGCCAAGGCGCTGGCGCAGCAGGACGAGCGCTGCCTCGCGCTCGAGCGTCGCGTCTGCGGTGATGTTCGACGGGATCACGAAACAGAACTCGGGGGCTTCCCGCGGGCTGAGCTGCGCGCAGGCGTCTTGCCGCCGCGAGACGAGCGTCGCACGGTCCGCATGGACGCTCGTGGCCGGAAGCGCGATGCAGAAGGAGGGCCGGAAGGTGGCCGCGTCCTCGCACGGCCGGACCTGATCCACGACGCGCATCGGGCCGCTGTCGGATGGTTGGAACGCGGGGAGCGACGGGCAGAACTGCACGGCCGACGGGCCCGGCCCGCAGGCAGCCGGCCCAGCGAACAACCCCGCGGGAATCGAGGGACCGAGCCAGCCGAGCAGCGCGGCGCCACCGCCAAGGAGCACGAGGGCCGCCAGGCGTCGCCTGCGCGTCACTCTTGCCGTTCGACGAGCAGGTAGACCCCGACGCCGACCAGCACGATGGGAACGAGGAATGGCTCTAGCGGCCCCGGGATCGGCGAGGAGCCGGTCACCAGGCGACTCGCCGCGACGACACCGAGCAACCCTGCGGGAACGAGCGGCCAGCGCCGTTCCGGCGCGAGCACGAACGCGGCGACGAACCCGAGCGCGACGATGGCGACGAACGCCGGCGCGATCGCTTCAGGCCGCATGACGATCCAGGTCGGGAGCAGCAGCGCGATGCCGAACGACGAGAGGGTGACCATCGGGATGAGATAGACGTACTGGTGACCGCGCAGATACGAGATGAGGAACGCGGCGCCCATCGCGAGGAAGAGATAGGAGGCCGCGTTCGGGACGCCCAGCGGCTGGAGGACGAACGGCAGGCCCATCGCGATCACGACCAGGCCACCGAGGACGCCACGACGTCGCGGGCGCGCCGCGGCGACCGGCTCAGCGGTGGGAAGAGCCATGTGCGCGGCAGTCGGCGCACGCGAGGCACCGGGCGCGGCACGCCGCCACCCCATGCTCGCTTCCTGCACGGCGATCTCCCGCAGCAGGGCGCTAGCGGTGATCGGCTTGGTGAGGTAGTTGTCGAATCCGGCGGTCAGCCCGACCAGTCGCTCGTCGTCGCTGGTGCGGCCGCTCAGCGCGAGCAAGGGTACCGCGATGCCGGCGGCGCGGATCGCGCGGGCGAGCGCGAGGCCGTCGAGGCCCGGCAGACCGATGTCGCAGAGGATCAGGTCGAACGATTCCGAGAGCGCGCGCTCGCGGCCGGCGAGGCCGTCCCGTTCGGCGATGACCGTGTGTCCGTCGCCGCCAAGGATCTCGGCGAGCAGCTCGGTGGTCGGCGCGTGGTCTTCCACGACGAGGATACGCATCAGGTTCCGCTCATCCCCCTTGGCGCATGGCCTCGCGGCCCCGGTGCCGAACAGCGGGAGACGCGTCAACAGTGTGCCAGTTCTCCGCCTGTCGAGGGCCGCTGGGAGTCGGCGAGGGGTCGCGACGAACGCTCACCCCGGATCCGCCGCGATCTCGACGCCGCCGCCTCGCGCCTTCGCGCGGTACAGCGCCGCGTCCGCGGCGCGGACGATGTCGGGGGTGGACCGGCCGGGCCGGAGTGGCGCGGCGCCGACGCTCGCGGCGAGGAGCAGCCCGGTCGCTGGGTCGGCCGGCAGTTCGAGGCGCGCCACGGCGTCACGGATGCGCGCAGCGACGTCCCCCGCGACACCCGCGTCGCACCCGGGCTGGATGACCGCAAACTCGTCGCCGCCGTAGCGGGCGAGCACGTCCGAGCCGCGCACGGCGCTCTTGAGCGCCGCAGCCACGCGCCGCAGGGCTTCGTCCCCGGCGAGGTGTCCCTGGGAGTCGTTCAGCTTCTTGAAGCCGTCAAGATCGACGAGGGCCACGGTGAGCGCGTATCGGAGACGTATCGCGCGATCGATCTCGAGCGCGAGGTGCTCATCGAAGGATCGGCGGTTGAGCAGGCCGGTCAGACCGTCGGTCACGGCGAGGCGCTCGATCTCGGCGCGCTGCTCCGCGAGGGCGCGCACCATGTGATCGAACCCGCGGGCGACCCTCGCGAGCTCGTCGCGGGCGGGCGGCTCCGTCCCCTGGGGGAGACGGACGGTGAGATCGCCCGACGCGACCCGCAGCGCGGCGCGGTCCAGACGGCCGATCGGACCGAGGATGAGGCGCTGGATGATCACCGTCCCCGCGACCGCGGCGAATAGGACGAGGATGGCGGCGGTGGCGACGACGAGGCGAGTGACATCCGCGACGGTCGCGTCGAGCGCTTCGAGGGAGACGTAGACGCCGATGGTCGCGTCGTTCGATCCGCCGGCCGGGACGAGAAGGATCGTCTCGAGCAGGGGCTCGCCATCCTCGGTCACGATCCGTTGCACGCTCTTCCCGCTTGCGAGCGGCTCGACATCGGCCGGATCCGGCGGACGACCGGCGTGCGCGGACGGGTCGTTGGCTGCCCACAGCGACGGCACGCCCGAGACGAGGCGGTACACGTGCACGTGGCGGACCGACGGATTGAAGCGGACGAGGTCCCCCACGAACGCGTTCAGCGCGGCCCGATCCTCGCCCTGGGCTTCGTACTGCGCTTTGACGATCGCCGCGATCCCGCGCGCTTCGGCGGTGTAGTCGCCGGTGACGTGGGCGCTGATGACCTGCCCGATGACGATCAGGAATCCGAGTCCCGTTAGTACTGCCACGGTCAGGAGCGGCACGAGTAGCCGCACCGCGAGCGGCAGTCCACGACGGGAACGACGATCGAGAGCCCTCAGCCGCTCCACGCCGCCGCCTCGCAGATCCGCGTCGGAAGGTCCGCGAGCGCGACCACCTCGTCGACCACGCCCGCCGCGATCGCCGCGCGCGGCATCCCGAAGACGACCGAGCTCGCCTCGTCCTGCGCGAGCACGCGGCCACCCGTCTCGCGCAGGCGCCGCAGGCCGTCCACGCCGTCGGACCCCATGCCCGTGAGGATGACCGCGAGCGCGCCCGGCCCGTAGGCGCGCCCGACTGATTCGAAGAGGAACGTCGCCGACGGACGGAAGCCTTCGATCGGGGGACGCGCGTCGAGCGCGATGTGCCGCCGGCCGTCGATTCCCAGGTGGTGATCGTCCGGCGCGAGGTAGAGGACGCCCGGCTCCGGCCGGTCGCCGCGAGTGGCGATCCGCACGCGGAGGTTGCCGGTGCTGTTGAGCCAGCCGGCGAGTGCGGGCATGAAGCCGCGGGTGTTGTGCTGCACCGCGAGCACGGGTGCCGTGAGGTCGGCCGGGAGCGCGGCGACGAGCTGCGCGAGCGCGGCCGGGCCGCCGGTGGAGGCCGCGATCGCGATGATCTCGGCGCGCTCCTCGCGACGATCGCCGACGATGCGCGGCTCCCGTGGCGCGACGCGTGTCCGGCGCACGACCTTCACGTCGGACAGCGCGCGGACGGTCTCGAGGAAGCGCGCCTGCTCCTCGGCGGCCGCGGGACTGTTGCCAAGGGAGGGCTTCTCGCAGAGGCCCAGCGCGCCGGCGCGTAGCGCGTTCAGGCTCGCCTGCGCGTCGATCGCGCTGACGCTCGACGAGACGACGAGGATCGGCGTCGGCGCCTCGGCCATGATCCGCCGCGTCGCCTCATACCCATCCAGGACGGGCATGTGGATGTCCATCGTGACGATGTCCGGGCGCAGACGCTTCGTGAGCGCGACCGCCTCGCCACCGTCATTCGCGACGCCGATGACCTCGATGTCGGCGTCGCGCGAGAAGAGCGCGAGCAGCGCCTCACGGGCGGTCGCGCTGTCCTCGGCGACGAGCACCCGGATCCGTTTCATCGCGGCGATCGCGGCGCCGGACCTCCACGCGCACCTCCGCCGCGCCGGGGCGCGCCCTGCGCGTTCGCGACCTTGCGGAGCCAGATGGCGAGCCGCTCGCGGTCGATCGGCTTGGTGAGGTGGTCGTCGGCGCCGAGCGGCCGGGAATGGCCGTCGTCGTCCTCCACCGTGACGACGATGATCGGGATCCGTCGCGTCGCGGGATCGGCCTTCAGCGCTCGGAGCACCTCCTCGCCGCGCCGGTCCGGGAGGCGCAGGTCGAGTACGATGCCCAGCGGAGCCGTGCGGCGGACGGCGCTGAGCGCCGCCTCGACGCTCGCGACGACCTCGCCCTGCAGTCCGACCTCGGCCGCGACGGCGCGGATGAGATCGGCATCTCGGCCGTTGTCGTCCACGATGAGCACGCGCGCGCCGCGCACCGGCTCGACCAGGGCATCGCTGAGGTGCACGCGGAAGGTCGTGCCCTGCCCCGGCTCGCTCTCGAAGCCGATGCTCCCGCCGTGGAGCTCGACCAGGCGCTTCGTGAGCGCGAGGCCGAGTCCGGTTCCCTCGCTGCCGAGGCGACCCTCGTGGAGACGCTCGAACGTCCCGAACACCCGGCTCCGGCGGTCCGGCGGGATGCCGATCCCCGTGTCCGCGACCTCGACGACGAGCGTGTCGGCGTCCAGCGATACCCGGAGCGTCACGCTGCCGCCGGCGTCGGTGAACTTCACCGCGTTCGAGAGCAGGTTGTACAGGACCTGACGCACGCGACCGGGGTCGACCTGTACCGAGACGTCCGCGGGGGCCTCGACGGTGAACCGGATCTCGCTCTTGTCGGCCGCCGTGCGTGCCGCCGCGATCGCCGGCTCCAGCAGGTCTTCCAGACGGATGGCCTGCTTCGAGAGCGTGATCCGGCCCGCCTCCACCTTCGAGAGGTCAAGCACGTCGTTGATGAGCGCGAGGAGATGGCTCCCCGCGTCGGTGATGTTCCGCAGGTAGCGCGCATGACGGTCGGAGAGCGCCCCGCCGAGCTGCTCGCGCAGGACCTCGGAGAAACCGAGGATCGCGTTGAGCGGCGTGCGCAGCTCGTGGCTCATGTTCGCGAGGAACTCGGACTTCGCCCGTGTCGCCTCGACGAGGGCGTCGTTGACGCGCGCGTTCTCGATCGCGATCGCGGCGTGCTGCGCGAAGCTCAGCATCGTAGTCTCGTCGTCGGCGCTGAACTCGCCTCCATCCTCCTTCTCGCCGAGGTACAGGTTGCCAAGCGTCTGTCCGCGCCAGCGGATCGGGACCCCGAGGAAGCTGTGCATCTGTGGATGGCCCGCCGGGAAGCCCACTGACCGTGGATCGGCGGTGAGGTCCCGCAGGCGCAGCGCTCCCGGCTCTCCCTGCAGCAGGCCGAGCAGACCGCTGTGGCCGGGCAGCTCGGCGATACGCTCCCGGGCAGCAGCGTCGATGCCGCTGGTGAGGAACGCCCGCCCGCGCCCAGTGCCCTGGAACGCGTCGAGCGCGGCGTAGCGGGCACCCGTCTGGGAGCGCGCGAGATCGACGACCTCCTGGAGGAGCGCGTCGACGCTCGCGCCGCTCGCCCGCTCGGCGCTCAGCGCGACCGCCGCCGCATTCAGCGCGCGCAGCTGCTCGCGCTGCCGCCCGAGGATCGCGTTCGCGTCGGCGAGCTCGCGCTCGTGCGCGAGGAGCCGCTCGTTCGCGCGCACCGCGTCCTCGAATGTCGACATGAGGAGGTCGAGGATCTGCTCGCGCTCGGACGTGATGGCGAAGCGACGGCCCATGAACGACACGTCGATGCCCATCCGCATGCGCGCCTCGGCGCGGAGGCGGCGGCTCTCGAGCAGCGCGGCGACGCGCGCGCGCAGCGTCGCGGGCTCGAACGGTTTCGGGATGAAGTTGTCGGCGCCGCTCTCGAGACCGCGGATCACGTCCATCGGCTCGGCGAGGGACGTGACGAGGATGACCGGGAGGTTCCGGCCCTGTGTTGTCGCCTTGAGGCGCCGGCAGAGCTCGTACCCGTCCATCGACGGCATGACGACGTCGGTGACGACGACGTCGAACGCCGTCGCCTCCGCAGCCGCGAGGCCGGCCGCGCCGTCCGGCGCCACGTCGACGAGGTAGCCCGCCTCCGCGAGGATCGCCCGCGTCGCCTCCGCCTGTGTCGCGCTGTCCTCGACCAGGAGCACCCGCGCCCGTTGCCGCGCGGCCGTCATGCGAGGAGCCTCCCGATCGTCTCGAGCAGCGTCCCCTGATCGAACTCAGCCTTGACGACGTAGGCGTCGGCGCCGGCGTCCATACCACGCGCGCGGTCGCGGTCGGACCCGAGCGCGGTCACCAGGACGATGGGGAGCTCGCGGGTGCGCGGCGAACGTCGCACCGCCTCGCAGAGCGCGAACCCGTCCATCCGCGGCATGTCCACGTCGGACACGACGAGATCGGGGAGGGTCTGCTGCAGCCTCGCCCAGGCCTCGGCGCCGTCGGTCGCCACGGCGACGTCGTAGCCGGCGCTCTCGAGGATGCTGCGCACGAGGCTCCGTGTGGTCGCCGAGTCGTCGACGACGAGCACGCGGCGCCGCGACGCGGCTGGCGCGACACGCTCGGTCGCCTCGCTCGCTGGTTCGGGTGACGCGAGAGCCGCTCGGACGAGCGCGGAGGACTTCAGGAGCAGCGCGACCTCGCCGCTCTCGAGCACAGCGGCGCCCGACACGAGCGGAACGGCATGCAGGCGGCGGCCGAGACCGGTGACGACGACCTCGGATTCAGCCAGCGCGTCATCGACCATGAACGCGACCTCGCCGGCCGCGGCGGAGAGCGACACCGCCGGGACGGTCTCGCGCGCGTCCGCACCCGTTGCGGGCAACCCGAGAACGGAGGCCAAGCTCACGACCGGGAGCGGACGCTCGCCCTCCCGGACCAGGACCGCGCGGGCCTCCATGCGCCGGAGGTCGCCTCTTCTCACGCGGAGCATGCCGCGCGCGTCCGCGGCGGCGAGGGCGAAGATCGCACCGCCCGCGCGTACGAGCACGACGTGCGTCGTCGCGAGGAAGAGCGGCACGCGCAGCCCGCAGCGACTGCCCTGCCCGGGTTCCCAGGTGATTTCGATCGCGCCATGCAGCGCCTCGACTTCCGTGCGTACGACGTCCAGGCCGACGCCTCGTCCCGACACCGTCGTCGCGGCACTGCGCGTCGAGAATCCCGGCGTGAGGACGACGCGTGCGAGCTCGTCACGGTCGTGAGGCGTGGGGAGGGCGCGCATCGCCGCGCGGTCGCGGATGGCCGCCTCGTCGAACCCCGCGCCGTCGTCGCTCACGGCGACCTGGACGCGGTCCCCCGAGACCGCCGCGCTGACGCGGACTGTCGCCTCGGCGGGCTTCCCGGCGGCAAGACGCGCCGCAGGAAGCTCGACCCCGTGGTCGACGGCGTTCCGGACGAGGTGGCGCAGCACGTCGCGGAGTCGGGAGATCACCGCGCGATCGAGGGCCACGTCACCGCCGACAACCTCCAGGCGCACCAGCTTCTCCTGCGCGAGGGCGAGATCCCGGACCACACGCTCGAGACCGGCGCAGGCTTCGGCGAAGAGCTGCATCCGCGCGCCGCGCAGGTGAGCGTCGAGCGCGCCCGACACGCGGTCGAGCGCGCGTGCGGCGTCCGTCGCGGCGGCGATGCGGTCGGCGACGAGAGTTGCGACGGCGCTCAGCCGGTCGTCCAGTCGCCTCGTCGCCGCCGCGCCCTCCACCCCGGTCCCCCGGAGGCCCGGACGCTGGCGGCGCCATTCGGCCCGCCAGTCCGCGACGAAGTTGCTGACGTCGTCGAGCGCGACAAGCCCGGCGCTGAGGCGGCGACGCTCGACGGTCGCCTCGGACCAGCGCGCCAGGATCGCGTCGAGGGTCTCCGCTCCGAGACGCACGGACTCCGCGGACCCTCCACCGCCGACGGTGGTCTCGCCTTCGGGGATCGCCAGGGCCACGTCGCGCGGGCGGGTCGAACCGTGCGGAGATGGCGTTCCCCCAGCGAGCAGCGTGGCGAGGTCTGCCGCGTCCAGCGACTCGCCGGCGCGGAGCCGACGGCCGGCGCCGCCCATCGCGTCGTTCGCGACGAGCAGCCGCTGGATGAGCTCGGCGTCGAGCTCGCCGCCAGCCTCCCGCACCGCCGCGAGCCGCGATTCGAGGTCGTGGCAGAGCGATTCGAGCGGCGCGATGCCGACGGCGTGGGCCGCCCCCTTGAGGCTGTGGACCGCGCGGAACATCTCGGCGACCAGTCGCGCTCGCTCGGCCGGCCGCCGCTCCCGCTCGAGCGCGAGCAGGGCGCGCTCGAGATCGGCGCGGCGCTCATCGAGCTCGTCGAGAAAGGTCCGCAGCAGGCGTGCCGCATCCGGCTCGCGCCGGCTCATACCCGCCTCCTGCTGGCTGTCTGTTCATTGGCCGTAGCCGGCGCAGCCCCGTCACGCGGCGCGAACAGCTCTTGATCGGCGAGGAGCGTCGCGCCGTCCAGGACGAGCGCGGCGCGCTCGGTCGTGGCGCGCGCGAGGCGCCGCGCCCGTGCCGACGCGTCAGCGGCGAGCGGCCGCAGGCCAGTGGCGCCGATGGCCTCCACGCCGGTGATCCGGTCGGCGAGAAGCCCGAACTCGGGCATGGCGGCGCCGATGACGATGACCCACAGGAGGTCCGCCAAGCCGCCGGCCCTATGGCCGAGCGTCGCACGCACGTCGACGACCGCGAGGATCTCCCCGCGATATGTCGTGACGCCGCAAACCGCGGCCGGCGCTCCGGGTACCGGTGCGAGGTGCCGGAGACGGACGATCTCGTGCGCGTAGCGCGCCTCGATGGCGAACGCTTCGCCGCCCGCCTCGAATCCGACGACGCTGAGCTCTTCCCCCGTGGGTGCCGTGGCCGTGGGACGCGCGAGCGACCGTGCCCGCGCGGTGAGGATCGCGCGTGCCGCATCCGGCTCGCGCTGACTCATGCGCGCCGCTCCGCGAGCAGCTCTTTCAGCCTGCCGGCCATGGCGTTGAGGTCCTGCGCGGCCCGCTCGGCCTGGCGAGTGGAGGCGAGGTTCTGGGTCGAGGCTTCGCCGATGTTGCGGATGGCCTCGGTGATCTGCGCCGTCCCGGTGGCCTGTTGGCCGGCGGAGGCGGCGATCTGCGCCGCCGCGGTCGCGGCCTGGGCGACCGACTCGGCGAGCGAGGCGATGGCCTCGCCGGCCTGCGTGACGAGCTTGGTCGTGTTGGCCGCGCTCCGCGTGCCCTGCTCGGTGGCGAGGACCGCGGCGTTGGTCGCCTTCTGGATGTCGTCGAGGATCTGGCGGATCTGCACGGTCGACTTCTTCGACTGCTCGGCCAGGGACTTCACCTCCGCCGCGACGACGGCGAAGCCCTTGCCCTGCTCGCCGGCGCGCGCGGCCTCGATCGCGGCGTTGAGCGCGAGCAGGTTGGTCTGCTCGGCGATCTCGTTCACCGCGGCGGTGATCTCGCCGATGGCCTGCGCGCGCTCGGCCAGACCGAGGGTGGTCTCGGCGATGCCCTCGACCTGAGCGCGCAGCTCTCCGGTCGCGACGATCGCCTCTGATACTGCCGCGCGTCCGGTCTTCGACACCTCCACCGAGCGCTGCCCGCTGTCGGCGACGGCCTTCGCCCGTTGCGCGGCCTGCTCGGCGGTCTTGGCGACCTCGTCCACCGTCGTCGTCGTCTCGGTGACCGCCGCGGCCTGCTCGGCCGCGCCGGCGGCCTGCTGGGTCGTCGCCGCGAGGATCTCGGCCGCGGCGGCGGTGAGGCTCGCGGCCGTCTCTCCGACGGCGTCGAAGAGGCGCTGGAGCTGCTCGGCTCGCTGCTGTGCCTGGGTCGCGGTGCGGCTCAGCGTGCGCGCCGCGCGATAGGTGTAAAAGGCGAGGGCGATCGTACCCACCATGAGCGAGCCGAATCCGATCAGCACCGCGGCGCGCGTGTTCCCTGCGCTCGCGTCGGACGCCTCGGCGCGCACCTTCAAGAGGTCGAGCTCCGCCGCACCGGCGTCCGTGAGCACCTGGCGGATGCGGTCCATCGTGATCTTTCCCTGACCGCCGCTCACCCTCTGGATCGCCTGGGCTTCCTGTCCCTGCCGGCGCAAGTCGATCGTCGCGGCCTCAAAGGCGAGCTTGGTGTCCACGAGCGTGCGCAGGTCGCGCCCGCGCGCCTGCTGCGCCGAATTGTCAACGGTCAGCTGCATGAACTGACTCAGGTCGGTCTCGATCGACGCCAGCGCCGCGCGATACGGATCGAGAAAGCTGTCCTGGCCGGCGATCACGTATCCGCGCGCGCTCGTCTCGGCGTCCGTCAGCGTCTGGAGGATGTCGTCCGTCGTTCGCAGGACGGTGTACGTGTGCGTCACCGCCTGGGTGTCTTCAGCGAGCCGCGCCAGACCGGCGAGGATCACCGTGGCACTGGCGGCCATGAGCATGATCGCGCCCGCGAAGCCGATGGTGAGGATCGTCGGTGTCCTGCTGCGTCTCATTCCTTAACTCGTCCTTTCAGCGCCTGAGCCGGTGAGTGCGATCAGTGACTCCACGGATCGGAGCAGTCCGCCGGCGCGCTCGCCGTCGCCGAGCTGCACCGGCTCGTCGGGCGGACGTCGCGCAAGGAGCGCCGCCGCCGACCGATAGGCGCGCCGGGCCGCATGAACGTCCGCACTGCGGTGCAGCGCCGACCCCAGCGCGATCGCCGCGACGGCGAGCTGCGGCTCCAGGTAGAGCGCGCGGCGCGCGGCCGCGGCCGCCTCGCCGTCCTTCCCCTGCTCGAGGAGCATGATCGCGCGCAGATAGTGCAGCTCCGCATCGAGCGGGTGCGCCTGGACCGCTCGCACGAGCACCCGCGCGACCTCGTCGTGCTCGGCGCGGTCCGCGAGCGTGCGGAGACGAGCGCGCAACGTCTCGAGCGTCGTCGTGGGTCGCGCCGCCGGCTCCGGACGCGGACTCGGCCGCGCGGCTGCCTGTTCGCGAGCGGCCGCAATGGTCGGGTCCGACGCCGGCTCCTCCGCACACGCCGTCGCGATGTCGGGGAGGTCGTCGGTCTGGAGCGCGGACGTCGCGTCCACGGGAGGCCGGCGGTATGCCATGCCGGTGCCGGTGGCGACGGTCACGAACGGCGCGAGCGCCGCGAGCGGCGGATCGGACGGACTGGTGAGGAGCCAGCCGCCCGGCGCGAGCGCGTCATAGAGGCGGTGCGCGACGTGTGCCACCGCCTCAGGGGTGAGGTAGATGAGCACGTTGCGACAGAGCGCGAGGTGGATATCCCAGATCCCCGAATGCAGCGAGGGGTAGCTCTTGGATGCGAGATTGAGCCACGCGAAGCGCACCCGCGCGCGGATCTCCTGACGGATCCGGAAGCGGTCCCCGTCGCGCTCGAAGTAGCGCTCGCGGCGAGCATCCGGCGCGCCCCGGAACGACCACTGGCCGTACGTGCCGATGTCGGCGCGGCGCAGGGCACCCCGAGAGATGTCGGTGCCGAGCACGGGTGGCGCCGTCGTGATCCCGGCTTCGGCGAGGGCGATCGCGATCGAGTAGGCCTCCTCACCCGACGCGCAGCCGGCGCTCCACACGCGCAGCGCCGAGCCGTGCTCTCGCACCAGATCCGGGATGATCGTGCTGCGGATGAGCGCGAACTGATCGGGATCGCGGAAGAAATAGGTCTCGCCGACGGCCAGCGCGCCGACGAGGTCGTCGAGCAGCGTGGGGTGTTCCGCGATCTGCGTGAGATACGTAGCGGCGTCGTCGATCGAGGCGCTGCGACAGACGTCCTCGACCGCCCGTGCGAGATCGCGCCGGCGTGCCGGGGGGCAGGCCATGCCGGCTTCGCGCGCGAGCACGGCGGCCGTCCGCTCCAGAGCGTCGTCCGAGGCCACCGTCATCGTCATGACCTCACCTCCGCCAGCGCGCGGTCGATCCCGAGCACCTCGTCGGCCGACAGAAACGCTCGGAGGTCGTGGATCACGAGGAGGCCGTCGTCCAGGTGCGCGACGCCGGCGACATGCTGCGTGCCCATCGCCACGTCCGCGATGTCGCGGACATCGATGCTCGGGATGCGCACGACATCCTCGGCCCGTTCCACGGCGAACGCGACCGCCCGATGCGCGACGCGCGCGATGACGATGTGGTCGTCCGCCGCGAGCGCTCGGGGCGGTAGGCCGAAGCGGCGTCGCACGTCCACGAGCGGGACGAGCTCTCCGCGCACGTCCAGCACGCCCGCGACGATTTCCGGTGCGTTCGGCAGGCGGGCCGGGAGCACGGCGCGTAGCACCTCCCGGACATCGGCGGCGGGGAGCGCGCAGCGTTCACCCGCGAGCTCGAAGACGAGGAGCGGGATGGCCGACGCCGCCGCGGCCGCTCCCGTCGTCACGGTCACCGTCTGGATTCCAGCGCCTCGCGGATCGTGCGGGAGAACGTGCGCGTGTCGATCGGCTTGGCGATGTAGCCGTCGCAGCCGGCGGCGAGGGTGCGCTCGCGGTCGCCGACCATCGCATACGCGGTGAGCGCGATGATCACGACGCCGGCCTGGGCGGGGTCGGCGCGCAGCCGCCTGGTGAGCTCTAAGCCGTCCATCCCCGGCAGCTGGATGTCCATGAGGATGAGCCTCGGAAGGAAGCCGCTCGCGAGGACGGCGAGGGCCTCGTCGGCATCGCCGGCCGTCCGTACCGCGTAGCCGTCCATCTCGAGGAGCTCGCGGGCGAGCTCCAGGTTCATCTCCTGGTCGTCGATGAGCAGGACCGGCTCAGCGGCCATGGCTCGCCTCCTCCTTCCTCGGTTCCACAGCGTGCGTCGTCGCGGACCCAGCCGATGCGCCATCGACACGGACAAGGACCGCTTCCGCCGCGTAGGCGAGATGGTCGCCGCCCGCATCGCTGGCCCGAGCGGCCGCCGACTCGGCGTGCTCGAGGATCTGGTGTGCGGTCTGGCCGTCGGCGTGGCCGGCCGCACCGAACGAGGCGGCTAGGCGGCGACTCCGCGGGCGGCCCACGGCGACGGTCGCAAGCTCGGACGAGGCACGCTCCGCGACCAGCCGGACCGCCGACTCCTCGGCTGCTGACAGGAACAGCGCGAAGGCATCCCCACCGACGCGGGCCACGAGATCGGCGCTGCGCGCGACCCGCGTCATGGCCTGGCCGACCGCTTGCAGCGTGGTATCTCCGGACTGGGAGCCGAGGGCATCGTTCACGAGGTGGAAGTCGTCCAGATCCGCCCAGAGCACCGTGAAGCGCTCGTCGCGCTCGAGCGCCAGCGCGACCCGCTCCTGCAGGGCGCGTCGGTTGCGCAGTCCGGTGAGTGGATCGGTCAGCGCGAGGACGCGCTCGCGCTCGGCGCCGCGCTGCGACTCGAAGTAGGTCGCGACGAATCCGGCCGTCGCGGCCAAGATCACCCCGAAGAGCGGAATCTGGTGGCTGAGCGCACCGACCGGCCGCTCGGGGTCAAGTACCGCGCCGGCCTCGGCGAGGATGAACAGGAGCGCCGCCAGTGCTGCGAGGGACCAGATCCGCCGCCAGGGCCCTGGGCGTGACCAGGGCAGCGAGCGGAAGAGGAAGAACATCGCCGCCAGCAGCGCGGCGATGGCCGCCAGTGCGGCGATGGGCTCCGTCGGTTCGGTCATCACGTCTCCGTGTCGACGAGGCTGCGAAGCGAGGGCCCGGCGCCCTCAGCGGCCACGGCTTGCCTCCTTACTTCTTCGGCCCGTCGGCGCGCAGGGTCGCCACGTGCTCGCCCTCCCCGAAAGGGGGCGGAGGCGGCGGCACGTGGCTCCGCAGCAGCGCGACGAGGTCGCCGGGCTTGCCGCTCGCCTTGGAGACGATCCCCTGGGCGCGCTCGCGCAGGAACTGGCGATCGGCGGCGGTGAGGTCCTTGACCGTCCAGATGATCACCGGGACATCGCGCCCCCCAGCGGTATGGCGGAAGCGCTCGAGGAACTCGAAGCCGTCCATCCCGGGCATGAGGAGGTCGAGCAGCACCGCCAGCGGCGGCGTTTCCCCTGCGGCGCGAAGCGCGCTCGCCCCGTCGGCGTGACCCGTCGACGCGTACCCGAGCCCGGCGAGCAGCTCCTCCGCCAGGCGCCGCGCGGCCGGGTCGTCGTCGACGACGAGCACGGGGGCCGCTCGCCGCGGCAGCAGCCCAGCGCGCGCCAGCGAGGCGCGCAGCTGCTCAGCGCTCACCGGCTTCACCAGGTAGTCGACGATCGGGTAGGGGTCGACGAGGCCGCGCTCGGCGACGACGGTGATCACCAGCACCGGCGTGTCGCGGTTGCGCTCGTCCTCGCGGACGCCGCGCAGCACCTCGACCCCGAGCAGGTCCGGCAGGAGCAGGTCGAGCGCGATGAGGTCGTAGCGCCGCTGGCGCGCGCGGGCGAGTGCCTCGCGTCCGGTGACGGCGAGTTCGACCGCGTAGCCCGCTCGCGTGAGCTCCGTCGCGATCCACGCGCGGTCCCGGGCGTCGTCCTCGACGACGAGGACGGCCGGCACGCCCGCGGGGGCCGCCGCGAGCGCCGGCGCGTCGGCTCCCGCGGCCGGCGTCGCGGCTGGCGGCGCGGTGCTGTGCCGGGGCAGCACCGCGAAGAACGTGCTGCCCGCGCCGAACTCGCTCTCGACGCCCACGATCCCACCCTGCGCTTCGACGATGCGCTTGGTGAGGGCGAGTCCGAGGCCGGTGCCCTGGTGCTTCTTCGCCGCGCTGGAGTCGAGCTGCTGGAATTCGGTGAAGAGGCGCCCGAGGTCTTCCGTCTTGACCCCGATGCCGGTGTCGGCGACCTCGAGGCGGAAGCGGTCGGGACCCTCCAGCCGCACGGCGATGCGCACGCGGCCGTCATCGGGGGTGAACTTCAACGCGTTGGAGAGATAGTTGTAGACGACCTGCTTGAGCTTCGCGCGATCGATGACGACCTCACCGACGTCCGGCGCGAGGTCGGCCTCGACGCGGATGCGCTTCTGCTCCGCGACGGTCTGCAGCGTGTTCGTCACATCGCGGACGAGCTCCGCCAGCGCGACCCGCTCCGGTTGGAACTCGAACTTCCCGGACTCCACCTTGGCCAGGTCGAGCACGTCGTTGATGAGCTGGAGCAGGTGGCGCGAGCTGTTGAGGATGTGCCCGACGTAGTTCTGCTGCTTCGGGGAGACCTCGCCCGCCTTGCCGTCGTGGATGAGCTCGCTGAAGCCGATGATGCCGTTCAGCGGCGAGCGCAGCTCGTGGCTCATGTTCGCCAGGAACTCGGACTTCATTCGTGTCGCCTCCTGGAGGCGCCGGTTCACCTGCGCGAGGTCTTGGTAGATCCTCGCGCTGTCGAAGACCAGCGCGGCCTGATCCGCCAGGAGCTGGACGAAGGTCAGGTCGTCCTGCACGAAGAGCGGCGCATGCCGCAGCTCGACGACGAGCGCGCCGAGGTGTCTGCCGCGCGCCGAGATCGGCGCGGCGATCGCGGCGCGGGGTCTCACGTCGGCGAGCGGACCGTGCGTGCCGTTGCCGGCGCTCGTGAGGGATGCCCGCTGTCCGCGGTACGCCTCTGCCAATACGCCGTCCACCGGGGTCGTTCCGCCCGGCCGCACGAGCGCGCCGCGCTGTTCGTCCCACACGCCGATGAGCGCGGCGGACGCGCCCGCCGTCCGCGCGATGCTCTCCTCCAGCCGCGCGGCGATGGCCGTGGGCTCGGTGTTGGGCGAGATCGCGGCGACCTGGGCGAGGAACGACCGGAGCTCGGGCTCCTGCCAGGCCCGCTTCAGGAGCCCGGGCGGCGCGAATCCGGCGTAGTAGGCAAGCGCCGATCCGAGTGCGAGCAGCCGCGTGACGCTGTCGAGGGACCCCACCAGCGTCTGCAGGCCGGCGACGAGCACGGCGACCCCGAGGAGGATCGATCCGAGCACCGCGGAGCGCGACCGTTGTCGCGGCACGCCGCTCGATCGGCGGGTCGCGGCGAAGAGCAGGGCGCTCGCGTAGAGCTGAAGAACGACGAAGTACAGGACGATGAGGAGCGTGAACCACGCCGGCAGCGGGGTGCTCATGAGGAACAGCCCGACGACCGCCGCAGCCAGCCCGGCGAGCGCCGCCACGAGCACGCCGCGACGGACGCCGACGAGGTCATCGACGAGGCGCAGGAGGAGGTAGGGGATGGCGATGACGAGCGCGGCCGAGATGTCGCCGGCGACTGGTGGGAGCGTGACGCGGAGCAGGCGCGCGACCTCGCCCTGCACGAGGACGAGCGCGAGCGCACCGAAGAGGAGCGCCGCGTCGACGACCGGTCGGCGCCGCTCCCGCAGTGCCATCGTGATGGCCGCGACGAAGACGAGGACGAAGAGCGCATCCGTAGCGCCACGGATGAGGTCGTCCGCGCTCATCGGCCGAACGTGAGCGCCTCGGCCGCGACGCGGCCGGCGAGGCCGCTCTCGGCGAGGTCGGTGAAGAGCTGGACGAACGCCGGATCCCACTGCGTCCCGGCACCCTCGCGGAGCCTGCGCAGGGCTTCATCGGGATCGAGCGCCTTTCGGTACGGGCGCTCGTTCACCATCGCGTCCCAGGCGTCGGCGACGGCGGCGATCCGCGCGCCCAGTGGGATGTCGGCCCCGGCGAGATGGTCCGGGTACCCGCGACCGTCGAAGCGCTCGTGATGGTGGCGGATGATCGGCAGGAAGGAGGTCGCACTCCGCAGCGGCTCGCAGATCACCGCGCCCTGCGCGGAGTGGGTCCGCATGAGCTCCCACTCGGCGTCGGTGAGCGGCCCGCTCTTCAGCAGGATCTCCGAGGGGATGAAGGCCTTGCCGATGTCGTGCAGGATGCCGCCCTGATAGAGGAGTGTGAGGTCGTCGCCGCGCAAGCCGTGCGCATGTCCGATCTCACGCGCGAACCGGCCGACCCGCTCGGAGTGGTGCACGGTGTAAAGGTCACGCGTCTCGACGACGCGCGCGAGGCTGAGGATGATCGTCTCCGCCCCGTCCAGCTGCAGGTTGAGAGCGCGATCGCGCAACAGGACGCGCACACGCGCGCGCAGCTCGCGCGCGTCAACCGGCCTGGTCAGGAAGTCGTCGGCGCCCGCCTCGAGCCCGCGCAGCTTCGTCTCGCGGTCGTCGGACGCGGTGACGAGGACGACCGGGATGAGCCGGCGGGTGGGGTGGGCCTTCAGCCGCGCGCAGACCGTCAGCCCGTCGAGCCCCGGCATTGCGATGTCGAGGAACACGACGTCGGGCTCGGCCTCGTCGACCGACGCGAGCGCTTCGAGCCCATCGCCGGCATGACGCACGTCGCAGCCGAGATCGGCAAGATAACTCTCGAGGAGCTCGCGATTCGCGGCGACGTCGTCGACGACGAGCACTACCGGCCGGCGGGGTGCGGAGAGCCTGCCGGTCATCGCCCCCCCCCCCCCCCCC